>Ga0307513_10002314_pt1 | contig 26564 bp, 25 predicted proteins | sample 15_EM_MG_FD_202174 | JGI IMG/M metagenome (GOLD analysis project Ga0307513, IMG submission 202174) | Populus trichocarpa ectomycorrhiza microbial communities from riparian zone in the Pacific Northwest, United States - 15_EM | ecosystem: Host-associated > Plants > Roots > Unclassified | place...
AATCTGTGGGGCCAAAGCAGTTCGGCACCGCTTGCTACTCGAGTATTATCAAGCTCAGAAGATTCTCGCTTCTTGCCTTCGCTTTCGATTTCTCGCGTCAGAGTCCCCACCTGATTTACCGCTCTAGTGGTCGTAAAATTAATTAAATAAGGAACTGCACTTTCTTCTCCTCGGTTGCAACATTTCCCTCATGGGGCATGGAACGTTATAAGTATCAATTTCTGCATGATGGAAAACAATGTGTTGATTTATAGGATCTTGCCATGTTCGCCTGGACGACATTGTTGCTTCAGTTAATACCGTCATCATGCCTTCAGCAGTCGCAAACTATTCAAGGTCTCGCCACCTGCCTGGACAAGTTCACCGTTCCACATGACTCCTATACCCCGTCGACTTATACGTTAGCGCAACCTACTGTGAACCAGCGAAAGGATTGGAAGATAGCTGTCGAGTCACTGCTCGAAGTTAATGGAAACTGTTCAGCTACATCATTGCCAGACTCTCTCCAGGGTCTCTACAATATTGAACCCTTCAAAGATTATTGCGTTCTTTACGAAACGAGTACGCAATCTGGGATGTATCTCAAAGGTTGGGGCTTCATGGTCGTGCCAGCGTTCCGGGTCCCTGTATCCCGCAACGTTCACATATCCGCGCCTCATCCTGGCTACGATTTAGGCACGGTGGAACAAGCGGCGTCTGTTTTCGAAAACACGGGCTCGAAAAGTCTGCTGGTACCAGGTCGAACGAGGACAGCTTTTTTGAAGTCGTCAGATTGTATTGTACCCGTTTCTGCCACGCAGGATTATTACATGACTGATCCAGCTCATAACAATGTGCGTTTCTTTCGCTGACACTTTGTTCACTAATAGAGTTTTTTTCCCTCATAGCTAGAACCGTTCTTCGATGCCAGCGTTTCCATTCATGACTGGCAACAAGAGCAGGATGGCTGTCCGTCATCAACGTGTGGGTTCGTGCAATTCCACGGCAAAGGCTCCTCAACCTGCGCCTCCGACGACATATTCCTCTCTTCTGGAATTGGTCAGTATCTGAATGGTCGTCCCCCCAATTATCGTTTGCTCATCCATTGACCAGGAAATTCTACCGCCTCCAAAGGGTGGTATTCGGACCCGACCGATCGACCAGTAAAACGCCTTCAACAGAACCTCCGGCACGCATTTCCGTCGTGGAAAATAAATCTTCCCTCGGACAGTGACTGCCCATTAACAGTGACGAAAAATGTCGTCGGGCGTTATCTTAACGGAATCCCGGGGAATCATGTGTGCAGCAAGGGGGCAACAAGCGAAATGGCTACTGGGGAATTCGTGCACGCGGAGCAGGCGAGCCTGGCGAGGAATCAACGTTACTACGATCAGTGGTCTCGAGTGATAATGGATACCTTTGCTGCAACATGCATAGATGGGATGGTGATGGATCCGAGGACGAAGAAGTGTATGGGAGCCCTAACTTGGAGGCCTATTGCCAAACCGCAGGAGAACTGCAAACCACAGAACGGGTGAAATGGATGGCCCGACAGAGGATCAGTAGTAATGTTTTTGTCTTCGCTTATATTATATTATTGTAAACATGGTTCATGCATGTTATCAATCCTGCCATGCCTTCCAGGTTATTCTCCCTTTTGAAATTGGAACCGATGGTGACTTCTCGGTGTAGTTTACGAAATTGTGGTGATGAAGGCCATCTATCAGAGTTCCTGCTTTCTCAACACATGCTACGAGGGCTTGATGTTGACTGGGCTGAAGACAAACGAGATCTGATCGCGCGCTCTTGCTGCCCACAGCTTCGTGTCCTTTGTGGCGACCGAGCAACGCTGGAGACATTTCTCCCCAGTCGAGAGATTACTCCGTTGGATTGGACCCAGATCGGCTAGTGCTTGAATGATGTTGTCTTTGAGAAATACTCGGGTGAAATAGTCGCCCAAAAAAGCTGGTGTTAAGCAGGGCATGCGGGGTTTCGAACTTCGGCAGCATCGAATCGGTGTAACCCAGGGAACTATATTATAGTCGTGTTCGTGCTTGTGCAAGGGCGAACTTGAAGAAATATTTGGCAGTGGAAGAACTGCCTGAATAACGCAGGGATTCTAACTTTCCATGACGCACTCCTGCACCCAGGAAGCCCCGAAAGTGTGCATAGTGACCTCAACGAGTTACATCAACCTCAGCGAAATGCTTCAAAAACCGACCCCGAATGACCTGTCCCTGTTCGCCTTTTGCAATCGGCCATAACACTCTAGCCGCCCCATCCTCCCATCCAATCGGACATGCTTCCCCTTCTCTTCCAACCATTTCCATGAACATCGGATCGGCGCTCATATATCCAGGATCCACTGTGTTAACCGCAACGCGGCCGTTGGCCCACGCAGGTCCCGCCTCGGTTTCAGTGAGCATATTCAGCGCGGCCTTGGACATGTTGGTGTGAACGTGGTGGCCATTCTTCGCTGTACTCCCAGGTTTGTTTTCGAAGATTCCTTCCCGGGAGGATACATTAACTACATACCCAGCTGGCTTGGGGTTCTGAGTTGGTAGAGGTTGATCTGTCGGGGATGATTTCGATTTCGGAGGAGCCGACATATGTGGAAGTAATTCTCGAAGGAGAATGAAAGGAACGAAGGTGTTGACGCTGTGGGCAGAAATGACGTCCTCGTACGGAATCTCCGAAATTCGTTGCACCCAAGATGACCTCGTGTCTTTCGAAGCGATCAAGCTGCCTGCCTCCACTGAGGAGGATTTGAGCGAAAAGGAAGGCGGAGGGATCTCTGAAGCAGAGGATTCGATTTGATAGCTGACCGCACCACCTCTGACCCTGGGTGAATACCCAGCTTCCAACAACAAATCCGAGCTTGATGTGCTCTTTAATTGTGATTCGCGCTCGATATGTTCGTCCTCTTTCTCCACGGAGTCTGTTAACGTCTGTGCGGCGTTGTTGATTAATATATCCAATTTCGCCTTGCCTCCATTGGCCCAGCTCTGCAAAAGCGATAAAACCGCGTTGATGAGTGCGAAAACGTCTTTCGCAGACCGAAAGTCGGCTCCAACGACCTTGAGGCGACCTTTCCATTGGTCAGAGTCGGCTTCATTCAGGTAGCGCTTTTCTGCATCCATGGGATAGCGCGTCGAGACCACCACGTTTGCCCCACACCGAAGCAATCTCAGAGCTGTATGATACCCCAAATTTATTCTCCCACCTGTCACCAGAGCTGTTTTCCCTTTCAAATCCAAATTGGATGAAAGAGAGAGCATTGAAGAGGATATGTTGAATGCACCGCAGGGGTTGCAAAGGGAGGGATACAGCCTATGTGGAGAATCAAATTGAAAACGACACATATAGCAATGCCTCTGGATCCTAACGTGCAACGCATTTCGAACGTCTGCACCAAGGGATAGCTGCGCTTGGATATTCTCGATGACATGTTCCAGAGGGGTAGATGGGTCTGGACAAATACTGACTTGAGGTAGTTGTATATATCGTAGAACTTTCAGAGCGACATTGAGATCAGCATCAGAGGGTATCAGGTGAGCGGGGATGGCGTCATTGGGCGGCGTGGGACGAGATATTTTTGAAAGATGGGATTTAATGAGGGAGACGATACTCGAGAATCGCATACGTGCAATTGCACGAGGGATTTCTTCATCACTGATGAGTCGAGCTATGGGGTCGGTGCGGTCGGGTAGACAATAAACGACAAGGGAAGGAAAGCCACCATCTCGGCAAAGTTGTTGATCTTGAAGGATTCGACGAGCAATAATAACAGGAGGTTCGTTGGCAATGAAGGCCTGGCAGCCTTCGATGGTATTTAGTTGGTAGGAAGAGGTGGTCATAGGAGGAAGGGACCAAGATATTGAACCCTGAAAGCCGTGGATTTGGCGGCATGACGATAATCAGGGAATGCAACTATTAATCGACAACGGCGGCCTACCCTGCCTACATCTTCATTCCCTCCTTCCTCGTCTCTCAAAATGCCTCCTTTGATAAATCGACACGCCGCAATCGCCAATCAATTGGCCAAAATGCCACCAGAATTGGTTCACAAGATTATCAACGATCTGCCCATCATCAAACTCCTGGAGTTGGTTAGCACCTACGATGTGCCATACATCGATCAGTGCATAACCACCCACATCCATCTCGGGAAAGTCTTTTCTGCGAAGCATCTCGCAGATGTGAAAGACTACTTCACGCTCTACCTCCGCATCATTGCTTTGGACCGCCCACCCATGATCCAAAAGATAATGCAACTCGATTACGATGCAATCGCCTTCCTGAAGTTGATTCCACCCGTAAACATAGTCGCCGTTCTGAAAGCAAATATCATCAGCAATTTGCAAGCATATCGGCAGTTTTTCCCTCTCTTAGACAGCTACTCACCGCAGCCTATTCCATGAAGAATGTATTGGCCTACGGATACCGCGGCCGGTCTTCGGGAAATCTTCAAGATAATTGACGCCGCCGAGGCCAACGTCAATGACCTCAAGGCCAAACAACTCGAGCGGATGGCGAGGCTCATGGAGAAATATCCTGGGACCCTGCGACAGAGAGGAGATTGGTCACAGGAGCCTCGCAAGAGCGAGCAACACATAATAGCCAATCTTCGCCGAGAGTCTACAGAAATGAGGCGTCGACAAATATTATCTCGACAATTCAAAAGCAATAGTGTGTTCGCGTTCCGGCAGTTGTACCTGGTTCCATATGATAGGTGAGCAACGCAGATATTGAAACTCCAAACAGAATTTTGATTCACCTAAGCAGACTTCTAAGGTTATTCTTGAAGACGATCCAAAGGTTTCCTCCATCTTCTGATGATAACACTGAAAAAGAATCCAAGGATAGGTCACATCAGTACCCCAGCGATCTGAAGGTCGGTTTGGAAGGATTGTCAGAAATTTACTCTCGGGAGGCCTTGATGGCAATGAGTGACGAGGTGGAAGAGTGGAAGCCCATGCCCCGGACGATGTACAACAAATACTCCTCAATAGAAGCCAACACCGCGGGTGGGACACATCAACCTTCTTTCTGGTCGCACAAAAGTTGTACAGGCAAGGTTAGAGACGTTGAAATCTCGCGCCGCATTGCACCAGCTTCCGAGAAAGAGCTTGACTGGCTTGAGGCCTTCCTAAGCATTTGCAACTACATGGCGTCGAAGCAGGAAATATGGACACGAAGGGAGACTGTGGCCGAGTACTGGCAGAGACATTGAGCTATGTAGTTTGGATTCGCGTTTGTTGAGTTGTACATGTTCATTATGTAAACGTTCATTGTTCAAACGGTTGAAAGAGAGTTGGAACGCGTTCACGTGATCGCAACGTTTACTTCTATGTGGACGCCCTCACAATCATCGAATATATCTACCTCCTCGCGCCCAATAACCACGTCGCCCACTGTGGAGTCCATGACGGTAATCCAGGCCCTCCTGGTCTCAGCAATGTCCGCACCAGCATCGCCAATCCAGCAGCACATACACCCACAATAGCGGTAAGAGTGAAATACATCCGTAGCCTTGCAGCAGCGGTTATTGCTCGGTCGGCGCCTCCAGGGGTGGCAAGAAGTCTTGAGATTAAACAATAAGGTATGTTTTTCGTGTTTAGATTAGTTAAAAGGGACTGACGGTTTCATGGCGATGCTACAGATCGCATGGAAGACATCTGCTGTTTGTCCTGTTTTGACACTGACTGCGACTGGCACTTAGAGATTTAACCGTCGACAGTATACATCGGGTTGTACTTCGTGTCGCTGAAGGAGAAATTAGAAGATCGTTTAAGTAGAGTGTACCCACCTGCAGAGCTAAGTCCAAGTCCGATTTCGTGGCGACAAAAAGTGTAGGTATGTGGTCTAAACTATATTGTTGCTAATTAAATGGGATAAGTAGGTAACGCACCCATAATCCCCCAGATAATGCAACTCGATTACGATGCAATCGCCTTCCTGAAGTTGATTCCACCTGTAAACATAGTCGCTGTTCCGAAAGCAAATATCTTCAACAATCCGGAAACATATCAGCAGTTTTTCCCTCTCTTAGACAGGTACTCACCGCAGCCCATACCAAGAAGAATATATTGGCCTACGGATACCGCGGCTGGCCTTCAGCCTGGAGGACCAGGGGTATGTTGCACAAGTGGTGATAACTGGAAACTCTTCTCTGACCGAATCATATGCTTCAGAACCCCAGAAGGCAAAGGGCGAGTGCTCCCACCCAGACAAGTTCTAATAAAAGAGCGCAAGGCTGCGATGCCTCAGGTCGTCTGGCGCTCTTTTTCAATTTGACATGTCGAAGCAATAAAATGGATTTATATATTCCTCTAGTTTGTCGAAGCTCGAAACCCAACTTGCCAGAATGAGGCTTAATTAGTGTATTTTTCTCCCCGTGATATTCTGTCTTCTATCTACCGCTCGCTACACACCAACCTCACACCTTCGGAATTCAACACATTCCAAACTCCCACTGATCAGCGATGTGCCACCCGTGCATACGAGCATCGCTACCGATGGCAGCGCAGCTTCCGCGTCTACGAGGAGGAGAAACGAGGCGGCATGAAGCGCGTCAACTTTCTCATGGAACACACGCAGTTTTTTGGGATCTTCCACTGTCACAAACGAGTTGTTCAATGCGTAGACTTTAATAATCCAGGGGAGGTGAGATGAGGAGATGGTGAAGAACAGGAGAGGAGGTTTCGTCGCGGGTTCGCATAATGGCCGCCTCGAGATGGTTTTTCCTATGACACTCAGCATTCGCAATATGGTGCGGTTGACACCGGTTGACATTTACCCAAGTACATAGCCATTGCATTGTGCGAGAAAACGAACTTTTTTCTCTTGACAACACAAAATGTGACAAGAAACACTGAATCAGCAGGTGTGCATGCGGTACAATCGACCTTCAGGGTGTTGTTTGCTTATTCGATTCCAGAAAGTTGATAGAGATCCAAAATCACACCCAACGATCTGAAATTGGGTGCTGAAATGTGAGGTCATGTACGAAAGCTATCCCAAGATCGAATTTACTTTATTGTGTGTACATCCACTGGCAGTGAAATCCCAGGACCCGCCGACGCATCGATTCAAGGCCAATGGGCCGTTAGTTCTACGCGTGGAGCGTTGTTGCTCATGGCTCATCCGTGCAGCTCTTATATTCTTGACGGTGACACTCCTTAAATATTTAGCCCAAGGTTTAACGACATGTTCTTCATCACGGAGGTGCTCTTCTGTCCGACGTATAGCTTATATTTATCGAGTAAACGTGAGTGTCCTTGCACGTTGGACCCAATCCCAATAGTCATTATGCTCGATGACATTTAGAAAATGAGGTCGTCAAGGTGTGATGGTACTAGTAAGGACGAGTGGCAGCGTTTATACAAAAAAGTAAAGCCTGAATGACTGGACGGAAATGTGGGGATGGAAGAAGCAATATACAAGCTTAAGAAAGGAAAAGAAATCAAGGAATATTCTCGCCACAGGAGAGATACTTACAATGATAATCAGTAAAATTTTACAGTGGGTACATAGCCATCAAGCGCCAATGTGAACGAACAAAATCCAGTGTTCCAATGGCACGCCCCTTTTCCTTATTGCCCGAATAGCCACGTTGAGCGCCTCTGCCGAATCTCTGAAATCTGCCTTGTTTCCGGATTTGCGGAACATGTATTTGTAAAATTCCTTTGAAATCGTTGGTCCATCTTCGTCATTCATTGCCCACAATGTCCCTACCACACTCCGGAACCCACAGAACTGCAGAGTGGCTGCTAGATGAATGGACTCGTCCGGTGTGATAAAGCCTCCTTCGGCGCTGTGACAGGCAGACAGAAATGCCAGTTCTGCGTTCGGAAGTTTGGCCTGAATCAATTCAAGCAAAGTGAGGCAACTGCCACCGTGGAGTTCGAATGATGCACGGAATGGATGGGTAATGTCCCCTAGATGGCCATGACAAGCAAAGTGAGCCCAAGAGTGTTGCTGAAGACCACGGAGAACTTTATCATGGTTTGCCTCAGTACCGACAAGGACATCCACGAAGTTACCGAGTTGTCGAAGATTATCAATTTCGGCCTCAACATTTGGCAACGCTTCACCAGGTTGACCAACAACAAGTAGCTTGGGGGCAACAAACAGGTCAGACGTGTTGGATCTTGCCCTAATTAATGCGGATAGAGTAGTGGTATAAGAACAAGTGTAGATGTCTGGAAGATTCTTTTGCGTGGGCCGGTATGGACCTGCAGCATGGATAGGTAAGCCACACAACTTGGACGTTGGGTACCACCAAACTCGACTCTTCTCTGGTACTCCCATTTCAGCCAGGTGATCCACTATGGGAGAGACGACGTCTTTCCATAGAGCACGCAAAATTAGAGGAATATCCCTTGAGCGGTCAGCCCTAGCACCTGTGCCTCGCGCCCAAGCGAGTTGTTCAGTAAGGTGGATAAGATGATTAGGTTGTACGTCAGGAAGGGGGACAAGGAGAGGTGGGCCATTGATATGAAGGATTATTGCATCAGAACGATATTTGCTTATGTTAAAGAGAACGACGGGGCCTTCTGCAGCAGCGACCCGAAGGGTGGCAAATGGAACAGCTCGTAAAAAGTTGCTGAATCCCTCAATTGTCCGAACTTGTTCCACTGCGTTTTCCCAATCTTCCGAAAGAATACGATTTCTCTGCATTTGAGCATCCAGTACCATAGGCCCTTCAGTATCCAATAGCCCGGATTTGGATGAAACTGAAATATGTTCTCGTTCGGCACTTAAAGTCTGGAGGAGATCAGCAAGCTCTCTATCAACCTGGCGGAGCTGGTCAAGTGGATGTCTATACTGCTCCATCTTCGACCACAGTATTACTCTGCCCTGTTCAAGCAATTCCACTGCTGCCTCAAGGTCTCCTGCATCAATCGCAGCAGAAGCTGCATCAGAGGCGAGCAACCTCAGTATGTGGGCACTGGCAAGGAACCTTTGCTGGGACTCAACACTAGGGTATGAAATCAAGCAATGATTGAGAATTTGAAATGATGCTGAGTAAGCGCATATGATGGGCTTGTGGTGGTAGCGCCGCGCTTCCATTGCCCAGCCGACAGCGGCAGCAAGCCGAAGATGTGGGCTTGAACTGGGGTCATTTGCTGCCTGTTCATGTAGAGTGAAAGATTCTTCCAAATCCTCCACCTTGCCCGACTGTCGAAAGCGAGTAGAAAGAGCAATGGCGAGGTTGTTGAGTGAAGTGGAACGCTCTGGGTGGCCAGGAGGACGGAGAGTGAGTGCTTGGCGGAGGGATGAGATCGCATCTTCCAAATCCTCTGTCCTGCCTGACTGTCGAAAGCGAGTAAAAAGAGCGTTGGCGAGGTTGTTGAGTGAACTGGAACGCTCTGGGTGGCCGGAAGGATGGAGAGTGAGTGCTTGGCGGTGCGATGAGATCGCATCTTCCAAATCCTCCGTCCTGCCTGTCTGCTCAAAGTGAGTAAAAAGTGCATCGGCGAGATTTTTGAGTGAACTGGAACGCTTTGGGTGGCCAGGAGGACGGAGAGTGAGTGCTTGGCGATGGGATGAGATCGCATCTTCCAAATCCTCCATCCTGTCTGACTGCTGAAAGCGAGTAGAAAGAGCATTGGCGAGGTTGTTGAGCGAAGTGGAACGCTCTGGGTGGCCAGGAGGACGGAGAGCGAGTGCTTGGCGGTGCGATGAGATCGCATCTTCCAAATCCTCCACCCTGCCTGACTGTCGAAAGCGAGTAAAAAGAGCATTGGCGAGGTTGTTGAGTGTAGTGGAATGCTCTGGGTGGCCAGAAGGACGGAGAGTGAGTGCTTGGCGGTGGGATGAGATCGCATCGTCCAAATCCTCCACCCTGCCTGACTGTCGAAAGCGAGTAAAAAGAGCATTGGCGAGATTGTTGAGTGAAGTGGAATGCTCTGGGTGGCCAGAAGGACGGAGAGTGAGTGCTTGGCGGTACGATGGGATTGCATCTTCCAAATCCTCCACCCTGCCTGACTGTCGAAAGCGAGTAAAAAGAGGATTGGCAAGGTTGTTGAGCGAAGTGGAACGCTCTGGGTGGCCAGGAAGATGGAGAGTGAGTGCTTGCTGAACGTATCCGATCGCATCTTCCAAATGCTGCGTCCTGCCTGTGTGCTCAAAGCGAGTAGAAAGAGCATTGGCAAGGTTCACGAGTGAAGTGGAATGATCTGGGTGGCCATGAGGACGGAGAGTGAGTGCTTGGCGGTGGTATGAGATCGCATTTTCCAAATCCTCTGTCCTGCCCGACTGCTCAAAGCGAGTAGAAAGAGCATTGGCGAGGTTCACGAGTGAAATGGAACGATCTGGTTGGCCAGGAGGACGGAGAGTCAGTGCTTGGCGGTGGTATGAGGTCGCATCTTCCAAATCCTCTGTCCTGCCTGACTGCTCAAAGCGAGTAGAAAGAGCATTAGCGAGGTTCACGAGTGAAGTGGAACGATTTGGGTGGCCAGGAGGACAGAGAGTGAGCGCTTGGCGGTTGGATGAGATCGCATCTTCTAAATCTTCCATCCCGCCTGACTGCTGAAAGCGAGTAGAAAGAGCATTGGCAAGGTTTATGAGTGAATAGGAATGATCTGGGTGGCCAGGAGGACAGAGAGTGAGTGCTTGGCGGTAGTATGTGATTGCATCTTCTAAATCCTCCATCCTGCCTGACTGCTCAAAGCGAGTATAAAGAGCATTGGCGAAATTTATGAGTGAAGTGGGACGATTTGGGTGGCCAGGAGGACAGAGAGTGAGTGCTTGGCGGTGCGATGAGATCGCATCTTCCAAATCGTTCATACCGCCTGACTCCTTGAGGCGAGTAGAAAGAGCAACGGCGAGGTTCATGAGTGAAGTGGAACGATTTGGGTGGCCAGAAGGACGGAGAGTGAGTGCTTGGCGGTGGTATGAGATCGCATCTTCCAAATCCTCTGTCCTGCCTGACTGCTGAAAGCGAGTAAAAAGAGCATTGGCGAGGTTGTTGAGTGAAGGGGAACGATTTGGGTGGCCAGAAGGACGGAGAGTGAGTGCTTGGCGGTGGTATGAGATCGCGCCTTCCAAATCCTCCACCCTGCCTAACTGCTGAAAGCGAGTAAAAAGAGCATTGGCGAGGTTGTTGAGTGAAGGGGAACGATTTGGGTGGCCAGAAGGACGGAGAGTGAGTGTTTCGCGGCAAGATGTGATCACGGCTTCCAAATCCTCCATCCTGCAGTGATGAGTTGAATGGTATCACTAGATCCAGTTCTTGTCATTGGTAACTCACGTTCTTGTGGGTTACTAGAAGGTCTACAGTCTGCGTCTTTGGACAGGAGCTACCCTTCCAGATGGAAGTAAACGCAGCGTCGTCTCCGCCCTTCCTCGCCTTCACGACTTACGCTTTAGAATGGTACAAAGGGGCATCAACACCATTGCACTGCAGCCACGTTGTATCTTTAGTTTATTCACGGTTTACGACAAAAGACAAATTTTCCGAATAAAGTGTTCTACAAAACCATGTTATACTTGAAGAAATTACAATGTAGGTGATAAATATGGCAAGGGAGTTTCCTCTCTTCCAAAATATGTCGGATGACAAATAAGATCAAGTGCTGAATGTTAGAATACTCTGTCGTATCTTAACTTTCACGCTGCGGTCTGTGAACCACTCGACGCGAACGAGATCGAGAATGTCAGATGTTGCTATTTCCGCTGAAGGTATATAGAGTGAGTTGAATTGATAGATCGAGGAATGGCGGTTGAATGGCGGCATGCCTGTTCACCTTCTGAACCGACATTGAAATTCAAAGTTTTGAATGGCTGGGATCCAGAGTGTCCTTGACGTGGTGGTGGGCCAGGATCGAAGAAGTTGATAAAGCTGGTGCCAACCTTCCACACGAGAACAAGCGACTCCTTTGGAGATATTGCAACCAATCTTCGTCCATCAGGGGAGAAGCTGCAGGCGGTGATTTTCTTCTTATGCCCTTCAAGGACATATAGTCGACTGGCAGTTTTAAGATCATAGACCACGATGGCCCCTTCATTTGTGCCAACTGCAAGTTTCTGCGTAGCCATATGAAAGTCCACGGTCGGAAAGCTATGGTCCACTCGTCAGAAATCGTATCGCAAATATAACACGTTCAACGCACGTCTTGACAACATAACCGATAATTTCAGTTGCCGTGTCCAAGACAAACTGTCGCATCAGGGTCTACAGATTTCACAACAGCCTCCATGGGTCGAGGTAGGTTCGATTGCAGGACGTAAGGTCGTTATCAAATAAATGAGATCGAAATTACACGGAAGACGAGAAAAAGAAGAAAACTTTTTCAATCAAGAAGGCAAGGATTTGCATCACCGAGCGACGGTGCTCCACTGTTGGAGGGGTTAAAATGTCGAGGCATAGCGTTCCCACGAAAAGGGGCATATTGTTGGATGCAATTGATAGTACCGCCAATCTCGCCTGACTGCCAACATTTTGGATTGAAATCGAGTCTTTCCTGGCATTTGTGGCGAGGTCGAAAAGGGACCTTAGGATTTCCATGGAATTGACGTAATGTTGCCAAACATTAAACCCACGGGAACATAAATCAATGCCAAGGACCCTGTAAATCGATTTCTCGTCATGAAGATAGAGACTGATGGATTTAGAAATGTCCATGAGAGCACTATGTCAAAGATAATAATCAGAGACGTTACTATAAGAATCGGAAGATTGCCGTACTTGGTGGACATAAGGGAATGTCTCTCAGATGCAATGCAACCTGTAATTAATAAGGCCAGTGCAGCATGTGGGGCCTCCTTCTCGGAATCGGGTTGCAACGCAGGAACCGTGGAACCAAGGAAATTCGAATTTGGTTAACTTCGTTCTGAAGTCTCATCGCACCATGATCCTGCCAGTGTGCAGCCACTCTGATCGACTGCTCATCCGACATACTCGAAATCGTTGCATCGAATAGCGTTTGAATAGGTTGATGAAATTCATCTAAAGGATGTGAGCTGCCTTCAGCCATGTTGTGTAGAGAGCATCTTACTGGGTGCTTCAAACCAACGTAGACCCAAGAATTCAAGGCTTGGTGGTTTGAAACCTGGACCAACGCATAAACTGAGCGAAGTACTGTAGAAGGAGACAACAGTGTTGGCCGCTTCGGTCAATTCTATGGAATAACATGGCTCAGGGTTTGGAAGAGTTTACGACTGCTTGATAGTAATACCTTCAAATAAACTCGTTGCCCGAAGGACTGCAACTTTGATAGCCAACGCCCGTGAGGCAGTGACGTTGGGAGAAAGACACCATACATCATGTGAGCGGCGTGTTTGATATACGGTTGTATTGCTGGGGCTGTAAAAAACTTTTAGACAAGAAAGATCGGGATATGCAAGACTGAATGAGAAAAACTTGAAGCCCCAACAATAGCTGAAGAGATCCGTGCCCCCAGCTTTCCATAGCAAATAGAATCTACATCCTCGCCAGGGGTCAAAAAAGCCGAAAGCATAAGACGCTGTCTCTCGAGTGTCATGAAAATTTCGCGAATTTCATCCCTGCTAGTACTAATAGTCTTCGGCGTCGACGATGAGTTTTTCAAGGTTGAGGATAAGAGATGCAGGTGAATAGAAAAGCTTACAGGGTTTTGCATAATTCCGTGAACACGCTTTCATTTCTTTTTCGCGTCACGTGGACATTCCCACAACCAAACAAAAATTCCTCTATCAATCTTGGGGCTCTACTTCCGAATAAAAAAAACATAGAGCCATCAATCATTGAAGAACAGGATGAAGTAGCACTTATGGGGATTGTTTACGAGGTGGTAAGTATTAGTTTTCTATCATGTGAAAGCTTTGTGGAAGGTCTTTCCTTTTTGGGTAACATCCGCATGTTGGCGATGATTTAACCTGGTATTTGGGTCCTTGGGGAGAAATAATTGCCCAAATCATGTATCTTATTTTTAGTACATGTAAATGTGCCTGTCTGTGCAAGGCTGATGGTGGAATACGGTTATTGGTCAGGCGTAGAACCATCTTACAACCAATCTTATCTGCTTTGTTTGGTTGTGGGAACGGCCACGTGACATGTGAAAATATAAATTGCGTGTTCACAGAATTATGCAAAACCCTGTAAAATAAATCAAATTAAATAGACAAATATGCAACCTGCATCCTGTCCACTGTAAGAGGCTGCCACAGGTTTCCACAAAGTATTGGGCAAACATACATCAGTCTGAGGGTCTCCAGGGACCAGGACCAGCACCCTGGAAGATGGGAATAGGTATAACACCTAATGAATTGCACAGAAATCAGCCCATTCACTCTGAGTGAGTAACTCTTCTGCTTTGTCTTGGGCCAGTGTATATGAGCATCAACACTCAACACACTCAGGCACAGCACCACAAAGTGATGATGTGTCGCTGATGTCCCATCAAATTTGATCAAATTGCATGCCAGAGGTTGCCACTGAGTTAAATTTGACACTGTGAAGAACCTGCCAGATATGTGCCACTGGGGGTTAGCATTAGGGTTAGCATTAGAGGTTCACATATACTAGCTACACTTTCTGTTATAGACAGACCAACAGAGTTGTAAACTTCCCGTTCTAGACAGAGCTGGTGGAGTCAGCTCATGCTCCCACAAGGCACTGTTAAAGACTGGTGAGCAGATAACATCGGTCAAAGACTGGCTGGCAGAGACCTATTATGGGTGGGTATTTGGTAGGGCAGTGAAAATATAGGGCAGCTTGGTTCCATGCACTGGTATATTGGTTACAGCTGAAAAATTGCAGGGTCTGGGTCTGTTGGTCAGCCTCCAGAATATTTTCTGGTGTATTTAGAATTTGGAAAATGTGGGTGCACCGGGTTTGTGGAGCCAGCCCCTGGAATATTTTCCGGTGTATTTATGATTTTGAAAATGTGGGTGCACTGGGTTTATGGGACTGGCCCCCAGTGCATTTTTGGGCATTTTGAAAATGCAGATGCATGGGTTTGTGGGGAAAATTTTCCGGCCCTGCAGGATATTTTCCAGGTATTTAGGATGTTGAAAATTGATGTATACTAGCTTGTCAATTGCTGGTTTTAACTGGTCTGAAGCATTGCAGAGATGCCAATGGACTTCCATAATGCACAGCTGCTGACTCCGGGTTTTTGGGGGCTTGGAAACCCAATCGACCAACAAAAGAGCTAAGAAGGTTGCTTGTTTTATTTCTACAAATACTCGAACTTATATACTGTACAAACTGTTTGGCTTGATCTTTACAATAAAATATATTCTACAATCCAAAAACCCATCCAAACATCACATGTATTCCTTTCTTAGAGATCTGTGAGCCACCTGACCTATTTCTAAGTCCGAGACACCTCAAGGATTCCAAGGAACACTATCTAAGATGCGGTACCTGAGACATGTGTTCTATGTTTCTTTTATTCAGTTCTTGGCGGTCCCTCTGGTCCACCACGTATGCAGCCCTGCCGTCTACATGTTTCTATTTCTTTTATCTCAATTCGTCATGCATCTCCTTTATCCAAAAGAGGCAACTGGTAGATCCTGTCACATTTATTTGACACCACCATGCCTTGTCTTATCCTTCCACGCGTGACTGTTATCTCTTGATCTAGCTCTTGATCAAAATCACTGACAATCTTCGACCACCGCATCCATCTTCTAGAGTCAGGATGCAGGACTGTCGTTTTTCAGCGTTCACTCCTTTAGTCAAGCCTATCTTGAATGGATTCTACCCAATTCTCATCTTAGATAGCTTTCTTATCCTAGCTGTGAAGCTTCTTTCAGTCTCTGGTCCATGGTCTCCTAAGTTCAAGTCTTTCTTAGCTAGACACTACCACTACCAAAGAAGGTAACTGGTAATTGCTGTCACATTTGTTTGATGCCTCTTTGTGCCGTCTTATCTATTCTTGCGCGATTGTGTTTCTTATCTTTAATCAGTACCTCCGATTGTGGATATGAGTGATCTTCGGCAACCTTATTCGGCTTTGCTGCTCGATACGCTAGATCTCTGTCCTTGACTACTCACGCTGACAGGCCAGTTAGAAAACCGGCTCTGAAAACGCAATATTTTGTGATTTCTCTCCTGAAATAATGACTACACGGTTCAGGGGGATAATATCAGAGGCACGCAATGAAAGCCCGGTCGATGAGCCTTCGATGACTAAGGTTTCTAAGATAAGCACCCAAACAGGGAGTGACAGTAGCAACAGCATGCACGATCTAAGAAATAGGTCACATCTGTAGACTCAGAGACATCCCAGAGTAATAGGCAGTCTTAGAAACCACTCTAAGACCTAATCTTTCGAGTTAGGAAACTAGAAGCATCAATTACCAAGGGTGAAGTGAAGAATAAACTTGCCAAAGATCTGAAATAATCTTAGAACTGATGATTATATTCTGGGGACCCAATTTCTAAGATAAAGAACTATCTAAGACAAAGATTAGATGGATACCATTGAAGATATAATGTATCTAAGATGTGTGCATCAAAGATGGCAGTTTAGTATACTGGATTGCAAAGCTGGATAAGGCTGCTGAAGATCAGTGATTACTACGATCAGAAGTATGGATCAAGAGATAATGACTGATCATATGAGACCTGATCAGGGCAGCATGAGGCATCAAATAAAGGCAATGGCATTTACCAGTTACTTACTTTGGTAATGGTAGTGTGCACCTAAGCAAAGAGATCAAACGCAGGAAATTAGAGATTAGAGACAATGGGGACCTAAACTCTAGACTAAGAAACTATCTAAGACAAGGATTGTAGGCAATCTGTCGAAGATATACTAGATTAAAGAGGAGAGCCTTGAAGACAGTGGTCTTGCATCCTGAATCTTAGGAATGGAAGCAGCTGCCGAAGATCAGTGATTGCTTCAATCAGAAACAAGATCAAAGAGATCAAATGGATAAAAGTCACATAGGGAATGATAAGACAACGTGTGGTGGCATCAAATAAATGTGACGGGATCTGCCAGTTGCCTTCTTTGGAAAAAGGGATTATCTGACAAAATAAGACAAGGGAAAGGGAATGTGTAGACAGCAAGGCTGTATATGCGGTGGACTGGCAGGACTGCCAAGTGCCAAGTGAATGGCACACAGCACACGCGTCTCCAATGCCGCATCTTAGAGAGTGTGCCTTAGATTCCTCGAGGCACTTCAGACTTAGAAATAAGTCAGGCAGTTCATAGATCTTCAAAACAAGTAATGGATAATATTTATACAGATTGGGAATGGTAGGATGGTAATGAACAAGCCAAACTTCCTGTACAGTATATAAGTTCGAAGATTTGTAAATTAAAAACAAGCAATCTCTTCCTCTCTTTTGTTGGACGATTGGGTAGAGCCCCAGTCGTTTGGGTAAAGCCCCAGTTCACGTGGGTAAAGCCCCATTTGAAGCAACAAAGAGATAAGAAAAGTTTGACTTCGAAGCAACCTTCTTAGCTCTTTTGTTGGTCAATTGGGTAGAGCCCCAGTGCAAGAACAAAAAGACTGAGACAATTGGCTTCATTGTGAGAGATCAGAATGATATAGAATGAGATTTTGTGATCAGAACATACAAGACATTGAGCTCCAGCGCTTAATTGGTTTAATTGTTGCATCAGACGGCTGAAACAGGCCTTGTGAACGGTTGAAACAGACCCCAGAGCATACAGAACAGTGTCTAAAATCTAGAAATTGCAGAATATCCTTATATCTTCGAAATCGAGCAATACAATGGGATCTACACATTTATATTCAATAAACCTTGCATAAAAATTGTACATCTTCAGAAGAACACTTCTAAGACCTCCCAATCTTAGAATTGGTTGTGAATAACTCCTCACCATAATAAACGAACCCTTTGTATCGTTGAAAGTCAAATAAATTGCATACCCACAGTCACAGTCAGGATTTATTAGTGTCTTCAACACTAATTTTGTGTGGATCACGTCGCTCAGTCATTGAGCCTCGCTCCGCTTGTGTGTGTGTTTTGTGTTTGTTGTTTCTTCAGTCAGACTCACGTCGCACCTCTCAGCGCATCTTCTTAGATACGTTATATCTTCGACAGCTTCCATTCGGTCTCCGTCTTAGATGATTCTTCATCTTAGAAATTGGGTCCCCAGAATATAATCATCAGTTTCTAAGATTCTTTCAGATCTTCGGCAAGCTTATTCTTCACTTCCCCCTTGGTAATCAATGCTTCTAGTTTCCTAACTCAGAAGATTAGGTCTTAGAGCGGTTTCTAAGGTAGCCTATTACTCCGGGATGTCTCCAAGTCTACAGACATGACCTATTTCTTAGATCGTGTGTGCTGTTGCTACTGTCACTCCCTGTTTGGGTGCTTTTCTTAGAAACCTTAGTCATCAAAGGCTCGTTGACTGGGTTCTCATCGCGTGCCTCTGCTATTATCCCTCTGAACCATGTAAACATTATTTCAGGTGAGAAATTGCAAAATCTCGCGATTTTCAGGGCTGGTTGCATAACCGTCCTATCACTGTCATCTACCAAAAAGTGAACCATGGTGAAAAAGCAACAACAGCACCAGCAACCAAGTGTCCTGCTACCAGCACAGGAAACACTGCTCCCACCAGCATCAGCTCCCACCACCAGTACTCCCTTGCAAAACACAGCATTCATCTCTGAGTTGGCACAATCTATCAACTCAAACATACCTGTCACCACTTTTGATTTTAGCTTCTTCATTAAGAATGCTAACGGCACTGATGTACTTCGATTTTTAAATGCTGTCTCCCAAACCAAAGAGGCACAAAACCTCAAGTTACTTTTCATGCACACAGTTAGTGAAGGGAAGAAGTTAGGATATCACGAAGGAGAGGGTGTAGGATATGAGCAGGGTTACAAGCAGGGGAAGGAGGACTGCCTCCGTGATCTTGACATCGACGCTGCCTATACTGCTGCTTTCGAGGAGGGTCACTGTAAGGGTGAAGAAAACGAAAAGTGGTTATGGGAAACACTCAGACACACCTATGACCGGAGGTGTATGTCCCAGCAGCTGACCCCTGAGATGATATCGATAGGTGTTCAATCAGAACTGCCTTATGTGCCTCCAATGGTATCCTCTTTCTTGCAAACATCTCCTCCATCACTTGTCAATATCAACACACAAACATCTGTTACCATGGACTCACTGTCTCCAGTTCTGCCAGTTTCACATCTTGATTGGGCTGAGAATGCGACCTCGCTTCCCATTGCACCCCTAGTCCCCACTCCTTCTGTTCCTTGCCAACATGCCCCTCATGATTTCTCAGGTCTTCGTTCATCAGGGCTAAACCCATTTGGTTCCCTTCAACGTCATTCCAAACAATTTCGTGCCCAGGTTTCCTCTCGCTTTCACCAGGATATCCCTTTTTCTCAATCTTCGCATTCTTATTATCGACCACCATTGCATTCCCTCCCAAACCTCATATTCTCCCTCAAGCTTCAAAAAACAAGCCCTTCGTTTTCTCGCCCTCATCTTGTACTTCAGCCCTTGATTGGAATCAAGATCCCCACCTATCAGACGGGCCCTCAAGGCATTAGGTTGGATTCGTCCATGACGATGAGGACGTCGTTTCTATATGGAAGGGGGAGGGATAAACCTGGCTTGGGTCCTCTTCATTCAGATTAGGTCTCTTGCCTTCATTTTGGGTTCTTCAGTTTCAGGTTCTTTCTCATTGTTTTTTTCTGGTTCATCATACTCTACTCGTTTTTTCTTGCTACTCATTTCACATTGTTTCTCTCTTTTTTTATTTGTGTTTCTTTTTCCTTTTTCTTTTCTTGAGGTGACGAGGACGTCACCATTTTGGAGGGAGGTACATGTGATAGGGTGAACCTACCATGACCATGTGACCTATCCATAGACAGATGATGTACATCGTTAGACACATCACCACGACTTCCATCTACTTCCTCAAGCCAGCGACCAGCTTGGGGCACCTCGGCCCGTTCCACCGTGCCCAACCTCCCTAACTTCCCTGCAACCTTTGGTTGATGTGGCATTGTTGGCAGCTGGTGACGTGGCATGGTTGGGAGGCGTCGTTGGTGTTGGCAGCCAATGACATAGTGTCGTCGAGAGGTGTCGTTGGCCTCATTGGCAGCCAGTGGTGTGGTGTCGTTGGTGTCGTTGGGGGCCAGTGACATGGCATCATCGGGAACCATCGTTGGCATCATTGGGGGCCAGTGATGTGGCATCATTGGGAGTTGTCGTTGGCATCGTTGGTCGTTGGGTGATGGTGGCATTGATGAGCCCACCCTGGATTGGCCCAAATGTGGGCAGTCACTGGGGGGCTCAATGGTGGCAGTGGCAGCTGTGCATGGTGGTGGTGGTGGGTGATGGTGGTGGTAGTGGGAAGAGATGGGGGACATCACAATGTGTGACTTTTGTGACGTTTCAACTGCAGTTGCTTGATTTGGCACCATGCAGGCACCTATTATTAATTAACAGTAATTACTATTAAATAATTACTATTACTATTAAAAAAAATTCTGCAGATTCCATTCTGGTGATTCCTGTGGTCATTCTGGAATCCCCTGGAATTCCATGGAACAGAAATAACAATTTTAGTGGGCACTACTGCAAAAATTCCATTCCACAGAATTCCCAGAATTGCCCGGATTCCAGTGGATTCCGGCAGGAATATGTGGAGGACTGTAAAGAACTCAGATCATGCTACTATACTTATACTATTCTGTTTCCTCAAAACAAGATGTCTGTGCTAACACTTTAAATGGGAAATCAGTGATTTCTCTGATTTTTACAAAGGGAAGGAAGATGAGGTGTAAGTATGTCAAAATTTTGTGGAATCACTCCATTAGTGGTTGCATCTAAGCATTTACATTGTACTATTTAAATCCCACTAGATGGGATGTCTTTGGTCACTAATTTGATTGAAATTTATGAATCTTTGATTTTAGTGCAGGGGTGAAGAAAAGACAGCATGCAGTCATACAAGTACTCCAATAGTCAAATAACAAGTAATCTGCAAGCATACTCTTTCAAGAAACAATATAAAATTCCAGTGACACCCAACCCACACTGAAGACACTGAAGAATCCATGATTGATCAGGACACAATGATGTCCACCATGACTGTGTTGAGTCTGGGGGCAATGAAGATGAAAAGCACTGAGCACTTAAGTGACGTAACGTACACCAAACTCAAGTTTCGATGCCAGAAAGCAGGGAACGGCACCACTCCATTCCATTTTTTGTGCCAATGATGTTCTTTAGGTTTCAATCATCAGGAAAATGCACTTTGTCCCTGGGATGCCCTGGAATGTCCTAGGATGTCCTAAAGCACGTTAGAGACATAAAGACATCAAAGATTCAAAGCTACACAAGTTGCTCTGGGAGTGCTCCCAGAGCAAGGTCAAAAATGTTGACTTCTTTAGGACGTCCTAGGACATCCTGGGAGCATCCTAGATCACTCAAAGATCAATCTTTGGTTGTCTCTGGTTCTCTTTTTCTCTCTTTCAGTTGCCTTTTCAAGTATATGAATAATAAATTTTATTGGTACTATACATATACAAGGATACAAGAATACAATACAAGGATACAATACAAGGATACAACAACAACACTTTTGAAAGAAACAGGGGTGGTTAACCCACCGCCTTTGTTGTTAACCCACTGCTGCCCTCATTGACCTGCCGTTAATGTGTCATTGTCATTGCTAGCCTGCCGCCACTGGTGTTAACCCATCGTTGGGGTTGTTAACCCGCTTCTGCTGGGGTTCGCCATCCCCATGGTGGTCTGGCTGCATTCAAGGTGGGCATGCTGGTGTCGTGTTCCAGGTACTTCCATGGGTTTGACGCAGGGGGAAAATCCCTGGCATGCATGTGGGGGGTCAGCAATCTGAGACTCAGTGGGTGCAGTGGGCTTGGGGTGCTTACCTGGGCCCTCCTTCATCTGTCCTCATCGCCATTTACATTCTGGACTTCACCATCCTTTTTCCTCCTCTTTTCCTGCTCTGGTAATGGGTGTTCAGACCCGTTGATGCCATTGACCTGTTTGCATGGAATTCTCGCCAGGCAAGGGAGTGGTGGTGATGTTGATGGAGCCCACATCCCTCAACAGAGGGGAGGGGCTATTCATAGGTAGTCAGTGTGTTGCCGAGCAGAAAAAAGAGGGGACATTACTTACCTGGGCTCTGCTCTTCTCTTGTCGCTGATGGTGGGCTACACGTTATCATGGCCAATGCCACCAACATAAGTGACATGTCATTGACATCCTGTAGATTTGAGATCAATAGTTAGTATTGGCAATGAGAATCTGAATACTTAACTTGCTAGTAATGGTGGTGGTTGAATGCCAAAGGTCACCATTATCATCGTTGATGATGGTGGTGGCCAAGTGGTGGCAGCTGGGGTGGTGGTAATGTCACATGTGGCTGTCATTGTTGAGCATCAGTTTTGGTCATTAGCATTGGCGGCGGGGGTTGTCAAATGAGAGGTAGGAGTTCTGAGTGGTCATGGTGGTGGAATTAAAAGAGTGTGATAGGACTTGTAACGAAATGTTGAACTAGAAGATCACATGATTTGAAGATGTGACGTTGATTTTGCCCTCTTATCATGGGAGATTAGATGCAAGTTGCTTCCTCAGGGAGGGCGTTTTCGATCTGGATCTGACCTATAAATATAATCAAGATTTATCAAAAATGCGACATTGAATTGCAAAGTAAATACTGGATGTATTAACAAAATCAAACATAATCCTGAAAGGTATAAACTAATAGCTTTCAGATGCACCAAAGATCGTGAACAATGAGCAAGAATGAGTAAATAAACGAAGTGATAAGTGTAAACCCTCCTGCATCATTGATCAAAAACTCGCAATTGAATTGCAAGGTGAGCACTAGACACATTAATAATATTAAACATGTCCCTAAAGGCTGTAGTTAACAGCTTCCTAATGCACCCAAGAACGCTAAGAATGGCCCAGAATCAGTGGAGAAATTGAATTATTAGATGTACCTCTTCTCTTGCATCAATACTCAAGAACCCGCAATTGAATTACTCAACAAATACTGGCCACATTTACAATCTCTAAATTCGTCCTAAGAGCTGTGATTTATAGCTTTCTAACGCACCCAAGAACTTGAAGAATGGCCCAGAATAAGTGGAGAAATTAAATTATTAGATGTACCTCTCCTCCTGCATCAATATTCAAAAACCCGCAATTAAATTACTCAACAAATACTGGCCACATTTACAAGCTCTAAGTTCGTCCTAGGAGATGTAATTTATAGCTTTTTAACGCACCCAAGAACTCTAAGAATGGCCCAGGGGAAGTGAAGAAATGAAATGATTAGATGTACCTCTCCTCCTGTATCATTACTCAAAAACCCGAAATTGGATTACTCAGCGAATACTGGCCACATTTACAAAGTCTAAATTCGTCCTAAGAGCTATAATTTATAGCTTCCTAACGCATTCAAGAACTCTAAGAATGGCCCAGGGGAAGTGAAGGAATGAAATGCTTAGATGTGCCTCTCCTCCTACATCATTCTCAAAAACCCGCAATTGAATTACTCAACGAATACTGGGCCATTATTAGCGTTCTTGGATTCATTAAAAAGCTATAAATTACAGCTTCCAGGACGAATTTAGAGCTTGTAAATGTGGCCAGTATTCGCTGAGTAATTCAACTTCGGGTTTTTGAGTAATGATGCAGGAGGAGAGGTACATCTAATCATTTCATTTATTCACTTCCCCTGGGCCATTCTTGGAGTTCTTGGGTGCGTTAGAAAGCTATAAATCACAGCTCCTAGGGTGAACTTAGAGCTTGTAAATGTGGCCAGTATTTGTTGAGTAATTTAATTGCGGGTTTTTGAATATTGATGCAGGAGGAGAGGTGCATCTAATCATTTCATTCCTTCACTTCCTCTGGGCCATTCTTCGAGTTCTTAGGTGCGTTAAAAAGCTATAAATTACAGCTCCTAGGACGAACTTAGAGCTTGTAAATGTGGCCAGTATTTGTTGAATAATTCAATTGCGGGTTTTTGAGTATTGATGCAGCATCAGGAAAAACCTCAATTGCTGATTTGTGGGAATAAGTTTGGATCAGCCTCGGTAAGTAGAGGGCAAGCTGATTTTGACTGACCTACCAAAATCAGCTGGAGTCAGCAATACATCAGCCAATGGTAAGCAGGCTGGTCACTTAGTAGATACTCATTCTGGTTTATTTTTGCTGATCCTTCGCACATCCAACTGCATATAAAAATATGGGCAATTGGTCCAAAAAGACTATTTAAGATATATGCGAGTACAAAAATCTATCTGAAAATGGATTTACATAAAAAGATGCAGCACTTTCAAGGACATTGCTCGATGACCATGAGACAGGTGCTTGCGGACCAAATTTCAGGAAAAGGTGGATGCTCGACAGAATGAGTGAAACGGGAATGATACTTACACGGCGCTCTCCTCGAGCCATCAAGCGCGAAACCTTGAATAAGTTGGAATTTCGATCCTTCTGAGCTCGAGAAAATGGGGTAAACCACTCAACATAAGCCAAGTGTTTATGCAAGAAAGCGCCGGCTGGAAACCAAAGGTCAAGAGCATGGGGTGGTAATGAAAAAATGCATCGGACTTGTCCAATACATAGACCTAACATTAATATTTAGTTGCGGTTCGAATCAAAGGAGGAGAACATAAAAAACATACCTTTCAAACCAGAGTTACCATGGGGGTCACGGTCCTTAACCTGAATGACAGCAGTATCAAATCGGCCAGGAATGACATTCCTATACTTGTCAAAATGTACCGGATCGATGTGTATTGAGTCAACTACAAGTTCGTTGAGAGGATTCAGGCTGTGTACGTCATAGCTGACGAATTTTAGACGGTGAAAGACCGAAACCTTGGAGAAAGGAATGTGAATTGAATTGGAGGCGGTTTCGACTTGGGCTTTTGAGTACTCCAGATGCTGATACTGAGCGATAAACCGTGATAGAGCAGGAATAAATTGGGTAGCGCCGTACTTGGTACAAACAACCTCGATAGGTACGCCTCGATGAGTTGGGTGCTTTGTCATCCGCAGTCGGCGCTCGGGAATTAGAGAGGGAATGGGTTTTTGAACATGGAGTGGTGTGTTGAAGGATGTGTCTAGGCGCCGGCGAAGGTACTTCTTGTGTTGCATCATGCGTTCCTTCCGGCCAAGCCAGAGCGTCATTTGTGGAAACTCGTCCTTGAAGTTTGTTGAAGCGTAAGCATTCTTCGCAAGATCGATGTGAAGTCGCTCGGTAAATTCTGTATTGAAATTGTCTGCCGAGCCATAGAGCAGAATAAATTCGTAGTAGTGACCAGCATTGTGAAGCTTGGGAATCTTGAAATGACCGCGGATACCAAGAGAAATGAAAATGTCACGGTTTAAATGGAACATGTGAAGTGCGTTGTTCATTTGAGCCAGCGTTTCGGAAGTATGGATCGGATATCTGGCTAGATAGATGAAATCGAGGACCCGCGGACTGTACGAACCAATTGTGCATTGGAATGGCCATCGGGAAGTCGAATGTCGGCAACCAGTGCCAAAAGGAACCTTGAGATTTGATCGTGTTCCGTGCCGGTAACACGAGACAGATGAGAAATACCCTTCATAAATAGCCGGATGTGGTGATTAGGGGGGAAACGACGGCATTGAGCATCGATCTCTGCATCTCCACACACAGCCCGAATCCACGCAATGAGGTGTTTGAGAAGACCTTGATACAACTGGTGGAGGATATCGGGCGTGATAGAGCGGTAGATGTTGACAAAAGGAAGATTTTTCCAAAAAACGCACTGAACAGGTTTGATTCCTGCATTAGCACATGCTTTGGTGAATTCGGCGGCTCCTTTATCAATGGCGTTGAGAGCTTCGATGATTTTTTGAGTGTTGCGAGGCTCGAGATTACTTTTCCAGTCATCGATGTTATCGCGTGGTGCAGGACAGATGGGACAAACACCAGTCTTCACCAGTGAGACCAGGACTTGCTCCGGATAATCGCCCACATAGGGAGGACTTTACCCTCCCCCCCTTATTCCGGTCGGAGTCCACCGGAGTCCACCGAACTCCACTGGACTCCACCGGACTCCAGTCAATTCCAAATGGCACAGGAACACCCTCAGATTTTGAGTCCCATGGGAGTCCACTCCATTTTTCATCCTGAAATAGGGCAGAGTCCACCGGAAACGAGCACCGGAGTCCAGTGATAGTCCAGTCCGACCAACCAGAATTCCACCGGAGTCCACCGGAGTCCGCTGTACTCCTGTATATCCGACTTATGTATTTTAGGACTTAGAAATATGATATGCAAAAGAATGACATGAAGGAGAATTGAACCAGAGGCTTGAGAAACATAGTTCCCACGCTTAAATCAGTGATCTACCAACTGTGCCATCAGTGCTTGTACATATAAGTAAATTATATGCCATATATACCCTTTCTCTCTGAAAAAATAATATGTTCTGAGCCTTCCTGAGCAGCTATAGCCACATATTATATATCAAAATCACCAGAAAAATGAGGAGAATACAATGGTAATATGGGCGTGACATGTCACGCGCTTTCCCGTGTGACACGCGCGAAATAGTGCAATTTTTACCCTAAAATGGTGTGCTTTGTGCTTAAAAATAGGTTTTATATAATGTATTTTATATCG
>Ga0307513_10002315_pt1 | contig 26561 bp, 33 predicted proteins | sample 15_EM_MG_FD_202174 | JGI IMG/M metagenome (GOLD analysis project Ga0307513, IMG submission 202174) | Populus trichocarpa ectomycorrhiza microbial communities from riparian zone in the Pacific Northwest, United States - 15_EM | ecosystem: Host-associated > Plants > Roots > Unclassified | place...
GAGTCAAAAGTTCTCAAGAAGGATTAGTGCTTTCCTGACACGGTATAGCCTGAGTCATTTGGCTGTGTTAGATCTCGTTAATCCGACAAGCTAAACCTATCTTGGGCTGATGTCGCCATTTGCTGGGATACGTGACAGACCGGAGATGGTGGATTTCACGAGATTTTACGGTACTCGAGTAGTGCTGGTATGATATGCAGTCCCCCAATACTGTACTAGTACGGTATGGTGGGGGCAGCCCTCGATTGCCCTACCAACCGAGCCCAAAAAACAGTCACTTCAGCGCCACAAACGTTCCGACACCCACTTATACAAAAAAAAAATTGCCCGTCAACTTCAGCTCCTAACTCACGACCACCACGACTTCCACTTACTGACGACAACACCCCTATCTCTAACAAGAGAGTAATTCACTATGGTACTCCCCCTTCGATCATTTTTCACTCCTGTCGTGCGGCTGCGGTAGGCGCATCAGCTATGGATCCGTGATTTGTTTCTCCCTTTGAGAACAAAATTGAGAGAATTGAAGAATACTAAAGGGGAACTTATTCCTTTGCGGTTGGAGCTCTTCTCAGCCGTTCATTTTTCATCTTTTTCGGAAGCTCTGAATTTGGGCGTGCATCGTGGTGAAATGTAATGGATGCGGGAATTTTATGATCTCTTTCATAAACCTGCTGAAATTCGTTTCACCCTTTTGGCTGTAGTCTCATGCCGTTTTGCAAAAAATGCCGCGAGACTTGTAGAGTGGATTTTTGTTTTCTGTTGAGCATTTCACTGATTCAAAATCTCTCAATGACCAGCCCCCAAAAGTTACAAAAGGAAAAAAGGCCGCCGCCGCCCCATACCCCGAGCGCCGGGCTGGAGCTTCTAAGAAGACCAAGGTAAACTCCTCTCTCTCATTGAACCTGTTTCAATATCTTTTCTCGGTCGAGTTCTTGATCGACGGTGTTGTCGTGATACTTATCATTTATGTTCTTAATGCTACGATAGAACCCTCTTATCGAGAAGCGTCCCCGCAACTATGGCATTGGACAGGACATCCAACCCAAGCGCAACCTCTCTCGCATGGTTAAATGGCCCGAGTATGTCCGTCTTCAACGCCAGAAGAAGGTCCTCAACCTTCGTCTAAAGGTCCCCCCGGCTATCGCTCAGTTCCAGAATGTCCTCGACAAGAATCTCGCAACCCAGACTTTCCGCCTCCTCAACAAGTACCGCCCTGAGACCAAGGCTGAGAAGAAGGAGCGTCTGACGAAGGAGGCTGCGGCTGTTGCTGATGGAAAGAAGAAGGAAGATGTCTCCAAGAAGCCTTACGTCGTTAAGTATGGTCTTAACCACGTCGTTGGATTGATCGAAAACAAGAAGGCGTCGTTGGTTCTCATCCCCAACGATGTTGACCCAATTGAGTTGGTTATTTTCCTTCCTGCTCTCTGTAGAAAGATGGGTGTCCCGTACGCCATCATCAAGGGCAAAGCCCGCTTGGGAACTGTTGTCCACAAGAAGGTTCGTTATATTTCCTTTTCCACCATCCTGCGCATGCCACTGACACCAACTATTAGACTGCTGCTGTCCTCGCTATCACTGAGGTCCGTGGTGAGGACAAGAGCGAGCTCTCTAAGCTCATCACTGCCGTTAAGGAGGGGTACCTAGACAAATATGAGGAGTCCAAGAGACATTGGGGTGGTGGCATCATGGGAGCTAAGGCTAATGCCAAAGTTGGTGAGTAAAATCCATGATCTACGCTACACCTGGCCGGTAGCTAACGCAGCCCCTTCGGGAATATAGCCAAGAAGCAGAAAGCATTGGACGCAGCGATCAAAATCTAAAAATTGATGATGTCTCTTTGTCTGGTAGTGAATTCCAAAAAAAAACTGTTAGCTTTCTGTGGGGATCTGGGAGGGTTTTTCCTTACGGTGTACATGACATACTTGGGCGTTGTGTTCCCTTGATTCTAGTAACGGACTATTTGACTTCCTCATATCTATTTTCCCATATACAAAACCCGTGATCCTCGGACCTGTGAATAATTCTTCCTCTTGGACCGTTGGAGCGATAAGAATCTCTGCCAAAACCCGTATGAGTACTGGTAGTTGTGCGCACGCGCGTGGCAGCCCAGCAATGGTAGTCATGTTCACTCACTCGTCTTGGTAAAAAATAATGATTCAAGCGCTACGGACAGCACAGCTAGAGTGATCATGCGACATTGCCACCCGCGCGCCATCGGCTTTTGAGTGATAGCATGGAGAGCCAGATACGGTAAACCTAAGGTTGTAGTCGCACCTTCTCGCTGCGTGGGTTCTTTGGGGTCTGCTGTATTTTAGAGAGTTTATTATCGCCCGGTCGCCCGCCAATTTAGATGGGCAGTCACTATGCTTAATTCTCGTCCCTGCGCCAGCATAAACGCCCCTATCCAATTACAGAAAATGCATGGTTTACTTTAAGCCTTCCACTCTGACGCCCCAGCGGGACAAGTGCCTAGCTACTTGAGTATGAAACAACTCATTCTGACCCCTATGTCCTCCTCAACTGATAAATTACAGCACAAACCCAGCGGTCAACGCTGCCAATGCTAAAGCGCCACCCATAACAATAAGTGAAGACGCGCTCTGGCAGCGGCAGTAGACGGGGTGAGGGTGGCGGCGGCAGAAGAGCGAATCATGAGCCCGAAGACTAATATAAGGGTGGTAAGAACAGTGGACTTGTGGGGCATTTTGATGTTGTGAGCAGTGATATTTGGTTGGAGAAAGAAGTTTAAGAAGTATTTAAAATTGATGGAAAGGAGAGAAGAAGAATACAATACAATAGCTTTGATGAATGAGCAACCAGAGGAAGCACACGAAAGAAAATGGGTAGTTGGAGAGCATGCTTGGGGGAGGAAATGATTGGCGTTTAATTATTGGTGTTGGGTTGAGGACAAAAACGAATAGAACAGAGCAGAGTAGTAAAGGGAGCGGCAAGCGGGCGGCAGGCGATGCGCACCAGGCGGCGACAAGAATAAGGGGCAGGTCCTCAGGTAAACATAAAGTTTGGTGAGTACCTGGTCCATGCTAGCACCACCGTAAAGACCTAGCTGTGCCAGCAGGTACAATACAGACTCGGTACTTTCAATTCCCACAAAGACATCTTGAAAGAGAGTCTTCTCATGTTTGGTCTTGAGAACGAAGGCTTCTGTACCAGTACTTGTACTGTACCATACAGCACTTGCAGACTGGGTGAGATGAGAACACCGAAACATAGCAGTGCAGCAACACAGGAGAGCGCGGTACTGCATTGCAAATGTGGTGCCGTGCCGATGAATATCGTGCACTCAATATTGAATAAAATGCCTTTCTCGCACTTTATTAGATAGTAAATCTGTGTTATGGAGAACCATTACCTTTGGTATAAACTTTTGATACAAGTACATGATTTCGCGGATTTCCGTTTTTTTTTCTGAACTTTTTTTCCTGCTCCAGCACCTTAACCAAGGATCAGATTCGAAAAGCACCTTTAACTGCCTGTCGCCTCGCGGTAAAAACATATCCTCCCATTCGCTCCAGCTGTGAGGAATCCTTCGCCTATACCGGAGGATTTTGGAATCCATTTTACCCCGTACAGAGCTTTATCGTTCTCCGTGTGGGTTGCGACACAAGTCTTCGTATCGGTCGACCAGACTTTGACTTTTCCGTCAAAAGCACTATTGAATTAGGGTGGTCAGTGCTTGTGAGGTAAGATTCGTGTAGTCTAAAACTTACCCACTAAGAATATATTCGCCAGTTTTGCTCCAAGAAACCGAGAATATCCAGCTGCTATGACCCGATAGATTTCCAACTTGCTCACCAGATATAACATCATATAATGCAATTATGTTGGAGTCGCCTGCTGCCGCGAGTAGTCTCCCTCCAGGAGAAAACGCTACGGATCTGACTGTTTTGATGAGGCCTGGGCGAGTTAGACTGAGTTACTGAGTAGTACATTTATGGACTAACCAGGCAATGAGTGGTGTATTTTGCCGGTCTCATTGTTGAAAATGTAAACTCCGCCATTCTCGTGCCCCGAAGCTACAAGCCTTCCATCTGCAGACTACGCCGGATGAGACATTTGGATGCGAAAATAAAGCAAGAAAAGAATAGCAATGGCTGGGACTCTTACAATATCAACACTCATTCCAAAGCTCCCTTTGGTCTCATACTCTCGGACCTTTTCACCAGTCCCAGGGACGTCGTAAACACACACCCTTCCATTATAAGTGGTAGCGGCCATAAAGTTTCCAGTGGGTGACAAAGCAAGGGCCCAAACTTCGCCTGAAGATCTTCCTTCTACCATAGGAGGCCGTGTGAGTATGAGACTCAAACAACGCAGCTCAGAGGTAAGACAAACTTGCGATCTGCTTGACGAGAGAAAGACTTCCCAGATCCCATATATTGACTGTTCCATCAAAGCCGGCACTAGCGACGAACCCGCCTTCTTTGTTGGTAGCGAGATGGTGAACGCCAAGGGGATGTGCATTCTCAAACTTATGAACTAGAGGGTGACCTGGTTCGTGTAGGCTCCAAACCTGTATGCTTGAGTCTCCTCCAGCGGAAATAGCATATGCTGGATTGACAGCAATAGCAAATATGTCGGAAGGATGTGCTACCACTTGTAAGCTAGGCCCCCTGCCAAGTGTAACGCTCATAGAATCTGATACTCACCGCCCTCAACGACATGCTCTGTTAGATATTGCTTCGACTAGATTCAAAAATTTAGCAGTGGTTTAAAGGGTGGAAGAGTGCAGGGTAATTGTTAACCCACCATGGTCTGAGTGTCTCGGGGGCATGAAAATTGAAATAATCGTGCTTATGAAGAAGGTTGAAGGAGACTGGAGAATAGATATTCCGACTCAGGAGTGTGGTATGGTGGGGTTGAGTGTGCACGCGTCACCATGGTAGGCCGAATTGAGGCTCAACAGCCTGGCTTATCTGCCCCACACCGGGCAATTGATAAATCTATCTATTGGTTAGGGCATGAAGAAAGATACTGCTATCATAATAATGAATATTATTATTATTATAATATTATTATTATTTATCCTCTCCAAAACCTGGTGATTACCATAGGATGGAACTGTTTGTGCAAATATTTAGCACCCTTAAAAATCCCTCTTAACAAAACTGCTAGAGGAAGATTGTGTAATTGATAGTTTCTCAGATATCCATGTTTTGTGCACTTTCTACTTTCCATGTAACCTTTTACCCCATATACAATGTCACGCCAAACCCATTTTGTTTTTTGCTCCACAATACGCAACCTTCTCAGCGAGAGACGCGCTCGATTCGGTCATAGCTGACCACGCTCCCATCCCCCCATACCAAAGTATTGCTCCAAACGCAAGCACAGTCCCCACAACTTCCATCAGCTTCCTGTCATCCCCGTCTGTACCCCTCTCCATCCCCTCGTCGACTTATGGGGTTGTATTTGTTCGGCCCCTGGGTTCGGCACCTTTCACGGCCTCCTCTCTCCACATGCTCTTGATCTCGTTCACACATGGCTCGCACAGCCTATTCTGCCTCTTGATCTTCCCACAGGCCGGGCAATTGTTGAGGGCAGTGATGTCTGGCAACGCTTTTCCGGCCAACTGTCGCATACGTTTTCTCGAATGACTTTGCTTCTTCTTGGGCACGGCCCGGAGAATGGATTCCCAAATGCCGGGTAGGAGATTTGGTATGTTGAGGTGGATTGCAGTAGGTAGCGCGAGAGTAGGTAGAGGGAGAATTGGAAGGAACGATCCTACTGAGTGAAGAAGGCCGAGCCTAGCGACCGAGAGGAAAGGGGTTGCCATTTGCAATTGTGAATTCGAGGAGCAGAGTGAGCGTAGCCAAACCGTATTGGCGGGGAGGTTCGGTGTGTTCCGCGCCGACAATGGGCTATCGGTTTGTCCGCCGGGGGAGGATGAGATTGGAGTTTTGGGTGTCTTTGGCCTGCGCCAATTTTTCTTTTTCGGTTGGCGGGAGGCAAATAGCGGGAGACAAGGTGTGGGTTAGGGTTTACCCATAATAAAGAGCCCTGTGCTGTATCAGTGCGCACCATACTCCATTGGCTCAATGCTAATTAGTATTTTCTTCGACGCCAAGACAAGAACCGCAAGCACAGCGAATGATCAACCTCCTTGCGGCCTTCAACCCCCTTTTTGCTGCTCTCCGCTACTGCTGGTGTTCTCTCCTCTCAACCACCCCCAACTTTAACCTGTCTATCTCCCCCCTTCCTTCCGGGAAGCATTGAATTGCGGAAGCACCATCCATTTTGCTCCTCCCTGCCTCCGGTCAACACCTTTTGAACGCGTCTCGTTCCCACAACCTTTCTTCATACTTTCCCAACAGCAATTATGTCGCAAGCTGCAAACGTGTTCCCCCGTAGCCATGTCGGTTTCGACAGTATCACCTCTCAAATCGAGCGAAAGCTTCTCAAGCGCGGTTTCCAATTCAATGTTATTTGTGTCGGTACGTTTGGCGATGCTCCTTGCCTCTTTGCCCGCTTGTGCAATTGTTCTAACTTTTACTATAGGGCAGACTGGTCTTGGGAAGTCTACCCTGATTAACACTATTTTTGCCGCTCATCTTATCGACTCCAAGGGTCGCCTCACCCCTGATGAGCCTGTGCGATCTACCACCGAGATCCAAACTGTTTCCCACAGTATGTACCCTCCTCCTTTGCGGTTGTTGGAGGACGTGGGCTGATACACAATAGTTATTGAGGAGAATGGTGTTCGTCTCCGATTGAACATTGTTGATACACCTGGGTATGGGGATCAGGTCAACAATGATAGATGGTACGTCGTGTTGTATGTGATGGTGATGGTAGACTGACGTGATGCCTAGTTGGGACCCTATTGTCAAATATATCAAGGACCAGCACTCAGCCTACCTTCGCAAGGAGCTTACGGCGCAGAGGGAGCGCTATATCCAGGATACACGCATCCATTGCTGTCTTTTCTTTATCCAGCCTTCGGGACACGCGTATGTTTCTGTTTTTTAAGTTTATTGATATCCTGATCTGACATTCTGAGCAGACTCAAGCCCATTGATATCGTTGTCCTCAAGAAGCTTTCCGATGTCGTTAATGTCGTTCCCGTCATTGCCAAGTCCGATTCCCTGACACTGGAGGAACGTGCTGCGTTTAAGGAGAGAATTAGAGAAGAATTCACCTTCCACAACCTCAAGATGTACCCTTACGACAACGATGAGTTGGACGAGGAGGAGCGTGCCCTCAATGCACAAATCAAAAATATCATCCCTTTTGCCGTTGTTGGTTCAGAGAAGTCAATCATCGTAGATGGGAAGCAGGTTCGTGGTCGTCAGAACAGATGGGGTGTCATCAATGGTATATTTAGCCCATCCTCGATACCAGCTTCTTGAATGCTGATTGGAATAGTTGAAAATGAAAGCCACTGCGAATTCGTCATTCTACGGAATTTCCTCACCCGCACCCATCTTCAAGATCTAATTGAGACAACCTCTCAGATCCACTACGAGACTTTCCGCGCAAAGCAGCTGTTGGCTTTGAAGGAGTCCAGTGCTGCTGGGGCGGGAAGCAGCAGGCCTATTTCACCTGCTGCTGAAAGGGAGTTGAGCAGAGGTTCTCAGCACAGGATGACAATCAACGGCTATTGAATCTGGTGATGGTGAAGGTGTGGGAGCATTGATATGAAGGGGCGCATGGGCAGTTTGTGTGTGTGGACAATTCAAATGTGATTTTTTATGGGAACCTTAAAAAAAAAGGGGTGGGGCTACCTTCTCTTTAGCCTTTTTTCTTTTCCTTTCATAGCTCCCGTTTCCTTTACCTAGTAATGTTGGAGAGTCTTTCTTTGTAATTCTCTATCCTGTGAGCATTTTATTTTCCTTGTATGCCGATTCGATAGTTTATTGCCCCACTTGGGGCTCGCGGAACTAGTTGAGATGGGTGTTATCGGGATCTCTAATGATCAATCTGACTAGCGTTTTCTATGTCGTTTGTCGTTGTTTCTAAACCTTCTACATGTATTTTTGTTTTTCACACAAAATCCTCCCTCCGAGGCGAATGGTGTTGTCTTTTTTTTGCCTTTCTCCTCCCTCCCTCTTCTTTCCCCTTTCTTATATCAGACTCTGCCAGACCAACAGCTGCGATTTCGAGCATGATCTCTTTTATTTACAAATCCATAGAGTGACATTGAATACTTGTCCAATTCCTGATAAGCCAGGTCAAGGTCGTGGTTGACGATGACTTTGTCGTATATGCCACTCCCCTCTGCGGATCCCAGATCTCTCAGTGCCCTCGTCAGACGGGCTTCCACGACCTCCGGCTCTTCTGTCCCACGCTTCTGCAGCCTCCTCCGTAGCGTCTCGTGATCCGGAGGCTTGATAAGAACCCGCTTGGACTGCACATACGGATTGCTCTCGATCTGCTTGACGCCCTATGCCCCTCCCTCCCATAACAATCAATCCTGCAGACCCATAACACTAGAACCACAACCAACGGGATAACCGACCATCAACTCGATATCGAGAACGCACATCTTCCCGCTATCCGTAACGTCCCTCACGGCGCTGACGCTCGTCCCGTAAAGGTTCCCGGCGAACTCGGTCGATTCAATGAATTGCTTTTGTGCTCTGAGGGATTCGAACTCGGCGCGGTTCGTGAAGTGGTAGTGTTGCCCATTGGTTTCTCCGGGACGGGGTGGACGGGTGGTATCTGTTTGCCTTCAGCCTCTAGTGTAGTGTGAGGAGGATGTTGGGACGGTGGGGGTGGAAGAGGGAGGTTACGAGATACGGAGAAGCCGAAATTTTGGGGGTGATTGCTGAGGAGGCGGTTGAGGAGGGTCGACTTTCCGGCGCCGGAGGGGCCGGAGATGACTAGGAGAGTTGGAATTGTTTTCAAAGGGAGGGTTCGGAGGATTTTTAGATTGGACATCTTTTTTCTTTTGTTGGTGGGTGGGGGGTTAAGTTAGTGGGGGGGATTGTGATGGTGGTGTTGAGAGGTCTATGGTGATAAAATATAATACATATTGCGCAGAACCTCCCCAATCTAGCATCTTAAGCTCAACCCCCGCTTTGAGCCCTCCGCCTGATAGCTTGCCGACGAAGACTAGGTATTTACAAACTTCCTCCCCCCCTCCCTCCCTCTCCTTTATTCCGCTCCCCATTCCCCTACCCCTCCCCTGTATGCTTCGCGCTCCCTTCACATCCTCTCCTCAAACTTCTTAACCTCAGCCTGCAATTCCCTCTCCCCATTAATCCGGAACCGGGTAACTTTCTTGATATTCTGCAGCGTAATTTCCGACAGCTCCCTCCCCTCCTTCTTTGCGTACGCGATCGCCTTCGCCGTCAGCGCGAAACGCATATCCCGGGGCCCGTCCACAAACTCCAGAATCGCACTCTCGGCCTGATCGGTTCGCAACGGTTCGATCCGCTGCACGCGCGTGTACCCACCTTCTCGCTGTTTATAGCGGGGCGCAAGAACTTTGAGGACTCGGGGGACGTTGAGTTCTGGGACCTGGTTGGTGTGAGTAGGCTCCCGGGTGATTCATTTGGTCGAGGGGGGGCATACGTAGAGAATCTGGTTTAATCGTGTGATGGTGGCGTTTGTTTTTCGTTTTCCTAGTGTTATCACTTGTTCCGCTATTGCCTGGGCTTCTTTTGCTTTTGCGTAGGTTGTTGAGATGGACTCGTGCTTTACTAAGTCCGTTACCAAGTTTCGAAGGAGCGCTTGACGGTGGGCGCTGCTCCGGCTGAGTGCTCGAAAGGTTTTGCTTTGGGTCATTGTGCTGGCAGTTTGCGGCCCCCGGGAAACAAGAGGAGGTGAATGTGAGGTGGATTGAATTGAGGTGTATCAAATTGAGGTTGGTGGGGTTGGTGGGGTTGGCTAGTGGGCTCAAGGGATTCTTCGTGAACTCGGATCTTACCGTTACCCGGCTTTAAGTGTAGTGGTTTCGAATAGTTTATGCGGGCAGTTGGAGGGAGTGGGGGTTGCCCCGGGGGTTGCAACGGGGGATTGTTGTAATTACTGCATTTGTTTCATAGCTTTTCCCCCCGTTTCCGGCCAATTCTCAGGACCTTTGGTTTGGGGTTACTGAGCGCTGAGCATCATGAAAGATGACTGGGAAAAATGTTCGATGGGGCTTGGCGGCACATATTCTTTCTCTTGAGCCCAACAATCTAGGAGCTGGCTCGGTACTTGTTATGCTAAAATTGGGTAAGGTCGAGTAGACAGAATGCCGGCAGGTAGCATTCGGAGGTCAACGGAGCGCCGGTATTACCCGGCCGGGCTTCCAAGGAAGAAGTTCCAGGAGCTTCATCCTGATCCCACCAAAACCTCGAAACAATTCCGTCCAAACGATCTCCACCGACAGCCACCCATAACCACCCCATCCAACCCAAACACAGAATCACAATGGGTAGAATAGGCGGCTTCGTAGGTCCCTGCTCCCACTACGACCAGACTAACCCAAACTGACAAACTCCCCCGCAGCTCGGCGGCACCGTCCTCACAGGCTCAATCGCATACCTCACCCTCCGACACCTGAGCGCAAACACAAGAGCGCACTCAGCATCGCTACGCAGCTCCCGCCAGATTGCGGACTCCATACTCCTTCCCAAGCAGATTCCCAAGAACCCCGACCCCAGGCTTGAGCGATCGAGCTTTGTCGAGACGCTAAAAGATACATGGAATTGGGAGATTGAGAAGATTGTTCGCAGGATTCAGAGGTGGAATTTGAGGAGTGCGCGGGAGGAGGTGGAACATATCGCTGGGAATGTGGCGGAGAAGTTGAAGGGACAGTTCTGATTGATTGGTGTATGATATCCTGTGAATGTGTGGGAGCGGATGCCCGGTGGGGATGAGTCGGAACTTGTGAGGTATTTGGCGGCGTTGATGTGACTGACTGTGCTTCTTTGCAGTTGAGTCTGCGAATACTCCATCTTTTTTTATTTGTTGTTTATTTTTTCTGCTCTCTTCCTTTTTTTAGGGGCAGCGAATATCCGCCTCTCGGCGAAAGCAAAGGCTTGGTTTCACTATATGATTCTTCATTTTCCTCTTGCTAGAATGTAACCACTGTGCTCCAACGCTCTCGCTAAGGGCTTTTGGAAAATTAGAATTAGATCGCGCGGTATATTCCATTTCCTTCCTATAACAAATTTCATACAAAGTCGCTGATAAACAAACTCGCAGCTATGAAATCCCCAAGCATATATGCAACGCAGCCATAAATAAAACAAACAAAAATACAAAAACCAAAAGAGGAAGGAAATCTTCCAAAGAGCAATATATCCGACCCAATGCATTGGCACATGTCTACCGACCAGTTCCGAAACGCCTGCACGTTTATAGAAGATCTATTCTATGGCCCACCAGTCGAGCTGATGAGACTACACAAGTTACCTATGAGCATACCCTCCACCACACATTCACAGAAAGAAAGAAAGGAGGGAATCAAGCATACGCCTTAGCCGCAAACGGCCACCCAAAAAAAAGAGCGAATCCCGGAATGTACCTACAGCCAACCGGCCAACCCGTCAATACGATTCCACCCACTACCCCGAATGTTCCCCACACGAAAAGAATGGGAGGGCAAAAAAGGAAGAACTCACATGCTACCAGCCCTCCCCAGCCGCTTTCCGAAAAACCTTAGCCGAACGGGCGCGGGACGGGTCTGCGTCGGGTATATGAAGAATGGGTGTTCCTCCGCGACGAGTCTTGCCAGAGGGCGCATGAGGCGGGATGTTGCTTTGAATACCATTTTTGTCTATGTGTACTATCGGTATTATAGTATTATAGTATTAGGGAGGTGTGGTGATGAAGAAAGTTTAAGAAACGATGATTGAGGGGCGAGGAAAATGGAAATGCGAGTGAGAGGAGATGATTAAGATTAGTTGTGATCGTGATGATGGTGGTGGGAGAGAAGTGTATTACGGTTGAAGTGAATGCATATAATATATATCTCTCTTTTCTGTTCCGTCTATCATGCGATGTCTAGCTACGAGATATCCTGATGTTGGCATAATACTGGCTGTCATGGCAGGGCGGTGTAAAGTGGAACGACACGAATTCCACTTCATTCTTGCGAGAAGGGAAGAATAGTGGAATGATGTCCATGCTATCAGGAGGATTCTATGCACTGAGTTATAACACCCCGACTATCCCAAGAGCCAATATGATTCAGCCCTTCTCGCGGAGTAGTAAGTCAGACGATTTGATGTATACCGTACCACCTCGGAGAGAAAGTGCGGGTTGCCATCATCAGATGTGGGCCGATTTTGTGGGGTGAGGTGGTGTAGTTGGGTGTTCCTGCGGCGGGCGCCTGGCTCCAGGTGTGGCTTAGGGTCGGTCGGCCGTTTCCGCCGGTATGGTGTCATAGAGAGGGATGGTTTTTCTTCGCCGCAATCTGGAGCTGGGGGGTTCGGAATGGGGATTGTGAGGTGGGACGGTTATCCGGGTGGTAATGTGGTCTGCTCGGGGGCGGGGTGGATTGGGACTACTTGAGGCTCCAGCACTGGCACTGAGACTGTGTACGAGTAGTACGGTATTGTGCCGTACTTTGGATCGTGGGTCTTTGGGAGGTGGTTGTTTTGTCTAAGATATGAGATAGGACTATTGGCTTATGCCTAGGTATTTTACAGCATTCTGGTTTGCGCTGGGCGGGTGCGGTGTGGATACAGTACGAGTATGTGTATGAGTACCGTATGCTGCTGGCATGATGGGAGTAGAAATGCCCAACCCGTGAGCAATCATGATCCCGGAATCATGGAGTGCATGATATATGATTAGGATTCCAGAGGAAGTCCTCCTTTCGGTATCGGGACGCTCACCCCGGCCCGGCAAGTTCCTTCCGGAAGGATAGTGAAACAGGAACCATACTGTCTTGAGTACTCGAGCGTGCGTTTATTATAGATGTGTAACTTATCCTGATAAGAAAAGAATACTGGTCTATTATGGTATCTGTGTTACCCCTACAATCACAAGAGGATAGCCACAAGAGTGATCACCATCCGCTTGCTCTCGCTGTTATTTTTTTGCGAAAAGACACTGACGAGTACAGTACCACCATCTTCCTCAGCCCTATCTCCAGACTCCGAGTCGAGAGCTCCTGAGAAGGATTGGCATCTTCCTGACATGGTGTGAGATCAGCCCACTGGATGTCTCAGATCTCACTAACTGGTGCCGCTATTCGCAATCCTGTCACAAGTTGCCAAAACTAAATTTGTCCCTGGCTGAAGCACATGGTGGACTTCAAGAGGTTTTATGGCACAATAGATATCCATCCCCCGAACAATGCATGGCTCTTATCGTGCTGTATTGGTACTGTGCCAATGAGACTGCTTGAATCAGATCACCCTACTTGTGCTGACTCCTCCAGGTATTACATCCACTTCGTCCAGAATATAGCATCAAAGGTACTCCCCGACGAGGAGAGATTACCCAGAACCATACCGGTAGTAGACCGGGGTGGTGGTGGTGGTGGTGGGTCCATCAGAGCGCATCAAAAAGAATGGGAATCCAAAAACCTCAATTGACCTCCAACGATAAGGGGATGCCGGCGTTCCTGATAACGAGTTATGCTATGTTTGCTTTTTTGCTTGGTTTTTCTCTCTTCTCAAGCAAAGTTCATCTACGGCACTTCCCAGCCCAATCCATTAGGAATGAGAGAAGAAATCGTTGTGTATCGTAATCTGTATGTTAGCCTGACTTCCTGGTGATTGAAGCGTGGAGGGGTAACACCGCCGAGCACGTTCACTGGCCGTGGTGCGGTGAACGCTGCCCTGAGCCAGGCTTTCCTGCAAGTATCATAGCGTCAACCCCAGCTCAGATGGCAACCACAAGGCGCCAATGGGGCTGGTTCTGCATGGTACCGTATTTGGGGCGGGCCTTCCAGAGGGTCTATTTTTTTTCCCTTCTCCTTAAAATTATCGATCCGTGGGGGTTATGGTGGTGCGTGGGGTGCCCGGTAAGTGCACCATTTTTATTCAGTCTCACTTGCGAAAGTGCTAGGAAGGGCATGTTTGTAGTTCTGTCAGCCTGCCCTGCTTTCGCTTTGCGGTAGTGGTGGTTGGTCCGGCGTTTGAAGATAGCGTACCTCCTACTGTAATCCACATGTGGCTTCTGCCATTTTGTTCCCTTCACTACTTGTAATACACCTTCTATGATGGCACGTGCGAATATAGGCGTCTCTGATTTATCTATTATCCTTGAACTCGAGTAATCCTACTTACCCTCTACAAAAATCATGTATCGCTCTCCCTCCTGGGCTAGAAATCTCCGGTACCCCAATGGTGGTTCTAGAATCACAGCAGCGCACTCGCCACTTTGGCACTTTGGCACATCTCGTCCAGCGCATATCTAGTGTATTATGATGCAGGTTCCCGCTCGTTCTCCCATGAATCACCGTGGTCGTGAATGCCCAGGGTCTCCACGGCTTCGACGAGCGAAGGAAGATCTACTTGCAAAGCAGTGAATTGACCCGCCAATTCTATGACTTAGCTTATACTGTACTCGAGTACTGCAGGGAATTTCATTTATCCTGCGAGAGCTCTCGTTAGGGGGCAGCCGTGTCGGAGCTCAATGACATTAATCTTCCTTGCTCTCGATGGGCATCAGTTACGAGACAGAGAGCCAAGACTACTTGACCCACCAGATAGTAACCCTCTTGAAGAAGGCTAAACACCTTTTCATCTCAGGACGGATTGCCCCATTCGTCCTGCGGAACTTGCCGGCGATATGCGGTATCAGGGCTCCTATCCAACTCGACAGGTGTGACCCCCGCTGGGGATAATCAAGGGGTCGGGGCCTAAATTGTTGGGATGCAGGCTCACTCAACCTCAATGCCCGCGGGGCTTGTGAGTCAATAGTATTATTCACGCTGTGTGACGAGTGTTTGCATGTGTGATCCCCAAAACATGCGAGACGTACGGTAGCTGCCAAACCCCCCCCCCCCCCCATACCGCCTTTTTCAATCAAAGCTACGAAAACTAGGCCGGGCGCTCTTGCGGAAGAAGTCGGGACATAAAATAACGTAAATATTACCAGTAATGTTTGATCGCTATTCTTAAAAGTTTGGAGTGGAAGGGAATCTTGGCTGGGAATTTGTCAATTGGATATTTACTTGCTCAATATTGTTTGGGTTATTGCGATCTTGCGCGGCATAGGCGATTGGGATTTGCTGGGCTTCCAGTGCGCAAAACATTGGAGCCATGTTCGGTATTTATCATGAACTCCTCACAGAAGAGCGATCATGGTCCAGCTTATAATATCCGTTTTATTCGAGAGTGGACTTCAGACACAGCTTTTTTGAATTCTTAAGCTCTGTTTCTCGGCTAGCCTAGGCTATATTAATTGATACTGATGAGCTCGACCTCACTATTGGAAGATTAGTTTCAGCTCTATCAGATTCTCAGCGTGGGTCAACCTACAAGATTAAGGTGGCGTTGCGGGGGATGACTGGGGGGAAACCTCTCTCGCCGTAGGCGTAGTCACTACACAAATGTAAGCAAATGCTTTAGGATCAAATTTGGGTTTAGAAATGGCGTACGGAGGAATGGTGAGTTCGGCCTTTTCGCCCACACTCATTTGGGGCACGGCCTCGTCCCATCCTTTGATTACCTTCCCGATACCTATTTGGGTGACAAAGGGGTCATTCCGATCCCTAGACGAGTCGAACCTGTTCATCAACATAAATTGTTAGATTCCGGACTCTTTTTGTGGTATGGTGTCTGATATGGAAAAGAATTCACTCACTTAGAACCATCCAGCAAAGTTCCGACGTAGTGAATGGTGACCTTATCGCCCGTTCTGGGGAATTGGGTACCGTTGCCTTGCGTGATAACCTTCTTTTCGACGGTCATGATGTTTTTTCGTTTAGGGGGAAGTGTTTCTATTGATTCGGAGGCGACGGTTGGGTTAGGTTGATGAGGGATCTGAGTTTGGAGGAGGGGTGGAGGAGGAAGGGAAGAAAGGAAGAGAAAAAACTAGAAAAAAGGGCTGAAGGTTTAAGAGAGACAATATGTGGCAGATTGTGGAGGGAAGCGGGGCAAATGACAAGATCCAAGCCAAGCTTCGAACCCCGCCATCGGATGCCTGGCCGATGCGAGAAAACCAATCGATCTGTACATAAGAATGTTTTTTTGACCTCGACGAGTCGACGTTGAGTGACAACGTATGATTCCCTGGCTACCTTTCATCCTATCAATCGTACAAGTATATCTGCCTATTTAGGCACAGATTTGGGAAATTAATTTAATGCTAAGGTAATCGTGCACAGCACATTGGGATATTGAGTTATCTGTGCAAATATCTAAGCAACAATGAGGACTGAGGATACGCTTTTACAAATATACAATCCCTACTCCACCCTGCGTCGATAGAAGGGCAAAAGCACTTGTGCTATTGTGCAACAAGCATGTGTTGTACTACCTTATAATACTTGTTACCCACCACTTCTTTTAGCTCGTCCTTTGCCAGCCACTGAAAATCTTCGAGATCTTGTTTGTTGTTTGTGAGATCTGCCTGGCCAGCCAAGATCCTTGCTTTCATGAAGAAGACTTTCTTGCCCACTTGGTTCTGTGCATAGCCGGAAGGGTACTTGTACTTGTAGAGACCTATCGGGGCACTACCGACGAACCATGTATTCATATTCGGACCAGCTGCTTCAAGGAGTGTTCGTTGGGCGCCCTATTATTGGGACGGAGGTTAGCGGAGCTGCCAAGTGATTGAGAGCTGAAGACAAACCCAACGTAGATGTTCCCATTTGCCGCTTAACCTGCTTTGTGGAAATCTCCAGGCGTGCTGGTCACGCTTCTTCTTGACCACCAAGTACAATGTTCGGCTCATCTTCCTATCTAGCCTCTTTGTGTTGTTTTCGATGTCCGCTTGCGTTGTGCGCGGAAACGGCTTCTCGACGATTTCTGAGGGGTATTCGACTTCCTCTCCCCGACCCTCGGCTTCCTTAGCGGACTCCTGCCTGGCTTGCATAATTGACATTGTTTCCTCTTCTCCGGTGACCGTGGTTGCTACAAGACGCTCGTAGTCTTTCAACGGATCGAGCTTGTGCTCGGTGCTGCCTTTCAGCAGCTCATCAGCCCATGCCCGAGGTCCGTAGGGCTGATAACGCTTTTCAGCGGCCTGTTTCCGCTTCCATTCATCTTCAGCTAAGGTCCCCTTCTTGAAATAAAACCAGCGGGCAAATGGGAGTTGTAGGCGATCATTTAGCCGTCGTTGATAGAAATAGTAGGATTGTTCGAACTCTGGGAGGTTCCTGGTAAGCAAAGGTGGCCGTGATATGACAACTCCAGCAGCGATGTCCCACCAATCCCTCCGTGGAAACTCTCCATGCGCTTCAATGGGCTTGAGGGGGTCTTCGGTGGGCTTGACTGCTGGGGGATTGGCAGCTATGACGGGGCTGGACTGGGCCTCAGCGGAGCTATATTGTCGACAGGTGATGGCAGCGGCTGTGTGCGGGGTCTCAAAACGGCATTGAGTGGCCGCCAAGGCGTTCAGGCAGATACCTAGAAAGGAACTTTGGTCAATTGTCAATTCGTTCGCTAGTTTTCTTGCAGATAGTTTGCGAACGCACTTCTCAACCCTCCGAGCCCTAGAGTTTTGCAACTCACGTTCATATTAACGAGCGGCTTTACGGCCAGAGAGAGAGAGAATAGGGGATAGGTTTGTGTCCAATCCGGAGGAATTGGTATGGTAATGGACGAGGTTCAGTCAGGTGGACCTTTACGATGATATCATACTTGGTCTTTTTTTCAATCAAAAAGTTTCTTTGGCTTTTGTGTGGCTTAGTAATCGGCTGTTTTGACAGGGTTTCGCAGTAGCTTACCAGAGAGTGCGGTTGGTTGTGCAGAGCCTCAATTTGTGGGGAATCAATTTAAATGTTTGGACTAAGCCTCAACACGGAGATGACGCGCCGCGTTGCCCAGATGGGTTCTGCTTCCTCGGACTTGTTTCTTGTCACACCATCACCCACAAACTCAATAATAATAGCATTCAACCAGCCCAACCCGTTTTCATAACATCTTCGAAGAAGGACTCGCGATCATGGGGGAGGCGCCACTACCCAAGGGTTGTGTTTCTATTGCTACTGCTGTTGACACTAAGATTGGAGAATATTGCGATCTGGCTGGAGTGGTTGCCGATTTTCGCCCTCCGATTGCCACAAGAGGCACAGGTGTTACTTTCCCGGCATCAATGATAAAGCAATTGGACTGATATTTGTTTCTAGATTGGGTGGCTACTATCACTCTTTGTGACAGATCTCGTGCTCTCCCTGAAACATCGTTGACTATCCGCATCTTTAGACCCAACATGGAACTTTTGCCAGAAATTAAATCTAATAGTGATTTAATTCTCATTCGGAGGGTCAAGATGATTAGGCGCGATGGTCACCTACTCGCTCTGTCCACTTTCGATACGAACTGGATAATTTCTTATGCTCCGACCCATCCGAAGGGTGTACCATTGATAACTTCATATCCCTCCAGCCTTAAAATCAAAGCGGATGAACTGGCCTATTTTCAGGGATTGCGAGTGTGGTGGAAGTCTCGACGGGAGTCCTTTGTCTCGAAAGGTGCGGCTCCAGACACTTATCCCTCATCTCAGCTCAGCAGCAGCAGCCAGAGGCGAAGACCTGGGTTGATTCGGGACCTGCAGATTGGTTCTTTTTATGATCTAGCAGGGGTTGTTGTCAAAACATTCCCGGGGAATGGCAATTACACGGTTTACCTTACGGACTACACCAAGAATCCAATGTTACATTCCTACGAATGGGGTGGGTCGCGAAGAGTTGGAGCTGGAGGTGAGGATGACGACTTCGACTATACTGGTAGGGGAAGGAGTTTGGGAAATCAGGATTGGCCAGGCCCATGGGGGCAATATACTCTTCAAGTAACTCTGTGGGATAGCCATGCCGTGGCTGCCAATAGGTTGTTCTATGTTGGCGCCCACGTTAGTCTGCAAAATGTGCGCGCAAAGAGGAATGGGGATGGGAAACTCGAAGGGACTTTGAATGGAGATCGGCAGTTTCCAGACAAGGTTATGGTCAGTCTGATAAAGAATATGGATGACCCTAGAGTGAAGCAGGTTGCAATCCGCTGCAAGGAATACACGAGGAGGTTTGAACACGACAAACTGAGATACGAGGAGGAGATAGCGGAGAAGATGGAGGGGGAATTGGGGGAGCCCAAGAGGGGGGAGCAAGAGAGAGATGGGGGGGGGATGGAGGTGAATGTGAACAGTATGATGACTTCCTTTAGGCGATTTGATTTTTACCCGATGCTAATCAAATACCCTAGTTCGGACTCTCAGGGCCAGCCAGCCCATCACACCAATTTCTGCGATTGCAGCGCCACAGGGCTTAGATGGCCCGTTCGCTAATAGAGTCTACAAGATCTATTGTAGAGTTATCGATTACCTACCCCAACAGCTAGAAGACTTTGCCGTTCTACAAACGGAGCAGAGTGAATGGACTTGGAGGTTTGCTTTGTTAGTTGAGGGCGAGGATGGTGCAACTCTCCGGGTTATTGTCGAGGGACAGGACGCAGAATACTTGTTGGGACGGCCAGCCGCAAAGTAAGAGATTCACAGGTGGACTCATGCAACCTAGTACGCTGACAGGGAATGACTAGTCTTCGTACGGACCGACGGGAACTAAGTGCACTGCGAGAAAAGTTGTTTATCCTTTGGGGAAACCTCAGAGAGGCGAAAGATCAACATCTAAAGTCCAAACCACCCAGGAAAACGGCCACTTCTCAGTCTGACGCTCTGCCTGAACCCCCGCGTGGAAAAAAGCGGCGCAGACGCCGCAACAACAAACAAAAGCAAGCTGCGCATAAACAGCTCAAGTATGACGAACTTGGGAGACCCTCAAATGTTGACCGTGATGACGACGACGAGAGCCCAGATGAGAGTGAGGAGAACGCGATTCCTCAATTATCCGGGAAGATGTTCGAAGCCTGTCTCAAGGAGTACGGCGTTCTGAACGCGAACGGTCAATGGAAACGACTTCACAAGTTATTTGGAACTGTTATTGTCTAATCTAATAATAATGTTTTACTTTTGCAGTTTCCATTTCTTGCTGCCGGTTGCTGGCGCTGATATTTGGCATTTTTCGCGGGCGTGTGGCTTCCCGGTGTTTGTTCTAGGCTGGTGTTGGAGAATTTACGCTGTCTGCTTTTCTTTTTATTACTCCATCCCACTGAGTTGATTGTAATATATGTATTGGTGGGCGGTATTAGGGGTTTGTTGCGTTTGATCGATTGTGTAATATTAGCCTTAGTGTGATAAAAGTTTCCAACTTTGCGCTCGTGGGGTATTGGGATGAGGGAAAGATAGCATTTAACTGCTTGTATTCCTGTGCGAGGGCGTAAATAGTAATGGTTTTTTGCAACCTTGGGAACGGTTGCTCTTGCTGGTATGTCTCTTGCCAGTGAGCTCGGGCGGAGTAGGGGAGTGTAGTTACAAGTTGCGTCATGATATATGACTCGTTATCAGGGTCCTCTCCCATGAAGAAAATAGGCGGGGAACATAGTTCCATAATCGTGAGAATGTATATTTCGCTTCAATTCATCATACTCTCAAGATCACAGACAGAGAACTAGTCTATACAGCATTCCCAGCCTCCAGTATTCGCTGTCATTCCATTCCTTGCCATTCCACTCATGCCATTCCTTTCCACTCCATTCCATTCGCCACATTCCAATTCCCGACGGTCAGGAGGTTCGTCCCATTCCAATCCAAGGTTACCAGGAAGTACGACAGCCACTTCTTACAACACACCTACCGGTATTGTGTAGCCTTGAGATGGGGGGCGGTGGCGGAGATTTAATGATTGAATCGATGCCCATAAGAATAGCCAATACTCGCAATTTTGAGACGTTTTTAAAAAGACTGCTGTTGCATACCTCCTAAATCTAAGCGAAAAGGCTAAATTTTGGTGGTATGCGATAGTAGTCTTTTAAAAGCGCTTCGACTTGCGAGTACTGTATGGTATTCTTCTCATGCGGGAACCATGCTGGTCGAATTCTGGTGTGCGGGGGGAATGACTGTCCGGATACGGGCTTTGGTCTAGGTCCCTTTGTGACCAAGGGAGGGGCCGAATAGGCTACTGGTACTAGGTTTTGAGCCCGGTGGTGATCATCATCCGGTGACCAGAGTCGGGGTAGTCTATGGAGTGCAACACCAAGGGGAGGTACAGCACCGCATAGCATGGTGTAAAATATTCTGCGAAAGGGGTTGTTGGCTAAGGACCTTGTATCAGAACGGAGGTTGTTCACATGGGATTTCTCAGGTGATGCATTCGGAAGGATACCTTTTGGTCGGGTGGTGTAGTGCAATACAGCTTCGGGTGCAGGCTGCTGGAGTTGTGTTCAGCCTTGGGAGGTTGTGGGATCTAGACAATCCGGGATAGGGACTTGCTGTAGACGTTTAGAAGTGATTCTTGGAGGTTTCAGCTAGGTGTATTGCTTCACTGAATGACAAATGTTGAAGGAAAAAAAAGAGATTCAATAATTGAAAATTACACAAATCAATATCTTCTCTAGGAAATTGTTGTGATTATCAGGGGGACTCAAGAGTGCGGGAATATTGGTCTGGAGCTGTCGGAGGAGAATTTTGAAATTTTGAAACTTATGCGTGGGGAAGTCGTCTGCTAACTTGTATTATTAATATTATTCATTGGGTTGGCTACCCTCGCCGGGGTCTACTTATCTTGTAATCAATGAAGATTGTTTGACTACAATGGTTTATCTGTGTTTGTCGAGAATAGGTGCGCTGGTAAATTTAGTAAAGGGTTGCCATGACTGGTCAATTCGAGTGTTTGATCTGGAAGAGAAGTGGGAACAATATCATTCCTACTGGCCTGCTAAGCTGTCTTAACAACGTCTCAAACACTTGGAGCCAGAGGTTGTCGCGATTCAAGGTTAGAACAAGCGTTAGTTTGATGTTTGAAATGGGGGGGGGTGACAATAGCAAGTTCTGATATCGGCTGGCAGTCTACTAGTTCCAGTATCATAGTAACTTACGGGCCGGGTAGAAGAGACTCAACCTGCCCATGCTTTAGTAAGGTAGGAAGAGTAGGATTCTAACTGTGTGATTCGTGGCCGTGTTTAAATAATACGGCAAATATGTTACCGTGCTGGTCAGGTATTGTAAGGAGCAGAGAGAATACTGTACTTGATAATGATTGGGCCAACCCATACTTGCGCAACGCCGGCCGGAGCCTTATCCGCCCCCATCTCCTCTATCTTCGGCCCAAGAGGCTGCCTAGGACTCTGAGAGAAATCATATCCCTCCTTAACACGATCCCTCTCTCGCGAAAACAAAGAATTCAAATAATAGACTATAGTACAGATGGCGTCAGGGCACCAGCAGGTCGCCGGTAATGTCAACTCGTTCAATGTATTGTATCAACTAACTACAACAATATCGTTAACTTCAATACAGAAATCGGCGCCGAGGGGCGTCAAATTCTGCAGTGGCTATCGCCGCTCGAACCACAGCAGAGGCACCAAGGTGTTCGAACCGATCGACTCGATGGTATAGGCAACTGGGTATTAGAAACCGACGAGTTCAAAAAATTGAGTGGTGCAGCAGATGGTTGCGTTGAGCCAGTATTGTTCTGTGATGGAAATCCGGGAGTGGGGAAAACTTATCTCAGGTAGGAACGCTGCTTATCTGGATGGAGGAAATGTAGATGTCACTGACGATCAGCAAATAATAGCTCATTGGTGATTGATAGCCTATACGATCAGGCTGGGGGAAAAGACATTGCTGTGGTAGGGCTCTACTGCGATTTCCTTGCCCAGCAGGAACAGTCCACCACAAGTATGTTGGGCGCCATCCTCAAGCAGCTTGTCATCAGAGGAGAAATCTCGGAGAATATACGGCAGGCATTTCAGAAGGCTAAAAGAGAGTTTGGCGGCCGAGGTCTCCAACTTCCCGATCTCGTAGAAATTATGAAGAAGGCTGTTGCGGGGCTGCCACGGGCATTTATGTGCATCGGCGGCTAGGCGGATCCATTCCGAAGCATCGACGGGAGCTTCTCTAATCACTGCGGGAAATCGTTCGAGTGTCTGCAACCACGCGACTATTCCTCGCTGGGAGGTCTCATGTCGGGGACGAAATCATGAAATGTTTTGGCAAGGTGGTTAGGATACTTGTTAGTCCGACTCGGTGTGATATTAAAAACTATCTGGAGATGGGGCTGGGAAGTGACAATGATCCTGATGTAATGGACGATGGATTGCGGGCGGATATTATGAGAGTAATTCCGGAGAAGGTCTCAGAAATGTAAGCAATACTATCAAGCACATTCCCAATACAAGTATGAGCTACTATTTACTAACAATGATTTCTAGTTTCCTCCTCGTTTCTCTAAACATCGATGCCATCCTGAGCGAGCTTACTCTCCATCAGAGAAGAAAAAAGCTGGACGAGATGACTAAAGGGGAGGGTCTAGGCGATGCTTATGCAGCAACTTTATCACGAGTGTAAGCGTAGCCTCGAAGCAGATCAAAACTCGGTATGCAGGTTTTGATGTGGGTATCGCATTCGGAGCGGCCGTTGCGTGTGGATGAGCTATGCCATGCCCTCGGGGTCGAAGAAGGATCTAGCGACTTGAATATTCGGAATATTCCTCGAATAGAAACACTTCTAACATGCTCCCTTGGGCTTGTTACGGTCGAGAAGTCCTCGTCTACTGTCCGCCTTATTCACTACACCCTACAAGAGTACCTCTCCCATAACCCCAACTCGTTCCTTAGCCCCCACTTGATGATTGCTGAGGTCTGTTTGGCCTACCTCAGCTTTGATGGAGGCCTGGTTTCCGCGCAGGGAATATGCCGTCGTACAAGCACCGCAAGGACACAGCTATGATCGGAACTGTCGTCACGAGAACGATCCGGGTCAGTCGCTGATAGGAAAACTGAGATGTGTTTGATATTCGATGTATATGACAAGTGTGTTCGCAAAGGAGTGTGTGTTGATCATGAGAAGTCATCATCCAGAGAAAGGAACGCAGCTCAGACTAGATACAGTTTGTGGTGGCCCGCACAGTGGGCTCCTACCACACAACACCAGTCACCGCCTCGCGGTCTGGTCAATAGTCCTGCTCACACCTACAAGTGTGCCCTAACCTAACATACCACGATGGGGTTACTCCATCAAACTTTACTCGGGTCATGAACATTTCGCCTACTCTTCGCTCTGTGCAACTAACATTGGCTTTTGTCGAATATGCTTCTCTTCGCTGGGGTACACACGCTAGGCGGGAAACCACGGAAGGTGTGAAAGCCCTTCCATTGAAACTATTGGAAGGGTACGATCGGCACATATCATCGAAGATGCTGTTATTTTATGGGATGGAAGCTTGGGACCGACCTCTTGATTGGGGAGACAGTCCTAGGGGATTTACAGGGCTCCACGGGGCCGCATACTTTGGATGCGCGGAGATAACAGTTGCTTTATTAAAGATGAAGGAATGGGATGTGCGGGCAACTAATTTCCATGGTAATATAGCACTAATATGGGTGGCTAGGAGGGGCATGAGGGGTTGTGAGGGTACTGCTAGAACGGAACGACGTCGGTCCCAACACTGTTGACAAATATGGCCGGACACTGCTCTTGTGGGCTGCACAGAATGGGCACGAGGGGGTCGTGAAGATACTTCTGGAGCGTAACGACGTCAATCCTAACCTAGCCGACGAAGATGGCGGAACACCGCTCTGGTGGGCTGCACGGGATGAGCATGTGGAGGTCGTGAAGACACTGCCGGAAAGGAGCGACGTCAATCTCAACATAGGTGACGAAGATGGTGGGACACCGCTCTTGTGCGCGGAATGGGAATGTGGGGGTCGTGGGGATGCTTCTGGAGCGGGGCGACGTTAATCCCCACGCGACATCTATGGTCAAACACCTCTCTCCCGGGCTGTGCAGAATGGAAATGGGAGAATTGGAGAAATGCTGCGGGGGCGGGCCGATTTCGTTCGTAGATCCGCAGCAGTTTTGCAACCAACAGAGCTCTTCTCTATCGAGCTGTCTGAGCCATCAGAACCCCCTCTCAAAAGGTCCCGCACGTCTTTATACCCAAGGACCAAACCTGGCTCTTCTCCCCCTACTTACTACACATACTCCCCTGCAATATAGTAAACTTGGCCAAACCAAATCCTCATGGTCCTTTACACTCGTGTCCGCAAAGTTCTAGTAACGTCTGATGTATCCCGAAGTCTTGACAGCCTTAAACTGGGGGATTGCAGAAGCTATTTAAGGGGAAAAAAAATCTGAATATGCTCTATGGGATTTGACATTACTGGATTAAAAAGGGTCTCTCGAAAAAGAGTTGTCCCCCCCTCGTTATCTAGATCCGTGTTGATGGGAGTACCGAAGGTGTTACCAGAACTTTGCGGATGCGAGTGTACGCGCCGACTGACAAGTTACGGCCGACGTCAAACGTTTGGATTTTCCACCTAGAATTTCCCATTACCTCATCGGCTCCCTCCAGTTACCTTATCCCCTTTCATATTTCTTCTTGGTTTTTTTGGGATTTGTTTAACAATTTTTTATATACCCCGTGGCCCGTTAGTGCTTTTCCGTACTGACATCTCTCCATATATTGTGCGGTAATTTGCTGTGGCAATGGTAGGGATGCTGTCCCCGGTGTCGCTGACTGGGGGAAGTACTCTGGAGTTAGAGGATTGCTTTAAGTACCCGGGGCATATTTAGAGACACTTTGAGCGAGAGACAGGTGTGACTAGAGGACTTGAGAAGGAGAAATGAAGGAGGATGTGGGGCCTTAATCGTGAAATACACTTCAGATTGCACCACCATTGTAGCACATCCACCGCTAATCTAGGTGTTTTTTTTGCCTCTTTTTTTGCGGGCCACTGGATGGTAACAATTAACCAAACCGGTTTCCGAGAGCATTAATATCCAACTCTGGAAAAACAAGTTACAGTATTATGATCCAGTTCGGTCCCAGAAAGATAGAGTTTAATAGTGGAAGCCAATGGTGGATGCTGAGCGGGGGCGTACACAAGGCGAGCTGACAGCTGCCATTGCTGGCGCCTCCTGGAGCAGGAGTGCCGCCATCGGCACTGTTTAAAGTGGTATTTTCACTGATAAACCTGTTTAATGCGCCACCAGTTGCTGGGCGAAGCGGAGTATGACCAACCTTGGGTTCAATAGTGGTGTCGGATTCATCCCCTTCATCTCCAGTTTCAGAAAGAAGAATACTATCAGCATTGCGTTCTTTCTCGTCACCCTTGGAAATCCTTTCACAGTTGTCACCGCAAGCCTGGTGCCCCCTATAATACCTACCCTGACGATGCTTGGAAATGGTCTTAAGGGCGCAGATGAAGGAGAGGGTTTCTTTTTGATCATCTCGGGGCTGGGAATTGGGGGCTCTGATGGCTACTGACTTGTCGCCGTCATGATCATAAGTTTGTTATCGGGGGTGGGGTCTGTTCAAAATGTGAACGCCAGGGGCACAATCTATTCTATGTGGATAATACTGCGCAAGTGCGAGGGGGGTTGCGAGGCACGCTTGGTGAGGAGTAGAGAGCAGATTTGGTAGGAGTTCTGGTTCT
>Ga0307513_10002317_pt1 | contig 26554 bp, 28 predicted proteins | sample 15_EM_MG_FD_202174 | JGI IMG/M metagenome (GOLD analysis project Ga0307513, IMG submission 202174) | Populus trichocarpa ectomycorrhiza microbial communities from riparian zone in the Pacific Northwest, United States - 15_EM | ecosystem: Host-associated > Plants > Roots > Unclassified | place...
ATTGAAAAGGCAATGGCGGCTCAGAAACAGAGGAATATTGATGAAGATCTGCGACGATCTGCAGAGTGGGCAAGTGTGATCCAAAGGTCCCGAACTATGTTATTTGAGTGCTAACGTAGTGTTGGAATATCGGGAGCGTACGCAAGGCCCCACTATCTCCGTAATCTCGTACATTCCCCATTTTTATTGTTTCTTGCATTTTTCTGGGCTGCAGGCCCTATTTCTCTTCTTTCATTCTGTAATCTATGGTATATAACTGAGACTTTGTACTGTAGTTCTTCATCTGTTTGTCCTCTGGAGTGTTCCATGAACAAACCTTATCTTTTATTTTATCCCAATCACGCGAACGCGGACTAAGCTTGTTGATTTGATTTCAATAGAATAGGGCGCTACTTATTCAATCATGATATACACGGATTCATGCGCAAGCGCCTTGAGTCGCAGGGATATGCATTCATGTGCCGACAAGTTGAATGAATGTGTCGATAGGTCATGGTGTCGATGTCACTCTATACCGGCCAGAACGTTCTATCCTTTACTCAGAGTTTGTCGCGGCCGCGCATTCAATTTTTATTTGATATGTAGAGCGTGTACAGAACAATGTGGGTATAGTTTGGGTATCGCAACAGCAAGTAAATAATACGAAAATGAAAAATGTCGGCATTGCTTGCTGCCCATACCAGCAACATACCAGACAGATCTACCAGCCAAGCGCGTGATATAGGGACTAACATGCAGTGTACGTTGGTCAGCATCTGCGGGGTGGAACTGGGTAGGAGGTGGCGGTGTGACATTAGTGCCGTATTGTAAGACGCACCCTGGATTCCTGGAATGAACAGGATGGGCGTTTGCCTCGATTGTCGTGCCTGATGGTGTTGCTGTTATAAATTGATGATGGGCGCAGGCGTATGGCGAGGAGTTAGAATGTCGTCTGATGGGCCTGGCACCTGTTCCTATGGACCCATGTGTGGCAGGAGCTCGGTGAAAAAAAAAATCGTAAGATCCATTGAACGAACTTCGATTAATGCTTGCAACAGTAGGGCCGACTCAGCAAGGCCTGGTTCGAGTCGACTGACCAGATTTCCATACAAACATTGGGGGACAACCAACACATAGCTGCATGCTTCTGTTGTTGCTAACTCCACCACGGCACCAGCGTCTATAGGCTCGTGACCAGCCTGAATATCACCGTGGGAAGTGAAAGCAGGACCCTGTGGTGCCAAATCAGCAATGCTTTGATTTCCATAGCAATATACGGTGTATGCCCCTTATGGTGTTACCTTCGACAGCTTATGTTAACGTGGCTGAACAGGGAACCCTCTTGACTTCGATACCACTCAGGGTCTGCTGTTCATGAACAGGATGCTTTGATGTTTCTCTTGAGCAACAAAATCTAGCAGCCCAAAACAGGAGCTATTATTGATTATGATTACTGGTGTCGTCGTTGCTAGAGCTAGCTTCCCTAGTTACTCTAGCTTCCCTAGCTCTCTAGCGCACATGCTATGGCTATCTAAATATGTCAAATGCTAGGGCATGTACTAGAGCTGGGATCGAGCTAGAAATAAAATATTTAGATAGGGCTATCAGGCCTTCATGGAACTAAAAATCAGATAATATTGATGGTACATGAGAGGAATACAAAACGACTTGGTATACTATGTTCTAGGTCAGCTAGTAACGGAAAAGGGGACCATGCTGCCAATCCACCTACCAGAACCATCTCATAACATCTATAATCATCGTCCCTATTGGGTACCCTTCCTCCCTCGTCAGTGGCGGCTCCCACTGTCCGTGCGGATACAGAGTCGTTGCTGGTGGTGTGGGATTGTCCGATAATGGGAAGATTTTGACATGGCGGTGGGAAGGATATGAAAGAGAGGCTTAGGCTCTAGTAAGCATCGCTTGAATATCAGCCATGGACAGTTTTAACATACCTCAAAAGCCCACCCACGCCTCTTATGGCCACTGCTCTGGGGCCTTGTTGACTAATATCAAGCTTCTACCTATCCCGTTTCGCTTCGTGCCGTTGAAATGCCATCCACTGTTTGGCAGGGGTGTTATTAGATGGAGGAATCCTGGTACATGACGAGTCCATGTAAGTATTCGCTCGTCGGGTTATGGACGTATGCATACCTGATGATGTGCCAAAGCCATCTGCTTCGTACCTCTCATCAATGCCGGCCTTCCTCTCCTTGTTGTATATGTTTGTGGCACCCGCGGTGTGTGGATTATTGTCGATTCGGCTTCAGCGGTGATGACGATAGGCAACAGTGGCTGAGGCTAATGCATATGGATGGGTGGTGCACCAATGAGCATTGGTTGAGCAAAGGACATTCAACTCACCAAAACCTTTCCTCAAAAACTACCGCCACTTGTTGATGAAATCCTTGGCTGATGACCTCTCCATCCTGCTTCTTTGGCTCGTCGTCCAGGATGGCGCCGTTCTTGAAGATCTGCACATGGGTAGAGGGGTGGCTGTATGAATGTGGTCGAGGAACGCTGGTAGAATAGGAATAGTCAGTCAAAGTAAGGACATCACCAAATACATGTACTGACTTGCCGATGTGAAAGGATTTTGTGCCAAACCCATCGCCACTATGCGAGTGGTCGTCGTTTGCCGATATTTCGAACTTGAACCTGCAGAGAGGTAAACAAATAGTAAGTACAAGCTCTCGAAGAATAAAGACCAGTTGACGTCCTTCCAGAGAATGCCGAGATCGATTGCGGACAAGCACTTTTGAGGCAATGTTGTCAGCCGGATTAATATACCAAGGTTAGGAATACGAGAGAGGAACCATTCTCGCTCCTGTCTGTATGCCTCAAGCGCGCGCCTTATTCTCGACAAACTGTGTGAGCTGCAATTTACAGGGGAAAGTGTTGACAATACATACCTACAATCATTAACACCTATACCCGACTGCCATGAACCCGCAGGAACAAGGCCTGTCGATGGCCAGGGGAGGAAGGTGGTACAACTGGAAGTTCAACATGATCACATGTGTCGATGTTTGGTGTTAAACAATTGATTGCGTGATGCTCAAAGCTACAAAGGTACATATGGAGCAGTGGTAAGCTCTTATTGTAATCGATTTTTGGTTCCGGGATCGACTCCTGGTGACAGAAATTTTTATCAAGTCCGCAACTAGTGATTTCCAATGCATTCTATCGGCATGTTATTTTCCTGATAAGTTATTTTTTAGCATTTTTCCAGTCTAGGTCTCAGGCTAAATCTTTCATAACTCTATATACTACTTCTGCTACAATTAATTATCATCGATGAATATTGTCCTTGAATAATCACCACTCCTATCAACGATCCCCCACCAATTTCGTGTTTGAACTCTCCCAACAACACTGGATATTGCGTGTAAATCTGTGATGATCTGAGTTGTTGTACCTCTATAGCTTGCTACCTTTTTGGATGCATCGACTCCATTTGTAACACATGGTGTGATAGCTGCCAAAAGCCTCGTTTGGCCCTGTATGTCTCCCCAAAATGGATCGTCTGGTACGTTGAATTCCAAAATCATATCCAGACTTCCATAAAAGATCACTCTGGATTTTTTTTGGTCGGCATCTACCACTTCAATCTCATACTAGTAAAAGACTCTCTGTCAGTCCTTTGTGGAGCCAGAAAAATAAATATGATTACCCTCACAAATGACATATTTCGCTCATTCTTTTGAGGTAAACTGGCACACCTGCAACGAATACGATCGCCTCCATTTGCAATCCTGACCTTGCCCCATTGACACATAACAAGAGGCAGGCGCCTTTTAATCTCACTTGTTTCTTGTCCAATTACCACATGAATGTACCCGGCAATTCTTTTCAGAAGAGAATTGTCTAAGGGGAATCCCTGAATGGAAGGCGGCTTTAGAATGGAATTGGGATCTGTCAAACGCTCAGTTTGCCATCTAATAGAATTTATAAAATAAAATAATTCACATGTTGGAAAGATACGCTCCACTCTAGACAGTTGGTCGACTTGGCCATTTAAATCATAAAATATGTCAATTTGGTCCATGTACGCTTTGTGGAGGATTCTGTTATTGAGGTCAGCCCATGGGCTAACTTTGGATTTCAAGGCCGCTTGAAGATAGCCACAGTAACGTTCCATCCAGAAGGTCCAAGTTGCCCATACAGGCCCACAAAATCTAATGTTGTCGCAAAGGTGAAGCAACCCATGAATTGTGAGAACGCAAGTGGATAAACACTCTGAATCATATTGATAATAAATTCTAAGAAATTTTTTGTCAAGTGTATACTAAGTAAAGATTGATTCTCAGACTCACCATTCAAATTCTTCAACCCATTTAATAATCTTCTCTTCAAGGGCGTCAATTTCAGCGTAGGTAAGCGAAAACTGGGTTGCCGTTTTCATAATATCGACAAGGAGGCAGAAATGCTTATAGTAAGTAGCCTTAAGGCGACCCTGTAGAAGGATGGGGGCAATGAACATAAACCAAAAAGACCACCCTTCAGCGTTGAGGTTAATCTGGTCGTCGTATGGATTTCCTAGTGCACAAACAAATTCGGCTGGGATTTCAGCAACGGAAGCAGCAGTTTCCTTTGCAATCTGCTTCCAGATTTCATCTGGAATTATAAAGTCTTCTTTCCCAGAATCTAGCCCCTTGTATCGTCCCATCCAGAGTTTGACAAGGTTTTGAATGACGTTCTCCAACAGAAGGTGCATGTAGTCCCAAGGTATTCCCCTTGCATAGTCCATCGAGCCTACTCGACGCAGGGCTGGCATCCCTTTTATTCCGCAGCGCATGGCTATTTCGTTCTGCTTAGTCTTGTTTGGAGCATTTGCGATCTTTTGAGTTACGATTTCCCAGTGCTCATGCTTACGCATAGGAAGCTCACGAGGATCCCAAGTATTTGTAGCTGGCAGTGGTCGTCCTAAGGGAACATAGTAGGTGTGCCCCTTGTTTATTGTGGCCACAGCTGTTATCTGACAGGATCGACAAGGGCATTTTCCATTATGGCCCTTGAGGTTGAGAAATTTTTCGATCGCAATAATGTCTCCGAGAGTGAATAGGTTATAGGCACGAAGATCAAAATATGCCTTGGTTCGGCAGTTGAAGGTCTTGACTCCTATTGCTAAGTCGACACGTTCCTGATCTAGTGGATAAAGAAAGGTTTCCGGACGTTTGGGGGATTTCGGGCCAGGGATGGCACCAAGGCAAAGTAGACGATGCATGTGGATCCGGACCTCTGGTGGCAAGTTGTAAAGTTTGATGAGAATAGGAGTCGCAGAAGGTCCCCCTCTCTTACATTTATAGAGGAGGTATCCATCCAAGCAGGTAGCAAATGCTATGTCTGTATCCTGTGAAAAATATCGATAAGGCATTTCCCTTCCATCGATGGTAACTTTCTTCCTGCAGAGGTTGCGGTAATGTTCGCCGTCAAAGACATCACTGATCCCTTGAATCGATTTTGTATACTCCGCTCGATAGCCAAGCTCGTTCGCAATTTTGATGTTCGAAAAGTACTTCTGCAGACGTGGAATGAGGGGTAGATAACAGAAGACGCGTCTTGGTTCCCCATTTGCAGAAAATCGTTGTTCTCCACATAGAGGGCAAGAACTGTTGGTTTCAAATTGGGAGGTATATGCGATGCAAGTGTTAACACAACAGTCGAACCACTTTGGTAGGATGCCTGAGAGAATTGACATTTTGTGAATGATAATATATAGGCTGCTTATTTCGAGGCCATCACGAAATGCATCACGCATTTGTTGGAACGCGACTCTTGACATGTTCGAGACAATTTTCAATTTAAATGCTCGAATATCGATTAAATCTTCTGGTGTCAATTCTTTTTTTCCTAAAATATGATTCTTTAGACCACTTTAACATAGCGGACACCAAAAAAAAAACTCACGTTCATCCCAGAGTTCAGCATATTCTTCTTCGTCTAACATGTCTTCCAGTTCTTTCAACTGGTCCTCCAACCCCGCTTCATCCTGTTGTTTCGCTTCCATCTCCTGAATCTCATCATAGGTTTTACAACCATCAAATTCTGAGTCCCAGCCAGAGTCATATGTGGTACTAGCATTAGACTCCTCATTACTTGAATAATCGGGGCTGGTACAGTGAGCCGCAGGAGCAGAGTAATTTGAACCAGTATCCATTTCTATTGCACCTTGGGGCAGACCAGTGCTATCTGGATCGGCGTTGGTGGCGGCCATGAATTTGTCCTCATCTCGATCGGTGGTATTGTCATCTGCTTTGCGAGAGTAATATGTATCAGAGGATTGGTTTATATTCTTCTCGGGCCTAATGGTTTTTGAGTTTTTCCCCTTGGGCTAACGTATTTGAGGAGAACTTACTCAGATTCGCTTTCATCAACAATGCAATCCATGTCAAGATCTGAACAAGAGTCCTCTGAACCAGAGAAGGAACGACCAGCTTTTTTGTAATGACGCTTTCTTGTCTGTAGTGTAAGTTTTTTGTGGCAGAATGTCGAGCAGTTGCAAAATGTTTTAGACTGCCGAGACGATGTGTTCTTTGATGTTGCCTTCGATTCTGTTGATATCTTCAATGCTTTCTTGGCCATTCAACTAATAAAGGGACTAGCCAAGGAGATTTGCAAAGGAATTTATTCGAAGTGATATGTGAATACGATGATAAGATGACAAAGAAATTTGGGACAAGAGCTCGACCTCTTGTCCCAAATTTCAAACTCAGCAACCTGCTCAATAACTTCTATTTTCGGTGCTCGGAGATCCTCAGGCCCTCGGGAGTCGGAAGTAATTAGATTAAGCTCAGCGACCATGTGAGTTATCGTTGAACTTATGTGGCAGTTTGTTTTCCCATGCTGAAGTTTTGTTATTTGCCTTCTTCGTTGTGCAGGTTGTCGACTACACATCTCTGTACCTCAACCCCAAGCCCTTTTTTCATCATCACTGCTCTCTAATTCAACCATGCCCAATCGCGGTGGTAAATCCAACAACAGAGCAACCAAATCTCTGCCCTTTGAAAGGATTACCCGCAGCAATGGACGCAGCAATGGACGCAACAAATCTGGTGGCAGAGCAGCCGATGAAACAATGTCCCCCGGAGATGCACCAGAACCCATGGCCACTCAAAGTGATGCACCAGAACCAATGGCCACTCGAAGCGGCGGACGCAGAAAATCTGGTGGTGGCTCAACCCAATTAATCCAGAAACCCGCCAAATTCCATCCTAAATCTCTTGGTGATGCCGCCGGACTTGAACAACTCAGTGGACACAAGCGCAAAGCCTCTACCAAAATGGAATCTGCTTCAAAGCGGAACAGGAATGTGCAGGAAGCGGATTGGGAGGACGATGATGACGATTACGATTACGATGATGATGATGTCAAAAAACCATCTAGGCGGCGTAAAAAGACTGAAGTTGAGCGAGTCTTGGGCCCACTCATCCAGGCTATTGCTGATGTCCTCGACAAATTTGGAATATTTAAAGGCAGTTCAGAGCTTGAAGAGCGCAAGGCGGCTCTTGAGGAGCTATGCCAGACGTTCTCCAAGCGAGTGCATCTTACAGACTTTATAGACGATAAAAAGTCAAAAGATACGTTGGGATCGACATTGTGGTTGCCGTTTGTTCTTCCTAACGACGGCAAATCTCACCAGCTGGAGGACCGTCAAATGGTACGCGAACAACTCGTCTATCAATTCCAAGCGCTCGAGAAACTTCGAAGGAGTCGCATGCTAGAGTTGAAGAAATTTCCACCCTCATTTTATTGCAAAACCCCAAACTGGCAGCGATGTCAAAAGGACCCAGAGATGACAATACGGGCTGGTCGTTATAAACCACAGGCATCGTATCCCCTCCCGCTTGAGCTCCTCCATGAATCTTTCTGACGTTTCACCTACTGGATGATGTACCCTCCCCAACTCAACCCCGAACCTGATTCGACCTTAACTCCCGATTTGACTTCTCTCGAAGCCGAACCCTTAACTCCTGAGCTTGAAACAGCCTTAGTTGAAGTTGCCCGATGTGCCGACATTCTCCAACATTCGATGCCACGAATATATGACTCCCATGATCAACGTCTCATAGAATTCCAAGACGCTCTGAAGGTCGCTTTTCCCAACACTGATAAATTGGAGTGGTATACTAATATCAATCCGACGGTGGATCCTTCCAATTCCCAAAACGCCAAAGAGAAGGTAGACCTCATCTACAGGTATAAGACGTCCCAAGTTCCAATTATATACGTGGAAGTCAAGCTTGAACCAGGCCTAGGAGGTGACCCATTTTGGCAAAACGGCCGTCTTTATCGAATGTATATTCAGAGGGATCCGGAAGCTTCTAGGAACGGCGCGCCTGTCTTTTTCATTCAACTCTCTGGTATGCCAATCATACTTACATTCACGTTTCTATGTTTTACGTATTCTTTTCCAGGTATCTACATGGGAATAGCAGGCGCCTTCTGTGATGCCGTGGACAAACCACCTATCATTCTACCCATAGGAGGATATGTAGCGCTCCAGTTCGACTATCTGGGACGAAACTGGAGAGAAACCTTTCATACACTATGGGCTTTGCGCCAGGCGATTAAGTTCATTAAGTAAGCATCCTTGTCCAAGCCTAAAACATGTTTCTAAGAATATATTCAGGCCAGAAAGTTCCTTTTCTCAAGATACCGTCATGAACGTTCCTCGATATCTTGCCGCGGGGTTAAAAATAACTGACACACTAGATTCAGGTGTGGTATATCTGGCGAAGGTTGAGAAACCCCATACCAAGGAACATGAACCATTTCTAGCCCAGGTCGAATCTGATCTAGTGGTTCTCAAGTTAATCTACCCAGGATTTGGTATGGAACGATACGACTGCGACGTCCATGAATTTCTCTCTGACAAGAATATGGCCCCAAAGTTATATGACATTAAGACTCCAATTCCTAAACGATTTCTAGGTCGAACTAGCCTGGAAAAATATGTTTATATGGAATACCTTGCTCCGCCCTCTGATACCTCACCCAAGGGCTGGATATCACTTCACGATTTGGGGGTCAATCATGTGAAAGTCGCTCTTGCCAATAAGAACACAATTATAACGGCCGTTCGCCAAATCACTCAAACCCTCCGTGAAGCCAAATATGTACATGGCGATTTTCGGACCAACAACCTTCTGATATATGTTGACATCTCATCGTCGTCCTGCACCCTCATACCCAGGACAGACACCGGGTTACCATTCATCAAGGTCATTGACTTTGATTGGTCAGGACATCCAAGTACCATGGAACAACCGAACACCATTCGTTACCCTCCTCATTGAAACCCACAAGTGAGGTGGCCAGGCAATGACGGGTGGCACATTGGTGCTGGGGATGATGACCTCATGATCGACTACTGGAAACAGGAGTGGCCTCGCAGACTCCGGCTAGACGAGGATGGAGAACAGGTAGAAAACACCCTGAAGTGATTTTGATTCTTTTGAACTACATAGCCTCGTACTTCTGTAATCGATATGCCTTTTTTGTCATTTTTTTGTTGTTTGCTCTTTATCGAAACCTCGTCTTTTCTATAGGCATCTCACTCTGTCAGGTGGAAACTAGAAGTCGGAATATATCAGTGAATGTCAGTCTGACTCAGGGAGGAAGTAGTTCACATGATTATGAACCAGACCTTTCAAATTCTAACTAAGTATCCCTCTCGACAATTGACGCTGCCGCTGTTCCCTCAAAAGATGTAGGCCTACGTCACCATCCATATTTCCTTTTAAACAATCTCAATATAATATAGTTTACTTCAAATTTTCAGATCAAATTAGTGCCAAACTCCGGCCAGATGAGGATCCAGCCAGATGAGGATGTGGAACACACCCAATTTACTTGAACTGAATGTATGTACTAAATTCAAAATTTCATGTGTTGTGATTTAAAAAAACCTCTACCCGATTTCAAATTACTCTGATCCGCTACCGCTACAGCTACACACATCACTATCATATACATCAACATCTTCCTCCAACATGGGCATCCATCCACTTGGTACAGATCGCAGTCCTTGTCCAAAATCCTTTGGCCTGATATTAATTGAGCGCCATTCACTGGAGGGAAAGGGAAATGATTCCTCCGAGCTGCCCCTGCGCGTATGAAGAGTGTTTGATCCCATCCAAAGACTATCACCGACGTCGGCTTCTTCATCGAATCCATGAAAGATGTACATCCTTTGGAGGCAGTGCATATTTTTTGTCCAACGATCAACAAGCAAGATATCCGTATAATCATCTATGGGTAGTGGGGTCTTCAGCAAAAATGTCTTGAGAGAGGTGCAAGAGGAGAGTAGATCAATCCACAGAGGATGATCCCATGGATAGGGATTTCCTTCGTTCTAGGGGAATAGATATAAACAGAGGATTATTGAGAACAGTATATGGATGGACACACCTTTTCAACAGAAACAATATACTTTATGCGAAATATTTGGAGGCGTTGAAGGGCCACCTTCCAGCGGGGTGTTTGCAAATCTTGTAAGAAATGAAGGCAGCGGTGTCCACAGTGAATATTGAGGTGAATTACCCCAGAGGTGGACAGAACGGCACCAAGTCTCGAGGATAAGGCGAATGTAGTTGGCATCATGATTTCTAAAAAATAAAGACCGCCAAAGTTGATGCTGTGACAAAATACTTTATCAAAGCCTTCGCATAGGCCAATGTATGCCCCTACATCTTCGTCATTGAATAGGTTTGCACTTTCCTGGTCACCGAATGCCATTCGGCAGACCTTGGATTTCATTCGCAATCCCCAGTAGATTTTAGAAAAGCCCCGTTTAGTTTTGCCGCTCAGGTATAAGAACAGAATTTCGTCACAAAGTTCTTTGGGGACTGTAATTTTATTAATGAATGAGATTCAATTTGAAGGAAATCAGGCCGCTTACAGTTGGCCGGAAAGGCCTTTATGTATTTATGTTTGAATTTTGACTTTCCATGGGTTTCCGATTGTGGTGCCATAAACCAGGAGCAAGCGAAAAAAGAAAGGATTGCGAAATATGTAGGTGGTAAATGGTTGTGCTAGCTAAAACCTAACCCGGCTTTCGAAATTTCTTGCAACACGTGAGGTCTATGTTCCCTCAACATGAATACCAGCCGTTGCGATCTCGCCCGTAATTCCTCAAAGATCGCACCTCGGGCTCTTGCAAATTCCGGTTCCTCTGGTGCTTCTATGCAACGATAATTCATTCCCTAATCTTGAAGCTACCTCCGTCCCTGCGCTTCCACGAAGATTATGTTTGACGCCCCAGACCTCATCCCCTTCCTAAGTCGACTCCACAAGTGCCGCGATGTTTAGGTGGTAGGGCCCCTTCCGAGACACCTCCATTAAGCTCGGCTGTGCTGCGAAAGAAGAACGCATGTTTGTCAAATTGGAGTACCTCGCTCCTCCTTACCCACCTGATGAGTTGGAGCGCACAGCTCCGGTCGGGCACACTCGTTTTGTGGGCACGCGATTTGTGGGCACGCGATTTTGCAGCGGTGTGTTTGGTCTCTATGATATTCACTATTGATTTAATCAAGCATGATATTTAGGGGCAATGAGCTCATGGTTGTGTTGGATACCTTGAAAAATTGGCGATTTGAGAAGAATGTATGTCATTTCCCTTCTCCTAGAGCCTTCGCCGGAGGATTTATGGGTTTCTGTGTAGCCTCTAACAATTGGATCGCCTGGAATTCAGTTTTACGCTGGAGTACCCTTGCGCACGCAAGATGGATTTAATATTGGGACGTCAGTAACTTCCTTGTGGACCTTTTCTTTTCTCTCGCCTAGAATCTGACAGAATAACGTAGGCTTACGATTATTGATGACCAACCACGAGAAGAGTTCTTGCCTTGACAGCAGCATATGCTCAAGGAATTTGCCGTTTGTTTTCATATTTTTCTCTGGATGTTTAATTATTGACAAGGGTCTTAGGCTGTCGCAATGCGCGAGATGGAGCTTTGGCGTGATAAGGTAATGATAACTGGTTTATCTGCGTTTATGACAGTCTCGAATTTTGTTTAGATTCAGTTGAGAATTCAAGACCGCATTCAAAACTCAGTAAGCTTCTATTTTTGAGTGGTCTTTCGGAGATTCTCACAATATTGTAGATGGAACAGTTTAGCCGCGAATGCCACCGAGGTGCACAAGTATGACCACCCTGACCTTTTGGGCTCCTCCATGGACGAAGTCTATGACTGGGCTGCCAAGCTTGTGAAGTGCACTCTAGATGTGGAAGGCGTCATTGTGATGGATGTGTTGTACTGAAGTTCTGGAGACGATGAGGTTTGAAGGCAATGTTTCGGTGACTCTGCACCATGGAGACCCTGGGATGGAGATGACGAAGCGGCAGCTGACAACGGAGGAGTATCATAAACTCGATACCTTCTTTGAGAAATACCTGGAAGGGAGGATCTCCGAAGATATCATTCCGCCTAGTTTCAAGCCGTTTTTGCCGACCCACATTCAGTATGCTCTAAGTAAGTATTGTCCTTTTCTTGTTTATGATTTGGATTAATTTCCTGGTTCTTAGATAGGTCCTATGACGATATTGCCGCTACGAAGACTGTATATTGAGAGGCAGGTCCAACCGGAGATGCTTAGTTTTGTGTCAACGGAAGAGGTTGTTGACTTGTTTAATATGTAAAGTTTTATTTTTATTTTCGGGAAAGCCATTTTTTCTAACTCGTATCCTTTGAATAGCTTCTTCGACCACACTGCAGTAAGTCGGATTTTCATTGATTTTTTGCTGGATTCGTGAACTCAACCTGATTTAGATGCACTGTAACCTCCTCGATCGCAATTTTCATACACCGGCCCTCGTCTGCTCAAGCTCGCCCTTTTTGTAAAAAACTGGTACGTTTCGTTTTGTCTCTTTTTTTTCTTTCCTTGACATCAAAATCTCATACAAACCACAGTTTGTTCTATTGCCTCTAAATTCTACACCGCCAAACCCGATCTGCACCCCGAGCTGGCGAAGCGCCTGGTTCGGCGTCCCGGCAAAAGGATGTAAATCTGTTGAGATCGTCCAGGCTTACCTCTTGCTTATGCTGTGGGGATGTGGGGCAGTGGAGAGATATAAGGAAGATAAGATGTGGTTGCTTTTGGGAATGGCTATTCGGTGGAGGACATCTGAGTTATGGGAAATCCGAACGTCCGAATGTCCGGCGGACGTCCAAATGTCCGAGTTACTAAATATGGCTAGAGGTCATCACGTCAGAGGACGCGTCTGAATCACCAACACACCAACAACCCGCCGCCGCGCAGGTTCACCGTCCTCAGGAGATTACTCACCTGAGAACGAGTCAGTAGGGGAATTAATTGACTTTATTTAATTACAATAGGATGAAGCCCCAGAATGAAAATGAGGACTCAGATACCCGCCGCCCGGCGGGAGACTTCCCTTATAAACCAAGTGTACCCCCCTGGAGAAGCAATGCACATCCGGCGGGGTGGCACAGGTTGTGTTGGCGGCGGGAAATAAGTGTCATAGTGGTGACCGAAGGTCTATTGGTGACAAAACGAACTTACACGACGCTCGCTGATCACAAAAACCATGATTAGTATTCGCCGATTGATGAACTCGCCGGGGACGCAATGTGTGATTTTGTGTGATGATTGGAAACGCCGGACACACGGACGCGGCGAGGACAAGTCGGATATGAGAAATCCGCCTCATCCGCTTCAGGCCGGACTCCGCCTCACTGTCCGCCTCACACGATTTTGTTCGTTGATGCTACATATTCATTATATACATACTACATACATCCCTTAACTATAATTTTGTGTAACAACTTAGAATAGAGGAATCATCAAGAGGTGTTAGTGCGCTGTCAGTGTTACCAAAGAATGATGATGTCACGAGATTAGTACATACTTACGCCCAGCAGTCAGTGGTAAGTTTTATTGAAATTTATGATAAGTACATGATGAGACGATAACGAGGGATTTCATATAAAAAGTACCTATTACGGAGAGTTTATATACACAGACAGCGAAAGGACATTTGTGGTAACATTGAGATAACATGTTAGCGCTCGCCCAACCACGTCCTGGACATCCATGGCGCCATGTTCTCTCCAACCGAGCCACCGCCCTTGGCGATCTCACTTACCGCGCTCGTTTCCAGCATGGTAAAATACCACCCCGCCAAAAAAATAGAACCCCATTCGGTCAGTTGATAGCTTCGCTTCTCGCTTCCTCTCTCATTTGCCGTGCTCATTTCCAGCGTCGTCTGTCATTTTCTTATCTGCATGGGACCTGGTAGCGCGTCCATGACTCCCACGTGCGGTTTGTCAGGTTGGTTCTCTCGTCGTGGTCCGTGAGATCGTGGGGTGGGAATGGGAAGGGCGTGCTCGCCTGCAGAGGCGAGATATGTGAAGAGGGCCGTGGGAAGGAGCGAGGTGGGTGATGATGGGCGTGGGCATGGGGAAACGACGACGAAGGTGAGAGGAGAGTGATAGTCAGTGACATTGAAGTTGTCACACCACTGACTCTTACATAAACAACTGTTGCAGCTGCTACCAAACGGTGAGTTAGGGACAATAAGTGATTACTCAATGAATGTTTAAATGCCCAGAAATGGCCCCAGGTAAGTTGTGGGCAGGATGACTAGGAAATGATATATACTGGGTGGTCCGGACAATGAGGCGGAGTCCGGCTTGAGCCGGATGAGGCGGAGTTCCCATTTCCGACTTTCTTTGGACGTGGCGGACAGCCGGACGTTCGGATTTCCCAAATCTCAGACTTTCTGATTCGGTGTGTATTTTATCTCTCTCAGATGGGGTGGTTGAAAATGCTAATCCGCTTTTTTCAATCCTGTAGGATGGGAACTGACCTTAACCTGGACTGAAAAACCGCCATGACGAGCCAAGATATGCAGAAGGGTAAAGCGCGGGATGTGGAGGTGCGCAATAGGGAAAGGACGTGAATTATGATAATGTGTCTTATCCTCGATAGGAGCTTTAGTGCACAGATGGGGAAGCCCAATTAAATCAAGGAGGAGCGAGTTCGTTTTGCTTAGTTATCGTTGAATGCATTAAAGCTGATGCGGCCTTTTTCATTCGTTATAGTTATATCATTCAACACATCAAGGAATGGTACTTGTCGCCTGTGACGAATCCAAGTGATCCGTCGTTGGCTGCGTATGAGGTGTGTTCAATATCTTTTCGTTTCGTGATGAAGACAGGAATTGCAAGGGATTCTCTTACGGACCTTAGAGTTCCTCTACGGCTGCAAGTCAACTGCGATTATCTCTTGATCATGTGGACCTTCGTGATGCAGATCGTGGCTTGGACAAACCAGTGGATTGATCATAGGCCATAGGACGGTAGGTTTTCATACAACCTCTCCTACTTACCCGCCTAACTGACTCAATCTCCGTTTTCTGTAGGCAAAGCCACCCCCGCAAAGGAATACAAAAAAAGAGATATCGCAGTTCTATTTTAACTATGCCATGCTCGTCCTCAACTCGTTCAGGTTGCAGAATGACCTCGAACGTGCGCCGTTGGATCTAGGACACTTCTTTGGGGGAGGGTGCATACGTTGGCATATACATGTGTGACCCTTGTGCGGGATTCATTGGGCCCGGCTGGATTCATGAAGCATTCTCCCGACTCGCGCTTTGTGCAGACGAGTTATGCCGTGTTGAGTTTGTTGAAGGTTCGTTTTCGCCTTGAATTACTTTTTTTGGCGGGAAACTTACTTGCCTCTTTTTTTTTTTTCTTTTTTTTTTTGTTTCTTCTTTGTGTATTAGCTCGTTCGCCCAGAATTCCAGGCCTTCCTCGGCAATGAGCAAAAGACCCTGGATCTCGTACGGGATATTGCAGATACGCTGGACAACATTATTGCGAACCTGTTGCATACACCAGTGCTGTATAGTGGATTTCCTGCGTGGTTTGATCTCGGCGAAGCTTGATCAGCAGCAGCTGCCTTCGAGCCATCATTCGATGAATGGGGATGATAAAATGGTTTCTGCATCGCTGTCGGATGGTAGCAACAACTACAGCAGCAGCAACAACAGCAACTCGGCAACTCCTTTGTGCTTATAACGCCCAAGATCATGCCAAACGATTTGTGAGTTGTATACCCTTGCACCTTGAATTAGGGTTGAATTTATACTCGTAGCTCGAAGGACATGAACTATCCTATCTGCGAGCTATTCGTAAGTTGACAACCAAAAGACGGCCTAAAGGTATGCACATTTTTGTCAGATACGAGACACGACCTGACACAGAAACACGATAATAGTTGGCGACTGCTCCAAATGCCGGACAAGATCAAGGTGTGGAAATTTATAAGGAGAAACAAAATCACGGTCTGACGAAATGCGTTCCTGCAGGCGAACACTGGAGGATTTTGCTGAATGAGGGCCACTTTTTAGAGTCGTTGCTAGGCATTTTTACAATTCACATCTGCGAAGGTTTATCTCTTCTCTAGAAACGTCTTCTCTCACTCAACCTTCGGTACCAATGGAACTCGATCTCTCATGCCCAGTTGGAATTTTACCACGAAAAAATGCCCTCATTCGTTGTTGAATTTTCTCATCTTGCCGCTTTTCAATTTACATCCAACCCAGAGGAAAACATCACAAAAACATGCCTCTGTCAGTTAGTATAGCTTTATTTAATGCCCAGTAATGATGGGCTAACCCGTAAGCAATGTCAAAGTCACAACTTGAATTGATCAACCCCAATTTGGTGATACCACCAGCCATTGTCCTTTCCCATCCTTGATTTCCTTTTATGCTTCTTCGTGAATGTTCTCCAAGCATGGGTATGTGGTTTCCAGAACTTCAAATTAGCTTCATGCAATTCATTAGTTCCAACCAGTGCCGAACTCGTCCACTTCAACTGCTCCTAAACCTCTCAGCCGTGCAAATGCAGTAATCATATCTGGGAAGCCCTCAAGCCGTGTTGGAAACCAGCAACCATCTGCAGCTGAACTCAAAAGGCTGGGCATTGAAGTCAGAGATTTCGCCTACGAGAAGACTTTACTGCCAGCCCGAACCGTCCGTCTCCATCGCCAAATCCTACCTAGTGCTGCGATGCAAGTTCTTACGCGTCAAAAGACCGAAGATCTATCACAATTACAGCCGCCAATAACCCTAGGACCACCAAAAGGTGCATGAATAGGACCCATCGGAATGTTGTGCATTATATTAATGACCTCGAACGCATACCTAGAGTGCTAATGGTGCCGGAAAGTGCTTTTTTTTATGTGATGAGAGGATAACCGGTGCTTCACAGCTCAGACCTTAGGTATATTGCATTCAAACAGTAATCAATTGGAATGAGAAATACAATCTACGCATAGTTAGCGAGAATTACTTTGATATGATCCATTGTGGCCACCCACGTGATTTCCCGGGGGACAAGGGCGCTCATCCTTGTCCCCCATCAATATTTGCTTTCCTTTGATCACTGATTCTGTTCACCGATTCAAAGGCCAGGTTTCAATGGATGCAAATGCGACTCTCACCCTCTCTTCCTTCGAATGCCTTTCATTGCTTGTATTCTTACAAGCGAGCTTAAATAACCTTCCGGAACACCTCCATGCATTACCGTCAAAATTACAGCGGTTATTGGCCTTAGGACCAGGCTATCAAGAGTACCCTCTGTCTCATGGATGTACATCCGATGAGCAACATTTGGTTAGTCTAGTTGTTATTTTAACCAATCTATATTAATAGTTATCTCAACCTTTTCAGGAGCCGTTCCATGCGTATACCCCTCAACCGCATTTTGAACCCCGTATTTCGAGTTGTGGATTTTCGACAAATTCCATAGACTCCCAACGCTTCTACCCTAACCCATCCCCAGAAAAACTGGGCCCTGCCAGCAGGTTTTGGCAAGGCGAGGACTCGGCGATGTCATCAAATTTGCCAGACGAAACAGACTGTTCACGCAACCACCACCCAACCCTATCTCCATCTCCGCATTCGGCAAGTGTAAGTCCTGTGCATTTACATCAGTAAGACTCATACTCAGAATATTTCCAGACATCAAACAGTGAGCGTATACATTCGCAAAGCTTCTGGTCACCGCAGAACCCCAGTGAAGTTACCAGTAGGGTGGGAGCTGGAGAGATAGGTCAACCCTTTACTGGATCAAGAGAAGATCTAGGAGGAGGCAGCCTTGATGGCGGTGCAAGCGGAGGACAAGATGGAGAGGGGGAATATTCTTCAGTCGGCGGAAGTGCAGCAAAGGGTAGGAAGCGAAAAAGTGGGGCAGGAAACGGTGCAAAAGGGGCAAGTAAAGGAAGGCGTAAAAAAGGTGGTGGAGTTTGTACTCGGGGAGCTAAACATGCAGCAGCTATTCTTCATGCCGCACAGGATCGCGCGGAGCATCTACGAAGAAGAAGAGCTGGTTTTCAAGATCATGGGCCTGGTGTTGACAATGACGATGAAGACGGAGAAATCTGCGAGGGAGACAGCGAAGTTCCATCCTTAGATGCACAGCATCCTACATATTCTGGGGCCAGCAGTCATCCTGAGCCAGAAGATCAGGCGCTTGGCCTGGATGGTCGGTTGTTCCTTTTGGGCCTTGCAGAAGTCGGGAAACAAATTTGCCTGGCATTGTCACCCTCCACCACCTCCAGTATCTCTTCTGACCCCTTCAAAATCTTCCAAGCTCTCATCCCTAGTTCTGAAGTCAGGAAGGTGTCTATTCATATGCTTTCGCCTGCACCGTCTCCCTCACTTTCATCTACGGCACCTACACCGTCTCCTTTGCCGTTGTCGCCTCCTTTGCCGTTGTCGCCTCCTTTGCCGTTGTCGCCTCCTTCGCCGTTGTCGCCTCCTTCGCCGTCGCTGCTGTCTCTTTCCGGTGCTTCTGCTCTGAAGGCATGCCCTTCCATAGATTCTTTGGTTTGTCTGGCAAAACTCTGTGATGACTCAGAGGTCACAGAGGCCATGGCCCAATTATCATACTTCATCAATGTTATGAGGTTCGCATGCCAAGCACAAAGGTATGAAAGTTCTTTTTTGTATATGCATCCTAATCAATGACCTTGTGAATTAGGGTCCTCAGCAGCACTCGAGGGAAGAAGACTCCTCTTTTCAAAAAAATAGCCATGGATCCGGGTCTTTTGAGAAAAGTTTCTTACAGAACGTTGGCGCAATTTTTTGAGGATGGGCAGAAGTGTTGCCAACTGGCGGCTGCTGGTTAGTGTTTTAATACTGCCAGCCATTATACAATACTAATTGGCCTGCCCTTTAAGGATCGATGCATCTTATCGTTATTATGGCATGCGGTAAATTTCGGGCAGATCTACGAAAGGTCCAACCCGATAAGTTGGGTAGATTGGCAAAACAGATTCGATGGCCTACTGGTAAAACTTAATGATTTGTACCAGAAAGTCCAAGAGATTGAGTCTATCCACAGGTACAAACTACGGCTCTCTGATCGCTAATGCTATTATTGCTCCCATTGCAATTTTGAGAGGAAAGTACCCCCTTTCTATGGACATTGATTTTCCTGCAGCATTTTTGGACGACGTGTTTGATGGCGGAAAGGTTGACTGTACTAGACTGGATGATACGGACCTTATATTTGAAACCATTGGTTACAAGTAAGTTCTTTAGCTTCATTGGAAATGTATGTGCTAACTTCAGAACAAGTGATTTTGTTAAACCAAGGGACCAAAATGCATGGGCTCCAATGCTAACTCCTCTAGCAGCCACAAGAGAAGATCTCGTCTCTTTTGATGCTCCAGAAGTATTGCTTCATCCTAACATTGTCACCTTAAGTACAGGCTTCGACTGGAACCTGGATGTCAATAAGAAATCCTGTTATTCAAAGGTGAATGAGGCTGAGCGCGTTCAGGTGACGGAAAGAGAAAGGCGCTTTGCCTCTCAAGCAGCATGTCCAATTAACATCAAAGCTTTTGAATCCGAAGTAAGTGTACCAAATTTTTTGGGACGTGTTGACTAATATTTTTGAAAGCTCAAACAACAACTGAAAAATGGTTACAAAGAGAGGGATGATGGGTATATTCGTTTATCGAGCGATGTTCTTGGACGGTGTGATATTTTTATTTTTATTTTACTAATTTGTCAATCTGATTTGTATTGATAGAAATACTGTACAAATCAATGACAAGAACCAGAAAGCGCTATCAATCATTTCTGCAGTACCTGAAGAATATCAAGCAAATCTTTTTGAGAAGATCGATCTGATATTTCCTGGCGCTCTTCAAAACATTGACTCGACATCTGAAAGTATCAAGGATTTTTTTATTGCGCTCCATCTGGTGTGGTATAATCGCTATGCGAAAAGGGTATGTTATTCTCACTGATAGCAGAAAAATCATTTGACATCTAATGTTTGAACAGGGAGACGATACACCTGGCTATGCAGAACCATCAACATTGCAAAGAGATGGGAAACAGCGCGTAAATACGTGTCTAAATGTACCAAGGACAAGTGCAGAGATGGACCTATTCTCTGAAGAATACATTAAACTTTCTGAGGCTTTTGAACCTATTTTTAATTGGGTTGATCAGACGGTTTTTGTTTCCCCCCCCTCTGAATATACACAATCTGATTATTTGCTAGATCAAAGAACTTCTCCCAGAGAACCACCGCATACTATCGCAATTTGTTGATGTGCTACCATATAACGCTGTTTCCCCTGTGCATCCATTTTCCGGCTATGTTCTCAATCTCAATGTCACCACTCTAGTACATAGAGACGGAGGAGATAAGGAAATATGTGTGGTCCTTGTTCTTTCTGATTGCATTGGAGGAGAGCTTTGTTTAAAGGAACCTGGCGTGGTTTTGGATCTTCGGATGGGTCATCTTGTTATCTTTCCATCCACCCAAATTTCACATTTTAATTTGCACTTTGTGGGGAAAAGAGCGTCTATTGTCTTTCATACTGACAAGGAGATTGAGCACTGGGCCACAGATAAAAATGGATGGGAGCATAATATTCATCTTAAAATGCTTTATAGTCGAACTTGACTTTTTTGTAGAAATCACATGATCACATGACATTCTGTCACTTTTTTTCCACCACCACCATCGACCACCCGCCACGGTACCATTATTCGCCGGTTCATCTATTATCCACAATGCCTCAGAAGAAAAAAATGACGGCAGAAGAAATGCATAGTATTATTGAAGCCCAGAAAAAGCAACTTGAAGACCAGCAAAAAGTCATTGGTATGAGTTGACAGTTGTAATGACAACGCGTTAAAGCTGACATTCTCATTGTTTTCAGAAACACTTAATGCCAAGAAGAAAACCTCTCGTGATCATGAAATAAGCAAACCCAGAGGTCAGTGTGGTCGAGGGGCTAGTTCTGGCCATGGAGGCTATTCTCTCGAAATATCCATGGGTCTAGAAGCTGTGCACTATCAGAGGATACAGGTAACGTCAATCATATCATTCATCTCTAGATTTCACACTGATACCAAGTATCATTTCAGCGAATTGTTAGGTTCCTGGGACACAGGTTTCTGAATGCAAAAAAAACCTATCGACAACAAGACAAGACTCAGCTCCGTCGTGTCAAAACTATGGTAACTCCTATTTCATCTCCTTTTTGAGCTTGTCTATTTATAAGTCAATGTAGGCCGTTCAGAGAGCACCTGTGCTCGCACAATTCCGAAAAGCTTGGCCTGTTGACGAAATGCTCAAACAATACTTGTCTTATATAAGTAACAGTATCAACAAGGATTTTGCGACCGAAGTAAAGAACGAAGACGAACCTGATAGAGATAAAATCGAGAAGTACTTAAAGGAGCTTGAGGCGAATAGACGTGGGAAGGCTGCCGACTCAGATGAGTCTGGCTCGGAGATTGACATGGAGATAGAAGAGATCAAGAAGGAACTGGCTGAAGGACATGGAGATTCTGATGTTGAAGAAGATGATCGCATCTCCAAAGCCACCAGGACCTCTAAGAAAGGAAAGGGTCAAAGGAATGTCGATGACCAAATTCCGGGCCACATTGCCAAGCAGAAGACTTCGAGAGTCACCAAAAAACGTCTTTCCAAAGCCAACAACAACGACAATGATTATGACAATGACAATGATGATGACAATGGCGATGGCGATGACGATGACGATGACGATGACGATGACGATGACGATGATGATAACGATGGCGATGACGAAGACGACAACAAAAACGACAACAAAATGCCTGTGTCAAAGACAAAGAGACAAGGTTATTTGATTGAAGATGAAGATGACGATGAAGATGACGAGGCATCCGAGGCATCCCAGCCAAAGGTCACCACGAAACGAAATTATTCCAACGAGGCATCTCAGCTGAAAACCTCCAAGATCACCAAGAAACACGCTCCTTCCAACATAGACGATAATACGACCAGACCTAGGACTTTGAAGGCTGCCATAAAAACGAGCCATTCCCTTGTCGACAATGAGCCAAAGGCTTCTGGGGCTACCAAGAAAGACACTTTGACGACCAAAAAGCAAAACAGTCGAGCTCAGAAAGCAACCGCTGCAGTCGAACTCGATATCGAAGACGACGAAGAGGCGCCTTCACCTTTGAAGGCGTCTAATCAAGTCCCTTCAAAGCATAAGAAGAATGCTCCAGAACCAAGCACCTCTAGCTCTAGGGTCACGAAAGGTAAAGGACGAGAGGGCCGTGCCTCTACCAAGGCTATCACCACAACTGTCAAGAGGAAGGGGGGGACGGTGGTGATTGATCCGGTAAGCTTGGATTCTAAAACTGGATTTTTCTATGATACTTATGACTTAAAGCCTATGAGTAGTCCCACCCGAGAGGATATGGTACGCATATTCTTCGGCTTAAGATATAATAATACCTAACATGATTTAAGGACGATGCATATGATGCTATGGATAAGGAACGAAAATTTTCTCCCACAGCTAATCGGCAGATTAAGGTAGGTCTCACCACCATCAAGCTCTACGATCATTGACTCGCATGGCATGCGCTTTAGAAGCATGTTACTTTCAATGATAACTTGAAAGAAACCCCACAAGCGGTGAGCAAGTGACCGGATATCCTTATTAAGTGCATTGATTGAATAAGTAACAGGTCAAGCGTAAGGCTACTACTTTAGACTCGCCCTCTCCCTTCAAGAAGGCCCGAGTTCAAGAATCTAAAACAAAGGGAAAGACCGGTCATATTCAAAGCTCGGTAACCCCATCTCCTCGCAAAAGGACAGCCAAAAAGGCCGGTGTTCGAAAATCATATGAAAGTGCTCTTGATTCGGTGAGTTTCAGGGTTGTAATGTGGGCTGTTCTGATATTGTCACGCAGAAATGTGAACAACTTGCTTTAAGTCCAACTGGGTCTCTTTTTCAAGAGGCCAACTCATCTCCGTCCCCGGAAGGAACACCGCGTTCATTATTGAAACAACAGTACTGTCCTTCCGTTCTCTGTAAAGATCGTCTCCCAGCTGAACCCCATCCACAACTCCAATTGCTTCTGGAGCAAACCAAGGGGAAAAAGATAGCGGGCCTAAAAGCTCTGGAGGTTTGCGTCGAAATCAAGAAAAACATTGAACTAATGAAGGTCATGCCTGAGGCCAAACAGCAAAAATGGCCAACATCTATCGATTTTGAGGCTCTGCCTAAACGTATCGCAAAGTTTAAGCAGAGGCTCGTGTCATTTTTTTCAGATCCCACATCGTTCGATCTCATATCCTCATGGGCTTCCCTTGTTGTTGAACTTCAAAAGAGAAGAATGACTTTTGCGACGTTCAATGGCTTAGGAGATGTGTCGCGTATGGAAATCCTTCCTGACGCCTACAATGCCGGATAGTAGGTTGTTTACTTACTGTGTCTCTGAAAACCTGAAGTTTTCCATTATCTAGTTATGGACCTATGGGAAGAACTATCATTGTGTCCACCATAAGATATGCCCTCGGCTTCTCAGGCCAGGAAAAAAATTTCCATAAAGCATTCCAAGAGTATTTATCAAACAAGCTCGTGAATCCAGGCACCACAAGACCCGCATTTTGGATATCGGTTTCAGGCACCGCACCGCTTGGTTTGAATCAGCTTTTTGAGTGTGTTTTTGCACCATATATTGCAGAGTTACTTATCGCACAGGATTTGGCTGTGGATGAGGGGCAGGCATTGACTATCAGGGAACACAGCAAGTTATACAGCGAGTTAATCATTAACGCCAACACTGAGGATGGCTTGTTGGACGACGTCATTCAATCGACCATACATACCGATCTAGAGGCAAGTCCCCTCAATTGTTGTGACCTCATTCTTATTGTCATCTCATATGACGTGCATTTAGGTGATCGATCCCTTGAATACAACTTCTCAAGTGGATTTTACCAAACTCAAGCCACCCCCATTGCCAAGGCGAGTTCCTCCAGCACGTTCTGCAAAAGAAAACGCGAAGGTAGGTAAACTATTTATTGTATCAATTATTTCCGCTCTCTAAAATCCCTCTAAATAGCCACTCGTTACCAAAAAGCAGACAGTAGTAGTACAGGTTACTTGACTTGAACTGCATTCAAATGCTCAAGCCCATTTTAGGCCCGAAAAGGGAATCGACAAACAAAATCTCAGAAATCCGAGTATCCTGAAGAGGATGGAGATCTTCCTGTGGTATGTTGCTATCGCTATCCCTTCCATGACTCTAATTGTCTATCAATATTTGAAATCTGGTAGACAGAGAGATATCTTTCAAGTAGTGGAAAGAAACAAAGCACTACTTCAGCTCGGAACCAGCTTGAATCCCAAAATAACTTGAAGAACATCGATCAGCCAGAGGTAGCTTATTTCTCCGCCTTCGCAATTTATTAATATTGAATATGGTCAGTCTCGGCCTGTGAGCCATCGAACTGGTTCAAACAAAAAACGCACTTTGGAGGAAGACGAAGAGATCATCAGTGAACCAGTTGTACGCCACCATCATCAGCGCAATAATGTACTGAATTGTAAATCTCTCAGGCTCAGCCATTGCCCCCCAATAAACGCCAGAAATGATCTGCCACTTCATCTCAAGGCCACCCCCCATACGAGGAGCAGATTATTGATCAAGCAGAGGTAGACTATCGTTGCCTGCACTGTAACATTCTAACATTGGAAATTGGTCGGCTCCAGCTTACTTCAAAAACTCAATTTACTTTGCCACAAGAGAACGAAACGCTCATTGACTACCCAACGGTATGAACCCCCCTCTCTCTCTCTAAACCCACTGAATTTTGGAGTCTTAGGCACCGCTCTTGAATAAAGCCCAAAAAGTCGTTGCTACTGCCACGTCATCACTCTCACCCCAGGAGGTTGAGCAGAAGGTTCCTGATCAAGCAAAGGCATACATTTATTAATTTTTCTCACCTCGACGACACTAATCTCCAAAATCAAAGCATCAAACAAAAACTCAACAGCAGCCTTCGATGATGCCACCTCGCGCTATCAGAAAACAGAAGACCCAACCTCCGAAGCCATCTCAAGAAGACACATCCGACCTAAACGAAGTAAGTCATTTCTCGTCTTTGTAAGTCTTTTCACATCATGTTTGGACTAGGATCCAGACGATGGGAACCTATTCAATGTAAGTCATTTCTCCCTTCATATTTCTTCTCACATAATATTTTGACTAGGATCCAGATGATGAGAGGGCTGTTGATTAATCAGAGGTACCCTCATTGTTCGAATTAATAATTTGAAACTGACTTAATGACCTTGGATTTAGGTATGATTTCCCTGCTCATCCATCAGCGCCAATAACCGATGAGTTTCTGCAATGTCGAAGTTTCAAGGCAGATTGACAAAATCACATTTAAACATTTGACCCTGCGTAAGTAATTATCCTTAATTTGGGTCTGTTGCTGCTGAGAGCTATCGACTCTAGCTCCGATGCAAGTGTTCCACATCTATTATGGGATATTTTCTGATAGACATGTGCTGACGTTTTTGGGGCTTTGTGGAGGCTTGTCTCTATTTCTACTATATTTCATATAGATGCATGTTCTCTTGTGCCATATTACTCATTCCCGTCCAAATTTTGGCACAATAGTATACTAATATGTATCGTTGATGGACCACTAGAATTGCTGTTGAGCATTGAGTAATGCAAGGATTGCTGTTGATTGACAGGAAGGGTTGTTGTTTATGAAAACGTGTTTGCTGTTGAATTGGAACACTAAGCCTTGTCATTGGCAATTTACTAAAAATTGATGCCGCCAATCCAGCAATGGTTGGTACTATTTTGGTCAAAATTACATGAAACGTTACTACTTTTGGACAAGTTTTTGGAACATCAAATCTTCCCAGTGGGCTATACAGGGAAGATTGGTGACGTGACTCAGGAAGGCTCCCTGTTAATTTTAGCCTCAGTGATATGGCAATCAATATTATCATTGACACCTTCACACACAGACAGTCACCGATCTACATACGCCCATTGATCCTTTTTTTCTCTTGTCAATTTAGAGGTATGACGAATACACATCTCACGTACATCTCCAGGTCGTCGGGGAATTGGAGCATGTCAAAGCATTGTTGACACTGTCATGCTGATGAATATGAGCGACGACCTCCGCCAATACCACCACCGCCTTCGCCTGCTCCGTAACTTCTGCGGCTCCCAGGATCCGGCGCATAAAACGCCGAAC
>Ga0307513_10002318_pt1 | contig 26552 bp, 29 predicted proteins | sample 15_EM_MG_FD_202174 | JGI IMG/M metagenome (GOLD analysis project Ga0307513, IMG submission 202174) | Populus trichocarpa ectomycorrhiza microbial communities from riparian zone in the Pacific Northwest, United States - 15_EM | ecosystem: Host-associated > Plants > Roots > Unclassified | place...
GACGCCTGTGAGTAATGTGGACAGATCGGCCGACGAGTCGGGCTTCCTGCCAGGTTGATCGGCCGGTGCTCCACATTCTCGAGGGGAGCACATAATTCTGGTAACGGTGAGCTCACCGTTATCGGATGCGCTGGAAGCCAGGAGGCAGGACATGCAGCAGGAAGCGGCGTACGAACTCGTCGGCCTGCAGCCTCATGACCTTCTGGTGCGACTCGTGGCGGTAGTCCTTCCATTGGAACGACACCACCCCATCGACAAGATCGATCAGCCGGCTGTTGGCGATGGCCACCCGGTGGGTGTAGCGCCCCAGGTACTCGAGGACCCGCTGCGGGCCACCGAACGGCGGCTTGGCGTAGACGACCCATTCGGCCCTGGCGGCCGGGGCAACATACTTGTTGAACGCATCGGGGTCCTGCAGCCCGGCCATGGCATTGAAGAACTTGAGCGTTCCCGCCTCGAAAGCTTCGCGCAGCAGCGCCATGAACAGCCGCCGAAACAGTCGCGATAACACGCGCACCGGCAGAAAGAACCCCGGCCTGCAGGAGACCCAGCGCTGCCCATCCGGCGAAATACCCCCGCCCGGGACGACGCAGTGCAGGTGCGGGTGGTGCAGCAGGTTCTGGCCCCAGGTATGCAGGATCGCGATGAAGCCGATCTCGGCGCCCAGATGCTTCGGGTCGGCGGCGATCGTGTGCAAGGTCTCAGCGGTGGCTCGGAACAGGATGTTGTAGACCACCGCCTTGTTCTGGTAGGCGATGGCTGCGATCTCCTGCGGCACGGTGAACACGACGTGGAAATACTCCACCGGCAGCAACTCGGCCTGGCGATCCTCAAGCCACTGGGCGCGGGTCAGCGACTGGCACTTCGGGCAATGCCGATCGCGACAACTGTTGAACGCCACGCGCTGGTGACCACAGGAATCGCACTGCTCGACATGGCCGCCGAGTGCAGCCGTACGACAGCGTTCGATGGCGCTCATGACACGGCGCTGTCCACGGCTGAGCGAGTCAGCGTGATCGCGACGGTAGGCAGGGCCGATCTGACGGAAGATGTCCGCCACCTCCAGCCCGGTAGGCCGCAACGCGACCCTCAGAAGTGCACGGGAGGACTTGGGCGGTTCAGCGGCGGCGGAACCACAGGCAACAGGTCCAGTGGGCTGACAGTGGCACAGACGCTGGACGTGGCGATCTTCAGGTAGCGCGAGGTGGTGGCCAGGCTTCGATGGCCGAGCAGCAACTGGATGCGCCGCACGTCGGTGCCGGACTCCAGAAGGTGGGTGGCAAAAGCATGACGCAGCGAGTGCGGCGTGATCGGCTTGGTGATGCCGCAGACGCGCTGCGCCTTCTGACACGCCTGGCCGACGGCATCGCGGGTGATGGGTCGATCCGGGATGTCGCCGGGGAAGAGCCAGGCCCTGGGACGAACGACGGCCCAGTACGAGCGCAAGTCCGCAAGCAGGCGGGGCGAAAGCATGACGTAACGGTCCTTGGCACCCTTGCCTTGTTCGACCCGCAGCACCATGCGCTGGCTGTCAATATCCGTCACCTTCAGATGCGTGGCCTCCGAGATCCGCAGCCCCGCGGCATAAGCGGTCGTCAGGATCGTGCGGTGCTTGAGGCTGTCGACGCAGGACAGGAAGTGCAGCACTTCCTCTGGGCTCAGCACCACCGGCAGCTTGAACGGCTTCTTGGGCATCGGGATGTCGTCCGGCGCCCAAGGCTGCTTGAGAGTGACCTTGTACAGAAAACGCAGCGCGGATACGGCGATGCAGATGCTGCTGGGTGCGAGCTTGCGGTCCTCGAGGAGGTGCACCTGGTACTCGCGTACCTGCTCTGGGCCAAGCGCCTCGGGCGAACGATGAAAGTGATTCGCGAAGGCCGAGACCTGCTGCAGATAGGAAAGCTGGGTGTTCTCGGCAAGGTTGCGAATGCCCATGTCTTGGAGCATCCGCTGGCGTAGCGGTGTCATGGCAGAACTCCTGGTTGGATGGTCGACAGGTGCTGCGAACAGCACGTCTATCGTTCTCCAACGCGGGAACCGCCGACATCTCCCCCACGCGCCTACGGCTGTCGGCACGCCACTACCGCGTCAGCGGTTTAGTCCAGCGACCCCTATGCACATGTCTTGACTATGCACGGGTGACTCAGCCTGGACGGCGCCGGCTCCTGCAGCGATGAGGCATTCAGGCCGGCGAGGTCTGCGCATAGTTACAGCGTTTGCAGGAATCGCAGCAGCGAGTCCGGTGGCTTGTAGCGGCCCATCTTGGTGTCTGGTGCCTCCAGGCGTGCGAGCGCCTTCTCCTTCATCGCCAGGTCGGCCTCGACATATCGGTGGGTCGTTGTCGTGCTCTCGTGGCCGAGCCACAGGGCGATCACGTTGAACGGCACGCCCGACTGCAGCAGGTGCATGGCGCTCGTATGCCTGAGCGTGTGCGGCGAGACGCGCTTGTTGGCCAGGCTGGGTTGCTCCGCCGTGGCACGGGTCACCGCAAGGCCCAGGCGCTGTGTGACGTTCGATCTGCACATGGCCTGCCCATCTCGGTTCGGCAGCAAGTCCGCCTCGCCACGCAACACCGGGTTCAGCCGAAGCCAGGCACGTATCTCTACCACCGTGGATTTCCATAGCGGGATCGATCGCAACTTGCGGCCCTTGCCGTGCAGGTGCACACAGGCGCCACCGTCGAGAATGACATCCACCACTCGCACACCGATCATCTCGGAGACCCGTGCGCCAGTGTTGTAGAGCATGGCCAGCAGCAAGTGGTCTCGCTGCGAGGACCAGTTCTCGCCCGGCTGCCCGAGCACCGCCAGCATCTCTGGGCGTGTCAGGAAGCCCAGCATCGGCCGCTCGAAGCGCTTCATCGGAACCGCCAGCGCTCGCTCGATGTCGTGCAGCGCAGTGACATCACGCCGACCGGCGAACTTCAAGAACGCGCGCAGCGCCGTGAGCCTCAAGTTGCGACTTCGAACCGCGTTCTTGCGGCCTTGCTCCAGGTGGTCGAGGAATGCCAAGATCAGCTCAGGTCGCATGTCGGCAAGCCGCATCGCCGTCGGCGCCTTGCCCAACTGGCGACTGGCGAAGTCCAGGAACAATGACAGCGCGTCGCGGTAGCAGGCCACCGTGCGCGGACTGACTGCCCGCTGCGCGACCAGGTACTCGGTGAAGAACTGCTGCACCAGCGTCGGGAATGACGGGGGCGGCGTAGTGGATGGCTTATTCATCGCCTGCCTCCGCTTGTGACATGTACGCCTCGAACCGCCCTGCGGCCAGCGCCATCAGTTCCGGCACCGCCGAGAGGTACCAGTAGGTGTTGGTCACCATGGCACGCCCGATGTAGGTCGACAGCGACAGCATGGCTTGATCGATGTCCACGCCCTGGGCGTGCCACTGCACGATGCGTCGAACGACGAAGGTGTGCCTCAGATCATGGATGCGTGCGGCGTGGTGCGATCCGCGATTGGGCCAACCCAATTGCCGGCGTAACTCACCGAAGACGCGATGCACCTGGCGGTCGCCCAGCGGCAGGCCATGCAGTCGACCCCGGCTGCCGACGAAGAACGCGGTGTCGTCGCCGGAGGACTCGCCTGCCAAGTCGCGCCTCTGGCGATACCGCCGTAGCGCTTCGAGGGTGCTGGGATGCACCGGCACCTGGCGCGACTTGCCGAACTTGGTCAGGTGGATGCTCAGCATGCCGGTCTTGAGATCGACGTCGGCGCTATTCAGCGACAGCGCTTCGCTGATCCGCAGGCCCGTCGAGGCGATCAACCCGAATAGCGTCTCGAAGATGACACCACGAAGGCTGGACGCCGGGCCAAGCCGCCTGGCGCTGGCCAGCAGGTCAATGATCTCTTGCTCGCTGTAGATGTGCGGCGCCTTGCGCTCCGGCATGCGCCCGAAGACCGTGTCATCGGGAACTTCGGTGTCGGGCTCGAATTGCTGCAGCCAGCGCACGAACGTGCGCAGCCTCTTCAGGCGTCGCGCCCACGTGACTGGGTCTGTGCTGCCATGGCTGTCGCGCCGTGCCCAGTCGGTCATCACCTCGACCGTCAATGGTCCGCAATGCCCAATCTCATGAAGATGGCGGGCAAAGCTGCGCAAGGTGCAAGCTTCGCTCCGCGCTGAGAACCCGAGACCATGGCGCTCGACCAAGAATCGCTCGACACGCGACTTGAAGGGCATGGCTGCGGCACTCATGACGCACTCCCAGGCCACGGCAGCGCCACCGCTGCAAGGCTGCGGCTGTCCAACTTGGCGTAGATCATCGTGGTGTTCAACGACCGGTGGCGCAGCACGTCGGCCACCTCCTTCAATGACGAGCCGCTGGCGAGCAAGCGGTTGGCCATCGTGTGGCGCAGCAGGTGCGAACGCGTGTACGGCAACCCGGCGCGCGCGTAGGCCTGGCGGATGATGCTGCGGATAAGGTCTGCGCCCAGCGGGGCGTCACGCGGGACCACATTGCGCACGAAGATGGCGCGGTTGGATGTCTTGGGGCGCTCCAGTTCCAAGTACCGGGCGATGGCCTCGCCGGTGGCCACGGGCAGCGGCAGGACGTCGACACGGCGACCCTTGGTGTGGCGCAGCGTGATCGTGCCGGCATGCCAATCGATGTCGTCCAGACTGAGTTGGGCGACTTCAATGCTGCGAAGGCCGAGGTCAAGTGCGCAGCGCACGATGGCACATGCCCGCCGCATGGCGCGGCAGGGGTTGTTGAGCGAGCCGACCAACTGGGCGACTTCTTCATCGGTCAACTTCTTGGGCAGTGAAGACAGGGCCCAGTTGGCCGGGTAGGCCAGCGCACCGATCAAGCCGTGGATCAGATCTCCCAGCGAAGCACGGTAGCGGAAGTAGCCGCGCAGCGAGGACACGACAGATCCCGCGCCGGCGGGCTTGCTGTGCAGCGTGGCCTGCTCGGCAAAGAAGCGCCGGACATGCTCGGGCGTGATGGCCTTGATGTCGACGGGGTTGCCATCGAAGCGCTCCGTCAGCAGCCGCCCTACGATCCTCAGCACCATGGTCCGGGTCGTCGGCGCGAGTCCACGCACGTGGTCCATGTGATCGTCGTAGCGACGCAATTCCTCATCGACCGGCCGCGTGCTGACTGGCGGCTGCGCAATGGCACCTTGAGCGCGAAGCACGACGAGCAGGTGTCCAAGCGCCGCGCTGTGATCGGCCCGGTCGTGCCGGGTGTGACCAGTACATGCGCAGCTCGGCAGGTGGTCGTCAAGAAATATGGCGACCGAGACTTCGTCGACCCTGGCCAGCGGCAGCCGCCGGGTGCAGACCCAGCGCGCGAAGTGCGTCACCTCGGCGACGTAGCTGGCAATGGTGTGCGCGGCGTACCTGCGCTCGCTAAGGTGACGCTTGAACGCGCCGGCGTGAGGCCCGATGGGACTGGCGGCGAGCCAATCGACCTCGATGACGCGCGAGTGCTGAGCGGTATCCATGGTGATCTCCAGAAGTGGGATCACCAGTGCGCGCCGAAGCCGAAACTATGTCCAGCTCAGCGAATGACCATCCCGCCGTATGCGGCGCCGATGCTGAGTGTGATCAGCGAATTCGATGGACCGATGATCGAGTTCGGTGATGGTCGGGGCCATCACGGAAGGTGATCATCGGCGGTGACGCGTGGATCGAAGTGGCTGTCGCGTCAGATCGACGATGGCCATCACGACCATGAAGACGAACGCCGCCAGTGTTGAAGCTGGCGGCGTTGGTCGCGGAGTCGGTGCTCAGAACGGCGGATCGTCGGTGTCCGGCAGCGGGTCGTACTGGATCATGTTGTGGGCCGATCGTTGCTCGTAGTAGCGATGGATCTGATCGCTGTAGCGGGCCTCGAACAGATCGAGGAAGTGGTGGATGAAGTCGTGGATCTGGACGACCGCATTGTCGCTGAGGCGCGGCAGCGGGATCGGCGCGGTGTCGAGGTCGTTGCGGTCTGCAGGCATTGGTGGCATCGACGACGATGCGCTCACCCCAAGGTCCCAGGCCTTGCAATGCCTTCGAGAGATCGACCCGGTCGAAGACCGTCTGCATGTGAAATCACAGCGTCGCGTCCTCGAGCCGCGACGCCCATTGTTTGAGGTTGCGAAAACCAACCATCCAGCCCTCCGCTCAATACGCGCACGTCGCGGCCGCGGCGGGCCGGGAGGATCCGTGCGGCTGCGGCCGCAGTGACGTCGTCAGGACAGTTGCAGTACACGACGAAACTGTCCTCGGCATCGAAATCGGCCATCCGCTCACCCAGTTCGCGCAACGACACGCGTCGCGCGCCCGGGATGAGTCGCGGATCAATGGCTGCCGCCGATCGCGATCTCACGTCAATCACCTGCGGTGGAAAGCACTCGCATGACGCGAAGACCCCACTTTCGTCCCGCCGCGTACCACACGAAATCTCCGAGGACATTCGCGCCGCAGGAAGCGGCCAGGACGGCCAGCGCCGAGACTTGTCCGTCCACGCCGAGCGCGCCGGTGAGGATAAGAACGGGAGCCCCGGCGTCGCTGCTCAGACCGGGCGCAGTGCGCCGTTCTTGACGGCGACGCGGTTGTCGAGGCTGAGCACGCCGGCGCCGAATGCGACGACCTGCAGCAGGCCGCCTGCCAGCATCACGTTCTTCATGAAGTGGATGAACTGGTTCTGGTCGGCGAAGTTGTTATGGAAGATCAAGCCGGCGGCGATCGTGAACGCCGCCAAGACCAGCGCCGCGATCCGCGTGCGGTAGCCGACCAGGAGAAACGCGGCGAAGCCGAGCTCCACGATGAGGGCTGCGACGTAGGCCAACACGGGCGCCGGCACTCCCATCGCAGCGATGTAACCCTGGGTTGCGGCAGGTGCGGCGAGCTTGCCGACGCCGCTGAGGATGAAAGGGACGGCCAGCAGGATGCGGCCGATCAGGGGGATGGCCCCGGCACTTGCGCTGGAAGCATTCGACATGTGGGTCTCCAAGAGTTGAACGGGAAGAGCGGCCAATCGGCTCGGTTCAAACTGTAGAGACGGAGCTTCCATGGAAGAAGTCCTCGCCGCGCAACGTATCATTGCTGGAAATAGAACGAGGACGACCATGGCCAAGAGCACGGGCACCACCGAGCGCAAGCCGTCGGGGACGAGGCAGGTGCGTGCAAAGAGCGAGCAGCAGGAAAGTGCAGCCGCGCCCACGCCGCCGATCGGCGGCAGCCTCATCGAACTCATCACCATTCAGTGGCAACGCGAGCGCAGCGACCTCGACCTCTCGCACTTCCTTCTCGCGATCTATTTCATGCGGCTCGGAACGCTCGTCGAGCGGGCGTACGGTCGAGTGTGCGAACGTCGATATCGCATCAGTGGCGACGACATGCGGGTGCTGTTGGCGCTTCGGCGGGGCGGTCCGCCCTACGCCAAACGGCCAACCGATTTGTTTCGTGCCCTGCTGGTGACCTCCGGCGCCATGACGAAGAAGGTCGACCGCCTTGCCGAGCACGGGCTGGTCGAACGCATGGCGGACCCGGGACATGCCGGCGGCTTCCTGGTCCGGTTGACGCGCAAGGGTCTTCAGGTGGTGGAAGAGATGGTCGAGTACCTCGCCAACGAGTCGGTCATCGCACCGGCGATGTCGCGGTTCACGCCAGCGGAACGCGAGGCTGGCAGCCGCTTCGCGCTTCGCGTTCTCGCCGAAATGGAACAGGCAGGGCTGGCCAATCCCGATACGGAGGAGGAGCCGCCGTCCCCGCGTTCGAAGAGAAAGCCGACGCGCTAGGCGCCTTTCTCCGGGGCCATCTGACCCTCGCTCGAATGTTCTTGCGCGGAATGTCATTCGCGTTCAGGCCTTGCTGACGGCCGCGCGAAGCATGTCCGCCACCTGGCGTTGCGCCAGGGCGGCAGCGCCGAGCGTGCCTCGCATGCCGTAGAAGGTGTGAAGCATGCCTAGGTAGCGGACGCACGTGGCTTCCACGCCAGCCTCAGCCAGCTTCGCGGCATAGGCCTCGGCGTCGTCGCGGACGGCGTCGCACTCTGCGGTGATCACCAGCGCTGGTGGCAGGCCTGTGTGGCTATCGGCATGAAGCGGCGACAGCCGCCAGTCGGTAGGCGCGATGCCGTGCCCCAGCGCATAGTTCTCGAGCGCGTATCTGACGTCGGCCGTGCGCTGTAGGAAGCCTTCAGCGTACGTGTCGAGGGACGCTGCCTCGAGCCGAGCGTCGGTCGGCGGATAGACAAGCGCCTGGGCAAGAATCCTGGGACCGTGCGCCCGTGCCAGCAGACAAACTGCGGCGGCGAGGTTTCCCCCCGCTGATTCGCCGAAGACCGTCAGCCTATCCTTCGGCCACCCTTGCGCAGAGGCATGCTCCGCGACCCAACGAACAGCGGCCCACGCATCATCGAGCGCCGCGGGAAACGGGTGTTCGGGCGCGAGCCGGTAGTCGACGTTCACCACGACCAATCCGGATTCCACCGCGAGATGCCGACACGTTGCATCGAAGCTGTCGCGGCTTCCCATCAGCCAACCGCCACCATGGAACGCCACGACGACCCCGGGCGCCGAGCCCGGGTCATAGACGCGAGCGGGAACGGTCCCGGCAGCACCTGGGATCGCCAGCTCGCACACCTTCGCAAGCTCTGGGCCTGCAGGCCGGCTCGCCGTTCGCGCTTCGATCCCAGCGCGAGCTTCTGCGGGCGTGACTTGCGACAGGCTCGGCCGGCCCGCGGCCTGCCTGGCGAGCTCGCGCAGCGCAGGGTGGATTTCCAAAGAGGCAGCGTCCATGTCGTTCAGGGTTTCTTCACGAACACCTTCGGAAACGGTGTGAGGTTGGTCGAGCCGCCGTCCACGACCACGATCTGGCCGGTCATGTGTGCGCTGAGCGCGGACGCAAGGAAGAGGATCGGTCCCGCCACTTCGGCTGGCATCGCGGCGCGACCGATCGGAATCGACTCGCCCACCGCTTGCCACGCCTGTTCGGGAAGCAGCTGGTTCAGGCGCGGCGTGCGCACGAAGCCGGGGGACACCGCATTCACTCGCACGCCCCTCGGTGCGTAGTCGGTGCCCGCGCCGCGGACGAAGTGGTGCAGGGCAGCCTTGGAACTGGCGTACACCGTCTCGGGCGGAATGATGCGATCGGCTGCCACCGAACCGACGAAGGTGATCGTTCCACCGCCCGCCTTGGCGATCAACTCGGCACCGATCTGCACCGCGTGGAAAGCGTGGCGAACCACGACGTCGAACTGCCGGCTCCACGCGGCGTCGTCGAACTCCGCGACCGGCCGCAGGTCCGCGATGCCGATGATGTCGACCACACCGTGGATCTCATCGAAGCTGCGGATGGCGGCGTCGAAGGCGCTCTGCATGTTCTCGCGTGAAGTGACGTCGGCCGGGAAGGGCACGCCGTTCACAGCCTTCGCGATTCGCACGGCGAGTTCCTCGTCGCGATCGACGCACAGCACTCGCGCACCGGCCTGAGCGAGGGCATGGGTCGTCGCCTCGCCGATGCCTTGCCCGGCGCCGAGCACGACGAAGGCCTTCCCGTCCAGCCGGAGCAGCTTGAGATAGTCCGGGATGCTGTAGTCGGGTACTTGCACGGTCATACCGGCCTCCTCAGGCTGCGACGATTTCACGGTGGGAAGGCACCAGGTCCTGCCAGACCATTCCCTCGGGGAAGGCGGCATCGCAGGCGCTGACGCCGCTAAGGTCCAAGCCGACTCCCAGCGGGGCCTTGCTCTCCGTCACGCGTTTCACGGAATCCAGCAGCACCCGGCGGACGCGCATCACCGCCTGGTCGGCCGCCACCAGGTGTTCCTTCGAGCGGTCGTAGAGTGGCCCCTGGGACAGCGCGATGGCGGCGTCCTCGATCTCCACGCCTTTGAGGCCGGTCCAGTTCTCCTTCATCATCACGCGGTCCTGGCCGAACGAGTCGGCCCAGGTCGCAGTGAACACGCAGTGCTGGCGGTCGTAGTACTTCGGGTCGTCGAGGCCCAGGAGGGAAAGGACCTTCTCCTCGGTCACCGGCGCGTTGCCGTGGACGATGATGTAGGTGCTGGTGTGCGTGTCGTCCGCGGGAACCTCGAGCACCGTGAAGAGGAACGCCGTCGCCGGGATGATGCGTCCGTAGGGAACGATGAAGGGGACGACGCGCGCGTTCCTCATCCCGGCCTCTTCCGTCTTGCGCAGCGCGACGTACTGGAACCCGAAAGCGGTGTCCTCGATCTTCAACGCCGGCTCGAGGTCGTTGGACGCCAGCGCCGCCGGATTGACCACATCCATGTTGCGCTTGAACTCCTTGTCCTTCCAGCCGGGCCGCGCCATGTTCGTGTGCAGCACACCGACGTGCGACGTGTCCTCGCCGCCCTCGACGAGCTGAAGGTAGTTGCAGGAGACGTTGATCCGCAGCACGACACGGTGCTCGGGCGCGGCGTCCATGAACGCATAGCGCGAGAACGGCGGCTGATGCTCCTTCGGGCCCACGTAGGCCCACACGATGCCTCCTTCCTCTCGCACGGGAAACGAGGGCGCCTTCATCCTGGCGCGGTACTTCGGGTCTTGGGTGTTGGGCGTGTCCAGCACCGCTCCGTCCACGCTGAACTTCCAGCCGTGGTACAGGCACCGAATGCCGCCTTCTTCCACGCGTCCGAGGGCCAGCGACGCACCACGGTGCATGCACAACTCCTCCATCAGCCCGACGCGGCCTTCGGTTTCGCGAAACGCCACGTAGTCTTCGCCGAGCAGCCGTAGGCGCAGAGGCGGGGAGTCCGGCTCGGCGAGTTGCGCGGACGTGCACACCGGATGCCAGTACCTGCGCATCATGGTTCCCATCGGCGTGTCGGGGCCGACGTGGCAGAGAAGGTCGTTCTGTTGACGGTTCAGCATGTTTGCTCCTGGTGTCGGTTGTTCCGCTACGCTGCGGTGCGGGTGGCGGCGAGATGCGGGCTCGAGACGATGCGGTGGTGGGGCACGAGGCTGCGCCAGTCCTGGCCCAGGGCGAGTTCGCCAGAAGTCCCGATGACGCTTCCCACATCGGCGCCCAGCGCCGGAATCACGCCGCCCTGCCGCGCGCCTCTCGCGCAGGCGAGCATGCTCCGATAGAGCTGCGTGATCGCCAGATCGGCCGAAGAGAGCAGCTCCTGCGAGCGGTCGCGGATGGGCCCGGCCGAAATCGAGCAGCCCGCATCTTCCTGCGTGAACGTATGAAGGCCGGAGAAGTGCCCGGCCCGCTGCTGGGCGCGGTCCTGGCCGTAGCCGTTGCGCCAGCTCATCGCTAGCTCGGTGTTGCAGGTGTCGGGCGTCATGCCGAATCTCTTCAGCGTGGGCTCGTCGAGGCCGACGAAGCTCAGGTGCTTCTCTCGGTTCGGTTCCAGCCCGATCTGTTTCTCGGGGTGCCACCACACATGGTAGAAGTAGCAGCGCTCGTCGTTGATCGGCACCATCGCGAACCAGAGGTCGCCGTTGGCGTTGCACAGGAAACATGGCGCAATGAACGATGCGACGCGGGCCATCCGCTTGTCGCCGACGTTGCGCATCGCGACGTAGTGGAATCCGAAGTCGGTCTCGTCGGCCTCGATGTCGGGCGAGGCGTCGAATTGCATGTGCGTCGTCGCCTTGGCGAAGTCCGAGTCGACGTTGTTCGTGGCCGCCAGACCGCCTGCGTGAAGGATGGTCAGGTGCGACGAGTCGACGAGACCTTCGATGACCTGCACGAAGTTGCAGTTGATGATCGCCATGACATTGATGCGGCGCTCGTCGGGCAGGTCCATGAACGGGTAGTGCGGGAATTCGGGCACCTTGTCCTTCGGTCCCAGGTAGGCCCACACCAAGCCACCGGCGTCCTTGACGGGAAATGCGCGTCCCTTGATCCGCTCCTTGAACTGGACGTTGGCGACGTTGGGCGTCTCCAGCACCTTGCCGTCGACGGCGAACTTCCACCCGTGGTAGATGCAGCGAAGACCGTCGGGCTCCGCGCGCGCCAGCTGCAGCGACGCGCCGCGGTGCAGGCATCTTTCCGCGAAGAGGCCCGGCCTTCCCTCGCCATCGCGCCACAACAGGAAGCGCTCACCAAGGAGTTCCACGACCTTCGGATCCCCGCCCGCCGCAGGCAGGTCGGTGCTGTGAGCCACTGGCATCCAGAATCGCCGGATGGCATCTCCCATCGGGGTTCCCGGGCCCGTGCGGCACATCGTTTCGTTGTCCTGATTGCTAAGCATTGCGAGGTCCTTTCCAGGGTTGTCAGAGGTCCAGCAAGAGCCGGGGTGTGCGCGCGCGCGAACAGCACGGCGTGAATGAGTCGTTTCGTTCGTGCTCGGCGTCGGTGAAGTAGAGGTCGCGGTGATCCGGGATGCCGGACAGGACGCGCGTGATGCACGTCCCGCAGACGCCCTGCTCGCAGGACACGGCGATGGAGATGCCGGCATCCCGCAAGGCGGTTGCGGCGCTTTTCTCGGCGTCGACCTGGATCACCTGGCCGGTGCTCTTCAGTTCGATCTCGAACGGGCCGTCGGCCGAGTGATCGATAGGCGCCGCCGCGAAGTACTCGCGATGCAGTTGCGGCTCGGGCCAGCCCAGGTCGCGTGCCGTCTCGAGAACGTGGTCCATGAATCCGGCCGGCCCGCAAACGTAGAGATGCGTGTCCGGATCGGGTGCGCCGACGACCGCGGCGGCGTCCAGCAACTGCTCCTTCGGCCCGTCGTCGAAGTGCATGTGCGTGTCGACGGCAAAGGAACTCGACTTCAGGCGCTCGAGGAACGCCATGCGGCGCGGCGTTCGCCCGCAGTAGTGCAGTTCGAAGGCGCGCCCGTCACGGGCAAGCTGTTGCGCCATGCACAGGATCGGTGTGATGCCGATGCCGCCGGCCAGCAGGATCGACCGCTTCGCGCTCTGGTGGAGGGCAAAGTGATTTCGCGGCACGCTGACGTTCAATCGGTCCCCGACCTTCACGCGGTCGACGAGCGCGGCTGATCCCCCACGCGACGCTGACTCGCGCAGGACACCGATCCGATACCGTGGCGGCTCGCTCGGCAGATCGTGCAACGAGTACTGGCGAACCAGCCCGCCTGGTAGATGCACGTCGATGTGCGACCCCGCTTCGAACGGCGGCAGCGTGCCGCCGTCCTCAGCGGCCAACTCGAAGCCGGCCGTGCCTTCCGCCAGCTCCCAGCGGGCGGTGACCTCGACTTGCACAATGCCTTCCATCAGTGGACAACCATCAGTGAACGCACGGGGCGGGGCTGGATCAGCACCGGCGCGCCGCCCAGGCGCTGCTCCGTCAACCAGCGCGCCAGGCCCATGTCCATGACTCGCGCGTGCTCGGGAAACCAACCTGCGAGAGCCCGGCCGAACGCGCGCACCACCTCCGGTCGACCCTGACTGAGTGCGGTCCGCACCTCATCGAGCGACCTGAGGACCGCCTCGTGCTCTTCGATGTGGCAGCCGCCGGCGTTGTAGGCGCCGCTTCGCATTGCGGCGTCTTCCTCGGCGAAATGGCGCTGCGCGTGTTCGGCGAATGCCTCCAGCTGCGTGGTCAGCTCGTCGTCGCTGGCGCACAAGAGCGCATCGACGCAGAAGACGAACTCGTGGTGCGTCGCATCCATCTCGTCGTGACCAACGTCGAATTCGCGGCTCCAGGTGAAGTGGCTCTCGTTCATGGCTGCCTCAGTGATAGACCGACCCGCCGTCGACGGCGAGGATCTGCCCGGAAATGAATGCCGCGTCGTCGCTCGCGAGGAACGCCACGGCCCCGACGATGTCCACCGGCCATGCATCACGCGGCAAGGCTCGTGATGCGATGGCCGCCTGCCGGTGAGCCGCGTCCAGTTCCTTGTTGCCCAGGTTGCCTTCGCTCAGGGTGTAGCCAGGGGAGACGGCATTCACCGTGATGAAGTCGCTGCCCAGTTCGCGCGCCAGCGAGCGCGTCATCGTCATCACCGCCCCTTTGCTGGCCACGTAGTCCAGCATCAGCGGTGCGCCCTTGAATGCCGTGCCTGAAGTGATGTTGACGATGCGCCCGGAGCGCTGCCTTCTCATGTGCGGAGCGACCGATCTGGCGCAGAGAAACGGCCCCATTGCGTTCACGTCCTGCATGCGGCGCCACTCGGCCACCGTGATCTGCTCGAACGGGCGCAGGCGCAGGGCTGACGCGATCGCGGCGTTGTTGACCAGGATGTCGACGCTTCCGAACTCGGCAAGCGTCCGCTCGACCATCGCCTGCACCGAATGCTCCTCCGCGACATCGACCTCGACCGCCAGCGCCCGAGTACCGGACTCGCGCAGCTCGCGCGCCGCCGACTCGGCGTCCCGGATGTCCGCCAGGACGACGGATGCGCCGTCCGCCGCGAGTCGGTGCGCAATCGCACGGCCGATGCCGGTTTGCGCTCCGGTGACGATGGCGACCTTGCCTTGCAACGTCATGTCGTGCTCACTCACCGAGACCCATCAGAGAGGCAACGCCGGCTTCATCTCCGGCCAGCGCTGCGCTGACACTCTCGTGCACGATGCGGCCGCGGTCCATCACCAGGCAGCGGTGCGACAGATTGAGCGCGATGTCGACGCGCTGCTCCACCAGCAGCAAGGCCAGCGAACTGTTCGCAACGATCTGCCTGATGCTGCGCACAAGATGCTCGACGATGATCGGGGCGAGCCCCTCGAAGGGTTCATCCATCAGCAGCGCGCTCGGGTTGCCCAGCAACGCGCGTGCGATCGCCAGCATCTGCTGTTCGCCACCGGATAGCGTGTCGCCATGGCTCTTGAGTCGCTCCGCCAGGCGCGGGAAGAGATCGACCACGCCCTTGACGCTCCAGGCACCCGGCCTCTGCGCGATCTCGAGGTGCTCGGCAACCGTGAGGCTGGGAAAGACCTCGCGGGACTGCGGCACGAAACCGAACCCGCGTCGCGCCCTTTCGTGCGTCGGCAGCAGCGCAACGTCGCCGCCGTTCAGGTGGATCGAGCCGCTGCGCAGCCGCGCCCGGCCGACGAGCAACTCGAGCAGGGTGGTTTTGCCCACGCCGTTGCGGCCGACGAGTGCAAGCGTCTCTCCCTGTTCCACTCGGAAACTGACGTCTTCGACGACCTGCGTCGGACCCCACCCACCGCTGAGCTTGCGGACTTCAAGCATGGGCCAGCCTCCGCTCGAATCGCTGCTGGCCGGAGGTGCCCAGGTAGACCGCCTGAACCTGCGGATGGGACATGACGGCTCGTGGTTCGCCGCACATCAGCAGGCTGCCGTCGACCAGCACTGCGACCTGGGACGCGAAACTGCGCACCATGTGCATGTCGTGCTCGATCATCAGCACGGCGATGTCCTCGGGCAGGCCGTGCATCGCCGAATGGAGAAGGTCGAGTTCCGTGCTGGGAATGCCGGCAGCGGGCTCGTCCAGCAGCAGCACCTTCGGATCGAGAGCAAGCGCTATTGCGATCTCGACCAATCGCTGCCGTCCATAGGCGATCTCACCGACTGCGCGGTGCATGTCGGCCTGCAGCTTGAGTTGCACGACGAGCGCTTCCGTGCGTTCCAGCAACTGGCGTTCTCGTGCGGCGGGCCTCCAGATCGAGAACGCACGCCCGGCTGCCTGTGCGACGGCAACGAAGATGTTCTCGAAGACGCTGAGTGGCGTGAACAAGCTGGAGATTTGGAAGGTCCGCACCAGGCCCTTGCGCGTGCGCAATGCGGAATCCGTCCGGGTCAGGTCCTCGCCGAGCAGGCGCAATTCGCCCGCATCGGCGCGAAGCACGCCTGTGAGCAGGTTGATCAGCGTCGTCTTGCCGGCGCCATTCGGCCCGATCAACGCCGTCCGGGCGCCAGCCGCCAATGTGAGGCTGACGTCCCGCGTTACGTGCAGGGCGCCGAACTTCTTCGACAGCCCGCGCGCCTCGAGCGCCGGCGTCTGGCTCACGGCTGCGCCCTCCGCCAACGGGCGACGATGGTCCGCGCGGAGCCAAGCAGCCCGCCGCGGCCAAAGAGCACCACGGCAATCAACAGCGGGCCGATCACCAGCATCCAGTAGAAGGGACTCCACTGGGAGGCAAAGTGCTTGAGCACCATGTAGACCGGTGCGCCGATCAACGCGCCGCTGAGAGTCCCGACACCGCCGAGGACGAGCATCACGAGGACGTCGATCGAGGTCTCGAGCGACAGCACGCCAAGGCCGACGAAGGCGTTGGCCTCGGTGAACAGTGCTCCCGCAAGGCCGGCCAGAGCCCCGCCAATTGAATAGGAGATCGTGAGATGGGGCAGCACCCGGTTGCCCATCAGACGCATGCGTTTCGGGTTCTCGCGGATGCCTTGCAGGATCACGCCGAACGGCGATGCGACGACCCGCTTCAACAGGACGTAAACGAGGGTCAACCAGGCCAGTGAATACAGATAGCTGGTTCGCCCACCGAGTCCCCAGTCGAAGAGGCCGAGGACCGGCGCAAACTGCACGCCCGACAGTCCGTCGTCACCGCCGGTGATGGGCGTCGCGAGGTGCGCGGCCTCGAACACCAGCACGCAGAGTGCCAGCGTGACCATCAGGAGCGGCAATCCCGTCAGGCGCAGCAGGAACGGCCCCAGCAGTGCAGCTGCCAGCCCCGACGCCGCCGCGGCCAGCAACGCATCGAGAACGGGATCCTTCCATCCCGCCAGCGACAGCCAGCCGGCGGTGAATGCACCAAGGCCGAAGTAGACGGCGTGGCCGAGCGAGAGAACACCCGAGAAGCCCAACAGGAGGTCATAGGACAACACCAGCAGGACCATCACCAATACCGCGGTGCCCAACGCGAGGTACTCCGGGAACGTGAAGAAGCACCCCAAGGCGCAGACTAGCCACACCAACTCGCCCGCGTTCCAGCGATGGCGGCTGAGGATCGAGTTGGCAGGTAGCGCGGTCACTGTACTGCCCTCCGCGCTACGCGCTCCGGGATGAGCGCTTGGGAACGGCCCGGCGCGCTCATGGCCTAGGCCCGCTCCACGCGGGGCGCCAGCAGTCCGTTCGGCCACATGACCATCAGGACGATCAGAAGGAGGTAGATGACGAACCCGCCGTACTGCGGGAACAGGTAGCGGCCGCCGGTCTCGACGATCCCGACGAGCACGGCCACCGCAACCGACGCAGCCACCCGTGCGTGGCCTGCCAGAGCAACAACGACCAGCACCAAGACCAGATACTTCAGCGGCCACATGGGTTCCATCGGCAGCATGGGCGCGGCCAGGATGCCGCCGAGCGCGGCGAGGCCGCAGCCCAGCGCGAAGGTCGCCGAGAACAGCACCGGCACGTTAAGCCCCATCGCTTGAGCCATGCCCTGGTTGTCCACGGCGGCACGCAGGCGCGCCCCGGTCGACGTCCGCTCGAAGACCCACCAGAGTGCCGCGATGACGGCGAGGCATACGCCTGCAGCGAAAGCGCGATAGACCTCGATCTCGCGGAACCCCAAGTCCAGGTTGCCTCGGAGTGCCGGTGGAGGCTCCAGCGGAATGAGGTTGGGTCCGAAGAGCATGGACAGCAGAGCCACGGCGACGAGGTTCAGTCCGATCGTCACCAGAACCTGATCGAGCTGGCTCCTCGCATACAGGCGCCTGTAGACGAGCCGCTCGGCCAGCACGCCGAACGCGGCGACTGACAGGACTGCAACGGGCACGGCCACGGCATATGGAATCGCAGCGCGCTGAATGAGCGTGATTGCCAGGTAGCCCCCCAGCGCGGCAAACGCTCCGTGCGCAAGGTTGATGACCCGCATCAGGCCCATCGTGATGACCAGGCCGAGCGCAATGAGGCACAGGACCAGTCCATACGAAAGGCCGTAGAGGATGATGAAAGCGGCGGCAGACACTCGAGCACCCGGCGGGTTCGTTATCCCGGCTACTTGGCGGCCGTTGGCTTGACCTGCTCCCACACGCGAATGACCTTGTTGCGCTTGCTGCCGTCGTCTGCCTTGACGACTTCGCGCAGATAGAAGTTCTGTACGAGCTCGCGCGTGGACGGGTCGATCGTCACCGGGCCACGAGGGCTCCTGAAGCTGTATCCCGCCAGAGACTGGATCGCAGCCTGGCTGTCGAACGGTTTGCCCGCCTGGTCGCCCAGCACCTTGAAGATCAGCTGCATCGTGTCGTACGCGCCCACGTTGAACGAGTTCGGGCGGGCGTTCGGTCCGGCGTTCTTCGCCAGCCAGCCGACGAAGGCCGCGCTCTCCGGCGTCTTCGTGTTTGCGTCGACGTACAGGATGGACTTGAAACCGAGGATCGAGTCGTCGAACTGCGGCAGATCACCGTCTTCAGCCTCGCCTTGGCCAATGATGAGAAGCTTCTGGGTGAGGCCGCGCGCCGCAAGCGCCTTGCTGAAACCGACCGCGGCCGCGCCGGGAGGCAGGAAGATCTGCAGCACGTCGGGGTTTGCGTTGGAGATGCGCTCGGCAAACGGGGCGAAGTCCGCCGTGTTCAGCGGGATCCGCACGTTGCCGACCATCTGGCCACCTTCCGCGGTGAACCTCCCGATGAAGGAATCCTCGACGATGTGCCCCGGCCCATAGTCCGCGACGGCGACATAGCCGCGCGCCTTACCGGCTTGGCGCGCATGGCTCGCTGCCAGTTCGGCGGGCTGGTTGATCGACTGCCCCACGCGCACGAAGTAGGGTGACATCTTCATCAGACCCGGCGTGGCCGCGTTGACGATGAAGAGCGGCACCTTGGCGCTGTTGACGACTGGCGCAGTCGCGGCTACTTCAGGGCTGAGATAGAAGCCGGCAAGCATCGTCACCTTGTCCTTGACGATCAGCTCTTCGGCCAGGCGCTTCGCGAGCGTGGGGTCGGCGCCCGCGCTGTCGCGATAGATCACCTCGACCTTCCGGCCGCCGGCCTTGTCGCCCTGGAGCGCGAGGAATGCGTCGACACCTTGCCGGTACGCCTGCCCGGCAACCGCGAACGGCCCGGTGTAGGGACCAACGAATCCAACCTTGACGACCTCTTGTGCATGAGAGGCGGATGCTACGGCCAGCAGGGCCACGCCCGCGAGCCGGCGAAGAAGCGTAGGCAGTGTGTTCATCGGGTGCAGTCTCCTGGATCACTCGGGGTTGGTTCTTCTTTTGGATGGTGCTATCATCTTCCACGGAAGACATATGGTCAAGCTCCATTTGACGTTCGTGAAAACCCTCTCATTGCCATGAAACTGCAGTGATCAGCGGCTGATTGCCCTCGGGGCAGGCACGGCTCGCCACTTCACCAACGACGCCATAGCTTCCATGGAACACTCGGGGACACCAAGTCTTCTTCAAGAAGATCGATCGCCTATCGACCGCCGGCTACGTCGAACGCCAGTCGGCCCCGGGTCACCAGGGAGGGACCTTGTTCGGCTGACGAAGGCCGGCCTCTCGGCTGTCGAAGATGCCGTGGAACGCCTCGCACGCGACTCCGTGCTCGCCCCTGCGATGCGCCAGTTCTCACTCGCCGAACGCCATGCCGTCACTCTCCTGGCGCTCCGCGTCCTGGGCGTGCTCGAAGAGGTTCAGGACGAAGACAGCCGCGATCACTGAGTTCCTCAACCCGCTTTCACTCCCACAACCTGGAGACCTCCCATGACATCCGTCCGCTTCGAGCGCCACGACCACGTCGGCCACATCGTGCTGGGCAATCCGCCGCTGAACCTGATCGCCACCGAGTTCTCAGACCGGTTGCGGGAAGCCATCCATCAGGCGAGCGACTCCTCCATTCGCGCGCTGCTCATTCGGGCGGAGGGGCCGAACTTCAGTCAGGGCGGCGACATCCTTGACTTCATCGACAAGGAGTTCAACTCCTGGCGCACATTCATCAGCGAGATGCATCACTCCTACCGCTCGATCGAAGCACTGCAGATCCCTACCGTGTGTGCGGTACGCGGCCGGGCGTGGGGCGGGGCGTTCGAACTCACGCTCGCATGCGACTTCCTCGTCGCCGCGGACAACGCGTCGTTCCGCTGCATCGAGCCGTCGGTCGGTACGGCGCCGGTGTGCGGCGGCGTCCAGCGGATTGCGGAACGGGCAGGCCCCGCGCGGGCTGCGCGCTACGTCATGCTCAGTGAAGTCATGTCGGGCAAGACTGCGGGCGAGTTGGGCGTGGCCGCATTCGTCGCTTCCGAGTCCGAAGTGGAACAGACGGCCCTGGACCTGGCGACGCGCCTTGCCAATGGGCCGACCCGCTCGTATGCCGCGATCCGTGCGCTGTTGAAGGCATGGGCGGCTGGCGGCGTTCCTGGGGCAGACCAGGTGGTGCTCGACCTGACGATGCCGCTGCACAACACCGAGGATGCAAGGAAGGGGCGCACGGCGCGCGTGGATGCCATGCGGCGCGGTGTCGAGCCCGAGCCCGTCGTGTTCCTCGGGCGCTGAGACTTCAGAAACCGACAAGGAGCGCATTCAGTGAGCGAACGGCTTTCGTACGAGCGAGGCTCTCTCGAGCCCGCCTTGATCGAGCAGACGATCGGCGACTTCTTCGACGCCATGGCCCGCCGCGAACCCGAGCGGTTGGCGCTGGTCAGCCGTCATGAAGACAAGCGTCTGACCTACGGCCAGCTGCAAAGGGAGGTCCACAGACTGGCCAGCGCGCTGCTGCGGGCGGGTCTCGAGCCCGGCGATCGGATCGGAATCTGGTCGCACAACAACGTGGCTTGGGTCCTCAGTCGCCATGCCGTACTTCAAGACCAGTCGGTATATGGACATGCTGCGTGAACTCGGAAGCGAGCAGTTGCCGCTGTTGCGCCACATCTGGTGGATCGACAGCGAGGGCGACGCTCCGGACGAGCGGGGAGCACAGCGGTTCTCCGAGCTGCTGGCAAGCGGTGATGCGCAGGACCGCTACGTGGACGCGATCCAGGCGACGCTGCGGCCGACCGACCCGATCAACGTGCAGTTCACGAGTGGAACGACCGGCTTTCCCAAGGGAGCGACGCTGACCCACCGGAACATCCTGAACAACGGCTTCTTCATCGGCGAGTGCATGAAGCTTTCGCCCGAGGACAAGCTTTGCATACCGGTGCCGCTGTATCACTGCTTCGGCATGGTGCTCGGCAACCTTGCGAGCCTCACCCATGGCTGCACGATCGTCTACCCCAATGACGCCTTCGATGCCTTGAGCGTTCTCGAAGCCGTCCAAGCGGAGCGCTGCACAGCGCTCCATGGGGTGCCGACCATGTTCATTGCGGAGCTGAACCATCCGAGATTCCCGGAGTTCGATCTGTCCAGTCTGAAAACCGGCATCATGGCAGGTACGGCCTGTCCCATTGAAGTGATGCGGCGAGTGGTCGACGAGATGCACATGCGCGAGGTGACGATCGCCTATGGAATGACCTAGACCAGCCCCGTCAGTTGTCAGAGCACCAGCGACACATCGCTGGAGAGGCGCGTGACCACAGTGGGGCAGGTCCAGCCGCACCTCGAGATAAGGATCGTCGATCCGGACACGGGCGCAATGGTTGCTCGTGGCCAGCCCGGCGAGTTCTGCACGCGCGGCTACTCCGTGATGCAGGGGCGTGCCTGATCGAAACTATGGCGAAGAGCTGTGCGCCTGGATCATTCCGAAGGAGCCGGGGACTGTCACCGAGGAGGAGATCCGCGCGTTCTGCAAGGGGCAGATCGCGCACTACAAGGTGCCCAAGTACGTCCGTATCGTGGAAGGCTTTCCCATGACGATCACGGGAAAGATCCAGAAGTTCAGGATCCGCGAAGTGATGATGGCGGAACTCGGGCTCGCGGAGGCGAAGACGGCGTAGGGCGCTCGGAAGGCCCCATGCAACCGCTCAACGACCTCAACAACATGTTCTTCTTCGCCGCAGTAGTCGATGCGGCAGGATTCAGTGCGGCCGCGAGAGACCTTGGCTTGCAGGCCTCGAAACTCAGCCGCCGCATCTCGACTCTGGAACAGGAGCTCGGTGTCAGGCTCCTCAACCGGAACTCAAGGAGCATCTCGCTCACGGAAGCGGGCAGGGCGTTCTATGCGCACTGCCGGGTGGTCCTGGCAGAAGTGCAGGCGGCGCGTGACACGATCAATCAGGCGCTTGGAACACCCAAGGGATTGGTGCGGCTGAGGTGCCCGATCGGATTGCTCCACAGCGCCTCGGCGCTCACGATTTCTGACCCACCTGAGCTCACAGGAACCTGACCCAGCGAGTGCGCGGGGGTTTGTCAGTGGAGGGAGCTTCCGGCGGCTGCGGCTACTTGCTTGGCACAGAGTTGTCCACGGCCCGGGCGGCGCAGGCTTTGGCCGCTCGCGCGACTAGCTGGCGGGCCGGTTCAGGAGCAGGCCGGCTCGATGCTTGAGCTTGCCGGCGGTGACGGCAACGGTGCCGCCGGCGCCTCGGCGGTGGCTTTGGCGCGAAGCGAGGGCCCGTCGATGCGGATGGTGATGCAGTGGTGCTGCAGCCGGTCCAGCAGCGCGTCCACCAGCGGCTTGTTGTCGAATAGACCGTACCACGCCGGGTAGTCCAAATTCGTCGTGATGATGGTGCTCACGCGCCGGTAGCGCTGATCCATCAGGCGGAAGAAGGCGTTGACCTGTTCGCTCTTCAGGTTCAGGTAGCCGAGTTCGTCGATCAGCAGCGGCTGCGTTCGGGCCAGCGCCTTGAGCAGCCGCGTCGTGGTTCGGTCGGCCAGCGACGCGTACAACTCGTCGAGCAGCACCTGGGCGTTGTAGAAGCGCCCGCGCCAGCCGTTGATGCAGGCCTGACGCAGCAGCCCCATCGCGATGCCGGTCTTGCCGGTGCCGGTGCCGCCGATGAGCACCAGGTTCTCGGCGCGGCGCAGGAAGTCCAGACCCGCCAAGCCGCGGATCTGCGCCTTGTTCACACCGGGTTGCTGCTCGAAGGGGAAGCTGTCTATCGTCCATTGCCAGGGCAGCCGAGCCTTGGCCACGCGGTTGGCCAGACTGCGTTCGCGCTGGAACGAGGCCTGCTCGGCAAGCAGCCGCTGCACCACCTCGGCCGCTGGCGTGGCCAGCCGCTCGGCGCGTTCTAGCTCGGCGTCGAGCACGCGCGCCATGCCCTTGAAGTTCAACTCGTGCAGCAGCGCGTGCAGCGCCTCACGCGTCGTCGGGGCTGTCGTCTTGGATTTCATCATCGAGTGCGAAGAAGTCGCCCGCCACATGGCGCAGCACCAGGTTCTCCAGGCGGCTCAAGTCGAACAGCCCGTACTTCAGCGCCTGCTCTACGGCGGCCAGGAAGGGCTCGGGCGGATACGAGCGCTTGAGCTGCAGCAGCCGGTTGAGCGCTCGTGTGCCGCGCCCGTTGAGGTGCGCGGCCAGCGCGGCGGCATAGGCATCCAGCGCCGTGTGCTCGCCGCACAGCAGTTGCGCGTGCAGCGAGGGCTGGCGCGGCGCGCGTTGCGGCACCGTGTGATGCCCGGGCAGGGTGTGGCGCGCATCGCGCACGCCAATCAGCCGCGGGTGGCTGGCCAGCGGCGTGCCGCGGTAGTGGATATCGATGCTGGCGTAATGCTTGTACACCGTCACCGTCTTGCCCACCAGTCGCTCGGGAACGCTGTAGCGGTTGGTGTCCACGCTGACGAAGCCGTACAGGTCCACCACCCGATCGAAGACGTCGTAGACCGCCGGCAGCAATGTCGGCAGGCGTTGCAGGTGAGGACCCTCCATCACGTACGCGCCTTCCGCCGACATGCCCAGTGCGCGCTTGGGCTTGGCGTTGGCGACCTCCACGCACCAGCGCAGCGCCTGCGCGTTCAAGTCATCGAAGTCGGTGAAGCGGCGTGCGGGCAGGAAGTTTCCTTCGACCCAGGCGAAGGGCCTCTCGATGCGGCCTTTTCGGTCCGGATCATTGACGCGGTGGGCCGTGAAGGCGAAGCCCAGGCCGCGCGCGAAGGCGGCCATCTCCGGCGCGATCACGGCGTCCTCCCCGGCGCCGCCGGCCAGCACCACGCTGGTGTTATCGATCACGCAGCGCGGACAGGTGCCGTTCATGAACAGCGCGGCCTGCAGCAGGAAGTGTTTGCACTCGAAGCGGGTGAAGCGGGGGTAGTACTGGATGAACAGCCGGCGCGAATATGCCAGCGTGAGCCCGGCGCACTGCGCCGTGACGGTCTTGCCGGCCACCTCCACGCGGTGCGGCGAGGTGTCGTGCTGCGTCTCCTGACCGGGCGCGAAGTGGTACTCGCCGCTTCGCTTGGGAGGCTGGCGCAACTCGGCGTCGCGCACCCAGCGCGTGAGCGTGCTGTAGGGCAGTTGCAACTCATCTTCTTCGGCCAGGATCTGGCCCATGCGCACGGCGTTGCCGCGCGCGCGTGCATAGACCTGTGCGAGCCTCTGCTGCAGGGCTGGGTCCAGCCCTGACGGCGCCGGCGGTGTTGTCAGCGCTGCGGGCTGGCGCAGGATGCGCCGCACGGTGTTACGCGACAGTCCCAGCAGCCGGCCGATCTCGCGCAGCGGGTGGCCCTGCGCTTGTAGAGTGCGCACGCTGTTGGTGATCTCCATCGGGGTCATGGCATAACCTCCTGATCTCGCTGACCACTTCGGGCAGCAAGGCATCTGCGCGGGCGCACGCCCGGGCCAGCGGCGCGGCCACCGGCGCGCTCAGGGACTGCAGCCGCCGGCGCACCCGATCGAGCAGCGCGTGCAGTTGGCCGAGCTCGGCTGCCGCCTGGCGCTCGGGGCCGTCGCGCAGTTGTTCGGCCGCACGATCGCGATCGCGTTCGTTCAGGCTGTCGATGAACAGCCGCGGGTGCTCGACCATGCGTTCGCGCTGGCTGCGCTGGGCGCGCTGGTATTGCTCGAACCAGGTGTGCAGTTCGCGCGTGGACAGCGGCTGCGCGTCCAGCCCGGCCAGCAGCCGGCTGGCATGCTCGCTGTTGGCGCGCGCCAACGGCGCGAAGACCCGCGCGGCCGCCCAGCTCGACACGCGCGCGCTGCGCACGGCCTGCACCAGCGGCTCGGGCAGCCCGCCCAGCAGCACCAGGCGGCGCTGCACCCAGCTCACGTCGCGCCCGCATTGCGCCGCCGCCTGGCGCTGCGTCAAGCCGTGGGCGTCGATCAGCTCGCGCAGCATCAGTGCCTGCTCGACGGCGGCGAATATGCGCGCGCCCGAGCAGGCCAGCAGTTGCGCCAGCGCCTGCCCGACCGGGCAGCCCCAGCATTGCACCTGCGCCGTGTCGCGCCCGATCTGCCCGAGCGCGGCCACGCGCCGGTAACCGTCGATGAGCACCAGGCTGGCGTCCTCGGGCCGGCCGGCGGCAATGCACGCCACCAGTTGTCCACACTCCTGGATCGAGCGGGCCAGCCGGCGCACGGCCGCCGCGTCCTCGATGCGGGTGGCCGCGTAGCGCAGCTCCAGGCGGTGCATATCGATCTGCACGGTCGCCGATGTCCACACACGCTGCTCCTGGACGGGCCTGTATCGGGGCGGCTCTATCAGGCCGCGCCTGGTGTGCCGCCGGCTGCGGCGATGGCGTCTGCGTCGTCAGGGCGATTGGCCATGGGGTGCTCCTGGGCTGCGGCGGCTGCTGGGTTGGGCATCGGACTGCCGGACCCTGTCCTCGGACGCATGAGGCGGCAGGCCGCGTGCGACGACGCGCCGGCATGGCCGTGCGCACCAGTGGCAACGCCACGGCAGCACAGGCAGGCACGCGGTCGTCTGCTCCACGATGGACTGCGCCTCAGGGTCCGCACCCAGTACAGCATCCGCAGCCCGCTGTTGGGAACCCTGATGCGTCACGATCTTTTGCCGCACGCGTTGGCGATAGACCTTTGCCCGCCGGGCATGAGCGAAGCGTCCGACGCGGCCGCACTGGTAGCGCCGCCCGGCCTCGCGAACCGACTCGTGCCGCGACTGCTCGCTGCACTGCCGGCTGCAGTAGCGCTGCCCTCGATCGCAGGATCTGCAGACCCACACCGGCACGCCGCAGCGCGCGCAGTTGAGAAGGCGTGCGCCGTCAACCTCGGTCGTCGACTGCGCAGCAGGCATCGGGCGCTCCGGCTCGAGCCAGCGAATGCGAGGCCATGCTGCTGCGCCGCGTCGTCGTTGGACACGACACGACAGCCGGTGCCATACTTTGCCCGCACTCGTGGCAACCACGGTGGGGCGCGGCGGCAGAAATAACTTGCCCGTCATTGCGGCTGCCGCGCCCGTTCTACAACTGCGCGACGTTTTACAGCGCCAGCGCTGCGAACGGCAGTCAGCAACCGCCGCCTACTCCGGCGTAGAGGACGCGGCTCTTGAGTTCAGCGGTGCTCCACTCCCTCGGCTGGGGGCTTTTTGGGCTTGTTTGACTTCAAAGTCCGGGGCCCCTGCCAGGCCGCCGGAGGCGCCCCGACCGAGCACATGTACTCATGCTCGGTCTCAGACACGGGCGACGATGGCGGTTCAAGGTGGAGCCCGCGCCGTGATGGTACAACCCACGCCGATGCCGAAGTCCTGGGGGCCACCAAAGTTCGGGCCATAGCCACCTCTACCCGGCACTGGACCGTCTTCAGCTAACCGCCAGTGGGTCAATTCTGATGAGCACATGTGGGTCAATTCCCGTGAGCGCCAAGGCATAGGGGCGATTCATCTTGACCCGAAGTCGCGTGACGACATCCCGCAGCTTTTGCGTGGGCTCCAGCACATCTACACCGAGCCAGGGCTGCGTGAGCGAGTGTTCGCCATATTGCGCGAAGTGATG
>Ga0307513_10002319_pt1 | contig 26548 bp, 25 predicted proteins | sample 15_EM_MG_FD_202174 | JGI IMG/M metagenome (GOLD analysis project Ga0307513, IMG submission 202174) | Populus trichocarpa ectomycorrhiza microbial communities from riparian zone in the Pacific Northwest, United States - 15_EM | ecosystem: Host-associated > Plants > Roots > Unclassified | place...
AAATGAGCACTGCAGCCTTATATTGTATAGCCCTCGACAATACGACGACGCCACCTCATTGTACCATCTGTGACGAATTTCTCGGTAATGCACTATAACGCCCTGTGCTCGCACTTTGTCCGCTCATCACTCTATCTATTAGGATTCCCTTGCCCAGCCTGCATGAAACACGCCACCGACACTCATGTGGAACCCTCGACAGTTCTGCACTGTCCACTCGTCCAAGTACGTACTTTGGCCTTTGTATATTATACACCGATGCAACCTCCATGCAGAACGCTGGATGTGGCCACTTGCATCACGCACACTGCCTCGGCCCAGGTAACAACGACCGCCCCATGGCCAGTTGTCCCTCTGGGTGTCCCCGTGCCATGTTCCCTCGCGAACCTGTCATCTTTGATCGGCCTACACCTCACATTGTTGTAGCGTGGGATGGTGACAAGATCGATTACGTCCCTATTCCTGCACCACGAGGCGGTGTTGCTCAGAGCGCGCCGCTGCGACTGACATCGGACGAGGTAGTCGATCTAATACGCAATTTTCTCTCCGGTAAAGGGTTCGCTTTACCTGGTCTTTTCATGAGAATACATTCTAGAGACGCAACGACCGAGTAAGATTTTTGTTCCGCATCTACTCGGATACGTTCGGAAACTGATGTGATTTTTGAATTTTATCAGAACCGTTCAATTCACTCAATCGACTCTCGTCTCCATCTGTCACACCTCAACACACGTTCACCAGACGCATTATCGCTTCCAAATCTTCCCAAATCAGACTGCGTCATTACCTTCGTCACCTCTGTTCGGTAAGCGTGGTTTCCACGTTGATTTGCATACATCCCAATGTCCGATTATCGCTTGTGGGTGTATTCGCCTTGGGGACCTCTTCTGTTCCGAGATAGGCGATCAAGATCGCACCACTTCTGTCGTTTTATACGCCGTCAAACGTATGGCGGAAACCGAGGAGGGAGCTCCAAAGCGCAGTACCGTTTCCAGGGAATGGACGTACCTATCCAGCCAAGCATGGCAACCGAGCGTCCCTCAGACTGTTCGAGGCATGGCAGCGCTCCTGTCCTCCCTGTACAGTTTGACAAAGTCGGTCCCATCGAAAGGGGTAGCTGCGGAAGGAAGAGTGCTTTCTATGTTGCATGGAATCACATGTTTTCCGCCAGCCACCAGGACTCGTAAGTGTCTGCTAATGTTCGAATCTAATTGACCCTTTTCATCCATGAACCAGTGGGTATCTTGTTCCTCAACCGAGATCCTGGATCAGAGGAGCGTGCTGCTCTGTCTGAAGCACTATATCATGCTCTCAAAGACTTTCTGTCATCCTGTGCTCGAGGCGCAACCGCCATCACAACAAATCCCAATCGATCATTTGAAGCGGTGAGTCCTTTGTCGTTCATTTTCACGTCTCAAAACCTTATAATGCGACGTAGGTCAGGATCCTCCTCGCACATATAATTTCAGCAGCCGGAAACCCCCAGCTCCCATCCGAACCCCAAACGCCCCGACCACTTGAGGAGATTTCACTCGTCTCCGCTCCCTCATACAAGCCTCTGAAAAATCCGATTCTTATGGGCTCACAGGTGGTTGATCGTGATTTTGCCATGCTCCATCAACAGGGAGGTGAACTTTACAGGCCCTCTTCGATGACCGTTATATCCGAAATGATGACCAATGAGGTCGAGCGGTTGAAACAACTGCTGTCATACCGCTATGCTTTACCCGCTTCCGACTCGAGATTCCTGTCGACGATGGCGCTCGACGTTGAGAAGTTAAGCTCTGCGTCTTCACTTCCTTCTCTCGATCTTGCTCGGGTCGGACAGGATTTCGTGGGTGCCATCGAAACCGCAAACAAAACAGAGCTAGTCACAAGAGGACCTTTGGACTTGAAATCAGCAAACATCATCCCCCCACAGATCGTCTTGGACCAGGAGGTATGTATATGTAGACGCGTGGGAGGTCGATTGACCGAAATTTCATTGATCAGGGGCTTCTGGCTGTGTTTACAGGCAGAGGGTGCGGTACAACACGCGACGTCAACTTTTTTAGACCCACGTACGGTCCAGGCCTTATCTGTGGTTGCTTGACTGACCTCGTTTGTTCTTTCAGGAGCGGAGGAGACACGGAAGTGGACATTAACGATGTCAGCTATTCCCTAGAAAAAGTGATAGAGCAGAGATGGGCTGAGGACACTTGGCTTGTCGACTCCTTTGGAGGTGTTTCGGCTGCACCGACTCGTCCACCAGATGAGGTACGGTTGTTTTGTTGTTCCTAGAGGATGTTCTGTTCTGAATCGTGTTGTCTGTGCACCAGGCCATCGTACTGTGCCTTGATCTCAGTGAATCAATGAATAAGCGGTCTGGAGTCAGCCGCCCGACGGGACGTGAAGTTCTCGAAGAGGACGAATTTGACGAGGAAAAGGCTGTGTCCAATCTTTTGGACGAACTTGTCAAGGACGTTTCGGAGGATGTGATATTGGAGAATGGTGAGACCCACTTCTTGACCAAAAACGGAGTTCTGACGAGTCGGCGTACAGCCAAAAGCTACTTACGGAAACAGCATCCCAGCTGCCACCAAGCTTGGAGGTTCTACTGCCAAGGCGACTCGGGGAGTGAAGATGACTCGATCGACTATGATTACAACCCTCCAATCTACGAGCTCCTCTCCGATTTGGAGGCCATGGCTCGGCGTGATGCCCTAAACTTGAGTTTCACACTCGAATCGAATCGGGGCAATTCCCAAACGAAGATTGAGATGTTGGAGGTTTGTCTGCCCGTTTCTGGGTTTGAGTGTCATATTTACAATATTGCAGTCGGCACATTTTGCGACTGCGTGTGATCTGCATTCCGCGGATCTGGCCAGCTTTCTTTCTGAACTTTTGGACGAACTTAGTGATGGCGATGATGTTGGGGTGGAGCCTTATCAAGTCCCTAGAAGGCTGATCGATCCCAAGTTTCGTCTCAGGATGTTTTTGAACTTTGACTTCTTTTTTTGACTGGTCTTTTTTTAGGACTGGAGACCTGTTGCTCAACCCTGTACTCCCGGACAACACGCCAACTCCTCAGATATTCGTCAACGAAGAATCGAGACACTATTTTGAGGCCCAGGAAGTGTGGCCGACGGGATATTTTAGATTGTCGGTTCCCCAGTTTTCCAGTGTCGCGCAAGTGAGAGAAGCGGTTGCCGAATGGGTATGTATGTTCATTTGCCGCGTTTTTTTATCTGCCCTTTTTTTTTTTCCGGTTTGAGCGTATACTGAAACTGATTTCATTCAAGATTTCAGGGAAGGACATTCTTCCTTTGAAGGATGCATCTTCCTTGAAGGGCAAAAAACCAATGCGAGGAACTTCTGCTAGCGACGATGTTCAAGTGACTCTCTCACACGAAGGGCAAGAAACCGTCTGGGATTTATCGATCGGCGTGAGTACGAGGACGCTATATTGTCTTGCGAATCGAGCTACCAAAGCTCGGTACTCAAGGTTCACTCTTCGTATGAGGTCCTCGAAAACAGTCATCAATGACTTGGCGAATCTTACCCTCGGGCTCACCGATCTTTCACATGGCGGAGTGGTAGAGATATCTTTCGCAGTCCCTCACAGACGGAGGCTGTCTGAGGTCGTCGTGGAGCATCGTTCACTGGATGCAGAACAGACGATCTTGCTTCCGCAGGACGCTCCTATCCTTGCATTGATTGGCTATCTTAAACCGATCGAGTTTGGGAGCATGCGTGAGATGCAGCTGTGGTACGTTTTCCGTCTGCGTCGCGTGCTTGAGTGACGAGGTCCTGTCCAGGCACGGTCTCAAAGAAACTGGAGATGGTGTTCTGAGAGGGACAGCCATGAAAAACACACACACATTGACTTACTGTGGGTATAGCCCCACGTACAAATTCGATTGCGATACTTGGACATGGCATGTGGGTGGGGAGCAAAGGGAAAAAGAGGCTAGTCGGTACCTCAATCGCTTGGATGTTCTGAAAGAGTTATTCAACGTGTTCATAAATCGCGCGGTCGGTCTCTGTTTGGTGTTTGCTTGTGCCATGTGACTGAATTTCAGAACTTTTTTGTGTAGAGCTCATTCGACACATCTGTATCTTTGGTCCTTGGACTCGTGACTTGTAGGCGCGATTGCTGACAGCCTAGAATCGCTTCTTACACAATGTTGACAGTCTCGGACAAGGCTACCATCAAGCAGGAACTGACACCCATCTTTGAGAGCTTCCGACAAAAGCTCGAGGAGGTGTTCGCAGAGGGCAATACTGTTGTGTATGACGCCCTCGATGCTGCCCGAAGGATGTTGTTGAACTACCGGAGTGATCTTCCCCAGCTTCGTAAACGGATCATCATCGTGACGGATGGTGGGGACACGGGCTCAGAGGCATCAGCCAAGGATGTGTGTCTTGCTCTGCAGAGGAGCAGTATCATCGTGGACTCAGTTCAAGTTGGTCTTCAGTCAGACAAGAAGCTGCACGCAATTTCTGTTGCTACTGGTGCGAGATGTTCCCAGTTTCAGTTGTTGTCGCGATGACACATGACATTTTAGGCGGATACCGTTTCTGTCCTCAAACTTCGCTCAGCGATGCATTGAGCATCTTTGTGTGTGGCATTTCTGCTTTTTATGTCAGCCATTTATTTTTGATTTCGTCAGGACCTGGAAACGATGTTATCCTCGGCCGAACGCACTCCCAGACTTTCGAAACGCCCCGTGCTGCATGATATCACGTTGCGCCAATATGGGAACACTCTAGACTTCCCAGTGGATGTTGTCACCATCTCCCAGTTTCCGCATCGAGCTCCCCATGCAAAACTTCAACAAAGTGTCCAACCTGCAGCCAAGTTGACCTCTGCCGGTCCTACTCATGACGACCGCACTAAGAGGATTATGCGCGAGGTCGGTCTTTGCTGCTCTACAGCCCTATTTTCACGCCTGCTGATTTCTCCTCAGTTGAAAGCGCTCATAGTGGATCCACACCCACAGATCGATCTTTACGTGAATGACAGTGATATATCTTTCCTCAAGATGATTCTCGAAGTATGTATGGTGACATCGGGTGAGTGAATGTGACTGATGTGACTCATATTTGCAAGGCACCGAAAGACGAAACCAAGTGCCCATATCGCAATGGGACGTTCCTTCTCACCTGTGACATTCCTCAAAACTATCCACGCGAACCCCCAGAGATTAGATTTGTCACCTTTATTTTACATCCAAACGTGAGTGGCATGGTTGTGGCTACCTGCATGCCTTTGCTCACGTCGTCCAAATATCAAGATCTCAAAACAAGGAAAGGTGAGCTGTCCAGGCCGATGCAGAGGGTGGAAATCTGATTTTTTCTGCTTTAGGTCTGCGTCGCGGAACTAGGCCGTCTATGGTCGTCCGATATCACCCTCAAAGAAATTTTCTCGCTAATATATGGACTGTTGTTGGAACCTGATTTGGAAAATCCGTCCGAAATACAGGCGTCTTTGAAATATTGTGCGTTGAAAAATTCAGTACATTAGACCATGTCTCTAACCTCAGGCACCTCAGATGATGACGATGGAACTTTTGCACTTGCAGTGGCTGAGGCAGTGGATGAGCATGCTTCAAAGAGTAGAGATGATTGGAGGCTTGAGCTGGCGAATGCGGACGAGCAATAGTTGCAGGAATATTTTTTGGCTGTATTAAATAGTTTGAAGCCTGACTTATGGAAGGTGCCAGTAGATTGGACTCTACATCGCAGGATCGTCTCTTGACCATGGAAAAGCAGATCAAAGAGCATGCCGATTCTTCATCTATGCAGACTCCCTGTTGCATTCTCGATGTGTCAGAGCTCATTGTCGGTCGACATCCAAGACAGCCGTTCGGTAGACCATTTAGAGGACACGATCGTGAATGCCAACTTAACATGGATTACTTTATCGAGGGGTGCCAGGGTGTGTGGTTTATTTGGACGTTGTGTGTACCAATAAACAAGCGAAAGGGGTGGCTTGCAATACGGCGAAGGGGGCAGGTCATCATGTAGAGTGGATATTGTCACTAAACCCCGTGGCGAAAAGAACGTGGCTACAGTTCTTGAATATTGAAGCAAGTGGGAATTGCACCGCGTGCGGTATTGTATTCGCAGTATCGCTGACGTCAACGTTTCCAAATAATTTGAATTGACTGTCCTCAGCCGCTTGGGCAAATTTATGGGTACGATTCTAACCAGAAAGAATCAGTCTCGATATTGAAAATAAGAGAACTACCACACACGGGTCGATAAAAATACGTCGGTTTCTGGCCCCGCGTGTCCCCCATTTCTACGCAATTTTACTTACCCCTACCCCCTGATGATCCGGAGCGACATACCGAACCAGTCTGTGTGGTGCCCAGAGGCGGTCAAAAAGGAGAACGCGAAGATTTTGGATGCCGGAGAGCAATTTGAGGATTCTGGAAGCGACATAGGGGGCGGAAGGTCCGCAACCCACAACTACCAGTTTCAAAGGAGTCGTAATAACAAGTTCAAACCCTCCGGAGATTAGGCGGCCATTGTCGTGGACGACGGCAAGCCTGAGGGTGTACATTCGTATAAATGAAGTTTGAGAAGTGGAGTTCTCCACTTCTCAAATATATCCATTACCGTAGTACTTATTCTGTTGTTAAATCTGGTCAAACATTCTTCAGCCTGGCTTCATGATTTCCTCTATGACTCCAAATATTCCTCCGGAAATTTGGCTGAGGACGGCACAGTTCATCTCGCCGAGCACCATCCGAAACCTCTACTCCGTAAATCCAGTATTTCTATATCTGGCACTCAACGATAGGTACAGCGATATCACCCTCAAAATGTGCGGGAGTGCGACGCTCAAGCACCTCAAGTAAGAATTAAAATATTAACCCTTCGTCTTAGCCTTGGGCTCGCAGCCAACTCGCAGCTCATGACTCCGGTTTGTCCCTACCAGTCACTCCCACATTGCACATCGCGTTAGTCGACTCAGTTTAGACGCTCACTGTTTCACATTGAGCATGCGTTTGACAGAGTCCTAGTCGAAGAAAGTGGCTCCGGAGTCATGTCTGGGACAGGCTCGGATCTGGAAATTTTTTCAAAAATTAGGCTCTAGAGACCCAAATCCATGAAGATAAAAATTCCCAGCTAGAAATCATTATAATTTAAATTTTTATTTCAATTTAAGTCAATATTCAAAGAAAATCACTCAAAAATCAATATCTTATTTACAGCTAGTCCTACAACTATGAAAATTTCCAGATTGGAAGCTTTACATTTGTCATATTTTCCACATTTATGTCTATTATTATCTATCAGTGAACAGTGTGTCAATTAATTTAGAGAACATACCTCCATAAACTCACAATGCTTCCGGTTATTTTTTCCTTTGCAAGTCTTTCCATCACGGCCAGCCTGAACACATACCATGCATCTACGTATTGTAATCTTCTCCTTACCCCAAACTGCATAGAGTCCAGAATTAAAAGGCTGATTCAGTGGTAAAGCTGGAATTGCAGGTTGGTGCATATTTATATCACTTGAAGGTCCAGGCATAGAATACAGTTCAGGATAAGGTGCATCTGGGCCCTGCATTATAATGTCCTGATTGGCCAATCCAGAGAGAGGTGCATTTGTATCCTGCATAACCACATCTTGGATAACACTGAAAACAGATGATGAGGATGCCTCTGCATTTTGCCCTAATATATCCTGGGCAACCATAATATCTGCAGTGGTTGAAACAGTCTCTACCTCATTGTTTGTGATTCCTGGCTGATGCCGTTTTGCTGCAGGAAGTACATGCGAAACATATGTGGTAGACCGTATTCGTTTTTCATGTGGTCGTCTTTGTGGCTGACTTGCTAATATTGTTTGCTTTTCTTGGCGATGTTCATTCCAGGTCTTATAATAACCAGCTAGATGTTCTCGTAGCTTGTAGAAAATTGTTTTTCCATTTGCTTTTTCAGACCACCACCGAGCCATGTTATCAAAGTTTGGCAGTCCATTTGCAGATGCATATTCACCACCAGGAGAGACAGCATTGTGAAATAAATTGAACTCATCCTCAGTGTGCAAGGGAGTGACAGCATATTTTGTCTGCTGGGCAAAGGCTAAGAATGTATAATTGTCTTTTCGTTTTCCAATAAGCTTTGATAGCCAGAGTTTATTTGAGGCAAAATCAATTTGTGGGTTTGTATTTGGGTGTGCAAAGAATTCATTTGCAATCCTTGTTATAGGTGGAATAACTGTTATCCCAAACCTTTCTGTTGTTGGTGAGAAATCCAGAGGATCTGTGTCTTGGAAAAGCCTTGAGGGTGAAACTATTGGACTAACAGTCCATGCAATGTCTGCTCGCAACTTGGAAATTTCATGATCTAACCAAGGATCATAATGTCCTGCATATTGAACCCCTACTTTGTGGAATGAACCTGTGTCCATGTTGTGTCTATGGCGGAAATCTGCAATAAGGGCATCCGCAAGCTCAGGAGATGCATTCAAAGATGCAAAATTTCTTCTGATAGGATTATGAATTGCTCCTTCAACTGAGTTAGTACCACGTATGCAGTGATAAAGCAGTAATCCATCCTTGTCTGTTCCTTCTTGTGTATAAACAGAAATTGAGCCTGGGTCTGATAGCCAGCCTTTCTTTACATCATGTAGGACACCTTGAGTTTTTTTCCAAGTTTCAGCACTAAATAATTCCTGATGTGTTACTGAGCATTTGATATGTCCCCAAGAGTTGAAAAATTCAGTTAGAACAAGCTCCAGTATGCCCTTTTCAGGAATGTAGCGTCTAACTCGCTTCCACAACCAAGCAGGTGACTTGGATCGCATTTTGTTAAAATTAGAGTTTTTCTTTTCCAGGATTTTAGACACTACTCTTTTGTCATCTTCATCTGGAACAAGTAAAGTGTCACTAAAGGCAGTTGCAAATTTCCGACACAAGGTATGTTTTTTGGAAATTGTTCTGCAAACTTTATCAATTTCATGGAAGACATCAGCAAGGATACGAGAGGAGAGGATATCACTTGGTTGTTGTGTAAATCCTGAACTTCTTTCAACTGGACCAGTATTTTCCTCGATACTAGGGATAGGATCTTCATCCTCATCATCAGATTCAATATTTCTATCTTGGTCTTCAATATCTTCAGCTGATAAAGATGGAGGTTGAATTGCTTGAATTGTTCCAATATTTCTGGGCTCCAAAGGATCTGGAATTGTGACCAGTTCTTTATCACTTCTAGTTCGAAGTGAAGATATACTAACAACAACCTTGAATGAATCTTCACCATTTTGAATATTTTTCAATGATTGACGATGATGAGGAATTACACAATTTGGTGCCAGAATTGTATCAATCTGGATCAGTGCTCGTGTTTTGGTTGTTGAAACATTCAGAGATATGGGTTTTTCATTTGCCAGTGGATTTTGAATTGTGAAAGACAAAGGCTGCTCAACAACTATTCCCCGGGCCACTTCTTGCTTTCGGACATACAAACTTACAAGCTCTCCAACTTTGGTTGCAGCTGAAAGTGGTTTTCCAGTTTCTTCAAATGTTTCAAGAACCTCCCAGACCATTAAAGCAACATAGGCATCTAATGCAGCATAATGCTTTTGATCATCGTTCAGAGTTGTTGCAGCCCATTCAGATGCACGAGACTCCTTAGAAAGATTTTTTTGCAATGTTGCAGCTACAATTCCTGCAAGTGATGCTTTTCCATTTGGCACAACATTTTTTTTGAAGGCCAACTGTCCTAGCTCAATGGTTCCTTTATATGATTTCTTGTGCTTTTGTGGAAGTATAATTTCTGGAAAGTCTCTTGCAAGCTTAGAAAAATCTGCTGCAATATTTCTCCCAATTTTGATAATTTGCTGAGATATCAAAATATTCTGGAAGGAAGCAGGCAATTTCCTCAATGAATAAACACGAAGCAAGTATACAGATTTTGCTAGAGCCAATTGAATCAATGCTGTCTTTTGTGGGCCAGAACCAGATATCCCTGTACTGAATTCCCATTCCATGTCAAAGCCAATATAGATTTTATCTTTGTCTGAATCTATTCCTTCAATTATAGCAAGACATGCACTTGAAATCTCTGCTTCAGTATTACACAAAATGACAGATACACCTTCAGGCAAAACAAGTTGTGGAAAATCAGAGAACTCATCCATGGAAACAGGCTCAACATCCTTATTAAAAGATGGAATGCATTCCAAAAATGTTCCAGCATCACTTGCAACATTATCAGTAAAGCCCAGAATTGGTTCTGCAAGACCATGATCTTGCAAAGAGGTAATAAATTCTTCCAACCCAGCTTTCAAATGATTTAATCCTTTGGTAGGAACAAATGCCTGATATCGAATTTGTTCAAATTCATTCACAAGAGTAAATAGAGCAGCAAATGTTCCAACACCATTAAGTTTTGTCATATATTTGACCAACTTGAAAGAATGATCCCATTTGATAACATAACCTGTTAATGCTGAGAGACACTGGTCTAAGGCTGGACGAATGTGCTCCATATAGTCCATATAAATGCTGTTGATATACCATCGAGATGGATAAAAACCAGCATACTCTGACTGATTATCAAAATTTGAAAAAGGCTGATAGTTCTGCACTTCATAGCCTGAGTTTTTCCTGAATTTAATGTCCTTTTGAACAGCTTGGAGGTATTTAAGCTCTCGAAGATCATGTTCACGCACATGAATTTCTCTAAGAACCTTTGACCATGCACTAGAACTTAATCGATGTGCAACCCCTGCACGGATTAAAGTCATCAAAGTCTTATCAATCCCACTTCTATGTGTAAGAAATGCAGGAAATTCAGTGACAAGAGTTGGATCAAGCTGGGCAAGAACTAATGGATCATAATAACTCATGGAATTTCCACAACCAGATGTTTCAGAGTTAGGAATTTTTCGACATTGAATTCGTTTTGTAATAATGAAGTAGTTTTGGTCAAGGCCAACAACTCTACGGCCAATAGGATTATCATACCATCCCTTGGAAACCATAGGATGTGAGGGATCCTTGAAATACTGGCATTCAGAATTCTGACAAGTAATAGGATTTTTGTCAAGATATTCAGGCAACCAGACAAATATCTTTGGATAATACAAAGAAGTGGGATTTAATCCATCTGAAGACTCCTGAGATTTTTTCAAAGCAAAAAAATGATCAGGTGGACTAATCCAAAATGTCTTTGCTGTATAGCAGTTAGGCATTTTATGGTTTGCTGTTTCCTTAACCAGTTTTTCCTTCACAGAAGCTAGATATGCTTCAATAATACCCTTAACTTGAGAGTTATCCTGCTCAAATAAATCATCTGGAAAGGGATCATCAAGGTCATCAGACCCACAGTCTGAGAGAATGTCATCATCCTGATCAGTTTCAAATTCAGAACCTAAATCAGAATGTGGTGGAGGAGCTGATAAGTAAGGAAATGGAAGGGGATCTGAGGTATTGAGACTAGAACCATCTAATAAAAAAGATATCAGTAAGATTAATATCAGTAATTTTCTGCATGTACTATGACCTGTTTGATTTGCTTGGGGTGTTTCCCTGTTTTCAAATAATCAATTTTCTATAATTGAATAATAAAAATTGGGATTATACTTGGGCTTGGTTTTTTTTACTAGAATTTGAATGCAACAAATAAATGTGTCAGTTTGTGAGATTATATTTGAAATATATATCTAGAACCTACAAAAAAATGGATGCACTGGTTTTGTGCTTGTTGAACTGTTAAAAGTAGGGTTTGTATCCCCTGCAGAACTAGACCCTTGAACTGTTTGAATTTATTAACATGTTGTAGTAATTTAGAAGAATAATTTACCAGGTTGGACTGCTGTAGTTGCTTGAGAAATGCTTGAAGATGTATTATCCTTTTTTTTCCTGCCAGAACCAGCCCTTACACCACCTGCAGAGTGGCTGGCTTTATTTTTCGTCCCTTTGGGCCTTCCAGAAGGCATATGGAGTTGTTTAGGTAATATTTGGACACTCAGAGGTGAGTAGATGGGAGTGGATCACGAAGAGATGGAGGGAAACGATAGGAAACTGCGAGATTGATGCAAGCAACCAAATTAGGCGTTAAGAATCCAAATCGGGCGTTAAGAATCCAAATTCGGTGTTAAGAATCCAAATCGAGCGTTATTTAACGCCCAATGGGGAGGCAACCCAGTTGGGTGTTAATTTTGATGGCTTCCCAATCAGGCGTTAAATAACGCCCGATTAGGCGTTAAATTTGTCCCAGACACCACTCCAGAGCCAAGAAAGTTACCTTACGAACCATGGTAGCATGGTACTTACTGTAACTTACTTACCCATCAACCTTGGTCGGTTCATCGACCCCCTTGTATGGAGATTATTCAACGTCAAGAAGGACAAGGCGTTAACGGAAACCGCAGTCGTCAGATTTCTGAACGTTTCATCTCTCACCATTTACGGGGTTTCCTCTCAACCTCAACCAGATCTAATCTTGATGAATGCGTATACTGCCTGCGCTTCAAACCTCCGAGCACTCAAGCTGATTTCCTTCTCCGGCGACTTCCACACTATTTTGCCACTGAACGCCTCCGTGCTCACGTCATTGGAGGAAGTCGCTCTCTTCATCAATGAGCTTCGGAATGACTTTAGCGTCGACGCTGAATCTTTCTGGACATTCTTCCAGGCTATCGCTTCCACACTGACCACTCTGAATATATCATTCAATGACACCCCCGACGAAACGTCCCGACTCTTTTGTTTTCCTTGTCAGGGAGCCGGGGCACCTTTCCCAAAATTTACAAGCTTCTCAATTTGTCAATTTGGGGCTCCCTGCCTCACCCAACTCAAACCTGATGGAATTTTTGAATCAACACGCGGATACGCTCAAACACTTCTCTCTGCAGCACATACCTTTGGGGTCCCAATCACTGGGTGTTCCTGACCCCTTGCCTCTCCCGGTATTGCCTCACCTTGAAACCCTCGAGTTCAAACATGCTTCATCATTTCAAAATATCAGAGAGGTGACGTCAAGTGAAGGTCTGGATGCCGTCCGGCCTTCTCCCAGCATTCTGGAAGTACTCTGACCAGTCTCAGCATGGCACATTGCTCATTCACCCTTCATGACCTTGGTATGCTGCTGGATGTTCTTGGGCGGGCATCATTGGAGAACACAGGAGGAGGGCTGAAAAGGCTGACTGTAGCCGTGCAGGTACTGAGCCCTCAGCTGCTGGACATGTTGGCAGAGCAACTCCCGAAACTCGAGCGGCTGATAATCAGCTCTAGCTATTTGAGAGGCAACAACGGTTCAGATGTCTCGACATCGACCAGTGAGGGGAGCAGTAGAGCTGGAACTGAGTCGACGCACGAGGTACAGTTCTGTCATTTCTTTTGCCGTCCAATCCTGGTGTTTTCTTTTTCTTTGATCAAACATCGAACCATTTCTTCTTGAAATAAAAACGTGATCGTATTCGGGGTGGAGCTTGAGGTCCTTCGGAATCGAAAGCGTCGCGCAATGCGGGCTAGATATATTAAAAATCATGATGCCGTTGACGCGCATATGCTTTCCGCATCTCGTGGAGATGGACTGTGGACAGGGCGTGCAGACCCCACTGTGGATTACAGCTACCTATGAATCAGCCATTATCCAATGGCGACCTGGGAGATGAGGTAAAACAATAGAGGCGACTTTATGGATATACGCAAACATTGAATAGTCGACCTTTTATTTATAATGTGTCCGTAGTGCCAACCCCACGCACGAGCCCTACCTAGTACATAGGCATTTCCTTTCAAAGTGGTGACAAAGTGGCTTACCTCCTTTCTTCCCGTGGTCTTTTCGAGTTGGTGTAGGTAGTCAATAATTCCTGTATCAACCCGGTTAGAAGGGAGAGGCAGCGTAAGACCCAAAAGCAGCGTTTACACTGTGCAATTTCGCCTCCCTTCGAGGCCCCGGCTCGCGACAGCAAGATTTCAATCGACTCAACATTCTTGAACGCGCGAACATGCTAGACTGCAATCCAGTTAGTACCCCTTTGAACCCCATGTTGTCCTCTCTTTGTCAGATTCACCATCCACCGACGAGGAGAAACACGAGATGAAATCTATCGCTAAGGCTGGGCACGAGTGCACTCGTGGGTGACCCGGATCCGTACCCACGGGTATTTGGGCGCCAAATTTCACACCCAGATCCGTGAAGATTCTTTCCCACGGATCACCCAGAGCCGCGAGTCAAAAACCCATGGGTCAACGGGTACCCACAGGTATTTTCAATGACGGATCTTCATGGGTACTCACAGGTATACCCACGGGTATCCATGTTATAGCGATACAATTGATCTATAATTATGATGTTCTCAATACCGTAGTCACACAATAGTGCATTAGTCATTTAACTCTTATAAATTTACGAATACGAGTACATTGACATCTGAAATGGGTACTATGAAAACTAACAAGCCCGCGTTGAGATTAGCGAGTCGTTGACACGTTGGCGTTAGGTTCAAGACGTTGGCATTGGGTTCAAAGCGTTCGTGTTGGGTTCGAGACATTGGCATTAGTTCAAGGTGTTCGCGTTGGGTGCGAGTGTCATCGAATTCGCATGTGTGCTGGGGCATCCAAACGCTGGTGGTTGGCTGGTCTGCATTGTCTGCTCCTTGTTTCACTCCATGCACAGTGGGGATTACCAGGCATGATCATCTGCTACTGTGCATGGAGGAAGTAGTTCGCTGTGGTCAGCGGGGAGGAAAGGGCGAAATGAATGCGCGACGTACCACCTTAACCTCCCTCCGTATCTCAGACCTCTCACCATTAAGCAAAAATGAGCCAGCCCACATTCCTTGATCCGTGTCATTGTTGTCGGATCTCTGTTGTTGTCGTCAAATCCGTGGTGCTGTCGTCCAACTGTCGTCGAATCCATGGCGTTGTCGTCGAACTCAGGTCATCGTTGTTGAATCCGCCTTGTCTGGTTTTCGTCGTTGTGTGGCATCCCAACCCGCGGTGTTGTCGTCAAACTCGTATCGTTCTTGTCGAATGCGTCGTCCGGCTTTCGTCGTTGAACCCGTGGCGTTGTCACGAATTCCCGTTGTTGTCGAAGCCGTGTCGTCCGGCTTTCGTTGTTGAACCCATGGCATTATCATCGAACTGGGGTCTTGTCTGGCCATCATCGTTTGCGTTGTGATTGTGAATGGGCGGTACACGTTGACGATTGGCTGTGCATGTCACTGCTGGGCGGTATACATCATGGATGGGGGGTGTAGTTGACGTTGTCAGGCGGTACGCGTCGTCGATGGAGGGTGTGTGTAGTGTCGTTGTTGTCGAACCTGTATCGTCCAACTTTAGGTGTGCTCGCTGGTCATTTGTGGAGGTTGGCGTGTGCCGAGAACGAGTCAGAAAGATCTGACAAAATGATAGTAGGCAAAAAAACACACCACGCTTGTGTGATTCACCCTCTCAGTCTTCCCTGAATCCTGATCGCTAGTCCTGCCCGAATTCTAGCCCAAAAATTGAAAACACATCCCTCAGCGAGGAGAGGGCTCGTGTGAGGGTGTTCGAGGCGAAGGGTTAGTCTTGAGTTCAAGGTGTTTGCAGCGGGTTAAAATTAGCCCACATCCCTCGGTGAGGGGAGGGGCTCGTGTGGGTTTGAGGCGTTGGTGTTGCGTTGAAGATAACACATGGGAATATTGAGACAAGCTGTCTCAATATTCCACACGTGTCTTCCACATCACATTCATTCGAGATATATTCTATATTTTATATGCAAAATTGATAGTAGAATTTAATTTATATATTTAATTTCTTATTGGAAAATTTTGTGGGTAAATAGCCTACCTGTGACGGGTACCCACCTCCACAAAAACCACACCCAGATCCTCAGCGATCCGTGTTGGCGGGTGACCTGGACCCGTGGGTCACGTTACCCACGAGTATTCCCACGAGTATACTCATGAGTACCCATCGAAGACCCGGACTCGTGCCCAGCCTTATCTATCGCATACATCAACATCCTCAGGCTGGGTGCAGTCGCATACCTTGCAATAGCCAACGTGGCCTGATATTGCATACGCCGTCTGTGACAGTCCTGGGCTTGGCTAAGGACATGTCAAAGCGTTCGAAGGGACTTCTTGCAAGGTTGAGAGACTGGGTGAGTAGTAGCCCTACTCAGGGAAGCAGTTGTGGATGCTCAGCCATAGATAAGTGCGTAGTGAGGCTCGCCTATGCCGCCGTGTTACCCAGGGCAGGGGTCCTATAGCCCAGGTCAGGGAGCGAGACTACTGGTCATGCTAACAGTGGGTGGATTTGGACTATGATGGTCAAGGTAAATCGATTATCTAATACATTGATGGGTGGCCTATCTACAGTCCTCTGAACATGTAATCTATCTCTACTCTGTCACACCGTCACTGTCCTTTCACGGTTGAGCAAGAATCCGGGCAAAGCACATTGGGTCGCCCACTCCTACGACTCTTTCCCTTTTTTGTTCCCCTGAATTACTTTTGGCCGAGATCTCGACTGAGCGTAGCCTTTCAGCTTGCGAAGGGAGTCCCATGAAACACTCGTTTGCGAAAGAAATAATGGTTCCCAACAATCTTCAGCCACTCTCGAAATGATATGCTTCCTCTCAGGCCGGGTGATGCATTAAACAAAAACTTCTAAAATGCAAGTTTGATGGAACAGATCCATTTCTTTCTGTATACTATCTATTTTCTGGTACTCCTTATTTAGTGTTCTTTAAAATTAAAAATAAGCAAGCATTTGTCCTTCGTAGCGAATGTGGATGGAGTAGGAGGTGCGCAGATCTCAGCGTTGAGGGGATTTGTGGTGGGCTGGTGCACATGCTTACGGACCACGATTGGGTCCCTTTAAATTTAACCACCTCGAATCGCGAATATAACTGTCCTGGATCAATCATCCAGAACGGAATGAAGATGAGACTACATCATTGGATAAAATTCATGCCGCGAGGAGATAGGTTCTTGCTGAAAAGATCACAAATGACAGCGAGGGTCAAAAGACGACTTTGTAAGCCCGTTGCAACATGCACCAAGGATCGACATATCACCCTACTTTCACCACTTCGAAGGCCTATTGCGATGCTATCAGCCAAATATCTGATGGCGGTAACGGTGCGAGCGAGCTTACCCGAAACGTGTTACCCCATGCCCCAATTGCTTCAGCGGTGTGCCCAGATAGTCAGCCGTGTCGAGAAAAACGGTATTTCCCCACCACGACTGAATAGTATCCTCACCAATAGTCCCATTTTTGGGATATTGAAGACTTTTCAGGGAATGAGCTCGCGTCGTTTGCCACAAAAAAAGTAAGGAAGTACCAGAAGAAGATAAGGATGATAGCAATTGCCACGCCAGAATCGAGGGCAGCGGAGAGAACGTCTGCGCACAAGGCTAATGGTTGGTTGGGTCTCCAGAAATATTGGAATGAGATCTCACAGTTATATTTCGTCCACCAGGAGAAATGCCTTCTTCGAATGACGTATTGAAAGACGAACCCAACGATACCCCAGGTGATATAATTAATGGCGTTCGCAGGTGGGATCAAATTCGTCCCAGCAAGGACAACGCTGTGGGCGCATCAGTCTGAAACACTTGCTCATAAACTCAAATCGTACAGGAAACTGTAATTTAAAACAGAAATGAGATTGTGTTCAAGTACCAATTGTTTTCGAAGAGGACTTACTTGAGATATCGGAGCCAAGAGTTCGGGAAGTGTTTAAGCAAACACCATGAAAGAATTGGCAGGACGACACCAATGGGGAAGAAGAGAGTCAGAGCTATGGAATGACCTAATTAACTTACGCTAAAGAGAGACAATGTCGCAGGAATGTTACCGCTAACAATTCAAATTGAGTTGGTGGAAGAGAAAACAGTGATGGTGTCTTACTAATAAATCTGTCCTTTAGAGAACTGCCTTGCAGGGCCAATTATGCCCCACACGATAGAAGCTGTCCCGAAAACCTCCGTATTCGGGCAACTGAATCTGAGGGTCATGAAAGGAATTAGATGAAAGATGGAACTTCTCCAGAAAAAGGCAACACGCACCCGCTTCATTGGTTTGGGTTGCACATATCGCTAGGTATAACAATGGTAAAATGAAAGAGCTCACGGAAATGCATACTTATTGTTACTCACTCGACATACGTAAACATCCATGCTTGCACGGCGAGCTGAATTGTACCAGCGATACCAGCGCACAGAACCTTTATGGAAGGCCGGTTGAGCACAAGAATATTTGGAGGCTTTCAATGACTTACTTGGGCGAAAAACATCGTTCGCGGTGGGATCTTCATGTAGCTATATAAAGCGAGCGTCAAACGTGGATTCCAGATTCTATTATATGACCCACTGTCCAAGTTTGAAATCGGAAGAGAAAGTGAGTGCTAAAAACCACCCTCAACATCCTTTCACTGGGGGGGAGAAAAACTGCACAGACCTTGTGTCATAGTGATGTACCCCCAAGTTTTGAACAACATCATGGCGACTGGGCGTCCAGGAAGTGTGTATCCAATGATTAACTCGGAGATGACGCTTGAAAAGGTGAAGATTGAGACAGGAATCCCAACGGAATTTGGAAGAATATGGCATTTACTTTAACCCAACCACTTGGTTCGTGATCGCTTCAATCATACCACATGGTATGACATAGATGAAAGCTGCAGGATAACTGAGTAATTGGGGGTGTTTAAAGTTAAATAGAAACTGACAAATTGTTAGAGCAAGAATGAACGCTAACATGCGATGTTTATTATTGGACTACAGGTTGAGCTGTTGAGGAGAAGACTCACCCCATACAGGAAGATCTGTATGGACGACCTCAATGCAGATCACGGCGAAAACGAACATTGTAACTGAGACAACATTATGTTATGATCAACGAGACGAAAAAGGCCAACTGGGAGCACCGACCGAATATAACGCTGTAGTACCACTCAGGTACCTGACGATATTTTGACATCAACCTGGCATGAACGTCAGGTTGTTCGTGCAAGGATCGGCGCGCCTGGGTCCATATCTGCTTTCTATAGAATAGGAAGGCATGTGTAAGCGTCGCTGTAATGGCGGCAAAGGAGAGTCCGTAGGATATTGCAAACGTCGCCCTTGACAAGAATGATCATCCTAATCGAAATGAAGGCTGGGCAGCTTACGATAAGAATATTGGACTGTATGCCTTGTATTCCGCTTCATTCAGTGAAGCATCCAAATTAATAATGCGGGTCACGTTGTAAGTCTTCCCAGTGTTATCATATGATCCACGAGATGAGATCCTGACGATAGATTGATGTGTTAAGCTCCAGTTTATATACTGCTCAAAGGGGCAACCTACGGGAGAAACTGAGTATACCAAACGTTTGTATACTATGTTCCGAGGTATCAGAAACGCTGTTCGATACCCTGCAGGACAGGAACTCATGTAGATAACGGGTGTTATAATCCCTTAAAAGATGTCACCAGCTGGGTTTAGGCAACTTGTCGAGGAATACTCGAGTAACTTACAGTAGAAAAAAAGGAAACCAGCAACAATGTTCGCCTCAGCCCACCCTAGAAGTGATAGTAATTAGGTAAACTCAGTTTTCATGCAGCGAGACATGACATACAGGGCATGGCTAACGGGCTTCCGATGTACGCGATCTGGGCCCAATCGAAAGAAATTAAGCTACATAAGCAGACGTGAATTCATCGGCGACGTGGGCATTGAGCAAAGGTCTCGAACCTCATACCCTTAAGGAGGTTAGCCAAACTGAAGGATGAGCCATCGAATTGTGCTCACCATCCCGTGAAAATCGCCGAACATTTGGTTCAGCACCACATTTTTTGGGGCGATCCAGCAAACCTAAAACGATTGAGTCCAAAAGATGAGGTTCCAAGATACACAAACATTTACCCAAGAAAATGCACTGAAAGGTTACAAGGAGTTATCAATGGCTTCTTGTAATCATGAACGGCACGCTGCTTACCTCAAAGCCTGGAACAGGTATCCCGGAAGGAAGTCTAAGATATTGCCGTGGATAAATAAAGAGAACCACCAATGAAGACAGAAACGTACAATAGCAGACCGAACCAACAAAACAATGAAAGAAGAAGCGTTCTCTGTCCATTCCTCTATAATCACCAATTCCTGCATAGCTTTTCGAATGCAAGGTGTTGAAGAGGGCACAGGTAACAAGATTTGAGGGCCATACTAGAGATTCTGCATCAGGACGAGGAGAAAAGGTGGGGATATCACAAGAATCTACTCATAGATGGTGGATCAACTAAGAATTGGCGGCTGATGCCACCGATCGAGAACCCGATGAGTTGGGTTGACATGACGATCATCCATTGGACTACGCACAAAATTGGGTTAGACGAAGGGTCGAAGAGAGCATATGAGTACCTACATCCGAAGTTATAACTTTGGTTGTAGTATACACGCTGAACCGCGATAATCTCGGTCTGAACATCAGGCGGATAAGTTTCCTAGAAGAGTGGGGTGGATTGCAGTTGATTTACCGCATAGGCTACACAGGAGTTCAGTTGGTCACGCTTAAAGTTAAGGAGGATTGAACAGGGAACACACCCGAGGAAGCGCCGACGCTGCAAGGAGCGTAAAGGTATGATCAATCGAGGATTACCAAAAAGTCCAAGGATCGCCCTTACGATGCCATAATAGTAATGAGGACCTGAAAATGGGCAGTTAACTAAAAGGGGCGCCGGAATATATGAGAAGGGACATACATGCTTCTTAATCGTGAACGGGCCAGGATTTAGAGGGATACCAAAGATAATGACCCTGGGAACGTATCTCACCCAAGCTCGTCCAATGGGAAACGACAAAAGTTGGGCAACGATCTGTAAAACGCGAAGGTTATCAGCAAAGGAAAAGCGTTTCCCTCAGTGAAGACCTACTCCTCCGATAGTGACAGAGGGATATCACATGTAGAAAAATTGGTTTAATCCCTGTAAGGAAAAGAAAGCGGTTAGAAAGGCGGGACCGCCACGAACCCAGCATACCCACAGGAATCAGAATAGCCCATACGACGCCTAAAAGACGAAATGTGTCAAAAAAGAATTCTATTCAGGAAAGATGGAGGGAAAAATAGTGCTTACCAAGTACCCATGATCTCAACGTCGAAACAGGTATGGATGGATCGTCCGTGTTTGCCACCGCAGAGCGCACTTTGGGATAGGGTGAATCATCATCCAGGACATCTTTTACAGTGACTGCCTCCTGCAAGTTAGGATCGTCAAAGATACGAGATCTACGAAGGGTTTCGTCGCTGTTGAGAACATCTGTCCCTGATAAGATGAGTTGTTCACAACGAAGCGAACAGCCAAAAGGAACCTTTCTCGGTGCCCGTTTTGTTTTCAATGTCAAGCTTTCCCGAGGCATCTATGTCGCATGAAGCGTTCGGAGAGGAGGGTAAAACACTGCTCATTTTAGCAGGAAGAAAAAGCAAGCATGAAATGTACCATTTACCTTCCCCCTTATAGCCTCCTCGATGGTATACTTCTTAACTACGCAGATGGGGGTATCGGGGGGTAGCGCCTTCACAAATTTCTATTTTCCCAACTTGACCTCCAATTCTTAACTGAGATCGAAGATTAGAACCAGCGAAGCGCTAAACGTCGAGTAGGATCCACCGAACACCACGTGGACGGTTGCGGCCACCTTTTACACTCCTCGGACGGCATTGCCGTTAGGGTATTGGTATAGAAATCTTGAATCAGAAATAGGGCCGCACCCCCCCTGCCTTGCTTTTCAAGTTGAAAATGTTCATTGTTGAATGCGTGAACATTTTCTGCGCGTGCCATCTTGAGTATCACACGTCCACGTGACAAGGTGTACTTAGATCTGACTGGTAGACGAAGGTTAGATTCTAGAAGGGATAAGAAATTAGAATGGCTCTTTCACATTTGCTAATATCTAATGATTCTGTATCATGGTCATGGACTCATGGGCAGAAATTGAGGAACCGGACTCCTAACAATAGCTGGATAATACACTCAGATCCATTGCAGATCCAACTCAGATCACAGAATCACTCCTAACTTCGGTGTGCTTCTGGATGTAGTTTTGGGTTCCCAGTCAGATTCATGGTCTCAGTGGGTCTTAATGGATTTATGAGCCAATAAATTCTCTAATACGGCGAATGCACTTTAATGTGAAGAGTCTGCCAGCCGTATTTACCCAATATTTACCTGTATTTGTGCCACATCAAAGATTGCCCTCGCGTACAAGTTCAAATTCGCTCTCTGAGAGGATCCACCTGACAAAGTTGGGCCTATTAAAGAGATAAAGGATAGCTTGAGATTAACAAATGCATAGAAAAATAATTTAGAGGCCGATTCAACCCATATTTCTACCTTAAGAAATGACAACAGATTTTCCCACGGGGACAAAGAAGCGTTGCCATTGACTCCCCGATCTTAGTACCTGAGAAAGCTATCAGTTAGGTATGTACTGGTGAGGGCCTCACGCTTCAATTATTTTATCTTATCTTGAGGTTACCCATGGGCCATCAGAACAAATCATCAAAATTTATATATCACTATCCCTCCCATCACACCAGAGCTGGGTCGAGACTACGAAACATGAGACATCACCGCGTCGGAACGCTAGTCAGTCTTTAAAAGTACAGTATAACTAGATAGGCTGCAGGCTACTTGATAACACAAGGCGCTTTAACATTTCATGATAGTGATAACTATATGCAGATTATTCCGAAACAATACTTATCCTCCGGGTGTGAGATGTAAACCTGACACTATTACAGCTGAGAAAGAAGATGGATGTTAGATACTTAGTCCGAAGACAAAAAGAAGACGCCAGTAGGATTCGAACCTACGCCCTCAAAGAGGAACAGATTTCTAATCTATCGCTGTCACCACTTAGCTATAGTGCCTTGGTATTTGTAAATGATACATAGTGCTATTTTCCGACATACCGGCAGTACCTACCGATGATCAGATTTTTCTCTGGCTTCGTATGGAAAGGTGTACCAAGAATAGATGGATATTGGAGGCCACAAATCCTCAGATGAGTGATTAAGCAAAATCTGATCATCGGTAGGTACAGCCGGTATGTCGGGAAACAGCACTATATATAATTGAGGTCATCTACAAATACCCAGGCGCTATAGCTAAGTGGTGACAGCGATAGATTAGAAATCTGTTCCTCTTTGAGGGCATAGGTTCGAATCCTACTGGCGTCTTCTTTTTGTCTTCGGACTAAGTATCTAACATCCATCTTCTTTCTCCGCTGTAGTGTCAGGCTCTCACACCCGGAGGATAAGTATTGTTTCGGAATAACTTGCATATATTTATCACTATCATGAAGAGTATACTTACCCATGTATATTTAATTGCCCAAAAATGTGTGTCATTATGACGTTGGGGGGATTCGCCGATCGGATACTTAGGAGTTTTTTCTTGATCTCCAAATTCATCTGCGGCGGCGAGCTAAAATCTGGATGCGCAAGCTCACTATGTGTTGTCCAGGTAAGTAGACACATAGATACTATCCAGTACGACGGAACCTGACTTGTGAGTGACGATCGCTTTGCACTTCGTGGAAGATACCGTTTCGAGTTACTTTTGGGTCAACATAAAGAACATAAAGTCTTGCAGGGTGGGGGGCGAAAGCCAGTCATATTAATTCGAATGCGCACTCAGCTGGTAAAAACAAAGTACATTTCAATGCAACGCTCGATTGTCCCTCCAATGGAGTCTTCGTACTAGTGCTTGAAAGTCCGGTTAGTTAACCGGAAATTAACTGAGACCTAACCGGACCCTAACCGATCCAGACCGCAAAATATCCTAACCGATCCTAACCGTAACCGCAGTCCGGTTAGCGGTTAGTCATGATCTCAAATAATTCAAGACTGAACAAAACTGGTTAGGACCAGTTATAACCGGTCTTCATGTCCTAAAATTACATATAAATATTTCACTGTTTACGAGCTTTCTAATGATCCTAAAATTATATTTTTTGCTTCAGAATTCGCAGGTTTGTGGTCAACTGAAATTTATGTGAGCCATCACATGTGTGACGTTGACGCAGCCAGGTCAACCATTTGTCTTCCCGCATTCATCACCATTGTCTCAGTCCCCTGGCTCTCGCATGCCTCTCTCCATTTGACGGGCACGCCAGGGGACTTCAAACAGTAAGCAACAGGTCCTCAATATATTTGCTAAACTAATCCCTGCATTTTAGCCCCCCTCATACTCATGTTCATCGCCTGCAGCCGCCACCTGGCCTCTCCCCTCCAATGAGGGATGTAGGCTGCCTTTTCGCGTTTCCACAAGTTGGAGTAGGGGGGTTAGAGTGGCATAGCGAATAGCGAGGGGAGACCCATGGTGTGGGAGACCCGGCCAGGTGCGCGAGCTCGACAGAGCCTCCTCTACCACCAGCTAATAAACACCCCACGTTAGGACCCAACGCGAATGGTTATGCGCCTTACCATGAACACCTCTGCAACTGCTGCCCTTGCCACGTCATTGCCAGCACTGTGGACCACAACCGCCTCACATGAGTTTGCCGCATCACCGACCCATCCAATGCGCCACGTCATTGCCAGCACTGCGGACGACAACCACCCCATACGAGTTTGCCGCATCACCGACCCATCCCAATGTGAGCTGGCTGCATCACCAGGTCACCACCAGGGCAAGTGGAGGGCAGGGGTAGCGTCATGGGCATTGTCATGGCAGCGAGGTGGGGACATTCCCACCCTTCCTCGCTTTCATCCACCTCTTGCACCCCTTCATCCGTCGAATGTTACCCAAAATGATGCATGCCCACACGCCGCCTCACTGGGCTGATTTTGTCCAGTAAACAAGGCTGCAGACACAACCGGAGGCTACTTTGTTTTGGAATTAAAACACTTTTGTAGTTGGTAATAAGTATTATACATGTAAATAACCGGTCGTAACCAGTTAGAACCAGTTAGTAACTGGTTCTAACCGTGACTGGTTATAAACCGGTTATGTAACCGTAGACTAACCGATACTAACCGACTATAACCGGTTTGTATTGGTTTGGTCCGGTTAATTTGGGTTTCCGAGAATATACTAACCGGTCTCGGTCTCGGTTAGAGCCACTAGGGGGCCAATAACCGGACCGGACCGGACTTTCAAGCACTACTTCGTACTGATGTGACCCCCATATTTACAAACGGAAGCCGAAAGAGGAAATATTATCTGGATTTGGTCATACAAGGTCCCTGGTTCGTGCCAAATTGAAATGAATTCTCCCTCTTTAAAGTTTACAGTCAACTGCCATTTTCATTTTCTCCACTGTGGGATATAATTCCAAACAATCCAGTTGTACATAGAATACTAATAAATAATGCGAAGAATAGCCATCTACCAGAGAGAGGCTTGGCGTTGTGAATACATACTTGAAGAATCAGCTGGTTGAGAAGAAAAGGGGTGTCGAGGATATAACACGAAGGTGTGCATCAAGCACTTGGGAGATGGGAGAGCGTAAGGGACGAAAATGGGATGTTACAATCTTGGCTTCCAACTGCGAACTTGTTGGGGAAACAGATCACCCCCCAGATTAATTAGTTGAGGTACCAGCCTAGGGCGTGGGGGTGATAGTGGGGGCTGGACTGGAAGGAGCCGGCTTGTCTTTTGGGGTGCTAGCCGGGTCAGCTGGGTGGCAGATGTAGCTCGGCCCACCAGGTGGTTTACTCTCTGTTGGGGCGGGATTGGGAATGTCGGTGCTGGAAGCGGGAACACTGGGGTTAGGCACATTGGAGGTGGGTGCTGGACCCAAAGGGTTAGGTGCAGGAACATTGGCGGGATCAGCGGGGTAGCAGATGTATGTTGGGCCGAATCCTTGACCATCACCCAGAGCCGGAACATCGCCCGTGGGGGCCGGGATAGTTGAGGTGGGTGCTGGACTCGAAGTAAGGGCCGACGTAGGTGGGGGAACAGCAGAGGGGTCGACGGGGTGACATATGTAGATTTGCCCCCCGGATCCATGTGCTCCTGTGGGCTTGGGGTGGGGAACGTCTGTACCAGAGGGAAAGGCGGACAAAGGGGCGTCGGAGAACGTGAAGAGAACAGGAGAGTTTGCATCATTGGGTTGATCCCTAAGCATTTCAATACAAAATAAGCATCAGAATGAAGTGTTGTAGGGCTTTTTGTATAATGCCCACCGTTTGTAAGGGCCCGCAGTGACCCCAGTCATAAATAAGGCAGAAAGAAGTGCGACGAGGGTGAAGGATTGCATTTCTAACTTTGTTGCTTCAGATGTTATGCAGATTAGTTGGGTTCGATATTCTGGTTTTTTGGCAATCCCTGGCTACCCTTTTATGCACGAAATAGACAGTGACAATTTGGACGGGTACAAGGTGGAGAATGCGGCCCACCTAGCCCACCTCTTCTTTCCGCAGCAAGAGTAGATATTCTCTCCACTCCACAGCAATGACGGTGAAATCAATGCAACTGAATATTGTCCGTGGCCAGCCTTAGATGTCAATATCATGTATCAGTAGATGGCAGTTGCCTAACTCACTTCATACATGCATAGTGGTACTTGCCCACCACCCAAAAAAAGGTGAAAAACAGGGTCCTGCCGTGGAGCCGG
>Ga0307513_10002320_pt1 | contig 26540 bp, 22 predicted proteins | sample 15_EM_MG_FD_202174 | JGI IMG/M metagenome (GOLD analysis project Ga0307513, IMG submission 202174) | Populus trichocarpa ectomycorrhiza microbial communities from riparian zone in the Pacific Northwest, United States - 15_EM | ecosystem: Host-associated > Plants > Roots > Unclassified | place...
ACGCCAAGGCACCCGAGGCCCGTGGTATTTCTGCGGCACCGGGTGAATCAGCAGGTATGCGATGAAGCCGATCGCGACCATGCCGGGCATGTCACACCCCTCTGCGCGGGCTTGCAAGCCGACGGCGCGCGACAGGCACGGCCGAGCCTCACCGCGGGTGATCAGTCCGGTCCAGATGCGCAGGACCGTCCATCGGTGCAACCCCGTGACGATCAAGCGGTGCCCGCGCTACCCCGCCCTACTCATAGCGGCGGGCAGCGGATTGCCGTTCGCGCTGCAGGCGGGTGTCCAGTTGGTCCACCCATGGCCCCGATGACCCCGGGCCGGCCGCCCAGTGTGCGTCGACGGCCGTCGCAGACTGCGCCGGCGCCCAGCCGTGGACCTCGGGCCGGTGCGGGTCGCCCGTCCCGACGTGCCCGAGCGAGACGTTGTCTCCCGCTCTCGGCGGCCAGCTGGCCTCGGTCGTCAGCAGCGGGGCCACCGCCGAGCGCAAAGCCGGCCCGCCGACCGGTGCGTCGACTCCCCGTCTCGGCGGTGCCTCGCACCGGGTCCGCGCGGCCGACGGTTCGCGTCCGCTCGCGGGGACCTTCGACGCCCGCGCCGCCGACGCGGAGGAGGCTAAGCGCGGAGCGGCCGCGGCTGGCTGGCTCACCGCGCCGGCGACCACGTCGTTCAGCTTGACCATGAGGGCCACCGTCAGCGGCAGCACCAGCACACCCCACCAGCTCACCAGCTCGGCGAGCGCCAGCAGGATGCCGAGCACGATCGAGCCCTCGAGAAACGCGAAGCACAGGAAGCCGCTCGGCGTCAGATGCTTGAGGCCGAGCATGCGCGCGTACAGCGGCTGGTGGCGCTCCGGCTCGCGGGACAGGCCGGCGCGGCGCGATCGGGTCATCGGCCACCGCCGGAGTGACGGGCCGCCGCGACGGCGAAGACGGCCTGCTCCAGCGCGTAACCACGGTCCTCGGCGCCGCCCTTGACCGCGGCGTTGCAGTCGGCCGCGGCGCGCATGGCGTCGACCAGGCCCTCCGGGGTCCAACCGCGGCTGCGCTCCTGGGCCCGCTGGATCTTCCACGCCGGCATGCCGAGCGAGCTGGCCATCTGGTACGGATTTCCGCGCCCGGCGGAGGCGACCCGCGCGACGGTGCGCACGCCGTCGGCGATGGCATCGGCGATCGGCACCGGGTCGACGCCGACGTGCAACGCCCAGCGCAGCGCCTCGAGCGCGCCCGGCACGTCGCCGATCATCGCGGCGTCGGCGACCGTGAAGCCGCTGACCTCGGCACGCCCCTTGTAATACCGGGCCACGACGGCCGCCGTGATCTTCCCGTCCGTGTCGGCCAGCAACTGCGAGCAGGCCGCGGCGATCTCGCGCAGGTCGTTGCCGACCGCCGCCAGCAGAGCGGCCGCTGAGGCTTCGTCGCACCGGCCGCCGGCCCGCCGGAACTCGTCCCGCACGAACGCGATCCGCTCCCGGTCACCCTTGAGCTTCGCGACCGCGACGACCGTGGCGCCGGCCGACCGCAGGCCGTCGGCGAAGACCTTGCCCTTGGCGCCACCCGGGTGGGCGACGATCAGGCTCACCTCAGGATCGGGATTCTTCGCGTACGCAAGCAGCGCGGTCACCAGGTCTTTGCGCGCGTCCTGACCGCTGCGGATGACCAGCACCCGCCGCCCGCCGAACAGCGACGGACTGAGCATCTCGGCGACCTCGCCCGCGGCGAGCGAACCGGCCTCGTACTCCCGCACATCGGCGCCCGGTTCGGCCACCCGGGCGGCGTCGACGGCCGCGGTGATCGCGCGAGCGGCGAGCAGCTCCTCGTCGCCTTGGACGAGCAGCAACGGAGCGGGAGGCGGCGCTGTTGTCACGCCCGACATCGTCGCACGTGGCTCTGACAAGTCCGCACGGCTCACTCCCACGTGCCACACCCTGCTCGCAGGACGCGAAAGCAGACATATCGGCGACCCGAAATGTCATGCCAGCTGACAAGGTTCGCGATCAGGCCGCACGCCTGCCCCGCACCACAACGGCGATCCGGCCCGGGCGCGAACGGATCGCTCGAGGTCAAATCGCACAACCAGCCGACCCCGGGCGTGTCACGCGCACACCGCCCCGGCCCGAAGTCGCGAGCGCAGTCGCCAACGCACGGATCGCTCCGCGTCGCGTTGATCCGGCGAACGTTGGACGTGGCGGCCGGCCCGATGCGGCGTTGCGAGAGCCGCGGCCCGCTCGTGACCAATGGCGGGAGACCGGTAAACAGCTCGGCGAGGCACGCCCGCTACGCGACATCGGCTCGGCCCACGCGCGAGACCGCGTGGCGGCGCAACGTGGTGGGCACGACGCGGCAGGCACAGCGCAGCGGGCGCGACGGGGCGCGCAACGTGGCGGGCACCACGTGACGGACCGCGCGGCAGGCACCACGTGACGGACCGCATTGCGGGCACGACGTGGCGGGCACGACGTGGGGATCTTCGCCGCCTTCGGCGCTTGTGCGGCCACATAGCTGGACTCGTGGCGGCGGCAGTGGAACTGCGACTGCGCGGCCACCGTGCTGGTCGATCGCACGGCACCGGCAGCCGCGTTCCACCCACGCCTGGTGAGCCTGAACCACTGTTAGCCGACACGGCCGCGCCCGGCACGACGTGAACGCGCCGGGGGTGCTCAGTGGTCCCGGGGCAGATCCTCCGGTGCGGTCGCCCACGTGGTGTTGGCGGTGGGGCCGAGCGTGAACGTGACCGTCCCGCCGCGCTGCACGAACGACTCCGGCAGCCATGACTTGTCCAGCGACGCCCGGCCCAGCTTGACGCTTTGCACATACGTCTCCGTGCTGTCGGCGTTGATGTTCAGCTCGACGCCGTTGCTGCGGTCGATCACCACGCGGGTGAAGACCGGGCTGCCCAACAGCATCTCAGCCCGGCCCGGCACCTGCGGGAACATGCCGATCGCGGCGAACACGTACCAGGCGCTCATCGTGCCGAGGTCGTCGTTGCCCGGCAGGCCGGACGGCCCCACCCCGTACGCCGTGTCGACGATCTGCCGCACGGTCTCCTGGGTCTTCCAGGGCTGAGCCAGCCCGTTGTAGAGCCACGGCGCGTGAATGTCCGGCTCGTTCGTCGGGTCGTAGCGCAGCGCGCTCCCGCCGGTGACCGCCCAGTTGCCGTTCGCGTCGTGGAAGAAGGCGTCGAGCCGGGTGGCGGCTGCCGACCGGCCGCCCATCAGCGCCGCCAGCCCCGAGACGTCCTGCGGGACCAGCCATGTGTACTGCGCGCTCGAGCCCTGCGCGAAGCCGGCGTCGCTGGTCGGCGTGTATCCGGTCTGCCAACTCCCGTCCGCCTTGCGCGGCGCTTGATAGCCGACCGCCGGGTTGTATGTGTTCGTCCAGTAGTCGCCGCGCGGCAGCAGCTGCCGATAGAGGTCTTTGCGGCCGGCCCGCTGCGCCCACATGGCGAGGGAGAAGTCGGCGATCGAGTTCTCCAGCGTCTCGGCCGAGCCACCCCAGCAGTGGCAGATGTCGTTGGCCGCGTACTTGAGCGCCAGATACGTGTTCAGCGTCGACCGTTGGCCCAGGCACTGGCCGGGGCAGCCGGCGTCGGAGAGGGCGTCGGGATTTTGCACTGTGGCCTGTTTGTAGAGCGAATTCAGCGCCCCGTCGGCGTCGAAGTTGCGTACGCCCTGCGCGTACCAGGTGGCCAGGGTCGGGGCGGCCGGGTCGCCGGTCATCACGTGGGTGGGCGCGCCGAGGTGCAGCCAGCGGTCCCAGATGCCGCGGTTCTGCTCGGCGAACGCGATCATCGACTGCGCCATGTCTCCCGCGACGTCGGGCCGCAGGATGCCGAGCAACTGGATCTGCGCCCGATATTGGTCCCAGCCCGAGAACGTCCCGTAAACCGCCCGCTGCCCCGCCACCAGGCTGTGCACCTGCAGGTCGGCGCCCAGGTAGCGGCCGTCGAGATCGTTCATGGTCTGCGGCTGCATCAGCGCGTGATAGACCGAGGTGTAGAACGCCGTGTACCGCGCGTCGGTGCCGCCGCCGACCTTGATCCGCTCGAGCTCGGTGTTCCAGGCCGCGCGGGTGGCGGCGGCGACCGAGGCGACGGTCGCGTCGGCGGGCACCTCGGCGTCCCGGTTGGCGGCGGCGCCGGCCAGGCTCACGTACGAGATGCCGATCCGCATGTGGACGTCCCCGCTGGTGGCGGTGTCGAAGCCGACCCAGCCGCCGGAGCCCTTGCCCGCCCGGTCGGCCCCGGTGAGGTAGCCCTCGCCCCCGGTCGCCGTGGTGCTGCCCGGGGTGACAGTCGCGTTCTGCCAGGTGCCCGTGCGGGCGAAGGCCTGGTCGAAGACCGCGCTGAAGTAGAGCCGGTAGTACGACCGGCGATCGGGATTGTTCGCGCCGCCGCCGTTGCCGCGCCGCCCGCAGAACGCGCCGGTCAGCACCGACCCGGTGACGGTCCGGGTGGCCGGGTCGATGGCGATCTCCGCGTTCTCGCTGCCGTTGAGCGAGTTGGACGTGCGGAACAGCAGATTGGCCGCCGAGCCGGTGGGGAACGTGAAGTCGCTGACCCCGGCCCGGGTGCTGACCGCGAGGTCGGTGCGCACGCCGTTGTCGAGACCGACCGTGTAGCGCCCCGGGCTCGCCGACTCGTTGGCGTGCGAGAACGTGGACACGTACTTGGCGTCGGTGGTATCGGCGGTCGGCGAGGTGTCGACGGCCCCGACGAACGGCATGATCGGCACGTCGCCCGCCGCGCCCGGGTTGCAGCCGGCTCCATTGAGGTGGGTGAGGCTGAATCCGCGCAGCTTCGTCACGTTGTACGAATACCCGTTCGACGCGCCGGTGCTGGTCTGGTCGCCGGTGGTGCTCGTCGGGCTCCACGCGATCATGCCGAACGGCCGGGTCGCGCCGGGCCACGTGTTGCCGTCGTGGGCGGTGCCGACGAACGGATCCACATAGCGCACCGGATCGGTGACCAGTGGCACCTGCGACGGCACGGCATCGGCGGGGACGGCCGGCGCCAGCGTGGCAACCAGCAACGCCCCCACGGCGCCGGCCAGCACGGCTCGCACTCTCGACATCGACAACCTCCAAGATCTCGGGTCGCCGGTACCGTACGGCGGCCCACGGCACCGGCGGGAGAAGCACCGGTGAACGGTGAACGTCATCTATGTCTACCGTGCCGGTACGACGTTTTCCGGCGCTCGTCGTCGAGTCGCGAACGCAGCCAGGAAAGCGCGCCGCGGGCAAGCGATCGCTTGGCGGCGCCGATCGCCTCAAGCCCCGGCGGCGACGGCGAAAGGCCACCCGCGACCAGGAATCCGGCGTGCGCGGCGAGGATGGCCGTCACGGCCGCACGCTCGTGCTCCGCGCCCGGCGCGTGGCAGGCCAGCAGCGGCTCGGGGTCGATGCCGTCGCCCGCCGCGCCGGACAGCAGCATGACGAGGTCGACGAGGGGCGAGCCGAGCCGGGCGTGCGGCCAGTCGACGAAGACCGGCCGCTCGGCGGTGAGCAGCATGTTGTGCGGATAGAGGTCGAAGTGGACGAGCGCGGTGCCCTGCGCCGCGGCCAGCCCGTCGGCCTCGAGATCGATCAGCTGGGACAGCGAACTAGCGGCCCACGGATGAAGCTCCGCCAGGGCCGCTTCGTCGGCGATCTCCGCCCAGCCCCCGAGCCGGGGATGGTCGGACCGCAGCGGAACCGGCACGGGAGCCAGCCGGGTCGCCGCGGCGAGGACCCGGTCCAGCTGGTGCCGGCGCCAGGGCCGGGCGGGCTCGGCGCCGTCGACATCGGCGAAGGCGAGCGCGATCCACTGCTCGTCGTCGACGCTGCCGAGGAACCGCGGCGCCGGCACCTGCGCCGGCAGGACGGCCGCGATCTCGGCCTCGGCGCGGTGCAGCTCGGCCTGGCCGGGCCACCCGACGGCGTCCATGGCCTTGACGAAGACCCGCCGGCCGTCGCCGAGCACGAACCGGGCGGCAAGCCCGGGCGAGAAGCCGCCGGCGCAGTTGCGGGCGCTGACCACCCGGCCCCGGACCAACTGCTCGACGACGGCGCGGCCCGCCGCCGGCATGTCGGCCCAGAGCAGCCGATCCTTGCTTGCGGACATGCGGTGAACTCCTTCGAACGGACGCGGCGAGTTTGAACGGACGCGGCGAGAGGGCGGAAAATCAGCGGGCCGGTGGGCTGCCGCGCGCGACCACGGCCAGGCCGGGCCCGGCGGTGACCGCGGCGAGATCGCCACCTTGATCGGTACGCAGCACCCGGGCGCCGCCGCGGGCCAGCCGGGCCAGCACGGCCGGGTTCGGATGCCCGTAGTCGTTGACCAGGCCGACGGACACCAGGGCGACAGCCGGATCGACCGCGTCAAGAAACGCCGGTTCCTGATACGCACTGCCGTGATGCGCGACCTTGAGGATGTCCACGTGCAGCCCGGCCGGTCCGCGGGCGGTCAGCAGCTCCTGCTGCTCCTCGGTCTCCGCGTCGCCCGGCAACAGGACGGTCCGGCCGGCCAGCCGGGCGTGCAGCACGAGCGAGTTGTTGTTCGGGTCCGAGTTGGTCCCGCGCAGCGGCTCGACCGGCCCGAGAACCGTCAACCGCAACCCGCCGACAGCGTACGACCAGCCCGGACCGACCGGATAGACCGGAGTGCCCGCCGTGCCGGCCTGCCGGGCCACGGCCGCGCGCCCGCCCACCGGTTCGGGCCACTCGGGCGTCACGACGGCGGAGACGGCCCGGCCCCGGAACACCCCGGCGATCCCGCCGATGTGGTCGACGTGGAAGTGACTGACCACGAACAACACGACCTGCCGCACGCCCAGCCGCTGCAGGCAACGGTCGACGGCGTTCGGCTCGGGACCGGCGTCCACCACCACCGCGCGCCCGGACCCCGCCGGCAGCACGATCGCGTCGCCCTGGCCGACCGCGCACGCCACGATCAGCCAGTTCGGTGGTGGCCAGCCGGACGCGAGCAGGCGTACCGGAATGGCACCGAGCATGGCGCCGACCGAGACCACCGCGACCAGCCGGCGCACGACCGGCTTTCGCGCCGCGACCAGCAGCGCGACGGTGATCGCGGCCAGCAGCAACGCGCCGGGCCAGCCATCCGGCCAAGGCACCGCGCCCGCGGGTATCCGGGCCCCGTAGGTCGCCACGACGACGAGCCACTTCGCCGGCCAGTGCCCGGCCCACGCGGCGAACTCCGCCCCGGCCGGCCACACCGGCGAGAGCACGGCCGAGCCCACGCCGAGCAGGGTGGCCGGCGCGATCGCGGGCACGACCAACAGATTCGCCGGCACCGCCACCAAGCTCACCGTCCCGGACAGACCGGCGATCACGGGGCCACAGGCGAGCTGGGCGGCCGCCGGGACCGCGAGGGCCTCGGCCGCCCACCGGGGCCATCCGTGCCGGGTCAGGGCGTCCCGCCAGCGCGGCGCGAGCAGCAACAGCCCGCCGGTGGCCAGCACCGACAACGCGAACCCGGCGTCACCGGACAGCTCAGGGTCGTACCCGATCAGCGCCGCGACGCCGGCGGCCAGCGCGGGCAGCGCCGCCCGCGGCCGCCCCGAAGCGAGCCCGAGCAGCCCGATCGCGCCCATCGACGCCGCCCGCACCACGCTCGGCGACGGCCGCGCCAGAATCACGAACCCGGCCAGCGCCACCCCGCACACGACGGCGGTCACCGCCGGACCGGCCCGGGTCCAGCGGACCAGCAGCAGCACGACGCCGAGCACGATTGCGACGTTCGAGCCGGAAACGGCGGTGAGGTGCGTCATTCCGGTGGTCCGGAAGTCGTTCTCGAGCACCGGATCCAGCCGGCTCGTGTCGCCGACGACCAGGCCGGGCAGCAGGCCGCCGGCATCGTCGGGCAACGGCTCACATGCCCGCTGCAGCCCGGTCCGCAGCACCCCCGCGGCGCGCTGGGCCCACGGCGGCCGCCCGACGAGCGTCGGCGCCTCCTTGACCGACACGACCGCCGCACGCAGATCACCACCGCGTGGCTCGAGCAGCCGTCCCCGTGCGGTGGCCCGCTGCCCCGGCAGCAGCCCGCGCCAGCCCGGATCGGCGGCCAGCACCAGCGCTCGCGCGGACAGCGACATCGCCGGCCCGGCAACGCGCACGGCGGTGAGATCAACGGCAACCAGATAGGTCGGGGGCAAGCCGGGCGATCCGCGCAGGGCCCGCGGATCATCCCGCACGATCAATTCGATTTGTACGCTTGCCCCGGCCCGGACGAGCGCGGCGAGTGGTCCGGCCTCACGCACGCTGACCCGGGCCGCCGTGACAGCGGCTCCCGCCGCAGCGCCGAGCAACACCGCCACCGCGATCCAGCGGATCGGTTTCGTGGAAGCGCGCAGTTTCGCGGCAGCGACGGCGGCTGCCAGCGCGGCCCCGGTGAGAAGGAGGCCGGAACGAGCGGACAAATAAAGACAGGCCAGAGCCGCCAGCCACATCGCCACGGCGAAACCGGCAAGCCGCAGGTCGGGCAGCCCGGCCTCCCGGGCGCTCCGCGACACATCGGATCGGCCGGTCATGGCTGAGCCTCCTTAGGCATGCCCTTCTGGCCCTCGCCTGCGAGCGCGGTGATACGCGCAGCCGTTTGCCGCTCGGTGCAGTCGGTCATACCGTCACCAGGTCTTTGAGTTGCTCGTAGCGGGAGTCGCCGATGCCGTCGACCTTGCGTAGGTCGCCGACGGAGGTGAAGCCGCCCTGCGCCTCGCGGGCGTCGAGGATCCGCTGGGCCAGGACCGGGCCGACGCCGGGCAGGGTGTCGAGATCGGCGAGGGTGGCCGTGTTGAGATTGACCGGGCCCTGGGGCGCACCCGCGGCCGGGGCGCCCGCCGCGCCGGTGGCGGCGACCGCGCCCGGCGGCGGGGTCACCCCGACCAGGATGAGCTCGCCGTCGACCACCTTGCGGGCGAGATTCAGCAGGGCCACGTCGACGCCGGGGTCGGCGCCGCCGGCGGCCTGCAACGCGTCGGCCACCCGCGCACCGGCCGGCAGCCGGACCAGGCCCGGCTTCCGCACCCTGCCACCGACCGCGACCACGACCTCGGCGCCCACGGAGGTCTTGGCCGGGGCGACCGCCCCCGCTCCGCCCGCGGGAGCCGGAGAGTCCACGGCGGACGGAACCGGCGGGACGGGGTCGACCCGCGGCCGGGCCCGCCAGGCGAGCACGGCCGCGATCAGCACGACGACCACGGCCACGACGGCAAGCGCTCGCACCCCGCGGCGCCCCGGATCGAAGGCCCCGAGCCCGATCCGGCGCGCGCCACCCGCATCGTCGGCGGACTCCGGAAAGCCCTGGCGAAGCCGGCCATCGGACGGGTCCGCCTCGTCCCGCAGCGGCTCGGCGCCGCCCTCGTAGTGCCACTCGTAAACCGGCTTGTCAGCCGGCTCGTAAACGGCCGGCGCAGCAGAAACCGGCGGCGCGGCGTCGGCGTCGAGGTCGATGTCATCGGGCCAGCTCGGGATCAGATCGGTCCAGGACAGCGGACCCTCGTCACCGGTCGGCCAGCCCGGTGGAGCCGGGACGGACGGCCGCGCGGCGGCTCGCTCGCCGTCCGAATTGTCGGGCTCGGCCAGAACCGACCGGAGCCGGGACCGGACGACGTCATCGGGATTGGTCGCCTCTTGCACGTACCCGAACGTAGGGTTTCGCCGAACGCAACCGACGGACCTATCCGCCCGGCTGTGCACTGTGGAAAACGCGATCGACCATGTGAGTTGTGCTAAGGAGCCCGGTGACAAAACCGCTAAGGAGCCAGGCGATCGCCGACGCGGTCGTGCGGTTACGGGCGGCCGGCTGCGTGTTCGCCGAGGACGAGGCCGCCGTCCTAGACGAGGCCGCGCCGGACGAGGACACCCTGCGCGACCTGGTCCGGCGGAGAGCGACCGGCGAGCCGCTGGAGCAGGTCGTTGGCTACGCCGACTTCTGCGGGGTACGCGTACGCCTGCGGCCTGGCGTCTTCGTCCCCCGCATCCGCAGCGCCCTGCTAGTCGAACGCGGCTCGCGCGCGGCAGCGAGAACCGAACAGCCCGTCGTAGTGGACCTGTGCTGCGGATCCGGCGCGCTGGGACTGGCCGTGCGGCGACAAGTCCCCGGCATCGACCTCTACGCCGCCGACCTCGAGCCCGCCGCCGTCGCCTGCGCCCGCGACAACTTCGGCGACGACCGCGACCGGGTCTACGCGGGTGACCTCTTCGACCCGCTTCCGACCCGCCTCCAGGGCCGGATCGACGTGCTGCTGGCCAACGTTCCCTATGTCGCCCGGCGACACATCGCGCTGTTGCCGGCCGAGGCGCGCGACCATGAACCGCACACAGCGCTCGACGGCGGCGACGACGGTCTCGATATCTTCCGGGCGGTGGTCGCCGCGGCGCCACTGTGGCTGTCGCCCGGCGCGACGCTGCTCTCCGAGATCACCGAGGCGCAGATCGACGCCGCGACCGAGGCCGTTCGGGCCGCCGGATTGGCGCCCGAGGTGACCTATGACGAGGATCTCGAGGCGACGGTCATCGAGGGCCACCGCTAGTCACCCCCTTGCGATAAGGTCGGCGGCCGGCAGAGAGGGGCGCGGCGGTGGGCCTGTTGCGCAGGGCGACCCGGGCCCGGTTGGCGAGCCAGGTGATCCGCCGGCTGCGCCGCTCGGGCGCGACCGAGGTGCGATATCACGCGGCCACGTTCTCGGTGCGGTTCACCGCCGTCGGCGATGCCGTGCCGACCGTGCTCGAGCTTGCCGGGCTGCTCGCCGACCGGTCGGGCGGTCGCCGCGAGCGCCGGGCGCGGATGGAGCGGTTCGTCGCCGGATTTTTGCGTACGCCGGGAGTGCCCGATGTTTGGCAGGACGCGCGCCCGCTGCTGCGTCCCGTGCTGCGCGGCCGGACGCTGGCCGACGTCGGCGTACCGATCCGCCGCCCGGTGCTGCCGTTCCTGGCCGAGTTCGTGGTGGTGGACCAGCCGAACACGATGGCCTACGTGGCGGCCGACCAACTCGCCGGCTGGGGCGTGACCGCCGACGAGGTGTTCGCGGCCGCCCGGGCCAATCTGACCGGCGCCGTGCTGCAGGGCGTCGCCGACGAGCCGGTCGTCGTGCAGTTCGTGGACGACGGCGACGCCTACTGGACGTCGCACCTGTTGCTGGACGGTTGGCTGGGCCGGCTGGCCGAGCAGGTCGGGGGCGTGCCCGTGGCGTTCGCGCCGGAGCGGGGCACGCTGCTGGTCACGGCCGACGGCAGCCGGCAGCTGAACGAGCTGTTCGGCCAGGCGGAAAAGGTCTACACGACCTCGCCTCGGGCGATCACCCCGATGGCGTACGTGAGCGACGAGCACGGCCGCACGGTCCCGTACGCCGCGCCGCCCGGGCACCCGCTGCACGAACGCGTGCGGCGCGCCGAGGCGGTGCTGGCGGTGCAGGAGTACGCCCGCCAGGCCCGCCTGCTCGACAACGCGGCCGAACTCGTGCTGGTCGACGGCCTGCGCACCCGCGCGATCTGGGCCCGCAACGAACCGGCCCTGCTCCCCGCCGCCGACGAAGTCCTGGTCGGCGAGGCAGCCACGCCCTGGGCAGAACTGCTGCCGCACCTGCACCAAGCGACCGACCTGGACCCACCCCGCTGGCACGGCACCCACTGGCCCACCCGATGATTTTCCGGTGGCGGGCCGGCCCCCGGGTCGGGAGGATCGGGGCATGATCGGTTCACTGCGGGCCGTGGCACTGGACGCCCCGGACATCGACCGCCTGGCCACGTTCTACGAGCAGCTCGCCGGCTGGCGACGCGTCCCCGGCGATGACCCCGAGGATGATTGGATCACGCTCGACAGCGATGACGGCTGGCGGATCGGACTGCAACGGGCCACCGACCACGTGCCGCCCCGCTGGCCGGGCCAGGAGCGTCCGCAGCAGGCCCACCTCGACTTCCGGGTGCCAGACGTCGACGCGGCCACGGAACGCGCCCAGCAGCTCGGCGCCACCGTGCTGCGCCGCAACGAGCGGTGGCACACACTGGCCGACCCGGCCGGCCACCCGTTCGACCTGTGCCGCAACCCGGACGATCCACGGACCACTCTGATGGCCGTCATGCTCGACTGCCCCGACGCGAAGGAGCTGAGCCACTTCTACGCGGAGCTGCTCGGCAAGCCGGTGACGTACGAGGCGGACGGGGTCGCCATGATCGGCGAGGACGGCGCGCAGCCGGTGATGTTCCAGCAAGTGGAGCAATACAACGCCCCGCGCTGGCCGGATCCGGCGTACCCGCAGCAGATCCACCTCGACGTCACGGTCCAGGACGTGGATGCGGCGGAACGGGCCGCCCTCGACATCGGCGCCACCCGGCTCGACGGCGCCGGCCCGAACTGGCGCGTCTACGCCGATCCGGCCGGCAAGCCGTTCTGTCTGATCTGGCCGGCGGCAAGCCGTTCTGTCTGATCTGGACGGTCTAGGCGGCCGGACTACCGGCGGTGTACGACCACGCCGGCCACGCCCGGGCCCACGTGCGCCGCGACAACGGCGCCGATCTCGGTGATGTAGCAGTCCCGGAGGCGGTCGCCGAGGCGCATCGTCACAGCGTCCGCCAGGGCCGCCGCCCGGTCCGGGGCGCCCAGGTGGTGCACCGCGATGTCGACCTCGCCGTCGCCGGACGCCTCCACCGCCAGGTCCACCAGCCGGGCCAGCGCCCGGCCCGCCGTGCGGACCTTGTCGCGGAGCACGATCGAGCCGTCCACCATGTGCAGGATCGGTTTCACCGAGAGCGCCGTGCCGAGCAGCGCCGACGCCGCCCCGATCCGGCCGCCGCGGCGCAGGAACTCCAGCGTGTCGACGTAGAAGAGGGTGCTCACCCGCGCCGAATGGTCGATCGCGGCCTGGCGTACCGAAGCGATCGGCTCGTCCCGCGCGGCCGCCGCCGCGGCGGCCAGCGCCGCGAAGCCCAGCCCCATCCCGGTGGTCTGGCTGTCCACGACCTCGACCTGCGGGCCCACCGCGGCCGCCCCGAGCTGGGCCGCCTCGAAGGTGCCGGAGAGGTTCGCGGACAGGTGCACCGAGACGATGCCGCTGGCGCCGGCGTCCAGCAGTTTCCGGTAAGCCTCGGCGAATTGCGACGGGGCGGGCCGGGACGTGGTCACCGACGAACGCCGGCCACCCAGCGCCCGGGCGACCTCCGCGGGCGTGATCTGCGACCCCTCGAGCCCCGAATCGCCGTTGACGACCACGGTCAGTGGCACGACGGTGAGGTCATACGTGCCGCTCAACTCGGCCGGCAGGTACGCGGTGGAGTCGGTGACGACCGCGACGGTCATGCGGGCACGGTAACCGATCGACGCCTAATTCGCGCGCACGGTGGCCACGATGAACGGAACACCTTGCTGGCAGGTGGTCATCTGCCCCGGTTCGGCCCGACCGGTGACGGTGATCGACGAGCCGACCTTGGCCTGCGAGCGCAGCGCCGGGTCGCCGAAGATCAGCACATGGTGGCTGTCGGCGCTCTGCAGGATCAGGCAGTTCGGCTCGACGCCGGCCGCCACGGTGCCCGAAAGTGTCTCGGCCGAGCTCCCTGCGGACGGCTTGGCGCCGGCACTTTGCGTTTCAGACCCGGCGGAGGCCGGAGCCGACGCCGATCCCCCGATCGGACTGCTGCTACCTGCGGTGTTACCCGCGCAGCCGGCGAGGGCGAGGGCCACCGAAGCGGCGAGGAGCGCCGCGATTCGACGAAGAGTCATGCCGGCTTGGACGCGGTGGCCCGGCCGCCGGGTTCCCCGGATGATCAAGAGGCCGCTCATACCGGCGGCGGGACCGGCCGGTCCGAGAACGGTCCGACGTTGTACGCCCCGAGCTGCCAGCCGCGCGCCGCGTCGTGGGTCAGCTCGACCCAGTGACAATTCTGCAGCGCTCGCAGCGTGCGCAGCTGCTCCATCGGCCAGCCCAGCACCTGCCCGATCCCCTGCCGCGCGCCGGCGCCGTGGGTCGCCACCACCACCGTCCCGCCCGGCGGCGCCAGCTCGGCGGCCTCGAGCAGCCCGTCGGCGACCCGTTTGCCCAGGTCGGTGAGGGTTTCCACGTCGCCGCCGACGACATCGGCGCCGGCCTGCCAGCGGGCGTGCTCCGCGGGCCGGGCCGCCTTGACCTCGGCCATGGTGAGGCCCTCCCACACGCCGAAGTAGCGCTCGCGCAGCCGCTCGTCCTGGCGTACGGACAGGCCGGTGAGCGCGGCCAGCGCGGACGCCGTGTCGGCGGCGCGCTGGAGGTCGCTGGAGACGATCGCGGCGGGATGCAGCCGGACCAGCAGCTCGGCCGCGTCCACGGCCTGCTGGCGGCCCAGCTCGTTGAGTGGCACGTCGGTCTGGCCCTGGACGCGATTGCCCGCGTTCCAGTCCGTGTTGCCGTGGCGCCAGACGATGAGCCTGGTCACGCCGCTCCGGAGCGGTCGGCCTCGACCATGTCGCGATCCACGAACGGGATGGACGGGCAGTCCTTCCACAGCCGGTCGAGGGCGTAGAACTCGCGCTCCTCGGTGTGCTGGACGTGGACCACCACGTCGATGTAGTCGAGAAGCACCCAACGGCCCTGCCGCTCGCCCTCGCGCCGGACCGGCTTCGCCTTTTCCGGCAGGGTGACCAGGGCTTCCTCGATGGCGTCGACGATCGCCGTGACCTGGCGCTCGTTGGACGCCGAGGCGATCACGAACGCGTCGGTGATGTAAAGCTGGTCGGCGACGTCGATGACGACGATGTCCTGCGCCTTCTTGTCGGCGGCGGCCTGCGCGGCCGTCATCGCCAACTCGAGCGCGCGCTCAGTAACGGGCAAGAGTTTCCCCTCTATAAGACAACTCCAAGTGCTATAAGCCTCTCACACGGGTCCGACATTCCCAGCCCCCAGATAGAGCCGCCGCTTGGCGATGTACTGCACCACCCCGTCGGGAACCAGATACCAGACCGGCTTGCCGGCGGCGACCCGGGAGCGGCAGTCGCTCGACGAGATGGCCATCGCCGGCACCTCGACCAGCGTCACGGTGTCCGCCGGCAGGTGGTCGTCGGACAGCTCGAAGCCCGGCCGGGTCACCCCGATGAAGTGCGCCAGCGAGAGCATCTCGAGCGCGTCTTTCCAGGACAGGATCCGGGCCAGGGCGTCGGCGCCGGTGATGAAGAACAGCTTGGTCGCCGGCCCGTAGACGGCGTTCAGGTCGCGCAGGGTGTCGACGGTGTAGGTGGGTCCGTCCCGGTCGATGTCGGCGCGGCTGACGTGGAACCGCGGGTTCGACGCGGTGGCGATGACCGTCATCAGGTAGCGGTCCTCGGCCGGGCTGACCGCACCACCCTTCTGGTACGGCTCCCCCGTGGGCACGAACACGACCTCGTCCAGGTCGAACCGCCCGGCCACCTCGCTGGCCGCGACCAGGTGCCCGTGGTGGATCGGGTCGAACGTACCGCCCATGATCCCGACCCGCCGACCGTCAGACATCAGCGAAGAATAGATCAACCATCCAGCCGTTTGCGTACGGCGCTGAGCAGGTCGGCGGCCGTGAACGGCTTCTCGAGCAACGCCACCCCGGGCTCGAGCGTCCCCTGCGAGGCCAGCACCGGCTGGGCGTACCCGGACATGTAGAGCACCCGGGTGTCGGGCCGGACGCCGACCAGCCGCTCGGCCAGCTCCTTGCCCAGCATCCCCGGCATCACCACGTCGCTGACCAGCAGGTCGATCGCGCCGTCGTGCAGGGCCGCCAGCTCTAGCGCCTGCACGCCCCCGTCGGCCGCGAGCACCCGGTAGCCGGCCCCGGAGAGGATCCGCCCGGCCACGTCGCGCAGCGCGGCCTCGTCCTCGACTACCAGCAGTGTCTCGCCGTGCCCGCTGGTGCGCACCGGCTCCTCGGCCGCCGGGGCGTCCGGGTCGGCGCCCGAGATCGGCAGCAGCACGGTCACCGTGGTGCCCAGGTCGGCCGCCGACGAGATGCTCACCGAACCACCCGCCTGGGTGACGATGCCGTAGACGGTGGCCAGGCCGAGCCCGGTGCCCTCGCCGCTGGCCTTCGTGGTGAAGAACGGCTCGAACGCCCGCTCGATCACCTCCGGCGCCATCCCGGTGCCGGAGTCGCAGACCCGCAGCCGGACGTACTCGCCGGGGGCGAGCTCGGGGTGCGCCTCGTCGACCACGAAACCGGCCGTGTCGACCACCAGGTTGCCGCCCACCGGCATCGCGTCCCGCGCGTTCACGGCCAGGCTGACCAGCAGTTGCTCGATCTGGCCGGGGTCGCAGCTGACCGGCGGCAGGTTGGCGCCGGGCCGGACGATCAACGTGATGTGCTCGCCGATCGAGCGGCGCAGCATCTGCTCGACGTCGGCGATCACGGCGTTCAGGTCGAGCACCCGGGGCCGGACGACCTCGCGCCGGGCGAACGCCAGTAGCTGGTGGGTCAGGTCGGTGCCGCGCTGCCCGGCCCGGATCACCTGTTTCGCGTCGGCCGCGATGGCCGTCAGGTCGGGGGTGTCGGACTCGGCCTCCTCGATCACGAAGTTCGCGTAGTTCACGATCACGCCGAGCATGTTGTTGAAGTCGTGCGCGATCCCGCCGGCCAGCTGGCCGAGGCTCTCCAGGCGCTGGCTGCGGTGCGTCTGCACCTCGACCCGCTGCCGGTCCGCCTCGGCGCGCAGCTTGGCCCGCTCGGCGTCGGCCCGCTCACGGTCGGTCAGGTCGCGGACGACGGCCACGACCAGCCGGCCCTGCGGGGTGTCCACGGCCGCGTAGCTGACCTCGGCGGCGAACGTGGAGCCGTCGCGGCGGCACACCGACAGCGAGGCCGTGCCCAGCGGATCCGGCACCCGGCCGGCCGGCCCGGCCGGCTGCGCGAAGTAGGCCGCCCGTTCAGAATCGGCGAGCAAGAATTCGGCCTGCTTGCCGAGCAGCTCGGCGCGCGGCCAGCCGAACAGTTCCTCGGCGCGGTCGTTGACCAGCACGATCCGCTCCGCGTCCAGCACCAGGATCGCGTCGGGCGCGGCCTGCAGCAGGCCGCTGGACAATTCCTCGGACCATTCCACAGCTCACCCCCCGGAAGCTCCCCGATCATGAGGTTATCGGGTGCAACCGGGCGGAAAGGGCAGAATGGCCGTCAGCCGCGTGCCGCCAGGGCACGACGGACATCATCGTCACCGTCCGTGACCACCCGGCGCAGGATCGTCGGCACGTCGCTCGCGGCCAGCAGCTCGGCGGCGAGCTCCCGGGTGCGCGGCTCGACGGCCAGCACCGGATAGGCCCGCTGGGCGATCCGCTCGGCCGACATGCCGGTACGGACCCGCAGCATCGCGGGCATCTCGGCGAAATACCGCGACACGTACGGTGCGGTCAGATCGAGCTGCTCGGGGTGCCAGAACCCCTCGGCGGCGGCCTCCGCGAGCCGGTTCGACACCTCGGTGTCGCTGGTCAGGGTGGCCCACGCGGTGGCCTTGGCCGCGGCCGTGGGCACCGCCGCGTGACAGCGCCCGGCCCACTGCTCGCCGGTCGCGCTGCGGTCGCGGATCAGCTCGTTCTCGATCTCCTCGGGCCCGGCCGCGCCGAGCACGACCAGCCGGTAGAGGATCAGCCAGCGCAGGTCGGTGTCGACGGCCAGCCCCTCGGGCACGCCGACGCCGTCCAGCCAGCCCTGCAGCCGGACCCGGTCGATCGTCGCGCCGACCAGCTTGCGGGCCGCGGCCAGCTGCCGGGACCCGCCCGGCTCCGAGGCCGCCAGCAGCCGGTCGCACGCCTGCGCCACGAGTTCGAGCGCGACGCCGCGGGTCTCGGCGGTGGAGTACAGGTCGACGAGGCGGCGGCTGAGCGCGAGCACGTCCTCGATGACCACCACCTCGGTCTCCACCGGCAGCGCCGCCAGCACCAGGGTGACCAGCTCGGCGACGGGCCGTTCGCCGTCGGTGACCGCGTCCAGCAGCGAGGCCCAGACCGTGGCGCGGGCCAGCGGATCGGCCAGCAGGGGCAGGATCAGCGGCACCGCGGCCACCGACGCGTCGTCCAGCCGGATCTTCGCGTACGTCAGATCGCCGTCGTTGAGCAGCAGCAGGTCGGGGGCCTCCTGGCCGGCCAGCTCCGGCACCGGGGTGCGGCCGCCGTCCAGGGCCGGCTCCAGGTCGAGCTCGAACCGGCGACGCAGCACCGCCCCGTCGGCGCGGCGGTCGTAAAGCCCCACGCCCACCCGGTGCGGCCGCAGCGTCGGCCAGTGCTCGGGCGCGGTCTGCACGATCGTCACGCCGCCGTAGCGGGCGCTGGCCGGCTCGATCTCGGCCCGGAGCGTGTTCACCTGAGCCTGCCGCAGCCAGACGTCGGCCCATGCGGTGAGATCCCGGCCGCTCGCCTTGGACAGCGCGGTGAGCAGGTCGGCCAGGGTCGCGTTGCCGTACGCGTGCCGGGCGAAATACTCGTTCAGCCCGGCCAGGAACGCCTCGTCACCCACCCAGGCGACCAGTTGCTTGAGCACGGCCGCGCCCTTGGCGTACGAAATGCCGTCGAAGTTGAGCAGTGCGAGGTCCGTGTTGTCGACCTCGGTGGGCGCCACCGGATGGGTGGACGGCCGCTGGTCGGCGCGCATGCCCCAGGCCTTGTCCTGCATCGCGAAGGTGGTCCAGCAGCCGGTGAACCGGGTGGCCTCGGCGGTGACCCGGTAGCCCATGTAGTCGGCGAACGACTCGTTCAGCCACAGGTCGTCCCACCAGGCCATGGTCACCAGGTCGCCGAACCACATGTGCGCCATCTCGTGCGCGACCACGGTGGCCCGGCTCTCGCGCTGGCTGTCGGTGACCGCCGAGCGATAGATGAACTCGTCCCGGAAGACCACCAGACCCGGATTCTCCATCGCGCCGAAGTTGAACTCGGGCACGAAGGCCTGCTGGTAGTGCCCGAACGGATAGCGCACGGCGAACAGCTCGTGATAGCGGTCCAGGCACTGCTTGGTGACCGTGAACAGCTCGTCTGCCTCGGCGTCGAGGAACCGGGCGAGCGACTGCCGGGCGTACAGGGCCAGCGGGATGCCGTCATGCTCGTCGGTGCGCGCGTGGTAGGGACCCGCGATCAGCGTGAAGACGTAGCTGGCCAGCGGCAGCGTCTCGGCGAAGGCGTGCCGGCCGGAGACCGGCGGCTCGGCCGGCATCCCGTTCGCGGCGACCAGCCAGTCGGCGGGCGCGGTCACGCTCAGCCGATACGGCGCCTTGAGGTCGGGCTGGTCGAAGCACGGGAAGATCCGCCGGGCCCCGTCCAGGAACATGTGGCCGTAGAGATAGACCTGTTTGTCCGCCGGGTCGACGAACCGGTGCAGCCCCTCGCCCGTGTTCGAATACGCCATCTCGGCCTCGATCACGAGCTCGTTCGCCGCGGCCAGGCCGGTCAGCGCGAGCCGGTGCTCGATCAGCGCGGTGGCCGGGTCCAGCGGCACCCCGTTCAGCGTCGCGGAGAGCACCTCGGCGGGCTCGAACTCGACGAACGTCGCCGCGCCGGGCTGGCCGGCGAACCTGACCACGGTCCGAGATCGAAAGGTCGCGGCGTCCCGGCTCAGATCCAGATCGATCTCGTACGCGGTGACGGTGATCGTCGCGGACCGGGCGGCGGCCTCGGCACGGGTCAGGCTCGGCATGCCGTTCATCATGCCCGTCACGACGACCCGGCCGCATACCCACGCGCGACGGCGCCGAGAAACCTGATCGTTGATCCACAATCGGCGCGCTAACATGCCCCTGTGCGCACAATCGTGAACCTGTGCTGGTGGCCGTCCTGACGGGCGGCACACCCCCACGCGCATGACTCATCCGCGGCCGCCTCGTGCAGGCGGCCGTTGTGCTGTGCGCCGAGGCGGCTCTCTCCGCACCGGAAAGGGAGCCCCACCATGCCGACCACCTTGACCGACCGCCGCCTCAGCGGCTTCCAGCCCAGCGGCCACCTGCATCTGGGAAACCTGCTGGGCGCGCTGCGGCCGATGGCCGCGGCGCAGGACGACCGCGAGTCCATCGCGATGATCGCGGACCTGCACGCGCTCACCATCGAGCACAACCCGGCGACAGTACGGACAATGACGCGGGAACTGGCGACGCTGATGCTGGCCGCCGGGATCGACCCGGCCCGCACCGCGATCATCGTCCAGTCCCAGATCCCCGAGCACACCGCGCTGCACTACCTGCTGGAAAGCACCACCATGCACGGCGAGGCCGCGCGGATGATCCAGTTCAAGGAGAAGTCGGCGGCCGGCGGCCCGGTCCGCCTCAGCCTGCTCACCTATCCGGTGCTGATGGCCGCCGACATCCTGCTCTACGACACCCGGCACGTGCCGGTCGGCGACGACCAGAGCCAGCACGTCGAGCTGGCCCGGACGATCGCGACCCGGTTCAACAACCGCTACGGCGAGACGTTCACGGTGCCCGAGGCGGTCAAGCCGGTGGGCGCCGCGCGGATCATGGACCTGGCGAACCCGGCCGCCAAGATGAGCAAGAGCAGCGGGACCGGCCGGATCGGCCTGCTCGACCCCAGCGAGGTGGTCCGCCGCACGATCGCCCGCGCGGTGACCGACCCGGTCGGCGTGGTCCGGCGCGACCCGGACGCCCAGCCCGGCGTCACCAACCTGCTGGAGATCCTGGCCGCCTGCACGGGATCGGCACCGGAGGGCTTCACCTCGTACGGCGCGCTGAAACGGGCGGTCACCGAGGCGGTGGAGGCGGCGTTGGCGCCGATCCGGGCGCGCTATGCCGAGCTGCAGGCCGACCCGGGCCACGTCGACGCCGTGCTCGCCGACGGCAAGGCCCGGGTGCAGGAGACCGCGCAGGCCACGCTCTCGCGGGCCCGGCGGGCGATCGGGTTACTTGGTTAAGACGCTCAGCCGCTTCTCGAAGCAGACGCTGAACGGGTTGCCGACGTACTCGCCGTACACCGGGATCGGCTGGTAACCGGCCGACCGGTAGAGGTGCAGCGCCGCGGAGAGGTAGGTGCCGGTCTCGAGCCGCAGGATCGGCCGGCCCGCGGCCAGCGCCTCCTCCTCGAGCGCGACGATCAACTGCCGGGCGATGCCGCGGCCCCGGTACGCCGGGCGGACGAACATCCGCTTGAGCTCGGCGACGCCGTCGCCGAGCGGCTCCCACGCGCCGCAGGCCACCACCCGGCGGTCAACGACCACGACCAGGTACGAGCAGTTCTCGCTCGCGGGATACCGGATGCCGTCGAGCCCGCCGTCGGCGTCCCGCAGCTCGCGCTGCTGGGCGGCGACCAGGGCGACGAGTTCGGGATCGTGCACAGGGCGGGATTCGATCAACACAATCGACACGATAAGCGCCGGGCATTTCCGCCGGGTTGCGCAAACCTAGCCGTCGGCCTATACGTCGGTGTCGTCCTCGATCAACACGGGCCGGGCCGAGTTCGCCACCGTGCTGACCGTGCCGTCGGCGGACATGTGCAACAGCTCGTCGTCGCCACGCTGGCGGCGCGCCTTGCGGGCGGCCAGCCGCTGCGCCGCGGTCAGCCGGCTGTTCTGCTCCTCGAGCCGGATGTCCGTGCCGCGCGGGCCGGCCTGGTATTCGCCCGCCGTCGGCTGCCAGTCGAACTCGCGCTCGCCGATCCGCACCGGGTCGCCCGCCTGCGCGCCCTTCTTGGCCAGCCCTGCCTCGACGCCGAGGCGCTCCATCCGGTCGGCCAGGAAGCCGACGGCCTCGTCGTTGTCGAAGTTCGTCTGCCGGACCCAGCGCTCGACCTGGCTGCCGCGGACCACGAAGACGCCCTCGTCGTCGACCTCGATCGTGAAGCCGGTGTCGTCGACCGCGCGGGGTCGCAGCACGGCCCGGGTCGGCTCGGCCACCGGGATGGCGAGCCGGTTCGCCGCGACCGCGTCGGCCAGCGCGTACGTCAGCTCCTTGAGCCCTTCCCGGGTCACCGCGCTGACCTCGAACACCGGGAAGCCGCGCGCCTCGAGGTCGGGCTTGACCATCTCGGCCAGATCCCGCCCGTCCGGAATGTCGATCTTGTTGAGCACCACGATCCGGGGCCGCTCCTCGAGCCCCCCGTACGCGGCCAGCTCCGCCTCGATCGCGTCCAGGTCGGCGAGCGGGTCCCGGTCGATCTCCGGCGTCGCCGCGTCGAGCACGTGCACCAGCACCGAGGTGCGCTCGATGTGCCGCAGGAACTCCAGGCCCAGGCCCTTGCCGGTGGCCGCGCCGGGGATCAGCCCGGGCACGTCGGCCACGGTGAACGTCCGCTCGCCGGCCTGCACGACGCCCAGGTTGGGCACCAGCGTGGTGAACGGGTAGTCGGCGATCTTGGGCTTGGCGGCCGACATGACCGAGATCAGCGACGACTTGCCGGCCGACGGGAAGCCGACCAGGCCCACGTCGGCGACGCTCTTGAGCTCGAGGACGACGTCCATTTGGTCGCCGGGCTCGCCCAACTCGGCGAAACCGGGCACCTTGCGCCGGGTGTTCGCCAGCGACGCGTTGCCGCGCCCGCCCCGGCCACCGCGGGCCACCTCGAACGTGGTGCCGGCGCCGATCAGGTCGGCCAGCACCTCGCCGTCGGAGGTCTGCACGACCGTGCCGTCGGGAACCTGCAACACCAGGTCGCGGCCGTTCGCGCCGTCCCGGTTCGCGCCCGCCCCGCCGACCCCGTTCGGCGCCTTGACGTGCGGGTGGAAGTGGAAGTCCAGCAGGGTGTGCTGCTGCGGGTCGACCATCAGGGTGATCCCGCCGCCGTGCCCGCCGTTGCCGCCGTCGGGCCCGCCGAGCGGCTTGAACTTCTCCCGGCGTACGGAGACACAGCCGTGCCCGCCGTCACCCGCCTGCAGGTGCAGCACGACCCGATCGACGAACATGGCCACTTCTGAACTCCCCACGCCAAAAAGCAACAACGGGCCGCGGACCCCTCGAAGGGGTCAGCGGCCCGCTGCGAAGAAAACTACTCGGAAACCGAGACCGCGACCGGGACGATGCTGATCGTCTTGCGACCGCGCTTGTGGCCGAAGAGCACGTTGCCCTTGGCCAGCGCGAACAGCGTGTCGTCGCCACCTCGGCCGACGAGCTCGCCCGGGTGGAACTTCGTGCCGCGCTGCCGGATGATGATCTCGCCCGCGTTCACAAGCTCGCCGCCGAACCGCTTGACGCCGAGCCGCTGAGCGGCGGAGTCGCGGCCGTTGCGGGAGCTGGACGCACCCTTTTTGTGAGCCATGGCTGCCCCTACTTCCCGCTGGAGATGCCGGTCACCTTGACGAGGGTCAGCGGCTGGCGGTGCCCCTGGCGCTTGTGGTAGCCGGTCTTGTTCTTGAACTTGTGGATCCGGATCTTCGGACCCTTGGTGTGCTCGGCGATCTCGCCGGACACCGTCACGTTGGCAAGCTTGGCCGCGTCGGTCACCAGGTTGTCACCGTCGACGAGGAGGACCGCGGCGAGCGTCAGGGAGTCGCCGGGCACACCCGCGAGCTTCTCGACCTCGATCACGTCGCCCTCGGCAACCTTGTACTGCTTGCCGCCGGTCTTGACGATCGCGTACATCGGACGCGGACTCCCTGAGACTTGTGCAGCACGTCGCTGCTTGACGGATGGAACGTGATTCCCTCGGAGCGCACGAGCCGCGCGCACGGGAAACGGCGCTGAAAAAAGCACCGTTGGACAGCTTACTTCATCGGCGTGGCGGGGCCCAAACCGGCCTACCTGCCGCAGGCGGCGTCCAGCGTGGCGCGCAACCCGGCGAGCTTGCGGTCGTCCAGCTTGCGCACGTCGCCCTTCAGCGCGGTGACCTGCTTGCTCATATCCGCCAGCGCTCGTTTCACGGCTGCGTCGGCGGCCAGCTTCGACAAGTCGGCGAGCGCGAACGCGTAGTTCTCCACGTCCCGTGTGGTCTTCTGCAGCACCTGGGACTTCACGTCGGTGCCCTGGGCCGACTCGGCCGCGATGAGCAGCTTCAGGTCTTGGGCGAACTGGGCACCGAACTGGCCGCCGGTCTTCGCGGCCTGGTTGCAGATGGCATCGGTATCGCCGGACAGCGCCGCGTCGCCGGAGTTGCTCGCTCCGCCGGGCTGCGCGGGTGCCGATCCAGTGCCGGGCGCGGCGCTGACCGGGATGCCGGCCCCGGGGGCCGGCAGGGGAGCCACCGCCGTGGGAACCACGCCGGTGCCGGCCGGATCGGTGGAACACGCCGACGCGCCGAGCAGGAGGGCGCTGACCGCGGCGGCGAAAAGCAGTCGTCGCATGGGGATTCGGTCTCCTCGGGGATGGGGATCGGCCCCGAGGGTAGCGCAAGCCGAGGGCGGCCCGGCAGTTAACTTTCCTTACCGAACCGCCCGTTGCCGGACCACTCAGGGCCGGGTACGTCGCCTGGTCCCGCCCCGGCGCGACCGGCGACGGCCACCCGCACCGGCGCCCACCGGCTCTCCGTCGTCGACCTCGTCGTCGTCCTCGGCCGCGTCCGGGTCGTCGGCGCCGGTCAGCCGCAGCGGCTCCGCGTCCTCCCCGGCCAGATCCCGGACGTCGTCCGCCTCGTAGCGCGACAGGTCGTACCCGCTCATGTCGTAGTCGGTATCGTCCTCCGCCGTCCCGCCCGGCGCGTTGCGCGCGACGATCCCCGACCCGGCGGCCGGCGGCAGCTCGGCCGCGATCTCGGCCGGTCCCTCCGCCTCGACGGTGACGTCGATCTCGGCGGGCTCGGCGGGCGCGCTGTCGGAGGCCCCGCGGCGCCGCCGCGACCGGCCGGTCGGCGCCGCGGCCGCCTGCGGCGCTTCGGTACGGGCCGCCGCGGCGACGGCCTTGACCTGGTTCACCACGCCGGACGAGCGCTTCTCCGGCACCGGCTCGGTGTGGATCAGCAGGCCGCGGCCCTTGCAGTGGTCGCAGGTCTCGCTGAACGCTTCGAGCAGGCCCGCACCGATCCGCTTGCGGGTCATCTGCACCAGGCCCAGCGACGTGATCTCGGTGACCTGGTGCTTGGTCCGGTCCCGGCCCAGGCACTCGGTCAGCCGCCGCAGCACCAGCTCGCGGTTGCTCTCCAGCACCATGTCGATAAAGTCGATCACCACGATGCCGCCCAGGTCGCGCAGCCGCAGCTGGCGGACGATCTCCTCGGCCGCCTCCAGGTTGTTGCGGGTGACGGTCTCCTCGAGGTTGCCGCCGGCGCCGGTGTACTTGCCGGTGTTGACGTCGACCACGGTCATCGCCTCGGTCCGGTCGATCACCAGGTGGCCGCCGGAGGGCAGGAACACCTTGCGGTCCAGGCCCTTGAGGATCTGCTCGTCGACCCGCTTGTCGGCGAAGACATCGCCGGCGCCGGTGTGCCGGTGCAGGCGTTCCACCAGGTCCGGCGAGACCGAGTTGAGGTAGTTCTCCACCTCGCCGTACGCCTGGTCGCCCTGCACCACGAGTTCGCGGAAGTCCTCGTTGAACAGGTCGCGGACGACGCGGATGACCAGGTCAGGCTCCTCGGACAAGGCGGCCGGCGCGTGCCCGTCGGCGGCCTTGGCCTGGATGTCCTCCCACTGCGCCTGCAGCCGCTTGACGTCGCGGGCCAACTCGTCCTCGCTGGCGCCTTCGGCCGCGGTCCGGACGATCACGCCGGCGCCGTCCGGTACCAGCTTCTTCAGGACGTCGCGCAGCCGCTTGCGTTCGGTGTCGGGCAGCTTGCGGCTGATCCCGGAGGCATTGCCGTTCGGCACGTAGACCAGGTGCCGGCCGGACAGCGCGATGTGGCTGCTGAGCCGCGCGCCCTTGTGCCCGATCGGGTCCTTGGTCACCTGCACGAGCACGGCGTCGCCCGAGCGCAGCGCCGTCTCGATCGAGCGGGCCCGCCCTTCCAGGCCGGTGGCGTCCCAGTTGACCTCGCCGGCGTACAGCACCGCGTTGCGGCCCCGGCCGACGTCGACGAACGCCGCTTCCATGCTGGGCAGCACGTTCTGCACCTTGCCGAGGTACACGTTGCCGACCATGGTCCCGGACGTGGTCCGGGAGACGTAGTGCTCCACCAGGATGCCGTCTTCCAGAACCGCGATCTGGGTCCGGTCCGGCTTCTGCCGTACCACCATCACCCGGTCGACGGCCTCGCGCCGGGCCAGGAACTCCGACTCGCTGAGGATCGGCGGCCGGGTCCGGCGCTGCTCGCGGCCGTCGCGCCGGCGCTGCCGCTTGGCCTCCAGCCGGGTCGATCCCGAAACACCCTGCACTTCATCGGTACGGCGGGGCTCGCGGACGCGGACGACGGTGTGCACGCCGTCCTCGATGCCGCCGGCGTCACCGTCGCCGGAACCCTTACGGCGCCGGCGGCGCCGGCGGCGGGTCACCCCGTCGCCCTCCTCCGACTCGTCGTCGTCCTCGGACTCGGCGGACGGCTCGGTGGCGGTGTCGCCTTCGGCCTCGGCGTCGCCGTCGTCCCCTTCATCGGTGGGCCCCTTGCCGCGGCCACGGCCGCGACGGCCACGGCGGCGGCGGCGGCGACCGGCCGCGCTGTCCTCGTCGTCCAGGTCCTCGTCGGCGCCGTCCTCGACGTCGTCGCCGCTCTCGTCCGGCTCCTGAAGAACCGGCTCGACGGCCTCCACCGGCGTTTCGGCGGGTTCCTCGACGGCGCC
>Ga0307513_10002321_pt1 | contig 26535 bp, 25 predicted proteins | sample 15_EM_MG_FD_202174 | JGI IMG/M metagenome (GOLD analysis project Ga0307513, IMG submission 202174) | Populus trichocarpa ectomycorrhiza microbial communities from riparian zone in the Pacific Northwest, United States - 15_EM | ecosystem: Host-associated > Plants > Roots > Unclassified | place...
TGAGAAATTGTTGAGAATAAATTTGGGAAAATGAACAGCGTACATACCCGCGTCACAGGTTTCGAGCACGTATTCCGTACCATTTGTGGGATTCGCAAGGAGTTCTATCCCAAGCGGTTTCTCCGGCCCCGGAAGTTCGATGAAGCCTGTGCCACCTTGAGGCATTCGCACGAATCTCTTGGTGATCGGAGTGGAAACGTGGGATCCTGGGAGAAAAGATAGAGCACCATTTTCCGCTCGGCATGGTTCGAGAGCGAACCAGAAGCCTAGAGCACTGGGGGGTGATGTATACTAGCACAAGAAAGAGCATAAGTACCGCAGCCAACGCACAGATGCCTTAAATTTAACTTACGAGGAATGTTGAATCATTGTGCTCAGGAACTACGAATAAGTTGATCAAGCAACGTCATGATAACGGTACACACCTTTGCCCCCAATTTGGGGTTGCTTGAATATCACCATACTTTGAAGAACTTTTTAACATTAGTATCAGGAACCATCCCCTAGACTGGGGAGTGCACCTATCGGCCATGTGTGAAATTCTAAATCCCTGGTAAGATCTTGGAGTTTGGGATTCTCTAAGGTCACTCTCCGGAATGTAGGGTCCAATTCATGAAGCGCTGCATTGAGATCAGTGGCGGGCACGTCGGGTTGCAGATCGTGTTGACTACTTGCCGTGACCGATCTTGTTGACTGCCTTCTCTTTCGGCCTGTTCAGATTACCGGACGAATCAACTGCATCTTCCTCCAAAAAGTAGCGAATCTTGTCACCGCTGTTGAGGAAGTAATCATCACCAACGTGCTGTTTATCGGGATGCTGCCCGTCAGCCCCAGTGCTGAACTGGGTCTACGTGGTTGAAGTTTGTCAACACTATTCCTGGTACTAACACGGGCTCCTCACAAGAGGATGTCCTTCGAGGCTGAATTCCGCCAGGAGCTCCTTCGAACGACTCAAGAGTTCATCGACTTGGTCCTCCGAGAGAAAATTTGGGATGACGAGGTACCTGGATCAAAGACAAAGTCCCGATTGAGCCTAGATAAACGTCCGGAAGTGCGAGCTGACCCATCGCGGCGGAACTGGCCGTGAATGAATCAGTATATCATAAAATACACAATCCGTGATCACAAATGCCTTGTCCAGTTGGTCCTCTGTGAGCACTCTGAGGTTTTGAGGCATTTCTTCTAAAAACCAAGGTGGGTGTTGGACACTGACCTCATCCTTGTCGACCACGAACACGCGAACCACGACAGATGGACTCAGTAAGTTCAAAGGAACACCGGTCTCTCACCAGGTATACCTTGGGTTTCTGCTGGACGCGCGGAATAATGACTCTGTCAGGGAACAACCGACGGACTTCTCTCAACCAGCGGCAAAACGTCGCAAATTGGAATCGCCATCGTCAATGAATGTCAATAACGAGACATTTGCCGATGTCCTCGAACGTTTGACGATGGAGGACAAACCTGGGGCTGGTGAGTTTTCCTTCCACCCGGGCCCTTCTTCTTGACAGTGTCCTTCCCTGCTGCTCATATGTGCTAACCCTCGCCTGTTATAGGCGTCGGTGGTGGAGCTGACCAATGGCCGCGTCCTGAGCCAGAAACCTTGATTGAAGACGAGGATAGCATCCTTTTCCAGCAAATAGACATCAAGGAGAAGTACGCAGTTGGAAAGCATCCAGAATTTATGATGTATGGCGTTACCCAGGTAAGATTGCCTGCCAGCCCTTTTCGCGGTTCGGGGACGCTAACGTTCGTCCATTCTGCAGGGCGGCAACAGCGTCCTGGCACATATTACCGGATTTCTCCCTTACTTCTATGTGGCTGTTCCGCGAGGCTTCCAAGAAGAAGATCTTGAGCCTTTCAAAGCCACTCTAAATGTATTTCATGAACCTTACGCTGCTCTTTGGCTGTTCCTAACCATTCTCTAATAGAACAAGGCGAAATTGGAACCTCTTGCTGTCCTGCACATTATCATCGAAAAGCACAAGAGTATATGGGGTTACCGAGGAGATGACGATGTGCCCTTCTTGAGGCTAACCCTCTGCACCCCAAGTTTCGTCCCAAAAATCCGAGATGAGTAAACTGAACACTTTTACTTGTCTCTGACTTAACTCGTTTTGGTATTCACCCCTGTTTGAAAAAGGTGAAGCAGCATTTCGAGACATGTTCCCACCAGAGACCGTGACCTACGAAAGCAACATCCTTTTTACGCTGCGGTTCATGATCGACGCCAATCTTGTAGGCATGAACTGGGTCGAGATACCTGCCGGGAAATACACTCTTCGGCAGAAGCAGGAACAAGACTCCTGCTGCCAGTACGAGCTCGACGTCCACTACACACATATCATCTCCCATCCTCCCGAAGGTACCATGTCGAACATTGCACCTCTTCGTATTCTCAGCTTCGACATTGAATGTGCCGGCCGCAAAGGCATTTTTCCTGAGGCAAAAATAGATCCAGTCATCCAGATTGCAAATATGGTTACAAGACAAGGTACGGAGCATTCTCCTCGCTCTATGCATTCTACAGATGGTAATATTTCAGCTCAGGCGAATCTCAACCGTTCATCCGCAATGTCTTTACCCTCAATACGTGTTCCAATATTGTCGGCTCGCAAGTGTTATCCTATAACGAAGAAGACGAGATGTTACTTGGGTGGTCTGAGTTCGTCCAGGAAGTCGACCCCGACATTATTATTGGCTACAACACTTCCAACTTCGATTTCCCCTACCTATTGGACCGTGCTGACGCTCTAAAAGTGGACAAGGAATTCTACCACTTAGGGCGTCTTAAGGGTGAGTTCATGTGATTTGTTTGTCCCCTGGCTCAAGCTTGCTTTTCTTCAATACTTAGCCACCAAAGCCCAACATAAGGCGACACACTTCTCTTCAAAGGCTTACGGCACACGCGACTCCAGGGAAACGTCACTCGACGGGCGAATACAACTTGATATGCTCCAGGTTATGCAACGTGACTACAAGTTGCGTAGTTATTCGTTGAACGCAGTTTGCGCGCAATTTCTTGGCGAACAGAAAGAAGACGTGCATCACTCGATTATTACCGAACTTCAGAATGGGACACCCGATTCTCGACGACGCCTTGCTGTCTATTGTTTGAAGGATGCCTACCTACCCCATAGACTCATGGACAAGCTGCTATGCCTCGTCAATTACACAGAAATGGCCCGTGTCACTGGGGTACCCTTCAACTACTTGCTGTCAAAAGGGCAGTCAATCAAGGTCATTTCTCAACTTTCCCGCAAAGCCAATGCCGATGGATACCTCATTCCTACTATGAAAGTAGAAGGTTCGCATCTCTATATCTCTGTGGCATACGTCTCTTACATCGTTCCTGCTAGGTGCTGAGGACCAGTACGAAGGCGCTACGGTTATCGAACCCGAGAAGGGCTATTACGCCGACCCCATCGCAACCCTTGATTTCAGCTCTCTGTACCCATCAATCATGATGGCACACAACCTCTGTTACACCACGCTCCTTGAAAAGGTCACTATCGCTCGGATGGGTCTGATCAAAGACATTGACTATATCCAAACGCCTAACAACGGTCAGTCACCCCAGTAGAGATACGTTCAAACGCTGATATCCAACAATAGATCTCTTTGTGAAGTCGCACCGAAGAAAGGGGCTGCTTCCCACCGTTCTTGAAGATTTGATCACCGCTCGCAAGAGAGCCAAGACGGACCTCAAGAAGGAAACAGACCCTTTCAAACGTGCTGTGCTTGATGGTCGACAGCTGGCTCTGAAGGTTAGCTCTGCATCGCTCGTAGGACTCTACACAAACTGATTCCCCACCGCACCAGATTAGCGCAAATTCAGTCTATGGATTCACTGGCGCCACTATTGGCAAGTTACCTTGTTTAGCCATCTCTTCAAGTGTTACAGCCTATGGTCGACAAATGATTGAGCAAACCAAACAAGTTGTGGAGTCAGTATACTCGGTGGCGAATGGACGCGAGTACGACGCAAAGGTCATCTACGGAGATACCGACTCTGTGATGGTTAAATTTGGTTGCAGCGATTTAGAGACTACCATGGCTCTGGGTAAGCTCATCAAATAAGCACTGAATACCATCTTATATGCCAGTGTAGGTGCTGAGGCTGCCTCTTTCGTCACCACTAAGTTCATCTCCCCGATCAAACTGGAATTCGAGAAGGCCTATTGGCCTTATTTGCTCATTAACAAGAAACGCTATGCCGGGTTGTATTGGACGAGTCCTGAAAAGTACGATAAAATGGATGCTAAGGGCATCGAGGTGGGTAACGCTCCTGCGTCTAATATACTCTGCGAACTCAATCCTGTAGACCGTTCGTCGGGACAACTGCCGACTGGTTTCGACGGTGATTGAAACCTGTTTGCAAAAGTTGCTCATTGACAAGGACCTGCGTGGGGCCCAAAGGTACGTCGTGGTACATTCTATAGTGAAGCGGCTTACGTAAGTGTAGTTATGCGAAAGGAATGATTTCCGATTTATTACAGAACAAGATCGACATGTCGCAGTTGGTGATAACCAAGGCGTTGTCAAAAGAACGTGAGTGAATACTCAATCCATATTCTCTGTGTTACTCAATTTGTGGTTCTCAAGATTATGATGGCAAACAAGCGCATGATGAGCTAGCCAAACGAATGCGCAAACGAGACGCTGGATCCGCCCCCTCTCTCGGTGACCGTGTGGCTTATGTGATTATCAAGGGTATGAAGTGTAAGTATTGAATTGGACTCCTCGCTTGTATTCCTAACCCTCGTTAGCTGCTGCGGCTTACGAAAAATCGGAGGATCCCCTCTATGTGCTCGAGAACAATATACCCATCGATACCAAGTATTATCTCGAAAACCAGCTCTCGAAACCTCTTTTGCGTATTTTCGAGCCCATCCTTGGCGCAAAGGTGTCTAGTTTATGTTCGTGTGGTCTAACATGGGTGGACGGAGTGACTGATTTTCTCCTTTGACAAGTGAGTGGAGACCACACGCGAGCGATCCAGATCGCCACGCCAACCGTAGGTGGACTTATGAAGTTTGCCGTGAAGACGGCAACTTGTTTGGGATGTAAGACACCCCTGATACAAACCAATAGCCGCAAAAGTGAGCACATACCCATTTCTTTACTCACACCCTCAAAATGCTTCAGATGGGGCTGTCTGCAACAATTGTCGACCACGCCTTGGCGAGTTGTACCAGAAGCAAGTGGCTCAAACATCCAGGATGCAGATCGCCTACGCGCGTTTGTGGACACAATGTCAACGGTGCCAAGGCTCCTTACATCAGGTTCGTGGCGATTGGCCGTGGCATGAGGCCGCTGACATCGCTCGTCCAGGACATTCTATGCACGAGCAAGGATTGCCCCATCTTCTATATGCGGAAGAAAGCACAAAAGGATGTAGCGGATGCTGATACAACCATGGATCGGTTCTTGGATGAGTCGTGGTGAGGCTGGAATATTGGCCGCATCGCTCCGATGGCTAGACGATGGCTAGAGAACACCTCTATATACGCCATCCGACATTCGGTCTCAAGACAGTTTACGGTGTGCAGTGTATCTTTAGTATCCGTTTTCGAATAGGAATGCCTAATAGACTTTACCTTTTGATGCCGGTAGATTTATTTTCAATTCCTTACGACTTGACCTCCTCCACCGCATGCAGGCACCTTCTGAACCCATCAACGTGCTCTTGGTTGGTTTCGGTGCTGTTGGAGTAATATGTAGCTTAATACCGCCATAAATAGCACTCATATCTTTACTCAAACGCCCGATAGACTCGTATATCCTGGAGAAAGCGGGTGCTCGTGCAACTGTCGTTGCAAGAAGTAATTACGAACATGTCAAGGGTTCTGGGTGTCCCTCCAAGCACCTGAACACAACTGATAAGCGTCGGTTTTAGTATCAGGCATCACAATCTCGAGTCAGAAATGGGGCAACCACGTCTACCGGCCTTATCGAGGTTTGTAGAAGTTCGCCCATAAGGTCCTAAGTCATTGATTCTCGTAGTGGCAAAATCAGTCCAAGACGCCATCGAGCCTGGTATCGGATTCTCCTACGTCCTCATCACCACAAAGTATCTCCCAGACATTACAACTACAACGCAAACCCTTCAGCCGCTCTTATCAGACAGTTATGTTCACCCTGTGCTTCCGACGGTTGTGCTCATGCAGAACGGTCTTGGAATCGAGGAGGATATCTATGCGACCCTAAAATCGCACCCTAAGACTGTCTCGACTCCCGTGGTCATCTCCTGTGCAGTATATATCACTGCGTCCGTTCTGGACGACGGTTCTGTGAGCCACGGGCCTTTCGTATGTAAAGTCCCGACCTGAGGGGGTCCCATGCTCACCAATCCCTGATAGGAGAGATTAGTGATCGGCGTCTATCGTGAAACTGAAGGTACTCACGTCAAAACAAATAGGACCGAAGAGCAAAATCTCCTCGCCCACTTCGCGACACTCCTGCGAGGCTCAGACGTCGAGATCGTAACAAACTGTCTTGCAGCAAGATTTTATAAGAATATATGGTATGACTTCCGCTCATACATAAGAAAACCCGGAACACAATATCGTCCAGGAATGCCACCGTGGGTGTGATCTCAGCAGTGAGCGGACATCCATGGCACTCATGGATTCTGCTTCCTGCTGCACAAGCCACCACGAAGGAACTCTTCCCGGCTTTAACGGCAGAAATTATCGCCGTGGGGCGGGTGATCGGTCTCACAGAGGAGCAACTCCCGGGCAATGCAGGAGCACTCACAGTAGAAAGGTCGATGGAATTAGTCAAGAGCGGAGTCAAACATATCCCTTCGATACTGTTGGATGTGAGAAATGGACGCCCCGTCGAGGTTGAAGCCACCTTAGGTTTTCTCGTCAAGAAGGGTAGATCTCATAATGTGGCTGTTCCTGTATGTAGTCTACAGACAAGACTTCCCATTCTCACCCCTTTCCTCAGAAACTTGAGCTCCTTTACCAAATCTTGTCCATCCAACAAGTCTCACTCCGAAATTAGGTATCATATGATACATCGTGGGGAAAGCCCTGTTTCCAAATTGTAGAGTCCTTAGCCAATGATCAATAAGAATAACATGCAAAAGTGCAGTAGGAAAGTGCATGAGTCGAGATCGGAACGCGAGTTAACGGGGGGAGACAATTAACACCCTAGGGTGATGCGGTGGCCGCCTTCAAGACGCTGGCCACCCAATCATCCAACAATCGCCCTTCATCTGGTGGGGCGAGCCGCGGAGGTGCGACAACATGTGGCCCAGCCAAGGTCGCTGCATCGAGGTCTTCCTCTTGTTGAGGTGGCGGGTCAGTAGGGGACGAATATGACGTGGACTGTCGTTCCACGACATCGACAACCTCATTGATACCGAGACTCGTACGAGGGTCGAGTTCTTGGAGTGGGGCATGACCCTGAGTCTCTGTCGCAGTGATTTCAGTGGGAACCAACTCCCGTTTCGATGGTGACTCGCACTCCACATTGGAGGGGGCTCTGATTTCATCCTTAGGGTTCGCAACATCTTCAGGGGTTGGATCGACCATTGATGGAGCAAGGGCTGTGGTATTCAGTGGCGCAGCCTTGATAGGAATTTCGGGAAGTGGCTGTGTGCGAGGGTCAAAAACAAATGTATCGAGTGTCATTTTTGAAGACTCGGCTATTGGAGGAGATGGTGGGACAGGACGTGATTTGACGCACGTAGGCGGTTCTGCTGACGATGGCCGACTTTCTTTTGGAGGACTGGATAGTTCTGGCCCGGAAGTCTTCTCCTGAACACTTTCTACACGTATCATGTTCTCTTCCTCCATATCCTTCATCAGTGGTGTCAACTGCGACCTCAGAGGTAAGGTTTCTGAAACTTCGACCAACTTCTCATCTGAAGCATCGTCCTTCACCGATGCGGGCTTCTTAACCGAGGGACGTATGGCTGGCGACAGTTGCCTAGATATACTGGATCCCAACGAAGAGGCGGTGCTACTAGAAGTCCCCCCTCTGACTTTGGTGGGCTCATTCCTGTGTCCCTTTATCTTGAGTGGGGCGATTGTTGATGTAAACATGCTTTTCGGGTTTAGGTTGAGAGGCCCAAGTGTAAGGAGTGGTGGTAAAGAGGGCATGGGAGGGGGAGGGAATGGAGGTGGCGGTGTTGAACCCGTGAAGGATGCAGTCATCGGAGGAAGGTTCTCTAATTCTGGCAATGCAGGAGCCATAGAGACAACTCTAGTGTATTGGTGACGGCCAGGCTTTGCTTCCGAATCTGCATCGTCTCCGCTGTTCTGATCTTCCTCCGGAGCAGGGCTAGGCAGTGATGGGGAGGGCGACGATACCGGAGAAGGAGCACCTGCTTTCTCCGGTGCAGCCGGCGAAAAGGGATTTGGTAGTGGCTTGTCGAATGATGTCTGCAGTCGCAATGGGTGTGTAGGGAGGGCGGAATGTGCATCCGAGATACCCTGGGTTGCAGCTGGTAGATCTTGCTGGGCTGGGAGTGAAGTAATCGATGGAGAAGGTTTTGCTGATGGGATCGACACTGCACTGGAGTGTGATTGCAAGGATGACTGAGAGGCGGCTGGCTGAAGCCCATAGGGAACTGGTATTCGTCTGGGCGGCTTTGGTAGTGGTCCACGATTTGGAACTGTCGTATTTAGTTCCGACATGGATGAAGGGGTTGAAGAGGACGGCGTTAGAGACGGTGACACACTGGGTGGTACCCCATGAGATGTAGTTTGTGGACCAGAGACGAGCGGGAGTGGCCGAGGAGACGGTGCCTTCATCCTCGTCTCGGGTTCTGGACTGACAGCAGGAGAATGGGGGTAGACCAGTTCAGAGGGAGGAGCTGCCTCGCTTGGTGTTCCTGTGGGATGTAGCAAAAGTAGAGGAGGTTTCTGCTCCAATTGGAGCGCGCTCGGTTCAATGCGTGGCAACTGAGGCGGTGTACGAGGATGATGGTAATCGGTTGACGGGGTCGGTTGAGAAGTTGTGTTGGCCAGGTTGATGTCTTCATACACAATTGAATCTTCGGAAGGGTGCTCGGAGGGAGTCGGCGAAGGAGGAGGTAGCAGAGCTTGGTTGAATATCGGCTCGTGATTCTCTACCATGATCTTGAAAACACTAGGGTTAATGCTGACAGACGGACAGAAAACGAGCAAGAGGTTGCTCAGAGGCATTTTGGTTGTCTTCGCATGCACCGCAGTTCGCGCCAACAACTCCACAATAGTTTGAAGGAGATCGCGATTCTCCCGGGGCAACTTTTGCACCAGTCTGTTGAATTCTCGTAATAGGCTGTTAGGGGGCTTCACCGGCGTGGTCGAGCTCGGGGCTGTCACCTCCACAGGCTGAGTTCCTGGAACAATGTGGACATCGTTACCGAAGAAGCGTGACAACGGCATGGAATTTTGTCTTGGACCGGTGGGGAGTCCGAGTCTAGCTCCTACCCGTGGCCCGACACCAGGCCCTTGGACGACGGCCGGCATGAGTGGAGGGTTCATTGCACCAGACGCCTTGGCCTTCTCGAGCACGGCCTCAAATGCAGGTGCGACATTGCGTGTCAGTATTGGATCCGGGACTAGACAACCAGAGGAGTGAGCGGGAGCACTGTGCATGGATGACAGTGAGACCCACGTTCTCGCAAGAAAGCCTTAAGGACCGATGCCACAGCATGAGGATCGAGATCTCCCGGCCCACAGGATGTGAGATCATAATCAGCACCTATGAAATTCTCAAGCTCAAATTCACCCTCGTGGCAGAAAATATACTCACCGCTCGCAAACTCGTTCCGTAGTCTGGCGATATGTGAAGCTCGCCCTGATATACTGTCGGAGGGCGTTCGTAAAAAGGAAGATGCGATTAGATACCCACATACCGAAATAAGCCTTCTTCTTGCACACCCCACCGCTCCAAATGTTGAACGCAACGAAGTACAAGGGCAGGGATAAACCTCTCTTCAATACCAATATCTGCCCTGTCATTACCGAGCACGACCAGCGGCTTGGTGTCCCGAACACAATCGGCGAGAGGTCGCGCAAAAACGACTCCACCACTGCCCGGAGCAACTCTCCTGAAAGGGGATCGCAGCATCGTGCCCAAACGAGGTCCACTACCCATTCCATTCCCGATCGCATCGGAAGCGTAACCTGCATCGTTCCGACCAGAAGACCCGGGGCGTGCAGCGCGCTCATCCCCACTCCCGCTCCAATTTCCACTCGGCCCATTTGGTGTACGATTGTGCCAAGGTTTGTTGCTGCCCTCACGATCGGTCATTGAGCCGCCCTCCCCTCTTCCGACAGAGGTCTGCGAGGTATTGTTATGTCCCCCGGACCACAAGTTGTTCACTTTTTCGTACGCACGTTTTGCCGCGCTTGTGGCGGCAGGTGCGAACTGGCCAATCAACCCTCCTGCGGACCTAGTCCTGGAATGCTCACGTTGGCTGGATAGACTGGAGGACGGCGTCTCTCCACCCGTCCACCCAGCTAACTTGCCTCGAATGCCTAGACCAACACGAGTATTCAGGCTGCCGGGTTGCATGTTCTGGATTTCGGCTTGAAAAGATTGGGCATGTTTTGTAGACGCGGCCATCGTCGGTTTATTAGAGGGTCCGGACAGGTACGGCGGTGAAAGAGGCGGAGAGGACGTCTCCAATCGTGTGGAAGCCTGTGCAGACTGGGCAGGAGGGATGTATATAGTTTTGGAAGGCGGTGCATGGTAGGACGACGGGGGTTGACTGGGGTTGGAGGGAGACGGGTCGCTGGACGAAATGGTGAGGATTAATGGGATGTCAAGGGTACCGAGTGAGGCTGATCGTCTCTTCAGCTGCTGGGCGGGCGTGGGATGGGAATCACTGCTGATACTGGCTCGTCGCGGAACCGGGCTGGACGGCGACTGAGTAGGGAAGTGGGGGGAGTGGGGAGTAGGGTGTTCGATTGTTCCTGAATGAGTATGGGTGTGGGTGGCTGAGGAACTGGTGAGGAGAGGCGTGGCCGAGGGCGAGGTTGACGGAGTAGGAGAGGGAAGTGGAGGGTATGTTGGTGTTGGTGTTGGTGCTGGTGTTGGTATTGGTATTGGTTGAGACGATGGCTGCGATATGGGTTGTTGAGGTGGTGTTTGGTTGGAGGATTTTCGTTTGTCGTCGTGCGCGCCGGGGTCCATTATGTATTCGAGTGCAGCAGAGATATCCGGGCCAGGTAATAACTGTGAGGTGCGTCGTAACTGGATGGGTAGCCGAAGAGGCTGAGGAGTCTTGGCGCTTGGACGGGGTCGTTGGTGGTCGTGGGCATGGGGGTGGGGGTGGACATGGGCGTTGGGAGGGCTCCTAGGAGGAGGGAGGGCGGGGGTAGGGTGTGCAGGATGCTTTGGTTTACGACCCCAGGCTTGGATGGTGCTCGACGCAACCTGGAGGGCCATCTTCGGATTTGGGCGGCGGGTGGGGGCCGTCGACGTCACGGCGTTGGACGACGTGGGGACCGCGTTAGAGACCTGTGAATAGGCCTGAGGAGCGTAGTCGGATTGGAAGCCAGGGTCGTCTTGGGCAGCGCCCGGCTTGCGAATGAAGGCAAAGGCGCGTTTGAATTTCGACCTTGTGGATTCCCGTTCAGAATAGTTTCCGTTATTATTATGATTATGTGGCAGCATTATGCTCGCAGTGGGCGGTCCAAATGCGCTAGGGCGGAGGCGTGTGACCTACGACCTGGGGCAAATGGGCAAACGGGCAAACGGGCGGCTGGGGACTGGAAAAAGCAGGGATAAACGACAAGGAGCAAAAGATACAGAGAGCAGGTGGATAGAGGAAAGGAGGGAATGGCTGTAGCAAGCGCGACGAGGGATTGAGCAGCGGCGCGCAGGGAGGGGCTTACAGGAACGGGAGCAAATGCGAGCTTGAATCGAATACGAAGAACTACCGGAAACGATAAATTGATATAGTTGAGGCAGCGTAGACGGCGCAGACAACCGACCGTGTTGGTTGATATGATGGTCGACGTCGAGAGCCAAGAGTGGTAGCGAACCGTAATTAATAGTAATTAACAGTAACTAACAGATAACTAACAGATAACTAACAGGTAACAACAATATGAGAACAGCAAATGTGATTAGTGAGCAGTTAGCAGTTAGCAGCCAATGCAGCCAATATCATCATCCCCGTCGGAAGACTCACTCCAAATACAAACGCTCATGATCAAGCGCGTATCGCGCGTATCGGTACCAGCCCGGTTCGCTCAAAGAGATCTCATTCTCAGGCCTATCAGCTTCCCTGGCGACGTCCGGATCATGCCCCATATCTCGATCCTCGCCTTTCCTTTTCCGGCCGACGCCCTTTCACTGCACGCCCATACCCATACGCAATCGAAACCCGTGTCGGAATACGAAATCAAAATATCAAAATATCCATTCGCGATTGCCACTACTCACACACGTTTGGCCTTGCCAGACATGGACTTGAACCTCCCGACGTCTGTCGTGCTCCTCGCTCGTCTCCTCGCCGCCCTCACCCCATCCTACATCCATCCAGACGAGCATTTCCAAGGTCCCCAAGTGATCGCCGCCCAAGTATTCGGCTGGGACGTCCACAAGACATGGGAATTCACCGCCGACCGCCCCATTCGTAGTCCTGCCTCTCTATGGACCGTATACGCTCCCGTGATGTATCTGTGGAGATACATTCTTGGTACTAACGCGAGTGCCTTGCCACTTTACTTTGCCCTTCGCCTCTGGTTTCTTCTTTTGACATATCTTTTCGGTGCGACCCACCTTGCCACACACGCTCATCCAACCGCTCACCCCTTTGTTCATCTTTAGTGGACCGCTCTCTTCCGGATATCGCCGGCTCTCCACACCGCGTTCAAGTCGCCCGCTTCTTCCTCACCTCTTCCTACGCCTTCCTTGTCTACCAGAGCCACACTTTCTCAAATTCTATTGAGACTATTTTGGTTATTCAAACGTTTGTGCTCTGTAAGAAGCTCTCCCGTTGGCCAAACCTTCGAACACCCCCGCGCTTCGGCCTCCTTGGCGTCCTTCTTGCGTATGGCATTTTCAATAGACCCACCTTTCCTTTCTGGACCCTTATCCCTCTTTTCTCCTTACTCTTCCATCTATCCTTGCGTGATGTGTGAGTCAATCATCTGAGTTTACACCAACCACCTGAATCGAAACAATAGTTTCACAATGTGGGCAGCAGTCCTCGGTTTCTTCATCACCAGTGCAATACTCATTACCGGAGACACGTACTATTACCTTGGTAAAATTCCTGCCTTGGCCGACTTCTTACCTTCTACCGCAAAAGTTGTCATCACACCACTGAACAACGTTCTATATAATGCGAATGTTGCCAACCTGGCTCTTCATGGCATTCACAATCGCCTCACACACCTACTTGTCAACCTTCCATCCCTCCTCGGTCCACCTCTCATCCTCCTCTTCACTCAACGCCCCTATAATTTTCTCGGAGTACTCACCGCTTTCGTCGGAGTACTTGGTCTTTCCTCCTTTCCTCACCAAGAAGCGCGCTTCCTACTCCCCGCAGTTCCACTCTTATTCTCCTCGATTCGGATCCCTCTAGTTTCGACGCCTCGCCGGCGACTCGTCTGGATACTCAAGGCTTCTTTCGTATTCAATCTAACCCTCGGCATCTTGATGGGTTTTTACCATCAGGGAGGCGTGGTCCGCGCTCAGCAAGCCATTTGGAAGTATTCCCAGCAGTCCTTAATTGATGGCGTCATCTGGTGGAAGACGTATCCTCCCCCCGATTGGATTCTCGGATCCCAAGCTGGGAAATTACACGTCCACGACCTGATGGGCGCCGACCCTGCCGTCCTAGAGGAGACCGTTCGTCGCTCAGTCATGTGCGTCCCTTGGACGCACCGAAAAAGCTTCCTCCTTGTCATGCCTCTATCAACTAAGGGAATCGCCTCTTACTTTGATCCACAAACTGGCCCATTCCACCTCACCCAGGCAGCCTCTTTCGATACACACATCACCCTCGATGATATGGACTTTCCGATAGACGGAATCATTCCGACCATCACACGAGTGATTGGAAAGCGTGGCCTAGGAGTATTCCATGTCCACAGGCATTGCTAATGCTCCAGAAATATGCTGTATTGTATCAAAGTGGAACCTGGATTCGGATCTATGAGGTGTAGTGGTGTCTCTATGTATGCCACGGTCAGTACAACAAACGTGAGGGGCTATGATAGGATGTGAGCGGATGATGACAAACAACAGGCCGGCTCTATCCATGTGAGATGCGCGACAAGAGTACAAACTCGACAGTCTAGAGTGCGTCGGGTGATATGTCTTCGAGAGTATGGAGGTCAGATGGAGAAATTGCGCTGTACGCGGGGGTGTATGGCGTGTACGGCGTACGATCGCCGACTTCGGACATGGTCTCTATATGTTCATCAAAGTAGTGGCGCGCCACACTACGAGGGGCTAAAGGTGAACTCTGCGTCAGCGGGATTGACAAACAATCCAAGAGTACGTACTGCGTGGTGTGCGAGGAAGGCGGCAAGTGATACCACTCTGCAGGATATGGTACGCGACGAGACCAGTCCTAACAAAGAGGTAAGTCAAGACCGATTATTTAGAATTTTTAATAGACTGACCATCCGGTTTGGTGAGAAGCACCAAGACCGGAACCATCATTACCGTGGAAGAACTCGTGGAAGAACACGTAGTCCTTGAAATGGGGGTCACGATCGAGCTTCGTGTTTCCACCATTCGTAGCTCTGCGTCCATCCATATCCTTTCCAAATATGTGAATAATACGATGCTGGATTTCTTCTGCAACCTTGTTCAGTGGCATAAAGTCACCACTCCCAGTGGGGCACTCCACTTGGAGGTCGTCCCCATAGTACTGGTGGAAACGCTGAAGAGACTCGATAAGGAGGAAGTTGGTCGCCAACCAGATTGGTCCACGCCAATTGGAGTTGCCACCAAACATGCCAGAGTGAGAGTCACCGGGCCAGTATGCAACCTCGTAGTTCTGTCCATTGACGTCCATCGAGTACGGATGGTCTTTGTGGTAGAGGGATAACCTGGATATTGTTCAGCATCAGCGATTGGGACAGAGGGTGAGGAGCACAGACGAGCGAATGCCAAAGTCACTGAAGAACTCGTCCTCATCGAGCATCCTTTCTAGTATCCTCACCAGGCGATCCTTGTCAGCGAGGGCCAGTAGACGTCGGTCGCCCCTGCCGGGCACCTTCATGTTTGCCATGTTGCGCTCCGACATCTCCGATCGGTTGTCCATGAACCATTCCATGCGCTTTTTGAAGCCCGGGAAACGATTTATTGTACCCGGTTCGAGCGTCAAGGTGGCATAAAGAGGAATGAGGCCAACTAAGCTGCGAATTGGGAGCTGCTGAGAGCAATTGCCCCACTGAATGGCGTCGAAGTAGAATCCTTCCTCTTCATTCCACAGACTCAATTCGCTATCAGGGTCTGGCTTATATGTCATGGCATCTGCGATGAAGATGAAGTGCTACGAACATGGGGTTTAGACAGAAGGCATCAGATGGTGAGCACAATACCCACCTCGAAGAACTTGGACGCAATGTCTTCATACACCGGGTTGTGCTTGGCCAATTCGAGGGCCATGTTCAACCTGAGGGTTAATCAGAACCTGCGCTTTTCACTCCGCCGGCTACTCACATATTCAAGCAGAAAAAGGCCATCCAAGCGGTCCCATCGGCCTGGCGAAGGACACCACCAGTCGGCAGAGGCTCTGAGCGATTGAAGGCACCAATGTTGTCCAAACCAAGGAAGCCACCCTCGAAGACATTGTGCCCACCTTGGTCCTTACGGTTGACCCACCACCTATCCAAAAAGATATCGTCAATGCTGGTGTCCAACCGTCACGGGGTCCGAATTCTCATTGCGTACGTGAAGTTCAAAAGTAATTTCTGGAACACGCGCTCTAGGAACTGCAGGTCCCCCTTTCCGAAAAGCTTCCTCTCGAGCTTGAAAACCCGAAAGGTTGCCCATGCGTGAACAGGAGGATTTACGTCGCTAAAGTTCCACTCGTAAGCGGGGATTTGTCCGTCGGGCTTCATATACCACTCGCGCGTGAGAAGATCGAGTTGCTTTTTCGCAAAGGCAGGGTCGACCATGGCGAGTGGGATGCAATGGAAGGCAGTATCCCAGGCGGCGAAGAAGGGGTATTCCCATTTGTCAGGCATCGACAAGACATCCTCGATGTGCAAGTGTTTCCACTCCTAAACGACGTGCTGAATCAGTACCTACTTACACTCCAAACATGATAGAAATAGAAACCCGCCTTGTTGCGAACGTACTTGCGCTCAGGAGGCGGTGGAGGCTGAGCGGGGTCACCATTGAGCCACTCGGCCTGAATAAATTTGTAGAACTGTTTGGTCCAGAGCATTCCTGAGAGCGCTTGTCTCATGATGCCCCTGAAGTCATCAGAGAGGGGACCAACGGCTAGCTTTCCGTAAAACTCATCGGCCTCGTTCCTGCGTTCTTCAACAGTGTCATCAAACGCCTCCTCGTCGGTGATGGCAGGGTCTTCTGTAGGTCTCTTGGGGGTCATCTTACACCGCACCACGACACATCCACCATTGCCAGGGACGTCCTTGAAGACATAGTGTCCAGCAGCCTTGGTACCACGATTGGTAGGGTTGATGTAAGGGCTCTGTTGACCATCTGAGGCGCGAGGTGTACCCTGCGGCGAAGCGTCTGGGGTAACGAGACCAGCGTGGCTGTCTCCGAGCTGGGACTTTTGGTGCTGTACAGTACGATGGGAAGGGATGATGTGGTCATGAAATCCATCTTTGGCATAGCCGCTTTCGTTACGTCCTCCCCATAGGCGCTCGAAATTAGTCTCATTTTCTGTGAAAAGCATACCCGGGGTGATGTTTTCACCCTCGAGTTCTTCAGCCTCTCCACTCTTGCTGGGCGGCCCAGCGGGAGGAGGGGATGGGATACAATAGAAGTTGGTCCGTAGCTTAGGGTGCTTAGCGGAGATTGTGCCCGGTCCGGAGAGGTAGAGCACCGGCTTTGGCGGACGAGGTGCTGGCCATGACCATGTATTAGGGAACCATAGCTGAGGAAGAATATGAAGGGTGGCAGGATCAGGTCCGCGATTGAATGCAGTGATACGAATCGAAATCGCGTCCGGATCGTCTTCGTCCTTTGCGTACTCGACGAACACGTCCCAGTAGCGGTCTTCATCAAAGGTGTCGGTATCAAGAATTTCATACTCTTTCACATCACGGCCTCTGCGAGTGCTCTCGCGCACGAGTTCCTCGTAGGGGAAGGAGCGTTGGGGATACTTGTAGAGGAACTTCATGTACGAATGGGTTGGGGTCGAATCGAGGTAGTAGTAGAGCTCTTTGCAGTCCTCGCCATGGTTCCCTTCATGTCCAGTGACGCCGAAAAGGCGCTCCTTGAGGATGGGGTCGACGCCATTCCAAAGCCCCAAGCAAAAACAGAGACGCTGACGGCTATCGCAAAGACCCGCGAGACCGTCTTCTCCCCATCTGTATGCACGAGATCGGGCGTGAGCATGAGGGAAATGGGTCCAGGCGTCGCCGTTTGCGGAGTAATCTTCACGGACGGTCGCCTGCGGTGCGTCAGAACCGAGTTGATGAAAAAGGAAGAAAGAAGAAAGATTGGGTACCCATTGTCTTTCTGAGAGATAAGGACCCCATCGTTTCCAGTGACGCTCTCTGCGCTCATCCTGAGCGAGGCGGTGGCGTTCGACGCTTTCATACTCGGACTCGAGCTGGGTGGTGAGACGTTCGCGGTAGTTCTTGGGAGTAGAGTCTACGCCAGCCGAACGAGAGCCTTTTGGGGTCTCGTTGACTTGTTTCTTCGGCTGGACAAGCGAGGGCGAATGGGAGGGCCTTGGGATGTTGATCGTAAGGCGAGGATCTGAAGGACTGGGACGGAGGGTGTCGATCGATGACGAGGGGGTGCCGAATATCTTGTGTTGAAGTTTCTTTGCAGACGCCATGGCTAGTGAAGACGAAGACGAGGGGATCGTGAGCGAGGTAACCGACGCGCAGAGGGGCAGGAACGAGGAGGAGGGCGAGAAGGGCGTACGAGAGAGTATAGAGGGGTGGTAGGGCCTGGTTGCGCGTCGTCACTGCGGTGTGTGGTCTCAACCACCAAATAGCTTCGCTCCTTTGTGATCCCATATTTTGCTGGCCATTGCCATTGCGCAATGACGACTAAAATTCCCGAGAAAATGAGAAATAATTACTAGATGCGGGATTAGCATACATGTACTATGGACGGAAGGAGGCGGAGGAGGCGGCGGAATCGACCAGAAGGAGCGGCAGCAGCAGATCACTGCACAGAAGACTGCACAGAAATAGCGCTATTTTACGGGGAACCTCGCTCTCCTCGTTCTCCTCGTTCTTCCTCGTTCGTCACACGCCACTCTTCGGCCCCTCACTTCCGAGTGCCCTCCCGGCCAGTTCCGAGATACTAGAATCCAAGCACCTCCCAGATGCCCCTCCTCGTCTCCACATTCCCCCAGTCGTCGCAATCGTTGTCGTCGAACTCACGGTGCAGCCCCTAAATGGCCACCCTCGCATTCAACGACACCGCAAGTACTGAAACCCGTCCGCACCCATACTCCATCGCAGGTAGCTATAGAGCATCCTCCGTCTGTGGGACCCACGGTTGCGACATCCGTCCCTCGTTCAACAACTCCCCCCCCGCCCCCGCAACTGTCCCGCCCCCAACCCCGTCCCGTTCTGCGTCTCTCGCCGTTCGTACCACTTCGGCTAATCGCACTAGCCTCAGAAAGTAGGTCTGATTTGTTACATCCCGCTCCCGATCTTCCCGACTTCTTGCGCCAAAATCCTTTTAACGCTGTCCAGGCGACTTTCCACTACCCGTATCCTTGACTGTGTGGGTTCATCCCATATCGATGATGACCATTGCCAACACATAACGTCCGCTCAGTAAGTGCCCTCGTCCCGGTCCAGCTATAAACAGCCTAACACCTCGCTTATAGTAACATCGAGCCCATCGCAGACATCAACGAGCAAAACTTCAATCGGTCTTTCTTCGAGGGAATGAACAAAGGCCATAGAGTGTCAAAACGAAAGGCCAGTCTCGGGTCAATGCTCTCCTTGTTTGCTTCGATATGCGATCATTTGACCCCACCGCCAATGGCCAAGCCCCCTAAGAGTGAACAGCTATATCACTACCAGAAGAGGTCCCTGAGACGCGCAATGTCGTTTCATGACAGTGATATCGAAGAACCCTCTCCCGACGAACATAACGTCGGGATCGTCAAGAGGAGAGCAGGAGCCTTTGGTACTGCGATCCGAGCTATCGAATCTGCTTCCTACATACCCGCTTCACCATGCAGTATCAACACGCCGGATCGGTCGAGTGGCTCGTGTCCGTTCGGCTTCGACGATATCGACTCCGCCTGCTCTGGAAGCATTTATTCACCCATTAGTTCCCCCGCTCCCACCGTACATCGTGTACTGCCACCCATAGAGGATAAGGAGGAGGATAGGGCAGAAGAGATACCACAAGAAGCTCCACAGGAGTATGGTTTTGAGCAGCGACTCGTCAAACGCTCAGCCTCTTTCGACAGCCATAAGCCACCCACTTCACCTCTCAGTCCATTTCGCCCACAGATTGTGTCCTTCTCCCGTCCGACCCCGCAAGTCTATCCTTACCTCTCCTCACACGCCACCGTGCGACAGGAGTCGTCGCACCAGGTCGCTCGTCGATCTCCCACTAGCCCTACCCGCATCAACGTACCATTAGAAGCTACTTCGGAGCATTGTTCCGCGCCGTTGTCGCCTCCACTCCCTAACCGCAATCCAAGGCGAACGCCCGGCAATAGCGGCCACGGGCCCCTCATCCATGCGACTTTGAACCAACCTTTCCTTGGGGGACAGGACAAATTGGATGTGTTCACACCCGGCCCAAGGACCATAATGTTGAAGCAGCCAACACCCCCACCTTCATCGTGGCAACGGAAACCATTGACCTCAATCGGCAAACGAATTTAGGATAAGTAGGTGGAAACTTCGCTTGGGTTGCCTTCAACCCGATTCGTCTCACAGACGCGCCATCGCAATCTATCGCACGCTCGTCATTGCAAATCACCGCACAGCGTTGAGGTCCTTCTTCGATGTCGCATTCCCCTGTTCCCCGTTCGCGAAATGCCCCAAAAGGCAAATGTGTCGAAGCGTCTCGATCGCAGCGCAACATAAGTGTATGTCAATGCAACTGTACTCTTCAATCAAATACCATACTATTTCTATGCTGCAAATTGACAGCGTCTGGCCTGAAAATTGAATGGGACAGGACGGCGGAATTGACCCGTGAATGCACCACACATCTTCGGCAGCTTTTTTCATTTAAATACTTGACTGCCATCGAAGCGACGAGCATCGCGAGTTGGGCGTTTAACATGACCATGTAAACGGGAGACCAATTGGATATAGATCCGATCGCAGGTCTCCATTTAATAATCGTCACGAATCGTTACCTGTGCGATTCCGGGCCCACTCACCAGTATCACCGCTCTTATCTGGGCACCGATGCTCATAGTTACGTCCAGAGGCGTCTCACGCGAATACTAAATACAGCCGTACAGCGACCAGAGGGTTGTCTGTCACAGGGGCTAGGGGCGCATTGACAATTCAATGGAATGGACCAGTGACAGACCTCAGTCTTGGTAATACCAATGCAATGAGTGACGGGAGGAGGCATCCATCTTTGGTGCGAACACCGTCAAGGCGCTCGGGCTCTCAGAACGGATCAACTGTATGATTATCAAGCAGACTGCCGCGCAATAGCGCACAGCGCTGTCCGTGCCCCTCTGATCTTACGTCGTAGAGCCCGGCAGCTCCGCAGAGTGGTTGAAGTTGGCAAAAACGGAAGCACATGGGACAACAATAAAGAGGAATTTACCCATTCAAGGTTCTGGACAGGACCTGAATCCGTGCGTCGCTCGTCCCCTCCGTAGATCCGGTGTACAGGCCAGGCCTACCTATGCGCGCGCAGATTCAGGCGACTGGGAGGCAACAAGTCGCCCACTTGGCGTTAGTGGAGAAGTGACTCGTCCATGGCCTCGATTCCGCGTAGCTGGTATTGTACTAGTCGAGCGAGGTGTCTTCTTTGTTTGGACGCATCTTTGTTCCACTTGATTCGTTGGCCAATTCTTTGCTTTGCGTGCACGCTGCTTTTGGGAGTCTTTAGGAGTGTTCCCGACGCGTCTTAGGCCTATGTCGACAGTTCAACACCACTCCTCGTCGCAATCGAATGAGCCATCTGTCCCCGACACCGTCTCACTATCTGCCGTCGCGGCGGACCCTCCGACACCTTCAGAACCAACACAGACAGTGCCTCACCCTTCATCGCATCCTCCGCAGAGCCCGTCGGTCGAGGAACCTCCTATAGTTGCGTCACAAGCGCCACCCTCAGCCGCACCATCGCAGCCCCCTCAGCCGCATCGCACACAGACAGCCACCACTACCCAGACTTCCCAGAGCCATGGTCTCTTCCATTCATTCCTTAGGGATATTGGCTACGGAAGGCGCGGTACGCTCATGAGACGGCATTTTAGCATCCTCGCTTGCAAAATATTCCTTGCAATAGGACAAGTAAGGCGTCAAATAACATAAATACAACGTCTTAATGCTTACTACAGTCGTAGATTGCCGCTATCACCACCTTAGTCACTCTAGCCGCGCACCACACTTCACCATTAGATCCTTCCCAGTCTCAATGGGATGCTTGCGATAAGCCTTTAGGTCCATGGGCCATCCTTTGGGCGGTCCGAGTTGGACTTGGTAGCCTCATTTCGCTCTATAGTTGGCATCTTGTCAAACCTGGGTTTGTCCAAACGGTTGATCAAGTTGTCCGCATCTCATCGTATTATTAAGCCTCACTGAATATGTATACGACCCCGAGAACCACATCAATGAAGACGCTATTCAAGGACAGCAAACCCCCCCCCCGATCGGCGGTTTGAACGGGCCAGGCCAACCCAGGCACATCCACGCCGGACGTGTTCGACCTACTCCCACATTCGTCAGATCGTGCGTTTGCGTCCTCGTTTTCTGTGCTCTCCTAACTATACCGAAGGCTCACGAGCCTACTGAGCGCATTAACCCTCGTCTGGTTCATTGCGTCGCACATCCTCGTGTATTCTTCCCTTAATACATGTCGACATTCCTCCCCGTACCTGTGGTGGCTAAACTTCGGGTTAATGTGCATCGCATATCTGGTATGTAGGAAATCTCGTGCGGCGACCACTCTAAATAACCACATCTCCAGGTCATACTCGAAATGATCGTCGCTGTCGTGTTCCTATTCTTCATTGTTCCATTACTCTTCGTGAGCCATGCTTCCCATCCGCTTTACATTTGCACTCCTGACCATCTCAATTTAGCTCCTTATAAACCTCGTCCTGATTTGCTTAGGCCGTCAGCCCCTTATCAACAATAATGGTATTGGGCATGAGATTGGCAAGCTGCCCAAGCAACTGGTTGACCGGATACCTTTGGTTATGTACATGTGCGTGTTTGGTCATATCGTAAGCCTCAGTCATTCACGTCTTCGTCTAGTCCCCCTCCTCCCAAAGAGCCAAAAGAATCTCTCAGTGGTTCATCGCACGTCTACCCACCAAAAACCTCCCGCGAAGCCACCGGTTCGGAATCCGCAACACAGACGCAGATGCCCCCGGTACAAGCCCTGAATACACAGGCAGAGCCAGCGGCTATGCCCGCTGAGCCAGCACCTCGACGCCGTCATCGATTCGCCATGTTCCGCAGCTCCAAGAAAACGAAAGAGTCCGATCTGGAAGCTGGTGCCTCTCGTAGTGCCCTGACTGCCGTGATAGGAAAGCGCCTACCGAGGCGTCAGACCACTGAGGATGAATGGGAAGCGAATTGGGAGAAGGGCGAGTACCCTTTCGTCAAGCTGCCGAACAACCGCGCTACCTGCGCAATTTGCCTGGTCGACTTTGAGGCTCCACCGACGAAGGGCACAGCCGCAGCATCGATGGCCATGAAGGCAGTCCCCGAGTCGCCCCTGCAAAGTCCTGGTGCAAGCGGTAGTAAACATGGAGGGAAACCAAATAAAAAACGACACGAAAAGCGTGTGCAAGTAGAGAACCTCAAGCTAGAAGATGCAGGTGAAGGGGCTCAGCCACTGCGGCTACTCGCATGTGGGCATGCGTTCCATGTGGGTTCCTCCAATTATCCCTCCTCTCTCCGGGAGCAGGAAACTTACCGCTTATGCATAGCAAACTTGTCTTGACCCTTGGCTCACTGATGTCTCCGGTCGTTGTCCTGTGTGCCAACGGGCAGTTGACATTGAGGAGTTGCGTAAGCTCACCAAGAAAGGTAACACATCTTGGGCCACAGATGCACCTACGCCGGGAATGCCCCCTCCAGCAAGCAGTGGTAATGAAAGTGGTCGCTAGTCTCAGGGCACCACTTTACTTGTTGTCACGATATCAATTAAATTACCCTAGAAATGCTTATTCCCCTGTATGTATTCTATGGTGATGAAATTTGGGTCTACAACTACAAGATTAAACTGTCTTCAATAATGCAAAATATAAATAAATGACATAACACTGTAATGGGCTCACTCTTTTCCTTTCCCTTGTCACAAAGTATCTCACTAATTTCATATTTTGGACACTTGTAATTGTTATGTGTTGGGAATTTATTGTAAATTAAATATGTAACATGCTAGTAGCCTGGGTCTAAATCTGAGGACTATTACTTCAGTCCCATGTATATAGGTATATTTATCAATAGAGAAATATCACTATATATGCTTTTTTGGAAAGTGGCAATAGGGGGTATCTACACAAGTGGCAATATATATCTGTAGGCTTCTATACCTCAGACTAGTAGTTGATATATATGATGCTTATGATAGATGATAAGAGCAAGTTAGATATAAGTCGATCAAGATATGAGAAGTGGCAAAAGTGCTTACAAAATCTATCCTGCCTTTGGCCTAGAGCTCTGGGCACTCTGTACCTCTTATTTCAGGTAGGCTTGCTAATGGGGCTTGTTAGGCAAGTAAGGCTTTGATAGATGATGATGGCAAAAGGATTATTATTAGGGGCTTCTGCAGGGTCGCACTTTTATAGGTTTTGTGTCCATGCATAGCCTAACATATCTACATAGGTTTACATTGATTTATTACAATTATCCTGTGCCAGATTGCATCAATTAGTGCCAATCTTCCTGTGCTAACACTGCAATCCTGGCAGTGCCCAATAACTTATTCTAAGACCATAGAGTTGCTATGTGTCATGTTTGCCTAGCCTAGCAACTCCATTAGTATTCGATTTGGAGCTGTATGTTCAGATCCGGAATGACTCACACAGGTGGATGACAAAGCAACTTTCTTGAGGGCAGGCAGAACTCAAGGTTGCAGTTCGAATCCAGATGAGTGATTTATGATACTTATTGATTGTGGCACATCATAAATGATGCCCAAGATGATAAATATCATAAAATGGAGTGTACATCAAGGCATATAAATACATTTGTGAATCATTGAGAACCCATTCCATAACATACCCCCTGTGCATTGATGTGCACTCTCCTTATTTAATCAATTCTGGAGTCCCAATCTTCAGCCTCAAAGTTGTTGATCAGATCAGAATAAAGGTATGATGGATTGCAAGTGTTTTGTTAGGTATAATTTTTAACAATTTTGCAAGTGTTCTTGGGGAAACTCTCATCTGGTGTTGAAAGGGCTAAATTGCCATTAGAATACAATTTGTTAGGATGACAGAAAGTGTTTTGTCTATGCAGTGGGTGTGTGATATGGTTTGAACACTTACTACAAGGGTTTTCATCTGTGGAGGGGGATTGTTCAGCAGGCACACTATCAAGATACCATTCATCATTGACATTGTCCCAATAGATAGTTGAGGTGGAATATGGAAATTCAATGGCTGTGGGGTGGGTTTCCTTATTCCAGTTTGGATAGGGGTTTTGTTTGAGCACAGCATTGAGATATGCTAGTTCTTGATAAACAAAAGGGTTATATTGGGTGTACATGCCATTGTGAAGGGCTAGCTCAGTGATGTAGCTCTGCACAGATTTGAGTTCTGAAATCCAGAATTCATTGTGTTTAGTGTCATTACTGAAGTTGAGGTATATGGTTTTGTTTCCAAACTGACCTTTACTAAGTGCATACATCATAGCAACTTGATCAAACTGAGTCATTTGCACCCAGGCAACTTGAGTGAAATTGCTATGCAAATCAGGGGACATAGTCTTCCAATTGACCCATTTCTGTTTGGGTACTGTAATGCAAAGTCCTTTCTGGGTGTGGAAGACTTGTCTGCCAAGTTTATCAATTTTATGATAGAAGCTGCCTTGGCATTTCTCAATGTCATCTGCTTTGATGGTGGTTTGACTTGCTAACCATTTGAGATGATGTCCATTGGTGTTGGTGTGAATGGTTTTGACATATTGGTTGAAAGTGGCACTTGTGTGGGGATCATATATGTTGCTGTGGATGAATGATTCTTTGATCCCTGCATGCTGGTGCTGGTCAATGTTGTTCAGGTTGAGTCCTTGTTGGTGGGAGTTTTTGGTGATATTGGTGGTCCAGCCATAGGGGTATATGTCAGGGTTCTTGTATGTGGAATCAGTTCTGGGCAGAGCTGCCTTGTTGAAGAATGGAATTCAATCTGCTCCTTTTGTAATTATAATTCTGCTCACAAACTTGCTGTAGGTGGCAGGTTTGGTGATCTTATTGCCAGAATAGAATTCAAAAGTGAGTGTTAGGATCATTTGGGTGAAAAGAGATGTCAGTGACTTGGGTGACTGATTCCAAATGCATTGAGATGGGAATATCACTGAAATCAGCACCCAGAACATACCAGTGAAGGTATACTCCACAGCTGATTGGGTGGACATCTCTAAGATGGCAGAATGAATGGGAAGTACTGTCAGAGGGTACTTGAGAGGGGAATTGTCTTCCTTGTCCTTTCCTGCAGTTCCAAAGCACACATGCTCTGTGTGTGTTCCAGGGGAACAGGGGATTGGGGCTTCCTCTGTCTTAATTCCCAAAGCATTTTGATTGTCTCTTTCAAGAGACTCATGAACTCTCCTTCCTTTGGAAGTGTGGGTATCTCTGGGGAGCCATAAGGGGACTTGTTGCTCACCTGGAGGGGTATTCCTGTTGAATGACTGTCCTTGGAATTGTGAGTTCCTTCAATCTGCTTCATGGTCATTGTTGATTGGGTGTATGGAGTTCTGAAGTGGCAGTCTAGGGGTGGAGATAATAATTGGCCATTTGCTGAAAGACATGCAAGCAGCCCAGCAGTGAACTCCAGAGTGTTCTGTGGAGTGGGAGGATGAGGATCCATAGAACTGTCAATTGAGAGTGTGTATGAGACTGGTTGATGGTATGGCATGATTGTCAGCTATTGGTTCTCATATAGTGACTCAAAAAACTGATTCATAAAAGGTTGCTTTTCTCTTGGGAGGCAGCTTGTACCTCAGGGAACAAAGCTAAACTCATGGAAATTTTATTGGACAGGTATAAGCATGCTGGCATTGTCTATGC
>Ga0307513_10002322_pt1 | contig 26533 bp, 18 predicted proteins | sample 15_EM_MG_FD_202174 | JGI IMG/M metagenome (GOLD analysis project Ga0307513, IMG submission 202174) | Populus trichocarpa ectomycorrhiza microbial communities from riparian zone in the Pacific Northwest, United States - 15_EM | ecosystem: Host-associated > Plants > Roots > Unclassified | place...
AAAAAAATATTCAGTTGACTAAGAATTATTTGATATTGTTATTAAACATGATCTAGTAGGTCAACTTTGAAACTGCCCAACCTGATTCTTATCTATCTTGAGTTTAAAATTGCTTCACATGATAGTTTTCTTGACATGACCTCATCGACTTAGCAGGTCAAAAAATAACATGAATTATCGGTAAAAAATATAGTTTGACTTTAAAAAATTTCAAGATGACATCTTTTTTTAATATTAAAACAGCGACAAGTTGGATTGACTAGGGCTTCGTGGCTTAATTCGTCAAACCCATGACCTAGATCATGGACTCCATTGGATTTAACAACATTGCTTTTAAAAACTTTTTTTAACTTATTGATATTATAATAAAAGTAGACACTCATGAAATTCAGCATCAATCAAATATAATGATGTTTGTTTGAGATTGCAATAAATTCATAGAAAGCAGACTGAAATAAATTATGATGACCAACTCAAAATCACCCAAATGTTAAAGGATAAAATTGGAAAAATAAAGTCATAAAGTATTCAATCGAAAGAAAGAAAAAAAGGAAGATGGTGTAAATGTTAAAGTATTTGACTTTGATTAGTGAAGAACTATTTGTGTTGTTAAAGATGAATTTATTTAGATTGATAGTGTATCCAAATTAGATAAAGAATTAGTCAAGTTTATTTTGTAGGATATAGCATGGTTATTTTTGTAATTATATAGTTTATTTGGATAAATTATTTAGGAAGTTTAGATAGGTTTCATCAAAAGAAGATAAATACAAGTTATCCAAAGATAATAGTCAGAAAAGTGTTTTTATGCAACACGAATAAAAGTCCGTTAAGAACGTAAAAGACTAGGAAGCTTGGAGATAATGTTTATAAAAGGTTCTTATTCTTGTCACACATATGTATATAGAGATGGACAATTTGAAGCATAAATAGAGAGAGAGCAGCACTTGCAGCGAAGCAAAAGTGTCCAACCAGCTAAGGAGTTAGATGGAGTTATGCAGCATATAATCTTCACACACAAGTGAAGTGCGAAGAAAATGCTCAATGAGAATTGTTCACTAAAGAGTTTGAGAGTCTGCCGACTCTTAGGGGGAGTTCATGTGTTAGTTGTTAGCAATTGGATGTTCCAGTTAGGAATATGATGTTCTAGTTAGGATGAAAATAGTTTAAAGATTATCATGTTTTTTTGGCAAGCTACTACAATAGAAGACAAAACATAGTGTTTATCTTGACAAGTAAAGCAGTATAGTTACAAAAGATTTGTAGTAAAAAAAATCATTCTCTTGTAATCTTCTAAACTAATGAAAGTTGTTTATCCTAAGTTTGGTTGCCCCGGAAGGTTTTTTATCTGTTGAAAAGTTCTTCAAAAGGTTTTCCCTTCGTAACCAACTAACTTGTTCATTTAAGTTTTTCATACTTATATTTATTTGGTTACTGATTAGTGGTTGCAAAGTATTAGCAAAGTGTTTCTTAACATATAGAGTGAAAAAAAAGACTATCAAGTGGTATTAGAGCAAGGTCACTCAATTTAGAGTGAGAACTATTTTCCTTGTTGAACATGTTAACACTAACTTCACCACCGCAACTTAATGGTGAGAACTATGTCTACTAGAAGGTTAGGATGAAAGCTTTCTTCAAATCACTAGATGAGAAAGTCTGGCACTCAGTTGAGTATGGATGGACCAAGCCTAAAACACTTTTCAGCAACTGGACCATAGGCAAATCCATTGATGGTAATTGGAATAATAAAGGTCGAATGCTATATTCATGAAAGTGTCTCTTGGTGAATTCAAAAGAATCTTCATGTGTGAGATAGCCAAAAAAGCATGGGATATTCTTTAAGTTACTTACGAGGGAAACAAGATAGTGAATAATTCCAAATGTTAACCTCAAGATTTGAGGAGATAAAAATGTTGGAAGATGAATCTTTTAATGAGTTCTATGCAAAATTTAAAAATATTTTAAATTCCAAGTTCAATCTATATGAAAAAAAATGAAGGACTTGAGAATTGTAAGGAAGATTCTAAAATCCTTGCCTGAAAGATTTCAGCCAAAGGTAATATCCATAAAAAAAAAAAGAGCAAGGATCTAGACAATATATGTCGTGTTGAAGAATTGGTTGGTTCCTTACAAACTAATAAATCTACATTGTCTTATCAAAAGAAATGGAAGTCCATTGCACTTAAATATGTTAAGAAAGAACGTGTGTATTCTTTTGATAATGATATTAATAGTGAAGATATTTCTCTTATAGATAGAAAATTCAGAAAATTCATGTTTAAGAAAAAGAACAATATTAAAGATAATAGGGGCAAAGACTTTGCAAAAAGAAATGAGTCAAAAAATGATATCTAAATCTCTCACTAAGCTCAAAGCACTTAATAAAGAACTGATAGTGTGCAAATAGTCAAAGGAACAGTCACAACATAAAAACTTGATTAACTATTGAAAGCTCAAATGGTCAGCACTGATCATATAGGTCTATGATACATGAGGCATTGAAATTTAATCAACAATACATCAATAACCTTCTCTTCCATAGGAATTACCTTTATAGAAGGTGAACTAGAAGAGTGTGTTATGCCTAGAAACGAGTCAAACAAAGTCCAAACAGGTAAGTTGAAAGGTAAGTTTATTCATATTTATCAACAATATGGAATTTTAAGACATGCAAAAATAAATTGTTTCAATCTAGGAAATGGAGTTTCTAATAAGAATCAAGATCTAGATTATAAATTGACTTAGTATTAAATCAATTGTGTATTATAGAAAGGAAACTTGGTAAGTTAGTAGGTTATGAAAAATTAAGAGTTTGATAACAATGAATAACAATTTGTGGTACTTAGATAGTGGTTGTTCTAGACATATGTCAGGAGATAAAGGTCAGTTTAAAAAATTTGAATCCTTAGTAAAGAATTTGTGACCTTTGAAGATGGAGACACAACTACTATAAAAGGTAAAAGAAGTATTGATATTCTAGGTTCACCTACTTTTCATAATGTTTTGTTTGTAAATGGTCTTAAAGCTAACCTGCTAAGCATAAGTCAATTTGTTATGAGAATTATAGTGTGTAATTTTCTAAAGATGAATGCAACATCTATAATTGTGCTGGCAAACGGATCATGAAAGGTACTAGAACCTTAGACAATTTCTATGGAGTTTCAACCTTGACCACCTTAGGTTGTCATAAGGTAACATTTTTCATCAATGTCATGGTCATACCAACTTTAGAGACTTGTCAAAGATCTCTCAAAGAAAAATAGTACATGGTCTACTAAATTTGCATCCAATCAAGAAAATGGTGTGTGGAGCATGTTAGGAAGGAAAACAAACTAAGGCTCAAAATATGAAAACCACTGACATTCTAACCTCAAGACTCCTTGAATGGTTAAATATAAACCTAATGGGTCCAACTTAAATTGAGAGTCTGGGTGGAAAGAAGTATATCATGGTCATTGTGGATGACTATTCAAAATATACTTGGGTTATTCTATTAAGAAAAAAATCTAAATACTTTAATCTTTTGGATCTCTTGGGTTTCAGGTTGGGCTCCCTACCGGTCAGATACTTAGGGGGTCCCTTTTATTACTACTCGATTGAAACATAATGACTGCATGGATTTGGTTGAGCAGATTCTCTCTAAGATCAAGTTGTGGACCTTTTACATATGCTGGTCATTTGTAACTGATCAAATTCATTCTCTTTTTCATCCAGGTATATTGGTCTACTATGTTTATCCGTCCTTGTTCTATTATCAGAAAGACTAAGGGCTTGTTAGCTGCCTTCCTTTGGAAGGGTTCATCTATTTCCCCTTCAAAGACAAAGGTGGCTTAGGCTTCAATTTGTTATCCTTTGCATGATAACAATCTTTAAGATCAAGTTGTGGACCTCTTACATATGCTGGTCATTTGTAACTGATCAAATTCATTCTCTTTTTCATCCAGGTATATTGGTTTAATATGTTTATCCATCCTTGTTCTATTATCAGAAAGACTAAGGGCTTGTTAGCTGTCTTTCTTTGGAAGGGTTCATCTATTTCCCCTTCAAAGGCAAAGGTGGCTTAGGCTTTGATTTGTTATCCTCTGCAGGAGGGTGGGGGGATTAAAAGGGTCGAGACTTGGAATAGAGCAGCTATCCTCAAGCATGTTTGGAGGCTACTTTTATACAGATCCTTAGTTTGGTTAACTTGAGTGCATTCTGTACTACTCAGAAGTATATCATTTTGGCATGTCAGGCTACTTTAGTATCTTATTGGTCGTGGCCGAAGATTCTTCAGATTCGAGATTGATGTAAGGGTATGTTTGTCTCTTTCATTAGTGATAGCTCTATGACTTCTCTATGGCTAGATTATTGGTTGCTAGATGGACATCATTTATGTGACCTTTTGCCTTTCAGGACTCTATCATCTACTAGATTGTCTTAGGATGCAAAGGTTATAGACATTATTGAGGATGGTGGTTGGGACTTTCTTTCAAATAGTCAAGACCTCTAGCAGATATAAAATTGCATTAGATTTCACACTCGGGTTAGCTCTCCGGATCACTATGTCTGGACATGTCATTTTATAGGGAGGTTCTCTAATTATTCAGCTTGGTAGGCATTTCGAGATACCAAGCCTAAGAGTACCATGCACCATCTTCTTTGGTTTCCATGACATATCCCACAATACTCATTCATCTTATGGCTTGCCTCTTTGGGTCGTCTTCACATTATGGACAAACTATAGACTTTCCAGATCGTCACATCTATGATATGTATCTTATATGGTTCACATGTGGAGACCCATGATCATTTATTTTTTGAGTGCTTCTTCTCGGCTTCAATATGGAGAGAGATCTCATACAGGACTTTATTACCTTGGCCTTCTATGTCATGGCACCCTTTTCTTTAGTAGGCTTCCCTTTTGTTTCGGATGAGGAAGGACTTCATGCATATTCTAGCATGATTGTCACTCTCTGTCATAATTTACCTCATATGGAATTAGAGGAATAATTATGTCTTCAGTCAGCGTTATCGATCACAGCATGATATAGTGGAAGAGATATTCAAATTATTGAGATTACAACTTCTACACGGAATCCTGGTACCAAATATCTGTAAAAATAAAATCTACTTGGCAGCTTTGATTTCTTTATTTATTTATGTTGTTTCATTTTGGTTTGATGTTGTTTAGCTTTTTGAGCTTTCTTGTAGTCTATTTGTCTTAATCTTATAAGCTTCATGACTTTTGAATCTGAATAACGGATTCATCGTATTTCTTGGGGTATGCCTCTCGTATCCCTGTTCATATTTTTCTTTATACACATTGTTGTTACTCTTTTTTGGACCCCACGTGCTGAAGATGGTGTGTACCCCTTTTGAACCAAGTGCAGGAGTGTAGCTCATGTTTGCTGGAAAATTGACAAAAGCAGAGGAGAAAGAAATATTTTTTCGAACCCTGTTTGAGCTGTTTTCTACTCTTTTTATCCTCCCCCTTTGCTGCCAAAAGCGTCAAGTTTCTTAGGCTGATAAGGAGTCTTCATATAAATCCCGCAGAATTTGCATTTTAAAAAATTTGATTCTGCTGCAATCACAATTGTTTGTTCCAACTTAGGCTATGATTCTGACTTGGTTTCGTACGATATCTGACCATCCTAGCTATATTCTGTCACTCATGACATGTTAAAAAATTTACCTACACCTTTTTTGGGTCCTAGGGATCACTGTTCTTAGATCAGACTCTCAGTCAGATTTGGATGTTTGACATCGTTAGATCAAGAAAACCTTTTTGACCAACCAAATTCCTGCCAGATTCTGTTATCTAAAATGATTTTATCTCACTTCGAATCCTTCATTAAAGTTGTAGTCCGGGACACGTAGATGAACTTGGGCTTTTGGATTTCTTGATTTCGATATCATAAGCTCAAGATATTCCTATTTGAAATCTAGCGTGAAAGCATAGAATCCTGCCGCGAGAAGGTTTCCAGCCGAGTTTGGTTGCAATTATGTTCTTCAAAATGAATTTATCTCATTTTTTATCCTTCATGAAAGTTGTAGCTCTACAAGGGTAGATGAATTTGGGACTTTTGAATCGCTTTATTTCGATATCAAAAGCTCACAATATTCCCATTTGAATATCTAACGTGAAAGTAGAGAATTCTGCCGCGAGAAGGATCTTGACCCGAGTTTTGCACTGAAGACTCTATTTCTGTCACAAATTTTGTTGATTTGTTCTTAGTTCATACTCTCAGTCATATCGGGATGCTCGGCAGTGTCAGTTTCTGAATTAGATCAAGAGACCCTTTTTGACCAACCAGATTACTGCCAGATTCTGTTCTCTAAAATGATTTTATCTCACTTCGAATCCTTCATCAAAGTTGTAGTCCTAGATGTGTAGATGAATTTGGGCTTTTGAATCGCTTGATTTCAATATCAGAAGCTCAAGATATTCCCATTTGAATATCTAATGTGAAAGAAGAGAATCTTGTCGCGAAAAGGGTTTAGCCCAAGTTCGCGGCCTGATTCGAAGGATTTTTTTTGGACCAATTAAGGACTGAATTGAAAAGTGCTGAAATGAGGGATTTAATTGAAGAAGGATATTGGAAGCTGGAGAGGGGAGCTGGATCATCATAAATGACGAGATTTCTACCACACCGAATAAGGAAAATAAGACTTTGCAGCAGACACCCTTACCCATCTGATTTCTTTCCTTTTTCTTTGTAAATTTCCTACTAGTTTCCATGTTTCTCTTGCTGGATTGGAGAGCTGCAGACCACATTTTTATTGCCTCATTTCAAAGGAAACAACTGGTGCCTCATGGTCCCAGCTATGGAAAGAAAGAAAGGAGTTGTACCACCCTTTGGATAACTGAAACTAATTGCTGAAATCAGAATAGGAATCAGAATATTTCAGTTTCCTTTTTGTGTTTTTTTACTGCAAATCAGCAGGGATTTGCATCCTAGAATTAATGTATTGAATCTTTCCTAAATAGAGATATATTAGACTATGTATAAGCCCCCTCTGATGACCTAGAGGAAGGAGAGAAAACAGAAAAAGAAAGACGAAAAAAAAAGAAGGGAAACAGGACAGAAAAGACGAAGAAAGGAGCAGGAAAGGGAGAGAGCATAAAAATGAAAAAAGGAAAAGACAGTGAGAAGAGAGGATAGTGTAGATAACAAGGGAACAGAGGGGTTCTTTCTTTGATCCTTTCATCACTGTGAAAAAAAAAAGGAGAGGAAGAAGAAACGAGAGAGAGGCAGGGCAGAGAAAACCATAAGAACGACACAGTCGAAAGCAAGGAAAACACAGAGGCAAGGGCGACAGCTCCACCAGCATAACACGCCTTCATCGCCATTATCTTTGTCATCTCCAGATAAAGCATCAGCAGAAGTAGAGAAAACGAACAGAGACCAAAACCAGCGTGGCCATCGCTTTTGCTGTCCCCAGAAGCAACGACCACTGGCTGAGCGCAGAAGCTTCAGCACCTGTCGTCTTCGTCCATCTCAGCGTTAGCTTTCAAGAAAAGGAAAGCTAAATAGAGAAGAAGAGAAAAAAAAAGAGATGAAAACAGGGAGAAGAAAGGAGAAAGAGGTAAGCAACACAAAAGAACTCCAGACGAACGCAGACAACGAAGGACTGTATCGCCAGCAGACCAGGTAAGTTGTCTTTTATTCCCATCCTTTGCATGCATTCTTAGTTGCATTTGTTACTGTTCAAGTGAAATTTAATTCACTTGAACAGTACCAAGGCAAGGCATGTGTATTTATTTTTTTATTTTTTTGTGTTTTTATATTGTAAAAATAGAAATCTCATATTTAGAATACCCGGTTTTCGACGCAAATGTGGCAAATATACATATATATGAAAAAAAATGTTTTCATGCATACGGCCAATATCCTAACATACTTTGAATTTCCTCTTAAAAAAAAACAATTATTGGAAGTGTCGAAATGTGTTTTCGCATGGATTTCTTAAACACAACAAAAATTATTTTCTTGCATTTCTGGATTTTACAACATGTTTGTAAAACTCCAAAGGGTATTGGCCAATATTCCAAAAAAATAAAAATAAAACTTATTTTGGGGGGAATTCCTCTATTATTCACCGTTAATGTTTGGATAAAGAAATCCCAAAGGGATGAATATCCAAAATATTATTGGGAATAACTTGTTATTATTCACTGTTAATATTTTGATAAAGAAACCCTAAGTGGTAAATATCCAAAATAATTTTCTAGGAATAATAAGTCGTCACACATCCTTGAAAGAAGCCTTGACTATAATCGAGGACATTTCAATTTTTTACTCCACGGTTTACGAGCCGTGAGAGTATGAAACACTAAGGTAAAAATAGGTTTTTAAAACGCCCTGAATTTCCTTAGATTTCTAAATTTTTGTCCCTCCTCCTTGCAATTTACGAGTCGCAAACTTTTGAAATACTAAGGGGAAAATGAGCTTTTAAAGCACATGGAATCTCCTTGGATTTCTATCTCAATAAATTTAGTTTGAATCAAACCTAGGAAAACTGGTGGGATTACAAAACACCAACACCATAGCAATTATAAGACAAACCAAATACCAAGCAGCTTATCTTAGGTAGGGCGTACTAGGGGTGTTAATACCTTCCCTTTACGCAACCAGTCCCTTGCCTTAGAATCTCTAAAAGACCAGTTAGGGTTCCTAGTGACCAAAATACTAGGTGGCGACTCCTTTATCCATAAATAGAAAAAACCCGAAATAAATCGAGGGTCGCCGCGCTCCGCCGCGAGGGTGCGACACACATCTTAACGTACTAAAAAAAAAGAGTCTACATTTTGGTGGTTTGATAACTAGGATAGCTATCATGGTCAAAGTACCTTTACATGATAGTGAGTCAATAGTTAAGATGTATGGAAAGATCTCAACTGTAACTTTTGTCAAATCTAAAGTTGTGGTCAATAAAAAGTGATCATATCATAAAAAGTCTACCTCCTTTCAACTCAAAACTCCTCAAATCAACCCCCTACTCCTTGTTATTATAGAACAATTATAAGTATTATCAAACAAGTTTGATAGTTTTATTGGTAAGTGGGAACAGGGGATTGATGCAGTTGATATATTGCTAATAGATATGCAACAAGATATTATGCAAGTTAATGACAAACTTGTTCAACTATGTTTGGATGTCGAACAAGTGCATCAATTTGTTGTTGGTGGAGATGAGAAATAGGATTGGTGCCAAACCAAGAGGGAGACAATGTTGTATATACAAGGGAGAGATATAAAGCAAACATGCAACCAAGCCTAATTTTACTATTTCTGGAGTTTTACCGATTTTATAATCATTAATGATGCATAGGATATTTTACTGATTTTATAATCACTAATGTTCTGTAATAATTAGGATATTTTGTTAGCATAGGAATCTCTATGATGAATACTTGATGCACTTTGAACTTGATGCATGTAGTTGCATTACAATATCTGAAGCATAATAATCTTTTTAACAAATTATGAACTATTAGGATGCAACATGTGAAGTTCTTTGAAAAGGTTATGAACTAATTGCATGAAACATGTCAGGAACTACTAGAATGTTGTTGCATATATATTATTAATTGTTCTCATGTTACATAACATTATTTCAATAGTGCTTGCAACAATACTTTAATGAAGATTATGTTTATAATCAAACTATCTAAACTACTTGCATGCTAATTCATCCTTATTATATTTTGTCACAAATCAACCAAAGGGGAAGATTATAAATCTCAAAATATTTGGCTTTGATTAGTGAAGGAATATTTGCATTATTAAAGATTAATTTGTTTAGATTAGTAGTTTATCCAAATTATATAAAGAATTAACAAGTTTATCTTATAGGATTTAACGTGATTAATTTCTGTAATTATGTAGTTTGCTTTGATAAATTATTTAGGAAGTTCATATTGGTTTTATCAAAAGAAGATAAATACAAGTTATCAAAAGATAACTGTTAGAGCAGTGTTTTTGTGAAACACGAATAGCAGTCTATTAAGAGCCTAACAAACTAAGAAGCTTGAAGATAATGTTTATTAAATTTTCTTATCATTATCACATGGATATATATATATATATATATATATATATATAAGGAAGGACAATCCAAAGCATAAATAGAGCGAGAGAAACACAGAGTAGAGCAACAGTTGCAGCGGAGTAAGAGTGTCAAACCAACTAAAAAATTATATAGAGTTTCGCAGCATATACTCTTAACACACAAGTGGAGTGTGAAGAAAATAATCAAGGAGAATTGTTCATAGAAGAGTTGGAGAGCCTGCAGACTCCTAGGGAGAGTTCCTGTGTAAATTGTTAGCAGCTGGATGTGCTATTTAAGATGATAACAGTTTGAAGATCGTCAAGTGTTCTAGCAAGCTATTGCGGTAGTAGATAAAATGCAGTGTTTGTCTTGACAAGTAAGTTAGTATAGTCACAAAGGATTTGTAGTTAAAAATACTCCTCTTGTAATATTCTAAACTAGTGAAAGTTGTTTATCCTTGTTTTGGTTGTCTCAGATGGTTTTTAATCTTTTCAAAAGTTATTCAAAAGGTTTTCCTTTCGTAACCAAATAACTTATCCATTTAAGTTTTTCATATTTATATTTATTTGGTTACTGATTTGTGGTTTCAAAGTGTTAGCAAAGCCCTTCTTAACATACAGGGAATAGAAACGGGATTATCAGATGGAATTTAAAAAAAAAAGGAAAAAAATGGCCCCGACATAACGGTTCAGCCTTGAAATCTAACTCTTTGCCTAGTTTGGATTTAAAATTAACCAGTATGAGAGTTTTTCCAATGTGATAAAATAACAAAAATAAATGCTTATAAAATTGAAATATCTTAACCTGACCCTTTGCCTAGCTCCGGTTTTAAATTAACTCGCATGAGACTTACCTCGATGTAATCCAATTGACTTATCAAGCCTAAAGACAACCCAAATGACCGATAAACAACGCGGTTTATCTTTCAAAAAAAATCAATATGAATCTTTTATTTTAATATTGAGACGACGACATATTAGATTGGTTTAGATTTCGTGGCTTAACCCGTCAAACCCGTGATTTGGATCATGGACTCTAATAGGTTTACTTAATGATATGATAACAAAAATAAGATTAATTAAATATTAATAAAATATTAAAAGATAAAATTAAAAAAAAATCTAGAAAGAAAAAATTAAAAAATTGAATTAAAAAAATATAAAGGGAAAAAATATATATGGACAATAAAGGAGTTTTACCCTAGTTTTTCTAATAAAAGAGATAATATGTACGGAATGAAACTAAGGCCACAGAAAGTAAGATGCATAATATTTCAATTAACATGTCTTGATCATTTGTCTAAGAATCTACTCAATCATAATTTTCAAATTGAGTATTAAAGCAACGATTTTGTCTCAAACTTTATAAAATCTCATAGCCATCATGCCACGTAGATTCTAGTGCATGGTCATCAATCAAATCCAACCCCTCCCCCGACATCAAAAACCAGGCTTCCAAGAGGGCTCTGGCCTCATGTCCTTTTCAACTGTTAATTTCTTCATGAATAACCTTAGTGGCATGCATTATTTTGTTTTTGGGTTCACGCACATGAAAAATTTGATTTTTTTTTTGTCTAGGATTAAACAGGAAATTAGTGTTATTAACTAGTCCAATTCCGTATTCAATGGAAAAGGGAAAGAAGTTTGATTTCAATATTTATTAAATTTGATAGTTAGTTTTTATTTCCATTCAAAATATTTAAATATTTAAATCATGTGGTTGATTTTTTTTATTATTATTAATATAAATTTCTGAATCAGTTTGAGCGTACACAAGTTTTAAAATTAATGATTATATAACTCATATGGTTGCTTCTTAATTTTATTTATTATTGTTAGTTTGTTTATATATTTCTTGTGAGATAAGTGGTTCTAGTACTTTCCCTTGTAACCTGTCGTTTTTAAGGTTATACACTGCACATTTCTTCATCGACGCATCATTTCAATTCACATAGAAAGACGAAATACAAAGAGAAGTGCAGCAAGCAATGGTGGGACTTTCTTTAACATTAGCGTAGACAGATTGCCTTGTTAGGTGGGAGAGATAAGCTTAGACTTTTTAAATAAAGTATAGAGCAGAATGCAAAGAGAAGAGCAACGTTAAAAAAAGGGGCCATACACAGAGATGGGCAACAAAAAACGGGGTCCCAGATGCCATTGCTGCATCATGCTCATTACAGTATCAAAGCACTTCAAAGCTTCTGAACCAGTTTCAGTTTGTTCTAATCTGTTTACTTTCAGGATTTATGTTTTCTCCAAAGTGTCACACAAAAGACCAGTTCATGAACATGAAGCAAATGCAGTGAGCGCTTTCTTCTTCGTTCAATACCTTCCATGCCACTGCTCTCTCATAGGAGACTGGCCTTCCCATACTTGACAGGCAGATACCACCTGGAAGGCACATAAAACCCTGCTGACAGCAATTTGCAACAAGTTAACAACAATACTTGATAAAATGGAGGAAAACAGTTACTTTTCTTTTAGTGGATCAACCTGGCATGAAAACAAGTATTAGCTGATAGCTAGTATCAAAGGAACCAACTTTGATAGCACATCTCTAAATAAAAAAAAAAGGACCTTCACAGGCAGCCAGTAAGGGAATTTAGTTTTAGTTCAACATTTTTAGTTTGTATAAAGCTAAAGCACGCCCATCAAAAGGTGGGGTTACATTCAATGGATCCAAGTGAGAATGTTCATGCTAAATCAGCCAAAACTTAAATGTGTATTACATGGAATTATGATCCGTATGTTTAGCCCTAAAAAGACAATTCAGTTTCTCACTTGCTTTAAAGGTTGCGTGTTAATTTTCAAGGGAAAACATTATTCCTTAATATCAGGAAACCTATTTCGATTGCATAAGCTCATAAAGCTTGAGAAAAATGTGTTCTATTGTTTCCCAGATGTTTACTTAACATTTGGTCACTAAATACTCATCGCCAAGGTTCTTGGCATTCTCTTACTGGCGCCATTGACCTTGCAAAACAAATTGAGAACATATAGAGATTTGAAGCTCAGGAAATGCTAGGGACCTGAGATGGAGGCATTTATATCCTAGTTAGAACATAAATTTCCTTTCGTGTTTCCCTACATCCCCCCAGTTCCTGTTTAGACGATCCTTTATTCTTCTGCGTTAATTTTTCTTACCAACTTGCCTTACGTGCATTCTAATAGTTATTGTACCTGCTGCATTATTTGTGGGAACTCTGAGCACAATGTTTTCCTTCCATTATCATCAAATATCTTTTCCAAAGTGATGTCTTGAAGAGCAACCAAAGTTGTCTCAAGCATGTCAAGTCCAGCCTGATTTGAAAATGTGAAAACCGGCAGAGTCTGCAGAGAGCACTAATTAAGTTAACATATTTTAATAATGCAAATCTATGTTCTGCAATGCGGAAAGGGAGAAGAATAAAGTTCCTTGATTAGAAAATAAACAATTATTGATTCATATGGAGACAATAAAGGTCAAATCTGCACTAGAGCACAATGCAATAGGCTGATGGGAAGAGAAGATTTTAGAAGCTAGTTCCTAGAAGGGACATGAAGCATCTCGTCATTTTAAGACAAAAGGGGAGGGTTATGTCCAGGACTATGCATATTGTTTCAGTGCCATTCTCTTGTCAAACTATAGTGCATCATACAACAACAATGAAATACATAAATGTCCCCAATGATTAGAGAATATTTTAAAGTAGACTGTGATATAGAGAATAAAATTGTATCTGTATTTTAGAAATACCTTCAAAGAGCAGCACACTAGTGCATCAGAGTGATGCCAGAGTGTTTTAAGAATAGAATCACTTCCTTCATTTTTAAGCAGTTTCACACCTAGATAGATCCTGGAAATAAGATCAGACAGTTTTAGGCTAAATCATTGAAATGAAAAACAAATTAAGTAGATACGAGTGTTTAGGATAAGTAGATATAGATACAAGGATCCAAGACAAAGATCAAAGTGCCACACCTGTAGCTTTCGCATATCCAACGAGCAAGTGTGTGCGCTTCAGGGGTTCCATGTGGTGGCCAAAAACCAGCATGAGAACCAAAATGAGAAGGGGAGAGCGCTAATGCTACCCGCTGAACAGAAGCTATGATACTACGAACATACTGCCGAGCCATGGATGCTACATTCTCTTGAAGGTGCATCTCAAATGCAAATTGGAATGCTATCGTCATTACTGATTTTGTGCACCCACTGCGGCCTGAAAGATCACCTGATGCTCTGTTTCCAGCAGGTCCAACCTCCAGAGCAGATGCAAGGTCAAGTGTGCGGTTTGGACTCGACGCATCCTGCATCACATGAATGGGAAAAAGGTCAGGAAGTAGGAACAGACATCAAGCAGCAGTTTTTAATAGATCAACAAGAACACTAATAACATGACAAAAACAGCAAGACATCATTTCCACTTGTCTTATATGAACACTCACCATCCCAGAATCAAGAGGAATTATGCGGAAACCAGAAGGAATAATTGGAGCATCATCAGAAAAGGACGCATCAATTGGGGCAAAGATGAGTTCTGCGCAAGTGCCAACAGCATTCTCATCCACGCCACTACAAAGCTGAAGAAATAAGGTAACCATGAACATTAGAAATCAACAACGAAAACGAATTTAAGTACATTTTGTTTGGATAAAAACAAACGTGGTAACTTAACTCTTTTGCAAGAGTGGATGCTATAATAAGTGTTGGCAACTTAAAAAAAAAAAGATAAAAAAAAAAAAAAAAGATAAAACTTAATATAAACACAAAGTGAAATATCTGTAGTAATGAAAATTAATCAAGATGAAGTAACATTTACTTGTAACAGGAAAACATCACCCGGCATGAGCATGTCCTCCCGATAGCCCATATTTTCAAGCTTAATGACCTCTATAAACTGCAATGGACAGACAGTATTATTCAGCTATGCCATGGCATTAGAAAACAGCAAAGTGCAAGGATTTTTGTCAGAGGATGGAACCAAAAATGAGAAAATATTGAAACCCAAATGATCAAACAGTGGAGTACTTGCCTCTTCATTCTCAATTGTGTGAGCCAGGGGGAGGATAACTTGACCCCCAAAATTTCCAGCTCGAGACACTGGCAAGCTGCAAGGACCAGCTTTAATGGCCGAAGCTGCATAAGCATCAATTCCATTGTCTGCCCATTCTGATCGATGTTCACGCAAGAATCTGAGAAGTATTGCTGGAGGCACGTTCTACATGACAAAAAGAAAGAAAGAAAGAAAAGAAAATCACTTCGTTGAATTGCTAGTTAGTTTCTTTTAAGGTAGAAAGTGATACGATTATTGACCATGAAGGATGTTTCAGCTGACAAAGTTGCAACTCCTTGATTTACATACCGACAAATTATACATTCAGCATCTAATGTTTGTAGAAGTATCATTTTCAAATTCTACAGATATCCTGCTGTCATTGAACACAAGCACTGAACTTACCTGTAATAACATGGATGCTTTTGCACAAAGCACTGCGTTGTTCATGGATGGAAATCCATTGTCATACGAAAAATTTACTCCCATCGTTTTGGTAGGAGAAGAGTTTACAAGAACTGTTACATCATCAATGCCATCACTTTCCAACAAAGACCATCCCTCATCAGCAAATCCATTAACAGCTTCATTGAAGCCCCTGTAAAATAGGATGTGTTAAGACCCTGATGTGTCGATGATAATACTTACAAGTTTAGTCCAAAGAGTAACCGCTATATACTTGCTCAGTCTTTGACTTAGTGCACGTAGAGCTGCAGGTCTTCTTCCCCAACCAGTGACATTTGGCTGGGAAATTTCTTGAGAAATCTGCCTCAAATGGCGTAAAGCCTGCATAAAATGCCATGGTTATATCAGATTCCTTGGATAAATAGAAAGTTGATGTCCATCAAAATTACACTATCCTTCGTTTAGTGCAGAGAAACCATCAAGCTAGAAATCATAGCATGATATGTTTCGCAAAGAGAAATGCAACAGAAGAACATGAAGTGACAATATCTTGAATAGAGAAAGTCTTACCGCCATTGTTGTCTTCTGGGCAAGCAACGTCGATGACTCATAAAGTGGGCGCAACACTTCAGGAACACTCCAGGGCTGCATGAAGGTAATGATTTAATTCGAATAGCAAGGGAACAGGTACACTCATAATACAAAGTGACAAGATTTGCATACCTCCAAGTCCATATGATCAACTATATGAATAATTGATCCACCTCCTTCACATGGTCTGATAAGATACCCGCTAGGCAACATTTCTGCTCTCACAAAATGCTGAGTGGGTGGCATACTTGGACCATTTTGAGTGTTGTTTAGTGATCTCTCACAGACCTAGTAAGCAGCACAATTAAATTGGCACCGTATCGAGAGAGAGAGAGAGACTTTAATCATAAAAATTTGACACTTTGTCACATACCACAAGACTACCATCCTCCAAAACAGATGTGTAGCGCAGTAACAAGAAGTCACGAGCTGGTGCCAAAGTTGTAGGCGCATAGAGCTGAACCAACACAAAGCTCACAAGTGAGAAGATTCAATAACAATACTAAGCCAGAAATAACTGGAGTGAAACAGTGAGTTCCATACCTGCATATAAAGCAGTTCAATAGTTCCACCATTTGCAGTGGACATCGCATTGATAACATCCACAGCTCGGCAATCACGAAACCATGATGGCCGATCCTTAAGGATTTCAGCAACCTACACAGGAAAAAATTAATCCTTCACTAATTCACAACCAAGGATTGTACTCTTTACACCAAGCAGAGGAAGGACATACTCTTGTCGGTTCTAGACCCACAAGGCCGCATGCACGTGCTGCCACACCAGTGCAACCATGAGAAATAGCAACGATTCCAATGGAATCCGGACCAGGCTGCACAGATACACAAAATTAAAAGGATATTAAACACCAGAAACAAGACTTTGGACCCATCCCAAGTTTAAGAAAAAAATATTATCAGTTAATTGGTACTAGCACATTAAAATAAATGTTAATTATGGCACACGTTCTGCTGCCAAGCAACAGGATAGCATGGGACTAAGAATATCAAGATGGGGAAGAATCTCATGTGTCAGGAAACAATGTCTGGATAATGCTTCAAATGAAAGAAAAGCTCATTTCTGCCTTTTTGCTTTAGCAACTTACCTTGTCAACATATTATAAACTAAATTATTGGTTTAACAGGAAGGCGTGAAATATTTTATGCATCCATTGGTCAGATTGCTTTGTGAACTCGTTTTTATTTCCTAACTTAGGTTATTAAACATTCTCTTACCTTCTTCGATAGAAGAGAAGCATGTCAACAGAAAAAAAGGGGACATGTTGGCATGTAAAAAAAAAATTGGGATAGTGGCATCCCAGGTATTTGCGTGATGAGATCTAGGTGTTGCTTAGAAGCATGGCAAGATTATAGTGTTTCTATTTAATTTATCGAAACAGTGTCTAAGAACGAAGGAATGAGATTAACAAAGTAAATAATGATGGTAAAGTAAGCAGTAACCTTCATCCCAGGCATTTGGACCCACTCGACGGCAGTTCCTGTGGCCTTCGAAAGAAACTGTGCTAAATTCTCCTCCGCAATGGACAAAAGTCTAGAAAACATACAAACACAACCTCTTAAGCCACTTTGTAGAATACAACAAAGGAATTGTAGAAAACGAGGCCAGAAAATAACCCAACATGAACAAGCTGCAAATATTCCACTAACCCTGCAGGGCTGGCATCCCTTGGTGGATGCTGAGGAGTCAAGCGGTGCTGACCACTGGTCACCACGGATTCACAACTTGTGTCTGTGGTGGCAAGGGTTGTAGCCTGCAAAACAACAAATTAAACTCAAGAAACCATCAAACAAAATTTGACACAAAAATATTTTTTTTATATACCAAGATTCAGTAACAGCTAATTACCACGAAAACTTAAAGTTATCTAATTTAATTAGCCAACAAACAGAATTAAGGAATGAAAAGAAATTGCTAATCATATGTTGGCCTAACAGCACTCAAATCAACTTGAATTAAACATGGAAAGAAAATTCATAGCCCAACAAAGAACCATATTGGTTCTGAATTTCATTTTTTTTTTTTTTTCATCCTAGTTTCTCTCATAATTTAAGTAAATCAAAACAAATTAAAAAGAAAAAGGGGAGATCTTTACATTTTGTGTCTGCTGGCGGAAGTAACTATTCTCATACACCAGCTGTGACACCTGCTTTTGCAACCTATCGTTCTCCTCCATTAACAACTTATTCATTGCCGTCAATTTCCTATTCACAGCTTGCAGCCGCGATGCCTCTTTCCTCTGCTTCTCTCTACATCTGTACAGATTAAACACAAAAACAAAACAAAAAATTGTAAGGAATCGAAGGCCAAAAAAATAAACTAAATCTTGAACAGTAAGATCATTTAACTTTTGGTCTAATATTATGTGTAACTAAGAGGATTTTACCTTCGATTTTGGAACCAGACTTTGATTTGCTTAGGCTCGATGTGAGAAAGAATAGGGCATTCCCTGATCAACTGTTGGCGACGCGTAGAAGTTGGTTTAGGACATTCATGGTAAAGCCTTTCTAGTGCTTCCACTTGCTCTGGTGTGTACCTTACGTACTTTCCGTTGTCCATTGTTATCCTAGTACTTCCATCCTTACACGTCGAGCTTACACCCATCATCCCTTCTACCATTCAAACAACAAAAATGAACAAGAATCGAAGAAATCAACAAAACGTACAAAGAAAAAAAAAGAAACATTCCCAAAGCTTCATCCCAGATAGATAAATACATACATGAGGGCTACGAACGAAAGAATTACCGTTTGGCGAAACTTCGGCGCAGATCGGAGAATACTAGTTGGCTTAAAGGCCGAACACCAGCAGGAGGATCTTAAGCTTGCTCATGCTTAAGAACAATCAAGGTTTGAGTTGTTAAGAATATAGAATAACAACCAGTTCAGGGATTTTATCTCCCTTTGTTAAAAAAGAACACCTTTGTTTCTTTCTTGGTATTATGCGCAGTGGACAAGTATTTTCTTAGGTCGACAACATGTGAGGCATGAGAGTTAAAAAGAAGCGCAGAGAGACTCTTACTTACTAGTTGTAGCTGAAGTGTTTTTTTTTTAAAAAAAAGTGAAAAAGGAGAGGGCCAGAGGGGAATATTGGGATTGAGGAAGGGAGGAGGAGTAAAAGAGAACACCCCAAATACCAGACAGAATATCAGAGCATGTTTTTTGTTTTTGGTTTTGTTTTCACATATCCTGTCATCTCACGTCAAATCAAATATCATCATTTTCTTCAATTTTTTTCTTAATCCCCAGCTTGTATGGTTGCTGTGTTGCTGTATTGCTGTATGGCTTTGGTGCTTGGTGCAAGATTATTTGCTGTTGCTTTAGCTGCTGGCGAGCTGCTTTGTTTTTCTTTTCTTTTGTTTCCACTCCTCCCTTTGGTTTTGGCACTTTGAAGCTTTTTTCCACTTTAAAGCCCCACACACTACCTAATCACCTCCTCCTCTCTCTAGATGGAGGTGGAGGTGGAGGTGGAGGTGTGAGAAAGCAATACGTACTCTTGCTAACAACGCGTGTGTTTCGCCGACTTGATCGTCATGGTGGATGAAAATGCCTTGCGTTCTTTATCTTCTCTCGTAACTATGTTTACTCTAATCCATTTTCTTTTATATATGTGGGAACTTGATACAATTTAACAAGAAATAATTTCCCAAATAGAAATGACTTGAGGATGATTGCAAGTTAATGTTGCTACACATAGGCAATTTGCATGGTTACTTATGACATATCTATGTATCTGTTTATACATGTATAGATAATAAATGCAACAATGAATGTAGTGGTACTTATATAAAAGTTTTTTTATTGATAAATCATGTAATGATATATGATAGATCATTAAGGTAGTATTTGGTTATTGTTTTATGATATAAAAAATAAATATAGTGAAGATAGAAATGTGTTTGATTGAAGAGATAGAGACAATGATATAAAAGTAAATATATCTCTATAATAATTTTAAAGTTAATTTTTGTAATTTCAAAACAGAAGGTATAGAAAAGATATATTTTACAGAGATAATATTTATTATTTTTTATTCCTAAAATATCCTAGTAAAAATCTCTCAATTCCAAAACTGTCTAATTAAAACATGTAAAGATAAAAATAGTTATTATCATAGTTTTAAAATTCAACTCGAGAGTTGATCTGAGGCAAGCCTGGGTCACTGGTCAAGACCCGAGTCAAGGGTCGGGTTGACCTGGGCTAGTGTAAGAATAAAAGTGGTTATTATCATAATTTTAAAACTCAATTTGGGATTGACCTAGAGCAAAGTTGGGGGCACGAGTGGGGTTGACATTTGACTCGAGTTAATATGAAAATAAAATTGGTCATTATCATGATTTTAAAACTTGATTCAGGAGTCAACTCTAGGCAAGGCCCGGGTCACGGATCAAGAAGGTCAATGAAAGATAAAAGTTGTTATTATCATAATTTTAAAACTCGACTCGATGATCAACCAAGGCAATGCCCGACTCACAGGTCGAGAGGGTCAACACGGGTTAACCAAAGTCAACATATAGATAAAAATTATTATTATCATAGTTTTAAAACCTAACTCGAGAATTGACTTGATACAAGGTTCTGGTCACAGGTAGAGAGGGTTAACCTAGTGGACTGAAAAAATAAAAAATAATCAAAACAACTTTGTTTTGACTAAAAACATTTTTCAAAAAAGTCAACTGGCTTTTTACCTTAATCTTATCTCGGGTTGACTTGGGTATTTTATCGAGTCAGGTCAAGTCAATCTTTCTCTATTTTTTCTTAAACTCGGACCAATCTACGCTTGGGGTCAACCCGTGAGGTCAGTTCTGGTTTTATAACTAAAGTTATTATAATATTATTAATTTCAACACTCAATATAAACTAAAGTTAAAAAAAATATCTAATTATTTTTAAAAATATGTAAGTTTGACAACAATACATATTAAGATAAAATAAACTTTTTATATTTTATTATGTCTTGTCCACCATAACCAAATAAGATATAAAGATAATCATTTTCTTTATACATCACTACCAAATATAATTATATCTTCATCTTTTCTTCTATTTTGTCCTCACTGTCTTCGTCTCTTATATCCTGAAATAGTAACCAAATACTACTTGTCATGTATATTTAATCCAATTATTTAAAAACATATGTTTTTTTTGTTTTATTATTTATATATTGCATTAAAATTTTGTATTGATGCCATCTTAAGAGAGGGTTTGATTTTTTTTAATAAAAATCTATGAGTGAAAATTTCTCATAATATATCTATTTTTAGTTATTTTTTAAAAACAAATAAAATATCAAATTGTAAGTTTTAGATATATGTGTTGCATATTTTTACCAAGTGCAAACCGAGAAAAAAAAAGGTAACAGAAAAATATTGAATATCAAGTCAATTTAAATCAAAAACTCTAAAGTTGTTAATAGATTAAATTATGTTTTTATTTACACCCTTATCATCTTTCAATTAAATCCTTAATAAAAATGTAAAAATAAATTGTTAATAGTAAGATGAAATTGATGGCGTTGTAATTTTACTCCATACCATGTTTTATAATAAAAATAAATATTTTCTTTAAACTACTATTTGTAGGCGTTGTAATTTTATTTCTTTTAACTAATTAATTAATATGATTGATAAGTAATTATTGAAAATATATATAGAAGTTAAATAAATTTTCTTGACATATATAACCAATAAATAGTGAATGGTCTGTTAAAACGATAATGGCTTGTTGCAGATTTTGTTCACATGTTTTAAGAAAAAAAAAAAAAAAACTTCTCGATATAAAATGTGGAAATTAAAATTGGAAACATCTTCATTGACGAAGTTAATTGAACATAGATATATCATAATGGAACAATGAAGTCCGTGCTTATGACTAACATGATTAATAAATCTCCTTTTCTCACATGAACCACATTGGATGCTGCCTTGTTACAAGGTGGATATACTGTACCTTTTTCTTTGTGTGTGTGTGATTAAATAAAATACTTTTTTATCATGAATATTGTGTATAGTTAGTGTTAAACAATCCAAAAAAATAAAAAGAAATACAAAAATAAGAAATGAGAAAGCTTGAGTTTTATTGATACTTCATAATGCAATCAAAATCTTAAAAGGAATCAGTTTAACCTAAATACAAAAAAATTATATATATGCTAAATAAAAAAAATGAAAAGAGTATTCAACCCTTAATAAACAATAAAACAAAAAAACATTATATTTCTTAACATCTCCCCTCAAACTCACAATGCGGCAGCTACAAGTATCGAGAGTTTGCCAACTAGAAAACAAAAGCGGGAAATAGAATGCAACTTGGTAAAAAAATTTGCAATCCGCAAAGAAGAAGAAGAAGAAACAAAGGGCAAAGTAATGGTGTCATGCTTGAGATGATGACGAGTAAAATGACAATCGATCTCAATATACTTAGTTCGTTCATGAAAAACCGAGTTTTGAGGAATCTGAATAGAACTTTGGTTATCACAATACATAGGAATGAGATGAGAAAGAGAAACTCTTATATCTATAAGTAACCAACGTAACCAAACAATCTCTTTGGTAATAGATGTAATAGTATGATATTCTACTTCGGTTGAAGATTGAGAAATAATAGGTTGTTTCATGCTCTTTCAAGAAATAAGAGAATCACCCAAAAAGATACAGATATCAGTAATAGACTTGCGATCTGTAAGATCACTGTCATGATCAGCATAAGAGTATGCACACAACTCCAAGCAAGAGGTGGATGGAAGTAGAAGACTTTGAAAGATTGTACCCCGAAGATATCACAAAATACAAAGAACACCTACCTAATGAATAGCAGTAGGAGAAGCAACAAACTAACTAACAACATGAACAACATATGCAATATTTGAACGAGTAATAGTAAGATATACCAAGCTCCTAACAATAGTATGATATAAAGTAGGATCTGACAAAAATAAACTATCAGAATATGAATACTTTGTGTTAACCTCAATGGGAGTACCTATAGTCTTATTATTAGTAAGTCTAGCCCGCTCAAGAATATCTGCAACATATATCGACTATTAAAGAAGATAATCTCTAAGTGAGTAGTGTATCTCAATACCCAAGAAATATCGTAGAGAACCTAAATCATTCATTCCAAACTGTCTAGCTAACTATGTCTTCAAAATTGAAATACCATTAATATCATCACTAGTAATAATCATGTCATCAATATATAAAGACAAAATGATACGACCTGAATCAGTGCACTTAACAAAAAGAGCAAAATTATGACTACTATAAACAAATCCGAGGGAAAAGATCACAATAGAAAATTTCTTAAACTAAGCATAAGGTGTTTGTTTGAGAATATATAACTCTTTATTGAGCTTGCAAACATACCCAGAATCATGTAAAACACCAAGAGGGGGCGTCATATAAATTTCTTCTTAAAGATCTCCATTTAAGAAGAAATTTTTAACCTCAAGTTAAGAGATATATCATTGACGAACCGAAGCTACTACAATGAGAGTACGAATAGTTGTTAAACCAAGCATAAGGTGTTTGTTTGAGAATATATAACTCTTTATTAAGCTTACAAACATACTCAGAATCATGTAAAACACCAAGAGGGGGCGTTATATAAACTTCTTCTTAAAGATCTCTATTTAAGAAGAAATTTTTAACATCAAGTTATGATATATGTCATTGACGAACCGAAGCTACTGCAATGAGAGTACGAATAGTTGTTATTGTTACAACAAGAGCAAATGTCTTCTCATAACTCATATCATACTATTGAGAGTTCTTTTGCAACCAACCTAGTTTTGTATCACTTAATAGATCTATCAAAATTAATCTTGATCTTATACATGAAAACACAACCAACAACACTCTACCAGAATAACAAGTATGATCATCAATAAAAAAAAAAAAACATAATATCGAGACCCTCTTTTTATGGTAACATAAGAAAGTCCTAATATATCAGAATGAATGAAATCACATGAAGAAGAAGAAACAGAAATACTTTGATTAAAAGGTAAAGCAGAAAAATTTGCTAGTTTACATTCACTACAATAAGAAATATCATAAGTTTGTAAATTTTTTAAAGCTCATATGGATGCTAAAAATCTCAAGCAAGAAGAAAAAACATAACCTAGATGAGAATGTCATAAATAAAAACTAGAAGACAAAAGACTCAAACAAAAAGAAGATAAATCAACACTAATAGCCGCAACAACTGACACTTTTAACTCATCTAAAATATATAGTCTCCTCTTTCTAGAACATGTTCTAATCAGTTTCTGAGACTATAGATCTTATACACAATAAAAAAAAAAAGAGGAAAAGATAACTAAATAATTACTAGAATCGTAATATTAACCAATATAAGCAAGATTAATTCAATGTGAGTTTCAAAATAAAATAAACATTAGGGAGAGACAAGTAAGGTGTGACAACATAACCAACACCTACTCAAGACATAGGAGTGTCATTAGCAGTCATGACAGGAATAGAATACAAATGAGACACAAAAGCAAAAGATGAAGAATCTAAAGACATATGATATGAAGCATCAGAATCTAATACTCATTCAAAATTCGACATACCTAAAGAACTATAAGATAAGTAACCTACAGAAGAAGAAGCAGATATAACTTGTGGATGTAAGGAGAGAAACTTCTAAAATTGCTCAACCATAATATTAGGATCAGTGAAAGGACCTGATAAAACTATTGTTGCAGTATTAAACTATGGTGGTTTGTAACCTTGAGGTGGCCTATGAGCATTAGATTGTGACTGGTTTCCAAGCTTTAAAGCTTGAGATTGCTGCTAAGATTTATTTTGTTGTCTCAACTTAGGACAATGAGTTTTCCAATGACTCTTCTACTTATAGAAACTACACTCGTCAAAGGCATCACTTATGTAAGGCTTATTCTGATTATTAGAGAGTGGTTTAAAAGATACTGCTAGCACATAAGGATTAGAAGTTGAAATAATTTCCTTTTCAGAATAAGATTGAAGACGTATTTCTTCAGCCAATAACTCACTAACAACTGAGTCAATAGAAAGAAATGGAGAATGATGCAAAATTAAGCCTTTAAGTCTTTTAAACTCATTGTGAAGTGCCATTAAAAATTGTATCAATCGATGCCGAGCAATATAGGCATCACATGCCTTTAATTCTACTGATTTTGTAAGAGTCAATTGATCTTGAAGATTTGTCATAATAGAATAAAAATCCTGAATACTCATATTTTTCTTGTGAAGAGCTCGCATGTCATTTTCTAATTGATAATGCTTTGAAAATTTTAATTGAGTGAATAACCTTTACAGATGATCTCAAACCTTTTTTAATGTCTCATACTTCGTTAACTGTATACCTATGAAATGCTTAACAGAATTGTTAATCCAAGTAATATTTTTGCATTGTTTGACTTGTAGGCATCTATCAAAGCAATATAACCCTCATCAATATTCCTAGGTTTCATAGAAGTTTCACTAATATATCCCCACATCTTTTTACCCTTATAAAAATTTCTCATCACATAACTCCAATACAAATAATTCTTTCAATCTAACCTCACACTCACAGACTGAAACGAATCGTCTCTTTCAATAGCCATAAGCAACAAACAAAAAAAAAACCAGAATGCAAAAGAAAGGAAAACAAAATACCAGATTGTAGAAATTGAACGAATACCCTCTTGAAATTGTACGGTCAGTCAAAAAAAATAAAGAAATTGTACAATCACATAGTTGAATCCGTAAAAGTTGTGTTTGAGATTAAGTCTCGTCCCATGAAATTTGGTTCTGATACCATATTAAACAATTCAAAGAAATACAAAAATAAAAAAGAAGAAAGCTAGGGTTTCATTGATACTGCATAATGCAATCAAATACTCAAAAGGAATCAGATTAACCTAAATACAAAGAGACTATATATAGGGTAAACAAAGAAAATAAAAAGACCATTCCACCCTTAATAAACAATAAAACAAATAACTCTATATTTCTTAACCGTTAGTAATAACAAGATAGTAAAATTATAAAGTGACGACATAATTTTTATTGTTCAATAATTTCATGTGATTAATATCACAGAATTACTTAGGAGCATTTTAATTAATTATGATGGTTTAATTATTAATATATATAGTAAAAACATTTCCCACTATTAAACATATTCAACTATAGATGATTTAATTAATATGTATAGTAAAATTTTGTATTCTACACCACCATCAAATCAAGTGTAGACATGATAATTATAACATATGTGTTCCATCAAATGTGTTGATATTTGTAATCTTGAATTCAACTATGCTTTTTTGATGATTAAGTGAAATTATAAAAATAGTATTGAGTTTTTAAAAAGTATTTGTACATTTTTAATTAAATTAGGAAAATTAATACATTAATAAATAAATTTATTAGATATTAAGGAGTGTTAGAGAATAATATAAATTATATATTGAGATTTCACT
>Ga0307513_10002323_pt1 | contig 26520 bp, 19 predicted proteins | sample 15_EM_MG_FD_202174 | JGI IMG/M metagenome (GOLD analysis project Ga0307513, IMG submission 202174) | Populus trichocarpa ectomycorrhiza microbial communities from riparian zone in the Pacific Northwest, United States - 15_EM | ecosystem: Host-associated > Plants > Roots > Unclassified | place...
CGAAGGAGGAAGGGGGTTCACCATACGAGTGTTCGTGACCCCGGAGAACAACCGCGTTGAACGAGCGAGGCCAGAGCTTGCGAAGCTAATCACCAGACTAAAAGGGTCCACTGCGTTCCGTTCTTGTTTCATCCTTGCCCACAAATTGCGAAAACTTTGCTTCTCCGTCGGCCTTCGCCAAACCAATTCAATGGGTTGGCCAGGCGAAGCGGGGGTGTCGTTGGAGAAGTAGAGGAGGGAGGAGGAGGCAAGGGGGTACTCAATTTAACGAGTCCGCCCCCTCGGCCGATCCGAGTCCATCAAGCGTAACAGATACTCCTGGCGCTCAATGAAGAGTTTGAGGACGGAGCAATGAGGGGTTGTACGTCAGGGAGCAACCCGAGCAAGGAAACAGTTGTTCGAGCCAGTGGTAACACGAACCCCCAGGGACACAGCAATCCTGTTTCGAACCGCTCGAGGCCGTAATTGAGAACCACTGTCACAAAACTCATGGATACGGCGCGACCCAGGCTCTGACTCCAACCTGTAAGTGGTTTAGAATAAGAGGAAGATGTTCAGTGACGGGTGGAAAAGACTTCAGCGCTTATTCCCCACCATACGTAGATGGTTATGAAATTCGCGATAATTGTTTGGTGGCGTACGTTCACATATTGGTGCGGCTCGACATAGGTAATTTATGATGGGCGCAGGGTTCCGGTGAGACAAGGGAAGGGTTTATGAACAGTCCATCTCGTGAGGGGAGTCACAAGATGCAGCCGCAGAGGATCCGATAACGATCCTTTTCCGATTTACCTTGCGATATGAGCGCGAGCAGGGATGTGTAAGCTAAGGCTGGGAGTGAGTCGTTCGATCGAGTCGGAGGATGTGTTTGTTGGTCGAGAAGAAGGAAAAATCACAATAGATGGCAAGATCTTGTGGTGGGAGAGAGATCAACATGGGATGTGCCGAAGATACGGACATGAGATTGTAACTCCGCAGGCCAGGAGTGGCCCACGCTGCGCGGCAATGTATATAGCTAGTCATCGGGTGCAGATACGATACAAGAGCGGGCAATACAAGGGGATCCAAGCGAGAATACGCCGGGATGCGAGAGACAAGGATGGCCGATAACAAAGCTGATCTGGGGGGAAAACGCTAATATGGATTTGTAAGGGGACAGCTCAAACGGGAGACCCGAGGCCATCGTAGCGCCGCGCTCAAGATAAAAGCTGCCGGCGGGTGGACGCGTTGCACGAGTCGGAGCTCGGCATCGAAAAGTCGAAAAATAAATATCCACAATCCCGAATTTCAAATGTTTGCGAAAATAATAATATTACAAACAGAAACCCTAATCGGGACATAGCTGTGGGCGTCCGGTGAAATATAAACGGGATCGCGTTTGAACCCAACACCGCGCTCTCTGCCACTCGTCCGTATACATAGTGAGTCCTCCGTCCCTCCGTCCTCTCCCTTCCCTCTGTCCTCCATCCTCCGTCCCCTCCCCCCCTCGTCTCCTGTTCATGTTTCTGACTGTGTCTTTCAAAGACACTATGCTTGGAAAGCACCAGTACGCTCCGGCCACCCGCGCTTCGGACATCTCCCGCCTGCTCGACCCCTCCTACACCACCGCTTCTGGATCTCCCTACCAGACCGTGGTATACGTCGACCACTCCGGAGACTTCCACGATCCAGACTACCGAGACTTCCCCGCTGTGCATATTACAAAAGAATCGCGGTGGGAGTTCAACCACTCAACTCACCCTACCCTTTTCGACGACGACGAGGACGAACAAGAGGAACGCGACGAGTTTGACTCAAGACACCACCGGTTTAGCGCGTACCGCACTCCGACAAGTCGCCGGTCAACTTCGCGTCCCCGTTCACCCGGGATGTCCTCAACGCCGTTGTCCCCAACCTACTCCCCATATTCTCAGTACTATTCTTCGTCCCCATCCCAGTCATACGAGGAAGAATCCGAGCTCTCCCAATCCCCGCTAGAGACACCGTTTGAACTCGAGTCAGAGAACAAGCGATCTCGTCTCTCCTTTGGCGGAAGCAGGAAGACCGGACTCCACTCCCCGCCCTCGATCGCCACCACCACCCGGCTTGCTCGGGTCTCCTCCCCCGTGTCACGGATAGCTCCGATTCATGACGAACACGAGGAGGTGTCCAACAAGGAGGATGATGAAGTTGTTCAGGAGCAGGATTGGACGTATGTACCCTCCACCCCGCGTCACTTCATTCACCGTCTGACTCGATTACCTCACAGCCCCACCTGCTCGATGGCTGTTCGACGTCAATGGCAAGCCATCCGCCTCCGCCTTGGGCTTGGTGTCTTCCGCGCTAAGCGGAGGATCAGGCACAAGGTCGGCATATAGCTGAACGACGCACTTGTCCATCTCAACCTACGTCACTCGTCCACGTATATATCGTGTAGACATTACCCTCGTCTTTCAAGGTCGACTCGCGCCACTCCATGCCTTCCTTTCTGGCCACGTCCTACTTAGGAAGGTTCCCACAGATCGTGCGGGTCTATTATCGTCGCCACGGACCCTGTGTCCCCGACGTTTATGGCATCCTCTCCTCTGGCTGCGCTCCAGATGTATCCCGCCCCTCTATCCCCGACGCCATCCTTTCCATGTTTCCCGTCTCTCCTCCCCTTTCCTCTGTCTCCGCTTGGCCGCCATCACTCCAGCCGGGTCTCACGCCCGCCTCCGATTTCTCCCTCCATCTTTTGCCCTCGTCCTTATCGCCGACAATCAAGAGAAAGCTAACGTGATACATGCATGGATCATTGTTCATACCCCCCCTCATCAACGTTCTTCCACGACTCTCCCCCATCCCTAGGTATTGATTGCCTAGGATGACTTTATCCCTGGACGATCACTCCCTTCATGAACTCACGCACGCACTTTGTACCATCAACCTGCTTTCACTGCACAACACGAACATTGCATCCGACGTATGTGTACTTTTATCAATTATCCTCCTCACGAGACCACGCATCTTTACGACATCTTTCACCATGTTTCTTTGCATTGACTTTTTCATATTCTCACTTATGTACATGCTTTGGTGTGTGAAAGTGTTTTGCAGTACTTCCTATCTTCACCTTCTATCGGATTGTTTGGACGTGGGCTTTTTTTACCACTTCACGGATTCGTCGTGTATTGTTAGCTTCTCTTTGCTAGACATCCTAGCTGTCTTATGGACGCAACGAAAGCAATTGAAAGAACATTATTTACTTCCTTGTCTGAACGTCTGAGATCTTCGAAGCTCATCAGAGTTATCCGACTCGTGCCGGTCCGCGAACGCGGTGTTGGAGTCAAGGCCCAGAAGAGAAGGCCGCTAGATGACGGCTAAGACGTTGATCAAGATTCGGCGATGTGGGGATGATCTACGATGGGCTGCCCCAGCCGCCTTCCGTGAAACGACCCCGGGGCGGGGAGCGGCTGGACGGAACACCAAAGCTGCTATACTTACTAGTTCAGGCTTACGAGAGGATGATGCTGGTACGCAGCAACCTAATTCTACACCCCCCCTAAATGGTTCCCCGGTCACGGATCGCAGAGCGCATCCGCTAACTGAGTGGTTTCGCATGTGGATGTGATGTATCGATGATGGATACGGGAGTGTGCGAGGGTAGCTGTAGCCATTCGGGTTTTTCGGACCTGACACGCTAATATCAGGACCGAGAAAAAAAAAGATGAACTTGAAAAATTTGTCGCGTCTCTCTTTATCTCTCTATCTCTATCGTATCTCGATGGCTCGGTAACCCACCGTTTCGCGGTCGGGTGTGCCCCTGCTGCTGCTGTTACAATTCGATGAATTTTGAACTCGGAACTCTACGGTTTCCTTTCAGGTGAACGTGTTCTCTCTCCCATCCCGTGGGAACCTCGCCATCCGCCGCGCCAGTTCCATCAGCGGTATTAGCGTAACCGCCCGGACCCCACATGGGGGAATGGTTCAGACGCGTGCGCGTTGGGCGCAGCGCTGAGATATCCTAGGGGTTCAAGGCACTGAGTACCAAGGATGCTGCCTCGCCACGCGGAAACCGGTAGTACGGTTCCTGGCTGGCCCTCCCGGCGGGACACGGTCAAGTTAGCTGAGTGAACGGAGATCACGCACTGAGGTGAGTATCACTTATCACAAAAACCTTGGCGGCCGCTTTGAGCCTTAGTTGCCTCACGGACCCCCGCGCAGCTGAGACCGAGAGCACACGACGGTGGATTAGGGATCTCATAATCTGGATGACGAGGGATTGCCAGTGACGATGGATGACGCTGGTGAGTCTGCGGAGGATTATCAGGGGTAAGTGCGAATCGGTGGCGTTCAACGCGGGTCGAGGTCAGACGCGGGGAGTGTGTGGCAGTCTCGACTGAGCACCCAAGGTCCTTTCAGTGAATTCTGATTCCGAGTTTGAGCTTTGAACCTTTCCCTCTTAGAGTTTCCGTGTCCCATGTCCCATCTGCAGGGTCGCCTGACGCTGACGAGTGTGTTGAGTACTTACTACTGTTGCTATTGGGCGGAAAGGGCTCCAGGGAGATTTCGGGAGTCTGTTGCTGGTTTCAACTTGCGCTCATCGCGTTGCTCCTCCATCACAATTCATCGATCATCCATACGTACACACATGTTCTCCGGAATTCAAATATTTGCTCCTAGCCCCTCGTAGCCCCCTCCCCTCACATGGGTTCCCTGAATCCTAAATATACTCTTCGGGACCTTCCGAAGGAGAGTTGCTTCGGGGATCGGTCTGTTCCCGGGACGATTCTCTGTTCGAGGTTGAAGAGAGAGTTCCAATCTGGGACTCTTCGCTGATGCGGGAGGATTTGGATGGGATGCGTGACCAGTTGACCGGTTGAAATCCTCTGTAGAGTTGCAGCGTTTCTGAGTTCACCACCTTCGGGAGTTTGGTCATCCGGGCGGTAACCAGGGTGGAAGTGGTATGGGACCTTCTGAAGGTGCTCGAAAATCCTTGACATGGGTTGGCCATCGGACCCTGCTTAGCGACCCAAATCACCAATCAGCATCGCCTCACTCCTGCGAATACAGACCCCCCACTCCACTTAGTTGCAAGGGTAACGATTTGGAGAAACCACGGGTGGAACTCGGTGGTTAAGTGCTCCCCCTCCCCCTCTGCGCTTGCTGTGCTCAATGATTTAGACTGTTCGCTTAGATCGTTCGATTCCGGGTGCGGACTCTCATCGACCGTGGTGCGATATCGAACGTGGGCGGTTATCTTATCACATGCGGATAAGTATAGGTAAGTCACCGAGAGTCACGGTCCCCCGCAGCCGGCGAGAGAGCATTTGCGGAACCTTCAACTGATCATTCCCCCCTTCCAAGGCCCGGAAAGCCCACTGCGGATCGTTCTCATGTGGTCTTTGCTCGACGGCTTGGTTTCCCCTTTTCGGTAGACCCTCGTGTTCAGAGGTTCCGCGCTCACCCGACGGCGAACAGTTATTTACGCGTTGTTGTATTGCGTTTTTTTTCTCGTAACAAAGGGGATGGACAGCTGGTGCCGGAGGCGGAAATGGCCTTCGGCTTGGATGGTCCGCACTTACGAGGTCAGCTGACCCCCCCATCTCTCGAAATATTCCCCATTCGAGTCGCCGACGTCTCTTTCCACAGGATGAGGAAATCATTCTTAAATAAGTACGTTATGCGTTGGCCCGCGGAGCTTTTGACCTTGTCGGGTTTCACTCGTAACGTTATCTCTCTCAATCAAAGGTGTTCTGTTCTGATATGGGAGTCGATCCAGACGAGCGCATGTTGAAGATGACTTTAATGTGTGATTGGATAGGTCGTACATCGCAGGAGTGATATGGATACGAGATAAACAACAGTATCATGTGTTTATTGTACTCACATGCCTTTCAGTTTGTGACCTTGGGTTTACGAGAAAATTGGCTGATTAGATTATCTACCGCGAGTTTGATCATTATCTTAGCGTTGTGGGTTTTCGTGTGGGCCGTACGTCCGTGGCGGGCCCGGAGGCGAAAGTGAGGGTTTGTCGGAAAATATATATAACTCGAAGACCCGAGATCAGCCAAACGTGCAACAAGTCCGGGAACCAGCCGACCGCAACAACGAATAAATAGCGTATGCGGCCACTCCCAGAACGTTTTGGGCTTCCCGATTACAAGACAGCCTGTCCGGAACCGCGGAATGCGATGGAAAAGTTACCTCGAAGCTTCCGTGAAAGAACACCCCGTCCGTTTTAGATTCTGCTCCATCCCGCTTACACCATTTCAAGCACGGATCCAGAGGAGAGGTGTATGGATGCCCCTTCGTCCCGGAACATGCCTGGGATGGATTCTCGGCTGTCTTAGATCAAGTTGCGTTCCATCTCCTTTGTCCCGCCGCCGTTATCTTATCCAACCTCGATCAGACCCATCACGGTTGGTTCCGTGGTGACTTGGGGGAACGGCCCGACGGGGGACGTGTGCCGTGTTCACGTCATTAGACACGTATACGACGGGGAACTGGGTTACACCAAAAATCCACGCTCCTACTCCTCTCCATGAAATCTCGCACTGTATCCTAGGGCATGGGTTGTGGCGTGCGGCCACACGTGATAAAGGTTTGATAATGAAAGGGTGTTGGGTGTGCGGCCGGGTCATATCCAGAGGATCATCTGATCTTAGGCAGCGCCAGTACGAACGTCAGCCTGGAAGTGCGTGTAGCCTCATTTGCTGTGGGTTCGTTGGAGAGGGGTGGATGGGCGCTTGGGCGTCAGAGGCGGGGCCGGTAACTTCGGGATTCGGGATGAAGCCGGGTGGCCACCTCACACCTCACCGCACCGATCTTCGCCACACACACCACTACTGCGCATGCGCTTTGAGCTGGGCTGCGCGTTTTCTGTACTGCCGCAGTCATTTGCTTTGAGCACTCCGCACTGGAGTTCCGGGCTGTGCCGTGAAGTCACTTTCGACGTCAGCTCGTCGTGAGGAATCTCACCTGTGTTCTCTCTAGTTCATGTTCGCGATTCCACACCCGGTACGCACCGTGTACAGCCACCCTGTTCGTGCTATACAGCAACTGATAAGATTACATTCGGGCTACTGCAGATGGATTGTCATTCCTATGACTCTGGGCGGACAAGGGCCAGACCCCGGAGCCCCAGGCACGCATAAGCGTCCGGTTGGATAGGATTTCGACGACGGGCAAGTGTCCGGGCCTATAGGGTGTCGACGGATCTCGTGGCCGGAGATCCCCTCTCAATGCCCTCCTCTCCGACTCGCCCGGGGAGACTTGGTTGCCGGAGGGACGCGATGCTGTGCTCGGCTTATGACTCCCCACAGTCCAGGACGATCTCAGATGTGGAGATTTGAATCTTTTTGTTAGTGGTTTTTTTATTTGTTTTACGGTCGTGGCTTTTGTTTCCGGTCTTGTTATTTTTTCCTTGTTTATTAATTAATTATTTTATTTTCGCCGAGGATATGTTTTATTTTTATTTTTTCCCTTGACATGTCATAATCACTGATGACTCAGATCGACGTGTTTGTCAGCCCTCGGTGTTGTTTGTAAGGCGGCGATTGTTTGAATCTCTTGCTCGAGATCTCTTCTTGCGCGCCACGGATAAGATGTTCTGACGTCTACCAGGTACGTACCTGCTTGTTCTGAGTTCTTTCGCGATGACGTCTTTACCAGGGTCTTTTGTAAGTCTCTCGTGATTAGCGTTCAGGATCTCCAGATAAGATATCGAGGGCGTTTGCCTCGTGGATCTGCCATTTTATTCATACCGAGCTGACTCGAGGACGCATACACACAGCCCTGGCGAACTGTGACGAGGGGTGGATTCCTACCCCTGGCCTACAGGCAAGGACAACGACACACCTCACTTGCGAGGCTGTTTTGAATTTGAGCTACCAAATTCGTACGTCCTCACCTCCCTCACCGCATGTTCTCGAGCCTCAGTGTTAATGCCCGCGGCATCGTGTTGGACGATCGGGTCACTTTGGTATCCTCGTGCAGGATAGCAAAACACTTGCAGGATATCTGTGTTTCTATTCTGAAATGAATGATGTATGCGGGTTGTGTGGATCGCGGGAGGAGTGTTTCCAACTGTTGGTGATCCTCGGACCCACGCGCACGCATTGAGGTGCGTAATCCCCCTTTTCTACATTACTTACTATGGATCTTACTCTAGATGATTTCATGACACCGGGTAAGCGTGGATTTGGTCACGCACGAAGAGTATTTCTGATTCTCACTCAAATTGATATCTCAGCTCGAGCTATCTTTGATGTGGGTCAGCGTCTACATTCGCGCTGGCGGGTGACTCAGTGATCCGAAGTACCAACGATCCCACAGCTGATAGGTATCATGGGCGTGTCGTTTCTTCATAGCGTCACTCTCGCGTTGCGTCCTGACAAGTCTGACCTCAGGTGATCACGATCGCTCATTTAAGGACCCAGGCAACGTCTTCTCCCGGTGCAAGGAAAAACCCGATACTGCTTTCACGCCTTTTCAACGCGACGCGATCCGCCCATCCATCAAACCTTATATTTCTTTCCTGGCGCTCATCTCCGATACCTCGATGCACGCCGGGGCGAAGGAATCGTCGGAATTGAGGCGGCTGGACTGACTCCTCACCGCCCCCTAACTGTGCTTTCCCTTAATGGAACTTGCCTTTCGTGGTGCGGGAACACGCTGGTACAGGGAGGCAGGAGGCATCGTTGTTCGGTATCGGTTTGTTAAGTTTTTGAATGGAACTCGATGATGAGTCCTGGTGACCCCCCTCGTCGTTGTCTTTGAATGTAGTCGGCTGACAGATTGTTATGAAGAGGGACGTTCCTAGAATCATTCTTCCTAGCTGTCGGAGCGCGGAATGAAGGGAACTATCTTTACTGTACTGGACGGAATATGAAAGGCTAAGGCGAGCTGTATTGACAGTGCAGACAGGGTGGTGAACTGCGTCCCAATAAGTTTGTATGGGTCGTGTGGCGACTTGTGTCCCGATTGGTTATGTGCACGTCTTCGTTTGTGCGTGGCTCGCCACGAGGCCCGATTGTGGCCACGCGTCGAGTAGAGATGAAGCCCGGCGATTTCCTCGAGGCGATATCCTCTTGGGACGACCCACGTCTCGAGATGGGTAGCACGTCTTCCTAGGCTTTTTATCTCGACCGCAATTGTCGTTCTATCCCCGGATCACGATCGTGAGTGCTTGTACCGTTTAGATGGAAGCTATTTGTTGAAAGTTAAGTGGGGTCGCATTTGAACGACAGGTGGAATGTTGCGTAGGCGCTACGAGCGAATTGGTCTTGAACATTTCGAGGCTTATTCGTTCAATCAGCCCACCCGTCAACCTGCCTTATACAAATCGTACGAGGATTGGGTTTTTGTTTGTTCTGCATGCGTGGGTGCCTTTCGCCACGTTTATTCATTTGATGCCTTTGATGATACAGATTTACAAAGTTATGGGTAATCCTGTTGAAAACCCGAGCGGCGTGGTAAAGATGATGTGCCTCGTGCAATCATCCATCACCCGTACGAGTCCGGGATAGTGCCTCGGATGGGAGATTGCGTCTTTTTTTTTTGTTTGGGTCGCACGACGGTTTGATCGAATAATTCAAACTTCTGCAATGGACGTCAGGTACGCCACTCAGAGAAGATGATCCTTGTGCTTTGTTGAAAAATTTCGTTCGGTGATCATTATCTTATCAATGAAAAGGACCTTCGCGACCTTTCCGTGTTTCGATCTGTCTCCCCCTCTTGTTTGACCCCCGGACCGGGGGTAGCTGAGCCAGCCGAGGGTGGTTTGATGACCGTAAAGGTTGAACATCGAATGTAGAGGTAGAGCTGATCTACTTGCAGAGCGGGGCGCCGCTCCGTGATCCCGGAAGCAAGAATATCCTCGTCTGGAACTTACCGACGTGAAAGACCACACGCATGCGACTCGGCGGGTGAGGCGTATGGAAGATGCATTCAGTATCTACATGATGAACGGTGAGAGATGGAATGTACTTTCGTCACTGTTCAGATAATACTATTATTTCTCCGAGGTTCACCCCCTCACGTCGTCTTATCTCTCCCAGTTATTGTGTGGTGCGAAGCCCCACCTACGACATATGACGGATAGCTAAGCTAAGAAATTTAGCTCTAGATCATGGGGTTAGCTCTGTAGGACCGTTCACGTCTAAGGCGAGCTTTTAGTCACGAACTCGTGTCCGGCGCCAGGGCGCGATTATCGATGAAATCATTCTTATGACGTACGGCGGAGCGGGGTCTTTCGATGCGAGGCCGTAAATCCTCCGTCTATCGTGTCATCGTACATCGAGCCCCTGTCCGGTTTCGGTGATCGTGAGATGCGCGAATTGGAAGTGGAGGTGGGAGCCGATCAAGAAAACTAGTTCCGTGTGGTGTTGGGGAGGAGAATGAGCGATCGTGGGAGTTCTGTATCAGTCCGACCGGCGAGTCTTTTCAAATGAGACCGGGATTGAGGCTCAGACATCCGTTAACAATCAGCCCCCAGAACCTCCTCCTGCTACCCCCACCATGTCCTGTGTCGCATCTCGCTTCCGGTCGCTCCGAGCCACGGGTGTAGGACTGTGTCCGAGTCATCACGTAGAGAAAGTCACGGCAGCCCTTCTCGTCGACCCAATCACGTTCCTTCTGCGACATCCGTCGGCCGCATACAACTTCCTCTAACGAACCCCAAATGTGCCGATGAACAGCGGTTGTGGTGTCTCGTAAGTCGCGATCCGGGTGTCGCACGGGATGACAGGAAGTCACTTCTGGAACGAGTGTATGGTGTGGGTCGCGGAGGTGTTATCTGAGGAGGATCAGGTCGTCAATGCGGGGGCGGTTCGGAAGTATTTGACGGGTGAGGAAATCCTGAGGTGAAGAGGGATGGATTGGAGGTATCTTGATAATGCGACGGTTTGGGACACAAGGGAGGGGGGGACAATGCTGGAGACAGCCTCCGTCGGGGGTACCTCTAACGGTTCATCCATTGTTTTGGGCCTCCCAACAGACCTTGAAGCTTGATCCCCAACGACTTTGTAACTGATGTTCTGGACTACACCGCTTGCCATATACCTAACGGTTCTCTGTGCATGAAGGTGTTGACCTTCAGGAGAGGAGAGGGGAGCAGTGCCCACTAGAAAAAACTCGAGCCCCACCACCCGGAGCTCAAAGTGAAGGTGATGTAGTGTCGTGGCGGATAATGAATCCTTCAAGTTATCCTATTCAGCGACAGATTGGTTCAACGGGGGTGGGATAGTCGATACAGCCTCCCAACATCTCGTTGTCGAACGGAACAAATCCACCTACAGAACCTCCGGCCCCTTGATTCCGCTTCTGGTAGGCATTCTCACTTGAAACCGTCCGAGAAGTAATTTGGAAGACCAGCAACCATACACGAAAGCCCTCAAAAGATTGGGATAAGCGAACGCCCCACACGTTCGAAAAGAAATCCCCCCTGGGGGAACCAGGTGTGTTGTAGTCCTGTGCGTTAAACCACTTTTGATATGCAAGGTTTCCCTCTCGTATGACCCCCAATCGGCCCGCTTCCTTGCCGGTCCTGCCCCCCGCATAGTCGATCGTATGACACCTGCCCGTCATCAACAAGATATAGAAAAGGGACTTCACGTTGCTGTGGTGTTCTTGCGCCAGTAGTCGGTCCCGAGGTCCTTCCATGACGAAAGGTCGTAGATGGCGAGCGCCCCGCGAACTTTCCGTTCTGGTTCTCCCTTGGCGTTCATCTCCTCAATGAAGCGGCGCGTGATGTCGTTAAAACTGAGGTAGCAATGAAGGATCCCAGGGTGATCGTAGGGCCAACGGTGAACTAAGGGAGGATAAGTGGATATCAATCGAGAGGCGAAAGAGAGACACGCACTACAGGCAACATCGAGGAAGACCTGACCAATATCCCTCACGTTCCTCAGTCACTTGAGAGGATACAACCGTTCCTGGACAATGACACGGAGGGTACGTCGTTTGTACGCGTGGTTCCCATTGACGAACTTGGCGTTCTCAAGCAGATGTGCGACCGACTCGAGAGTTGAGCGTTCGTCGAAAACGATGTCCCCGGCAAATAAAACTCGAGGGAGATGCTTAGTGGCCCACTTCCCATTCGTCTTTTCCGTCTCCTCGTTCGCCTTCTTGGGGAAATCGGTCTCTGAGACCCGGCAAGAACCCGGCCAGCTGATCTCGATGACTAGCTCGATACCGGGCCACCGGTCAGGAGTGGCATCAAGCACCGTTGTGGACCTTGCATCAGCAAGATAGCAAAACACTTATTTTGATGGCCCACTTTTCTTCGTCTTTTCTTGCTTATTTTGCACTTTTCCTTTGCTTTTCGGGCCTCAAATTGTATAAACTCACGACATAGCTTATATAAGTACGTGCTTTTCTCTTTTTTCCACCTTTTCTTATGAAAAGATTGAAAAAAGCGACGGAAAAGTAAAATTCCTCTTTCCTGATGTGGTAGCGTGTGAACGAAGCGGAGGAATGGAGAACATTTCCAAAAGGTAACAACAGGCTTGAACGGCTGGATCGACCTGGCATCGAGTCTCGGGTTCCGGTGTGGAACCACCCCAATCCTCTTTGATCTGAATGCTCGCATCGCCATCAAGCGCTTGGGGTGAGGCGGGTTTCTTCTTGAGCTTTTTTGTAGTCCGCTGGCTGATTGGATACGATTCGTCAGCAGACCATTTTTTAGGGTTGGGTGGCGCGGAAGTTAACTCGGAAACGGTAAGGGGACCAGACTTCCCGGATCCATATCGCAGAGGTTTGGGAGGGGGAGCGTGGTTTGAGACTGGATCAATCCCCACTCCTCATATCAGCTATAGCCAGGGACGGGAAAAACTCACTGCGTGCTTACTATCAACAACCAATCTAGGCATATTGAAAATGGTTGGGGATGGTGGGGCTGCAATAAGGATAACCTAGGATTGCTCGACTCATGATTTTCTGGCCCTTCCATTGTGGATCCTCAGTGGGCCACGGATCAAATTGCCCAGTCGCTGAATCATGGTGTTTCATGGGTGGTGGTGCATGATGCATGATGCAACGGGTTTCCCAGGGTTGCCCCCTTAATCCTTATTCCCGGCCCTTCACCTTTCCTGCTCAGAGTTAAACGATGGTTTACCTGTCTAGCATGGACACAATGTACCACTGGTGTTCCATTCAAGGGTGACAAACCAACAGCTCTTGATTCATGGCCTGGCTGTTCAAGCTCAGCTGCACAGCTTATTGAGCAGTGGGACAGCAACCTACAAGGCTTGAAGGGTTCAGTTCCAACTCACATCCCCCCTAGTCTTGTTCAGGCATCCCCTCATGTGGATGAACTAGTATACTTTGATGAGGTGATGAAAATCACCCTCTTGTCTGGCCCATCTATGGAAGACTCAATGGTGATTGTTACTCCAGGGGTTGAGTCTGGTTGAAAATCCATGAGGAGGACTCAACTGCAGACCAACACTTGCAATGTCAGGAGGTGTGTTTTATAGTGTGTTTCATTGGTCAATTGCCCAAGCCTGGTCATGAGAATAGAGCATCTTCCAGGCCTCTTACATGTTGTGGGGATTGAACAGTTTAAGTGATGTATTTGATAACCAGATTGTACATACCACAAATATAGTTTACAACACAAATCAGAGATGACAATACAATACCACTGAGCTAGAATAATACAAAGAAAGAAATACAAAGGAGGATATGAAGGTGTTTGCTAGCATTGTGGGCTACCTAAATCTTCCATCTGTGTACTGGAGGGGGGGATTTCAATCAGAGCTTGATGATAACTTTGCCAGAGGCTATAACAAGCCTGACCATTTTGATATTGTTGAGCCAATGTGCCTCCTCCCATTTAGTCCTCCAATGAGTGGGCAGCCAAAGTCGGTGCTTATACTCTCCTTCAGGATACATAAGCCACCCTTTCTGACACCAGGGTGTGGAGGCTGGTAAATTATCCTCAGAGTGGTGATTATTATACTCAACAAGGTCATAACCACTGAAGGAAGGCCAGGTACTGAAGTCTATGCTCTTTGAGCCATGGTAGAAGTCTTTCTGTGAGGGTAAGGAAGGTAAAGGTATGCTGGACACTACAGGATCAAGCTCCTCCCGAGTCTCCACATTATAGTAAGCAATGTTATCAGAACCATTGATAACATCAATCTGATAATCCACCTGGAGTCTATGATCCACTGTCCGTACTCTAGTCCAATATCTGCTGTGGTAGCCCACTCTTCTGATGTCTGAGGCTCCATCCACTGTGCCCTCAACTGTAAGTCTCCATGCTACAACATACCCACCTGGTCCATACACAAAGAGGATATTGCTAGCAAGAATCAGCTGGTGTATTGGAAAGTTGATGACAATAAACTGTGAGTGGCTGTTATATAGGTTGGTGGTTGTGACAGTTTTCTCATCCTTGAATGCAGTTACAAGATAGGTACCATTGGTAGAAAACTCAATTAAGATAGTCTTTTCAGGAGTATGAGTTATGGAACCTTCTAAAAGCTGCACCTCAAGGTAGCCATCTCTTGAAATGAGCAAAGATGATGGAGTTGGTGAGAATTTAAGGCCTCTTGGAGTGTCTCCAAGGGCTTCCCAAAGTGGGAACTTCCTCTGCTGGTGATAATACCGTCCATACTCCTCAAGCCTCCAAATACAGACTTCATGCCTGTTAGAAGCTGCAAATAAACCCCCACGAGGAGAAAAGCAGTTTGAAGTAAAGAGCCCAGGTTCACTTAACATAAACCTTTGGGTGTGGATATTGTAGGCACAAAGCATCCCACCATGAAAATTCCCAGAGATAAATCCATCCTGGTGCATTACTGGGTCATCACTGATATTATAACTGGTGGAGTATGATTTGACTGGATAACCAAAAGTGGTAGGCCAAATCTCAGAGGTGTTGATTGTAGTTTTGTTCCCAGATACTGCCATCATCCAAATAGAGCTCTCATGTAGCCAAAGGTATGGTTCAAATGGTGATTGGACTGCACGAGTTGATACCTTTACAGAAGCAATATCACATGTAACCACAGTCCAGCTCCCAACCCCTGCTGGAAAAAGGGCACCAATTGTTGTCCCATCCAATGACCACACCAATGACTTGGGTGAGGCATCTATAGCTCCACACTCAATCTCTTTGATTACTCCACCTGTTTGTATATCCCAGATGGTAGCTGCTGAACCAAAACAACCAACCAGAGAATGTCCATCTGGTGAGTAGGCAAGTGCACTTGGTGAATGACCAATTGGCTTTAGGTCTTCAGGGATGGGCTTGGTGGGCTGAAGGGTGGAACATTTATCAAGGGTAAGAGTGTCCCGGATTTCCACAGAGGTTGATGTTTGTGTTGCAAAGAATTGACCACAAGGTGACCAGGTATAAGACCCATAATTGCCATCAATACCTGCAGGTTTCCATGAACTGAAAACCCCATATATCACCCTTGGCTTGTGATCTTGGAAGAACTTGAAATAGTATTTCTCTCGGACAATTGATGATTGAGGGGAAAGCTCCAGTGCAGAGTGGTAAATGTGGGGAGCAGAAAGCTTGATGATTTCAAAAAACTTGGTGACAAATTGGAAGTAGTCTCTTGTGGTATTGAGATGCTGCTCTCCCCCATTTACCTGATTTGGGATATTAATAACATATAGTGTTCTAAAGTAGACACAAACAAACCTTTGGAAGCCACTGCATAAGTTTTTCCAATGCAATAACAGCATACCTTGCAGCACCAAGGACACTAAGCACCTCCAGCCATGACAGAAAATTATTCTCCAGAAAGATATGGAGAGCACCAAGAATATAGGTAGTATCTTCCTCTGTCCCAGTGAGATGATTATACCAGGACTTGCAGGTATACTCCAAGGCAGGACTGATGTGATTCTTAATCCTCTCCTCCAGGTCCTTAACCTCTGCATTCAAAGCATAGTCTGGGAGTGACAGAAGGTTCCATTTCAAGGAGCTATTCATCAAACTCAGGGAGTTAAGGGTGGTTTGGTGGTGAAGGGTGTCAGGGGATATGTGAAACCTCTTGCTGAGGCAGCGGGATGGATCTGTGATGTAGTCTGGGAATGACTTGTGGAATGGTTTTACAGGCTGACTGAGGTCTTCATTGAGCACAAGGAGTGACTGAACAAATGTGAGGATTCTCATGACCTCCTCAGCCTCCAGGCCAATGAGTTCAGCAACTGCTGATGGGGAAAGGGGGTTGACAAGCATGATGACAGTGCCAATGATTGACCGGGCCTTGGAGTCTGCCTCAGGGTCCTCATCACCAAAGTCCAAGGCCATCTGGAGGATTGAGGTGTACAGAGAGTCAAGGGTTGTGTTACTCTTGAACTCTGTCCGCCCTTCATGGATGGTAGATTCTGGAAGGTTTATGATCACATCCAGTCGTCGTGTAGGGGGGTACAGTTTGTGATCCAGGAATTTGATGGTTGCAACAGCGTAAACGAAAAGTCCAGCTGCCCGTTGACAGAGCAGACCTATGTGTTCTTCACTTGGCCACTTGTCCAAATTGAACTGTTGCGCAAGATCGGAAAGCCGGGTCTCGAGGAATCGCCGGATATCTGCATCGACGATAGAGTGTTCGACTGCATGAAGAACAAAGATCTCGGTCAACGGCCTCAGGAGTTGAAGGCGGAACCCAGATCGGATACGAGGCTCCGGTCGGCCAGTGATGAAGAACTTGACCTTCGGAATCTCCTCAACCAATCGTCCCATGACCGAGAGGATGGCGGATTGTGGCTCGTTATCCATGCATTCGTCAAGTGCGTCAATTACTATCACCGTCGAAATGCCCTTTTCCTTCAGCGGGGCGACAATTAGGCTCTCCATCTGGTTGTGGAGTGACTCGTATCCAATTTCCGGATTCGACTGGAGAAGAGAGACAAGGGTGGATCGGAAGTCGGGATACCTGTACGCAAGTTGGAACGAAAGGGTGGGGAATACGAAGCGGAGGTCACTGCGGTCCTTGAAGTCGCGGGAGCAAAAGAACGATGCTCCCAGCCGTCCGTCAGCGAAGAGGCGCTCGGCGGTGGTCTGGGCGATTGTTGATTTTCCAGTCCCGGCGAGTCCATTTAGCCAGTAGATAGGGGACTCGTTAAAGTCTTTGGTCCAAGACTCAATCTCGTCCAATATATCCTCCCGTGTCCCTGTCAGGCAACCCTGGCGATCCCCGTGTTGATATCCCGCTCCGCGAGCGCGGGGGCAGGTGGAGGTGTTCAGCGCCAGTAACTCAGCTGTCGAGCCGTGAGTATGTTTGTTAACTAAAAGTGCGAATGTATCTAACCTGCATCCTGCAACAGCGTGTCAGCACATCACAACTTTTCAAACAAAGTGACCAGTAGCTTACGATCAATCGACAGTTCTGTTCATATATTGCCTTTTGCTGTGCGAACTGTTCACTGTATCAGCAAATGATTCTACTGGCTAAAGGGGTACTTCTGGACTGGTCCTCACCTGGTATTCGACAATGGCGTCTCTGAGGGTTTCTGCAAGTTCGCGGACAGCACGGACATCAGCTTTATTTCTCTCGTAATCGGGAGCATCGCAACGGTCGGATATCTCCAACAACTCGTCCCTGATACCCTCGAGAGCTCTGGGATGGGGTAAATACAGACGTTCGCTCGTGAAGGACGAAGGATACTTACTCAAATAGGATCACACGTCGTCTCGACTCGTTGCTATCGCCCGCGTCATCCACCGCCGCTCCAAGTCTATTCAACCGTGTGAGGGCGGACTCGACCCTTCCCATCACTTCCGGAGTCCCCTACCAATGCCAATCCATCAGTGTACGCCCCGAAATTCGTTCGAGTCATTCTACCTCATTGAATTTCAGAAATGCACCAAACGAAGTCTTGAATCAACAGGCGGCCCGTCAGTTCCAAGGCAGAGACGGTACGAAGAGACACACCGTTAATTGCTTGACTTGATTGTGGATCGATTGTTGTTGAGACACCTGCCATCATTCGTATCAGCGCCGCTCGAACTTGACGGTCCTAGCACACACTTGGTAGATGATGATCGTTTTCTGAAGTTGATCGACGAGCTTGACGACCGCTGAAGCATCCCGCGCCTTATCGAGGACTCGATCCATCGTCCCTTTCTCCGACAATGCTTGAGCCCTCTTCTCGATGTCGTCTAGGGATCTGCAGGAGATCAGTTTGTCGTGGAAATATACCAGAGATGCGATACGAACTTTGCTAGCTGTGCTCGTCTATTCACTTCCTCACGATCGTCTTTTGCGTCGGCCTTCGTCAGAGCATCCTTCAACTTGGTCACCCAGGGGACCAGGTCCTCCAGCTTGTCTTTTACGTCCTGGAATTGCTGTGCGGGATCCATTAGCGAAGCGGAGGGATAATATTCGATGAAAGCATGCCTCGTAGTGTTTGATGAGTGCGTTGATGCCACCCAGACATGATTTGAGGGGAGGAAATGCATCAGCCGATTCTTTTGCGATGTCTAAAAGCGCCCTCGTAACATCGATGAGTCTCTGTCTCTTCGCTGCGGGCAATTAGTGGGGTTGAGATTGTGGTAATAGTTGGGAATCGTACATGGGCCCGTTCCGATTCCCGCTGAGTTCGCTGTTAAACGCCGTTTCGGAAGGAAAGGTCGCATGATTTTGTCGTTGTAGATGGGGTGTGTGAAGTGCAGTTTGTCGTCGTTTTTTGCAAGATAGACACGCGCCGGCCACGAGAGCACATTCCGTAATTGGATCACAGCTACGGCGCCAGGAGCAATTCCTCCATGACGGGAAATCCGACGCCGTTGGCTACCTAGGCTCGTTTTTACATCAAGGTGAGAGTCCACCTGGCCAGTTTGTTTAACCCGGACTTTCTCTGACTGGGGAACTTTTCGCAGTCCCACACAAAGCCAACAATGTTGTCGATTTCAATTTGACGTTGTACGACGACTGCATCTCTAAGAACACTGCGGGTAAAGTGTCGAAGGTTTTGAGAGCTACGCGAACTCCTTGTAATCATCTTTTGCGACCAACAAGTTCGTGATGACGAATTCTGAAGGTACTCAACCCGTCTTCGAGCATTATCTCTTGGTCATAGCGCTCTACCTCCCGATGAAATTACTGCGCTTCTGGACCGTGTCGCCCTAGTAATCTGGTTTCTTCAAAAATGTAATGATGCATGTCGCGTATATATAGCACTGTTACCCGTATCCCCTTCTGCCGCAGGACCCATTCCTCTCAATGATTTCCCTTGGTGCGCTGCTGCTATCCTTTTCCCTGCGAGGGGACGTTGTGGGTCCACAGTGCCAGGTGACCAACCATGACAATACCGCTTAACCACCGACCCAGCGGATTGTCATGGGGCGCTTCGAATGTCCTTCATGTGTGGACTCTTTTGGCTCATCCAACGCGTTGACCTCTGTGCAGATTCTCCTCCGATAACCACGTCTCGTCCCCGTGTCGCTGATACTCCCACCCTAGCATATTCAGGCAAAACATACATTCATATGCACCATCTGTGGGTCTAGCTTTGGGTCTCGACACGCAGCAGATCAAGTACACTCTCCTCCGATATTGCGCCGGACCATCTCACGCAAATAACTAGCACCACGATAAGAAACATGCGAACCCTCGTTGTTCCGAGTGCGACCGCGAATTCGGGTCGGAGGATGCGATGGAAAAGGTCGCTATCTGCCTTCATGTGTCGTTCCGTAGATGCCTTCTGACACACCAGTAGCACTACAACGCCAAGCACCGCTTCGAATGTAGTGAATGCGACGATGAATTTACGACGGAGGCAGCCAGGGATCAGGTTCAGTCGTTCTGTCGGTTTCTCGGTCATATCCTGATACGATCTCTCAGCACTACGATGAAGAACACCGTTCGATAGAGTGTCCTGAGTGCGATCGCGAATTCGAAACTCAGCATGCAGTGGATCAAGTTAGCACTCAATCCTCCGCTCAACGATCACTTGCTAAAGCCACAACTCAGCACTACAACGCAAAACATCGCATCGAATGCTCTGAATGCGACCGCGAATTTAAGAACGAGAAGGCAATGGATCAGGTCCACGCCCACCCCCCTACTCAACGGCCCACTACTGACGATTGCTTAGCACTATGACGCAAAACACCGTTTCGAGTGTACTGAGTGCGACAGCGAGTTTAAGACCGAGAGAGCCAGGGATCAGGTTTCGATTCGATCCTTCGTTGCGGATGGTTCCCCGAGACTGACGGCTACTTAGCACGAGGACGCAAAACATCGCTTCGAGTGCGGTGAGTGCAATCGCAAGTTCAAGACCGAGAAATCCATGGATCAGGTTTCGTACCAAACCCTGTATTTGGCAATTATCTGCTGACAGCCATTTCAGCATTACGATATGAAACACCGTTTTTATTGAGAAGGGATTCGCAGCGGAGAGAGAGCGAGGGATCAGGTTAATCCCCCTGAGTAGTTTCTTGGTTAGACACTCCTACGGTCTCTCAGGACTGCGGGACAATTGGGGGACGAAGATCAGTGCCTGTCGTAGTGCGTCCATAATCACTCATTTACGTGCCAAACGCCGCCCCCGAGGAAAATCTGACATGGATCTTGCCCTATCGATGGGTGTACAAAGGTGCAGTTCGTCGTCGTGTTTTGCAGGATGTGCACGCGTCGGCCACGAGGACACAGTCCACGGTTGGGTCACGGCCACGGCGCCGGAAACGATTACCGGTGGGGTCACTGGCCGCAAACGTACTACCTCTGCGAGCTCTTGCCCACACCGTGCCATACGCTTTGTTCAACCAGTGTCTTGGAACTTCTCGCAGCCCACATGAGGTTGTTAACGTCATTGACTCGGACGTGATGACAGCGACCACGGACAGTGCTTGGAGACGAAGTGCTAGTATCAAAGGTTTTTGAGAAATCTACAGATACTGTGGTCACCTTCCGCGACCAACAAGCTTGTAAGTAACGAATTCCGAGGATATTCGCTCCCTTGATGCCGCTGTCCTGGGGCCGAGACCTATGGATTCGGCTTCTGTAAAGATGTGGCGATACATGTAGTATATATGCTAGTAGCCTCTCCTGCCGTGGGATTCATCCCGTTGGCTCCCTTCGATATTTCGTCGCTGTCCACTACTTTGGGAGTTGTGGGTCCACGGCCCCAGGTGACCTACCTTTACAGCGCAGTTCGGTTAGTGTGGCGACTGCATATCAACGCTGCTTCAAGCTTCACCACCGACCTAGTGGACTGTCATGGTATCTCGAAGGTCTTTCGGATATCGATGTCCTTCATGCCCGGACTCTTTTCGCTCGTCCGATGCGTTGACCTCTGTGCCGATTCTCTTGCAATTGCCACGCTCCGCCCGTGTCGCTGATACTCCCACTCCAGCATCTGCAAGCAAAACATACGTTCATATGTTCCGAATGCGGGTTTATCTTCGGGTCTCAACATTCAGTAGACCAAGTATGTCCTCCGATTGTTTCGTTGGTTTCTCGATTATATATCGATACGGTTTCTCAGCACAGCGATGCGGTACACCCCCTGATAGAGTGCCCCGAGTGCTATCGCGAGTTCAGGACTGAGCAGGCGTTGATTCAGGTTCATAGTCATCCCTCTGCTCAACGGCCGCCCGCTGAAGCCACTTAGCATTACGGCGCAAAACATCGCATCAAATGCCCTGAGTGCGACAGCGAATTTAAGAATGAGGACTTAATGAATCGGGTTCGCGTCCGCCACACTTCTTAACGGTCTCCTGCTAACGAATTCCTAGCATCACAATATAAGCCACCGCTTCAAGTGTACTATGTGCCCCCTTGGGTTTAGGTCTAAGGCGGCCAGCGATGAGGTTTCTACTCAACCCCTTACTGCGAACGGTTTATTGAGGCTGACGTCGCTTAGCATTACGACGCAACCCATCGCTCCAAATGCGTTATCTGCTGACGGCTACCTCAACACTACGATTCGAAACACTGGTTTAAATGATAAAGAATTTGCAGCGGGGGGGAGGCGGGAGGGAGGGTCCGTTCTTCTGAGTAGCCCCCCGATTAGGTACTGCTACGACCCCTCGGTACTGTCGATGCAATATAGTGACCGTGAACTCGGGATGAAAGCGGTAACTCTCTGAGTCAAATTCTCAATTGGCCCTCACGTGGATGAGGATAACGGCTACCTATGAACGGCCGTTAACCATAACCTTAGATCTCCCGGTCCTGGGGTATCCATCTCAACCCAGTCACTCCCCAGTTGCGGAGAAAGGCCAGTCAATCAGGACAGACGCGAGTCGCCAGTAAACGTCCGTATATCAAACTGACGCACGCGAGAACGATAGGATTCTGCGTCCCGGCGGGCGGTTTTCTGAAACTTACCTGCAACCAACGCAGTCAGTTTTCAAAAAAATCTGTGCAAGCCCGACCGACTCGCGCACAGTTCGGTATGTGGTCGTGCGACCGGCCGACGTGCAGAATCTCTCTCACCTTAGGCCTGCCCCCACTAACGAACAGCCCGATTGGTCGTCTTGAACCTCCCCGAGATCATGCTTGGTTCCCGTTAGCTTTCTGAACCAACGTTAAATGTGGAGATGTCCTTGATGTCATTAGGGGACAAGGATCAGTGCTTGTAATGTACATTTATAATCACCCGTTCATGGAGTGCCCCATGTCCGTGATTTGGGCTTGGGGCACGATACAGGGTTTAGGCAGTAAGAGCGAAAGATTTTGAGACAGATATCACATATCAGTACTCAGTACCCCTGGGGCTCGATGTTTTAGCGATCTCTTGTGGTAAGAACACAAAAAGACGAGAACGTACCACATACAGAACTCTTGGGCAAAATAGTTCGAATCGCTCCACTCATCGAACTCTGCCCTCTCATCCACGAGTTCCAACTTATATGCTTTCGCCTCAGCTCTCGACATCGTCCCATCATTCTCACCAGAAATCATGTCGATCAGTTCAGCAGGCAGTCTCCCCAACCACGAGGAGTCATCCATCCCCAACATCGCTTCCCGGATTATTTCACGTTGCTGGGGTGCGACAGTGGTAGCGGAAGGGATGGTGTACGTTGGGTCTACGAGGAAGGCGGCAAAGATCTTGCGATATCCGGGTTTAGTCGGGTCTTCGAGACGAAAAGGTTGGACTTGGTGCTGGTAGATGTTCGGGAATGCGACACAGCGACCTTGAATAGTTCCTACAGTTCCAAGCTCTTGCAAACAACTGTCTCCGCTGGTTGGGACAGGTAGAGATAGTCTCAGCGAGTCTGTGGACGACCTCAACGGAAGACAGACTTACACACTCATCTGATAGAGGACACGCATACATGTTGTGTCATCTTTTTTGTGGTACTCTGGTTCACACGTTGACCTTCTAAACGCCAGCCGTGACGACGTGACGTTTTCGCAGTCGTAGTACTTCGCGTGAAATCAGCATAGGGTCGCGGGGTCACGAACGGATGAAAGACCTACATATATAAAACTGGAAACAATGTGTTCGTTTTCCGTCCCTAGGAAGTGCAGGTGAATCGTCACAGCCAAAAAGGGTTGACATATGGTTCAGAACCACCCACCTTCCACACGCCACACGCCGCCAGGATATTCCGGTTTCTCAGGGGTCAGGACGATATTTGCAAGCTTTATAATGCATTGAATCGTGGTCCCCTTCAATGAAACGGTTGGCGTCTTCATCACATCGAGATTTCCAGTATATTTCTTCCTGACATCCGGTAGCTTCAATTTTTTCTTGGAGAGCCACGCATCTCTATCTGCAACGTACTCTTCCTCTTCATCATCGTCGGTCAGACAGGGTTCGTCGGCCGTCTTGAATAAACAATCAGGCGGATCACCCTTGAATGTTGAATCTACCCTGAAGGGGAGTAGGGGTCGACGCAGATCCGAGAGCACACGTTCCCACAAAGGAACTGCACGTTCCAGCAGCTTAGGGATCGCAGATTCCAGTGCGGCGTGCTTCCGTGGATGGACGTTGTTGACGTAAGAGGAAGCGAGAGTGACGATACCGTCCTCCGCGACAGCAAAGTCCGAAGGGAGCCACTGGAATTCCATCGAGAGGTTACACTCCCTACGGCGTGGAGGTTTCAAGACCCCGCATCTACCCCTCCGCGGATCTTTGATGAACGTGCGGTTGTAGACGATCGGGTAAAGTGAAGGGTGAACGAGATCGAGGACTTGGTTGTCGGAATTGGGATACCAGTCCCTCTCTGCATCCGGAACGTTCTCGAGAGGGAAAACCGCAGCGATTAACTGGTCTCGGAGATCGTTCGGGATCAGGGTGTCAGACCTCCAGACGCGTTCGCATGGTCCGACCTAACAATACAGCGTTTGCAAACAGAGACGAGAAAGGACGGACGGGAGCCTACCTCGATTCCGGTGTCGGGGTCTCGAATGGACGCGTAGCCATGCAACTCTTGGAACACATAGTTGATCTTCAAACGAGGTTATTCCCATACTACCGCAAAACACTGGGAATAGCTACCATCCTTTTTGTGAGCCGCCGGATCCGATATTCGTCTTTTTGTTGATTCAGCGCTTCTCGTTTCCATTTCTCGACGAGAGCCGGATCCTTGATCTTTTCCCACCAGTTGGGTTTCTCCCGAATGGCATTCGAGAGGGCACACATCTTCATTTCAACGACCTGAATTTTCCGGTCAAATTGCAGAGTCTAGGGGTGGCACTTGGAAACCCCACCGTTCTAGGGCGTTCCTTGCCCTTATCACTAGAATGATCCCACTCCCCACTGTGGAACGGGTGGATGTAGTGACCGCCTGGGAAAGGGTCGTAGGTGAGACCGTACAGGGGTATGCCTGACTGGGGCGGTCGGCGGGCTCTGCGGTCTGCAGCAAAATCAGCAAAATATCCCAGGCACTCTGTCGTGTGGCATCGGGTACCAGCATCTATAAAAGCGGATAGGGCGTTGGGTCCCATCAGGGTACCAAAAATTGTTCCACCAAGGTGGTGACTGAGTACGGAAGTTCCGGATCAGGAAAGTTCCGGATGACATAAGGTGATTACCGGTCCGACCCAAACCAGTCACTCATGGTACCGGTACCACCGGGCTCAGGGCTACGTTTCGTGTCCTGTCCGAGGCTCTGTGGTATGCATACGCTGTTCTGTGCCTCCACTTCTACTCCAGCAAGTATTATAGCTGTTTGGTTCCCCCACTTCCGTTCGGCATCTCGTCGGCAGGGGATTTTGCTGATGCCGCCCGATTGACAGTCAGCTCATCTGCTATGAAGCTCACATACAACTCGCTCCAAATCCAGATTATGATACCGACGGCGAACGGAGGTCCCTGACAATAAGTCAATCCACCGGGGCCGAGGTTCGGGACGAAGGAGACGATCCATTCGCCCGGTGGAAACCTGAAGTGAATTGCGCCGCTTCGATTTCCCACCCCCAAAACCTGTTTTTCTCCAGACACCAATACCAAAGCTGCGCGCCCGCAGAATCAATGCGCGGGCTTCACATCACTCCTACGCCTCACGGTGCAGTCATCCACATGAATTTGGCGCGACTAAGCGAGTCAGGTACGTCCCTGTAGTTCACCGTCGGCCCACCGCGACGCGATGTTGGGCTCGGAGCTCACAATAAATATGCCGGGGGTGGGTGCTTTGTATCCGTCACTGTCGTAATTGGGCAGTCGGGGTTATCCAGGGACTCCAAGCCCCCAATGATGGAGGCCGAGCTCCCCCAATACCTGCACGACATATCTGTTCATAGACTCGAACTTGTTCGGCGCGAACTCGGCGCGCGAAAGGACAGCATCACGGATACAAACGCTCTCGTACTCCCGAGGTGGGAGACCGCGCACGCCGCTCTATAAACGAGACGTCGGAACCAGCGATCTCGGGATGTCCCATACGCCCATCGCTCGATCCCATGCGATCCCGTACTAGATGTGCTATGAATCGTGCTCTTGGTTTATATGCGGTGTTTGCAATGAATGGGTTTTTGATAGCCTGCGCTACCCCGCCATGATCGCCGAAAGATCTGTTGTAGTTTTGTCCGGCGCTCAGTCTGCTGCGAGGTCTCCGCATGTTCGGGTCACCGGTGCGGGGTCCTTCGGAATCGCCCTTAGGACTCTCAAAATGAATCCCCTTTCAGTTCCTCACAAAGTCACGACCATCACAAACGTTGGTGATGAGGTACAAAGGCCCTTCAGGGATCCCCGCACAGTTTTATCCTCTCTTATTGCTGACATGCTCGCTGTCGCAGATTTCGAGGGGGTTTCCACGGTGCCAGATCTAGGAGAATTCGTTGACTCTCCTAGCGAAGGTATGCTACCGTTTATCTCCGGAGCTTGCCTTAAAACTCTATATTAACTCACGACTGCAATTTTGCTCACCTGGACCGGGATTGTATCTTTTGGCCGGTCAATTCATTCTCTTTCACGGAAGTCCGCTGGTTGACCAATGTGATAAGTGCGGCCAAGACCGAGCCCACTCCGGTGCGCGTTCGTGGGCACCTGTCTCATGGAGCGGCCTTTTCACCCACTCGCCTAGAGGAATCTCACGCCGTCCCGAAATAAGCTGAACAAGCGGATAGAATCGGCCCCTCCGTAGACCCGCAGAGCTGTATGTACGACTGTACGTACATGAATACAAGTGTGCCTTTCTAT
>Ga0307513_10002324_pt1 | contig 26517 bp, 22 predicted proteins | sample 15_EM_MG_FD_202174 | JGI IMG/M metagenome (GOLD analysis project Ga0307513, IMG submission 202174) | Populus trichocarpa ectomycorrhiza microbial communities from riparian zone in the Pacific Northwest, United States - 15_EM | ecosystem: Host-associated > Plants > Roots > Unclassified | place...
AATCCCGTTTCCTCGGTCGTCGATCATGCCCATCAATCTCCTCGTCTTCCCCATCCGCTTCCATCTCCCGTTCCCGTGAAGGGCCACTTGAGTCAGAGGTGTTGTCTCCATTTGCTTGCAGCAAAGCAAAGCTGGCAACAGGTAGCACCCGTGAACTCGCCGCTGCGGCGTACGGTGTCCGACCGGAGTGCCGAGCGTGACGCAGCTGGTTGACCTCGGACCAGAAGGTGAGGTAGACGTCATAAGCTGGTGTGGTCGCAAATCCAGGTTACGTCTGTCGAGCAACCGAAGTGGAGGCACCAGGACTAGCAGGACTCTCCCCACTGGGGTGCTACTCCCGGATGTAGATGCAAGAGTACCAAACCCGTTCCATCGGTCCTATGGTAGTTTGTGACCTCTCAAAGCCGAGTACATCCAAGGGAGTACGTGTCGTCTCTCATATCCCCTCTTCCCGTGCTAATTGTACCATCTCTGTCGTCGAGGGCTCGGGAAGGGCCGCCACCAAGAGAGAGGGAGAAGAGAGAGGGGCGGCTGTGTGCTAGAGCATGTTCGGTTGTGAAGTTGATACCGGAAATTATGGTACTATCGGAGCCGCCGCCACCTAATCAAGGACTTTGATGCCATGGACCATGGAGGAGGGTGCGTTTGGCGACGCCAAAGTGTGCACCACCGACGGAACCAGCGCAGTGGGTACCGTTTGGAGGGGGAACAATTGATCAGCTGGTTAGCATTCTTGCTCTATTTAATAGCTGGCAGAGAAAAAAGACGTACGTCCATCGAGGCCAGTGGAATTATCCTCGCCGGGGATAAAGCTCTTGAGGAGGACCACTAAAGTCATCATGGGTGGTGCGAATGTCAGTGTCCAAAACCATAGACATCGGTACCCTCGCCGGCAGAGTCGTCAAACACAAAGTCAAAATTGTCTAATGGGTTGGATCCAGTGGAGAGGCGTGCTACACCCCAAGGTGCGTCAACTTGACGAACGAGGCCGAACTTGCGCATGGTGACGCCTGAGAGGATACCGCGAAATTTGTCGTTATTCTTGAACGGAGGGGGGTTTGCTCCGGATGCCCGACAATACCACGGAAACTGTCCTTAGACTACAGCACAAGTCGTGGTACAGGTGTCTACGGACTTGTCCCCGGCTGGAACTTGTCTGCGTGCACACTTCGGCTGATGGTTCCGGGCACATGCACTTTGTCGATAGGCGTATCATGTCCGCGGTTGCTTCGACTACGGAGGGGTCACTGGTGAAGGTGGGAACTACGCATAAAGACTCACGGACATGGTGGAAAAACCAGACGAAAGCGGTGAGACTGGACCTTTGCTAATATATAGCCGACATGAATTCAACCATGTCATGCTCGGATATTCACTTCCGAATGAGTCCGTGCGAAATGGATCAAAACGCTGTATCTCAAAAATTATGCATCGACGACATCTATGGGGTCCTTCAGTAGTTATGAGCACCTCGTTGTGAACCAATTGTGAATAACATTTGTTCTCCTTCCCCTTCTTTTCCGTCGTGGTTCAGGCCGAGCGTCACTTGCATCCGCGCACCACTTTGAGTCGCACCGGTCGCAGGAGTACTACTGGCACCACCTCCAGCACCCCAAGCACTTGCAGAAGGCGGAAGATCGCCCGTGATATTCTCCAGCGATTGGTTCCCTGAGAGAGCGTCTTTTGGGACATTCCTCGGATTCGAACTAGGTGGCAACCCAGGGAAAGCGCTCTCATTTCGTAGTTGTGGTGGCTTATGCTTCTTTGAAGATGAAGTGCCGCCTCCTCCACCTGCCGCAGCGCGTGGTTCGCTTGGTACCACGACGATCTTGGTACTCGATGGCGGAGGCGGACGGGAAACAGGTGCACCGTGTAAACTCCATGCTGTAGACGAATGAGGGGGCAAAGATCCTGATGGACCCGCTGCTCCAGATGGCGGAGTGGCTAGTGATGGGAAGCGCGCTGCTAGGGTTTTGGCTTAGCAGCGCGAGTTTGAGGCGGCGGCGGTGGGCGGGGCGCAGAGGATGTTGCCGCCTGTTCAACTCTGTCCCAAACTGATCGGGAAGGGCCTCGAGTTTAGCGCTTGATGTTCAAGATGCGGCCACCGATCACACCTGCATACTCTGTGCCGACGCCAGTCGGAACAATGGCAGGGAACTGTTCTCGACGCTAAAGGGTACGTATATAGCAAATAGAACGGTGGTTGTGCAAAAGATACTTACCTCAACCCTGAACGAATTCCAAGCTTGTAATAAACCTTGCTTCTTGTCCTCCTCGTCAAAGATTTCCACAAGACCATTGACAAGGAGGCCAGTAGAGTCCAACTGCTGGTTAAGGACATTGAAGAAAGTGTTAACGAGGTCCTTCGCTGGGGCTTCAGATGCTTGGTAAGAGCGTACGGCAGACCCAATCGCAGTCATCGCGTTGGCAGAGTCCCCGGTGAGATTAGATGCTCGAGCCATGAATGCTGCGTGCTTCCTAGGTGACGATATTAAGTTGAGGTCAACTCACGCGGGAAGCACTCACTCTTGAGTTAAGGGGTCTAAATCTTCGCGATCAAGGAAGGGGGTATTGCTGGGCTGTTGAGTAGGAATTGATGTACCGCCCCCAATCTCATTTCCGGTGCTCAGCAAGCCGCTGAAGGCTTGCCGTCGCCTCGCCTGGGCAGTGGATTCGGCGGGAGCCTGTGCGTCCGCTCGGTTCCTTTCTCTTTCTCTCTCTCTCGCGTTCAGGCTCTTCTCGATCTCGTGCATGTCCCCGCCCTCGTCCACGACCGAGTTCTTCAAACGCAAAGTTCGCCGAGCGGCCTTAAGGTCCTTCGATGACATGCTCTCGCCGTGCCTTTCTACCATATGGGCTTTAAGGTCGAGCGCAGATGCAAACACCACGAATTTCTGGGCCACGCAGTCTGTATGGGTGCAAGGAAAGTGATTCGAGGTAAAATGCTTTGATGGCGATGAAGGTCGCCATCGACGTGACTTGGCTAGGCGGAAGGTCAGTGTAATCCTCCTTGAGTACAGGATTTACCCACTATTCAGCGGCAATTGGCTGCTGGCGGTCCACATCGACTCGAAGGAATTGAACTTGAGGAAATTGGGTCGCCAGTTAGGCGTATACAGGAGCATTAGCCTATGATGGTGGGTTAAATATTCAAGCCATACAATACGACATGAGAGTTCAGAGCCTCTGCCTGACCTTGCAGGGACCACACCATTCTGCATGAAAGTCGACGACAACGGTACGTCCTTGTGCAGTGGACGATCGAAGTGAGTTGTTCCAGTTAGAGACGCTCTGTATGTCTGAGAGGTTGGATATTTCCTGATTGGTATCGATATAGGGTATTTGGTGGTCAAGTGATCTTGGACCCACCTTGGACCCATAACGCGTGCGTGGTGGCTGCCAAAACATGGTGCAGTACAGTGTACAAGGTGAGCGTGGGGCTACCAAGAATATCAACCTTTCAAACGTCTCATTACTATCCCCCGTAGTGGATGACGCGAGTCCAATAGTAGACTACTCAGGAGAATGGTCGACCACACCCCCGGAAGGTGCTCCGTCGCTTTCTCAGTACCATGTAAGAGCCGTACTAGTATTCTCCACAATTTTGAGATCCTCTTATTCCCGTCCAACAGGATGGAACGGTCCATTCAACGACCGCGAATGTACAGTCTGTCCTTGGTACTATGAGCACTAGTAGGCCTGAAGCAGTGATAGTCCTCGTCAGCTTCAATAACCTTTCGCGGAATCTCGGCTGCAATTTACGGGACAAGACCCCAACACGCCGCGGATTCTATCGTAACACTCGACGACGTAGCGCAGAAAGTAAGCGGTTTTGCGGAGTATACGCAGTACAAACAACCCCTCTTCAACACTTCGAACTTGCCTGTCGGCCTTCATACCCTTCGCATCGATCGAGCGGGCCGACACTGGAGGGAACGCACTCGCATTAGATTACTTCGAGTGGACAACTGGACTCAACGATAATGTGTAAGCATTATTGTGTAGTCTCTGCTATTCTACATTATATCTTCCTTGCAACCTCAGCGGCAATGCACGTTTCACAATCAACCATACCAACTCTACAATCTCCTACAATCCAACCGATGCGTGGTCTGCCTCCAGTGCTACTTCAAATCAGTCTTTTAACCTCACCATGCGGTCAGCCTTGATGCTTTAGCCTTCCACCAGCTCCTCGTCTAATACCCACTCAGCTCGTCTTTCACCAACGGTGCAACTGTAACTATTCCGTTTGCTGGCAATGCCGTGTATCTTTATGGTCCCATTGGATCATTTGGACGAATGTCAGTGACTATAGATGGGCAAAACAAGATAGCGGTCAATTGTACCTCGTCAGTCACCCAATCACAAGCCTTATTAGTACGTTTCTCTGTATGGATTATAGGACCCTGACCGACATATCACTTGAAGTTCTACTCGGATAGCTTCCTGTCGGGTGAACACACCCTGGAATTGACCGTGAACGGCACTGCAAGCAATCCGGTAGCGTTCGAGTACGTCGACGTACTTCGATGGTCCGACAATAATGGGTTTGTGTGGTTCTGATGATATACTTACTATGGGTCTGACCTTGACTAGGACAGTAGGTTGTCCAACTTACCTCTTTGCTCGATGCTGCCAACCAACCCCTCGTCCTCAGAAACAAGGCCAAGACTCCAATAATTGCGGGAGCAGTAATAGAATATAATCCGGCTTCCCGTGTGGATATGCTAATGAGATTCTTCAGGTCTGCGGTGCAGTCATTTTCCTCGTGTGGATGATTTATCTGGGCCTATGGATCCGCAAACGACGGAAGTGTAATAAAGAAGAACACCAACGGAAGATCGATGACGCTATCATAACAGCCGCGTCTCCCGACAGTCAGCCGAATACCTCTGGGAATGAGACGCCGTCCCCTAGATTGTGAGAGCGACCTAGAAGGCCACCAGTGAATCCACTGGCCTCCGAGCACGCCTCTGATGCGAACCTCGTCGAAGCACCAGAGTCGCGCAATGCTAAAAACTATACAAATGGTGCTGGTGTGGATCAGGAGAAAGAGAAATGTGTGGTTTAATCATTTTGGCCTGCTATAGCACGCTTTGTGATTCTGTGCAGATCGTCAGATTTCCCTCATCGGAATTTATTGCAGTGATTCGCGTTCAGGTGGACTAGGTTATATCAAGGATCGTCGTTTCTATGTGTAGCCATAATCTGGTCTCAAAGAAGAGCTAGTGTGTGACCGAATGTGAACCGTGTGGACACCAGAAGCAGCACTAGAGGCCCGAATAGATATGGCGGCGGACCCGATAAACCCGTTGGTCCACTAGGTCACATAGCGATACAACAACGAGAATACGCGCTCTTATAATGTGAAACGCGGTTTCCCAAACAATCAGCGCCCCCTGACAGTGTACCGGAGCACTGAGCGCTCGATATGAAATCCCAAATAAATGCCAAATCCCGACAGTTCCCCATAGACAACCTGTACGGCCCTGTACGGTCCGCTGAAGCCCCTACAACCAGCCTTGGGCCTCCCGTGCGCGCACCTCTAGACGCGTCTCGCGGTGGCTTTCAACCCCGCTACAAACGCACCTAGCATTTCCTTCCGAGGCATGCGGCCAGGCGGATGAGCGCGACTGTCCATCACGATCACGATTCAAATCGCACATCCGCACTCAGCGAAGCTCGCCGGCCACACACTACCGCCATCCGTAGAATGGGAAGCAAGATTTCCTACTTACAGCGACGCTCTATGCCTTGTTGCTCATCTTCTCCGGTGCCACGACCCGGAAAACCGCAACCCCAAATCGGCCATTTTATCTTTGTTTCTCGGAGGCCGGGCAAACAGATCGTGGCAGCCTCAGTGCGGAGATGGGGCGTTTTCAGGATGGACCTCGACCATCTCGAAGATCGGCCTAAAAGGAACGCGGCGAGGCACGTGAATGTTTTACACCCTGCGCTTCCCTATGTGGCACTTATATGTGCAGACTTTGTGCAAGTGCTGAGAGTTTGTGTTTCCAACCCTGCTGACCGATTGCACACCTTCGAGGTGTTCTAGAGACTCTTCCTCCGAGAGCCTGCCTTTGGGCCGCAGTTGTTGTCAAAATAAAATGGCCGGTGTCAACTCTCCTTCATCATCGTCATTTCCTCCGGGTTTAGCAGCGTGCGCATTTGGGGCATTTCTACTGGTAGTCATTGACAAAGTGAAGGTGGCGGAGGACTCTACCTCCTTTAAGCAAAAGGATCAACGGCCAACCCCAGAAGTACATTCCACTCCAATAGCAATAGTTTTCGCTAAGTCAAGTATGGGTACCTCCAGTCCAGCCGTCAAGAGTTTCTACTCTCCCCCTAGCATCCCTGGTGCTTCTGGGCCACTATAGAATACCAAAAAATTTTCACAAGTTATGTTTTGTTTTGTTCAAATGCCTATCAACTGCAGTAGCAGGTTTTGCCTTTGAATAAAAGCAATAGTATTACTCTTTGCTTGTACTCCCATCCCCTAGAATTCGAGTCCAGAGGATTGTTCAAGGGGAGTAGAACCACGGTGGGTTCTGGAGGATCATATGGATGACGATTGATACATAGGTTTTGACTAATATCTAATTAAAGAGAAATCGAGAGATCAAGTGCAGGCCTTTAGATTGAAACATAAAGGGGTTTGAAGATGAAGGAGATAGTACCTGGTGCAGTGTCACCAATTCAATCGAGGCACGTGCCTCTCATATCTCCCATTTGCTTCGCTGGACCGACATCCGCAGATATGTAACATCTCCGATCCGATCCGATCAATTTAGTCTGCAGGCAACTGGCGGACCTTGAGGTGCAGTGACGTGATGGGCGGTTGACGGTGCCTGAGTGCTGAGGCCAGAGCCGTGCCTGTGGTCAAATGCTCAAAATTCAAATACAAATGACCGTTTCTGTAACAAGGTTATGAAGTTTCTAATGAAACGGCACAGGAAACGAGCACAAGCACTAAGTTGGGATCCTTAAGGGGTTGTGGTATATACTCACCGTGTCCATCCAATGTACGCAGAGGTGAATAGCTGCCACAGACAATATTTGCAATCGCTCATAAACGGAAGCGCTAGCCAAGCCTCACTTTCGGTGCCTGACCATTATGGTGCGGGCAGATGTGGCACTCTTAACCCTGAATAGGTGACATGTGATGAATCCTCAAGATCCTCAATTACATCTCTATCAACCATTTGGGTCTCGTTCAGCACACTAGTCACACTTCACTCGCTTCACCGACCATGGGCAGGCGCCGTGTCGTTTTGAAGGGAAGACACCAGTAAAGTGAAGCTGCTTGACGTTGAAATGGAAGGTGCTTCGCTTCGGACCCGTCTAAATTTCACTCTTAAAGAAATGTATCCGAATTTTATCCAGATGAAACAACTTCCGAGCGCCCGTGTCATTTAGACCCTGCCTCGAATGTGTTCTACAGGCGCCAAGGGAGTATGGCAATCTGTTAATAGCCACTCGAACCAAAATGACCAACGTTCGACTTGGAGACTGGTAGCGTCCGAGCGCTCGGGATGCTACAATTATTCGAAGCTAGGCGCGTGCAGGGGGCCTCATGTCGTGGCGCTAGTCCTCCGTCCAGATCAGGGCTTGTATGTCAGGAGGAGGTAACATATAAGCTACCTGGTCCCATCCTGGGTTAGATTGCAAGCCTGCGAGTCCCGCCGCTTGCACCAGGCTCATCTCTCCTCCCAGCCAAGTAAGATTTGCGGCACATCGTTGGTGTTCATGCTCGCGAAACTCCTTTCTCTTGCTGTTGCTCTCCCGTTTGGGGCCGCTTGGGCCGGTGATGAACCGTCAGGGCAGGAACTCGTCCTGGGTCCTCTCGCCAGTTGCCCCAGTTCCATACCATTAAGCTGCAGGAATACGACCATCCAGCGCGACCTTTGTTGCTTTGAGGCCCCAGGGGTGAGGGCGGTCTAGGGTTAACGTACCGCAGTACTGATGGCCGGACATGTAGGGTCTAATATTGCAGACCCAGGTAAGTCAATGTTGTGATCGGAGCATGACCGGGATGCCAATGAAACCGACAGTTCTGGGATACAAGCCCCAGCACTGGACCTTCCGACTCATGGACCATACACGGGCTCTGGCCCGACCAGTGCGTCTCTTATTCTTCCGCACATTCGTTCCCTTCACTGATTGGCACCTCTGTGCAGCTGCGATGGCAAATTTGATTCGTACTGCGACCACTCCCGCCAGGAGAACGATATCACTAGTATCTTGGAAGCCGCTGGACAAACCTCCCTTTTGAGCTATATGGATACGTATTGGAAGGACATCAAAGGAGATGATAACGATCTCTGGTCGCACGAATGGAATAAGCACGGAACGTGTTTGAGGTATGGTTGATATTCCCACACTAGCCCCCGTATGCTTCTAATGCACACATTACCAACAGCACACTGCGCCCCACATGTGTTGATAGTACCGAGGAGGCCGTCGTTAACTACCTCGACGCGACAGTCGAGCTTTTCAAGGACCTTCCTACATACGACTGGCTCGCTGCTGCTGGCATCACTCCGTCGAAGACCGCAAAATATACCCGGAACCAGATCGTTGGTGCACTCGAGGCCCGTTATGGCTTCACAGTGGGCCTCGAATGTACATCAAATACGCTCAAAGAGGTTTTCTACTATCACCATGTGAGTGTATGCCTTCTCGCACATCCAGTCCTTGTTGTCCGACCTCGGTGTATTGAAATATCCTCCCCTGCAGTTGAAAGGCCCTATCCACAAAGGCCAATATGTACGGGTCGATGCAGTGAAACCAGGTAGTTGTCCTTCCAAAGGGATCAAGTATCCTCTCAAGCGTTGAGGACCAGTGGTGACGGAACGCTGAGCCGATTTACGATCACGTGAGAAGGAATTGCACAAGATTTGGTAGCATGACGCGAGCGAATTGGCTAAATCATATAACTACGTAGCAGCGGAAGGAATCATCCATGTAAAATAATGGACCTGAAGCACGTCTAAGGAAACCCCACCTGATCATATATAAGAGTACACAAGGGTCTAGGTGGATGAACGAAAAATATAAGAGGATCGAAGTTACAGAACAAAGCAGGATTCGGCTGCCGCGCTTGCCTAATCTTTATAACTAGAGCTATCGCACTGCACATTCTTTAAATGTGAGTAGCTGGTTGCTTCCACACACAAGATATCTTCCCTCGTATATCCATCGATACCCGTGCATCTAGGTACCTCCTACGCTGGACCGATATCATCCCTCCTCTCTCTCCCAGGCACCACCCCTGCCCCTGGTCCGTGGTTCCTATCCCCCTCATTATAGCCTCCTAAAGTAGCTGTCCCAGCTCTCCCCACCATCGCGAATGCGTCCGCGAGCGAATGCGTAGCAGGCGGTTGAGTAGTACCATTACCATTCTGCTTGATTTCTATATTGTTCCTCTGCGCGTATTCGAAAGCCGCTTTGAAAGCCTGCGCATCTAACATGGGCACCACCATAAGTCAGTTGAAAGTAATTCTCCTGGATCGGTGCGGGCGCGGGAGTTGGTGCTCGTACCTGCACCCGTTTTGAAGCGTACAGCGAAGATCTCTTTCCTTGGTACTCCGGTGTTGTTCGAATAATCAGACTTTGCGGCCCACACCCATGATCTCTCTTCGTACCGCTTGTTAGGCTGAAATTTTGTATCGGAGGGAATTGGGACTACATGGATCTCATGATTGCTCCTTTAAGGTAAGTGGGGCTGCACCGTGAACGCACCTAAATGATTTCCCATCACCTCTTTCGTACTTCGCCTGCGACTGAAAAACCGTACTCTACGCGTCGAGCGATCTTTAAGTAGCTGAATGGCCCCGGTACCGCAATGGATCCACGAAGAAGTGTTGGTATCGAAATGAAAAACAATGCCGTTCCTGAGCGGTCACAATGTATTTGAGTTTGACGTTCGGCAATGAATAAATAAAGGGTTTACTGACGCTTCAAATAGTGTTTCCTCTTCCTCGACGGTAACTTCGGGTTGAGGCGGTGAATAGACGAAGGGAGATTGGAGCGAGCGTTTCATTTCCACTTACGGGGACCAGAAGATACGGGCTCAGCTGTGGTCATGGTGGGGACTAGAAGGCCTGAATGGTGGAGGACAAACTGGGACAGCTTAGGCGCCTAACGGTACCTATGTGTAAACCATTCTCATGTCCGTAATGGGCCGTATTAGATGGGCCGAGAAGTTGAAGCATAAAAGGTGGGTGAGTGACGGGCCAGGGAGGCAGCCAGGGAGGCAGCCACTCTCCTTGGTGCTTGCGAAGCCAACCCATGATACCACCCAATTGGCCATAACGTTTGAAGTATGCAAAAGCAAATAACATTCAGGTCACCGATTAGAAGGGACTGAAATCACCGGAATATTGTCACGGAACATACAAGGGCTAGACTGGTCTCACCAATATCCTGTACGTGAGTCACCGTCGCTCTCGGATAGTTGTGTTATGGATGTTGCTGACGGGAAATGGGCCTGGGGTTGAAGGCACCCCGCAAACTGTTTTTTTTTTGATAGACAGCAATAGGAGGCTTATATACGAAGGCCGAGAGTAATAACACCGAGGTCGTGAACTACGCCTCCGGAAAGCCTAGCCCACAATCGCGCGGGTCGAGCGCACATGTACTCGGTGTGACGAGAACACCCATATTCCAACAATACCCGAACATGTGGTCCGTGGGTCCCTCGTCCCCTGTACAGCGCGAGGTGACACTAGGAAGGTAAAAGGATGACATAGCCTCGCTGTATGAAATCGAACTTAACGCTTGGTAGTCCTTTCTTCCTCACATGTTCCGACTCGGCGAACTGAAGCCAGGATCGCTCCGCGCTGGCTTGTCAGGCCAGAGACTATCCATGCATGGAAATAGATTGAGTAATTCCTGGACATGTAGTAGTAGTTTGAACGGACGTGACTATGGAAGTCCCATTCCTACATGGTTTTTATTGGTTTGCCATCCTATCCTGATTATGGAAAACGCACCTCTCACGCCGAGGTGTCTTTGAGGAGCGGAAATGGACGTGTATCTTGGTGTTTATAGGGACCTTTTCGGTTTTACCGGGTCGTAGTGGAAGAATGAGTTCTGATTTTCTGGACACAGAGAATGAGGGTGGAACAAAAGGAGTACGGGAGCAGGCCATAGGTGGGTAAGAGGAAGAATAGGTCTCGTACAGCTAGATCAAAATGCACTGTGCTTCAAGGACCTCCTGTGGGAACGAATCGTAGGTCAGTTTTCCAATAGAGTAGGAAATAAAAGAATGCTGAACACTTGTACAGGTACCGAGTAGACAAGAAACCATTGAATTTTTTGGCAGCGCGGTGGTAGGCTACCTATTGAGAAACCTCATTGGGAATGAAAGCCAGGACGATTGAGCGTCTCATCTTATTTGTGCCAGCACGACTTTTTGGCAACTATGTTATGAGATGAATGTACGTATAAACCTTCCGGAACGCAGCCAAGGCGACCTGATCGGTGAGGAAAAGGCTGACACGGCCGGAGAGCATTCTTGCAGAGTTGTCTGACGTCACGAAAGTTGTCCATGCGGCCCTGCAACTTCAAAGGCTGTTCCGATGTTCGAGATAGAGGGAACGAGCCATAAAGCAAACCACTGCTTGGCCCGTTTCATCCACTTGCTTCACCATCAGAAAGCAGGGATGGAAAAACCAGAGACATGGGATATTTATAGGTGGTCATCGTACGCATCCCACCTGTTCCTTCCTGTCGCCGCTCCTCGCAGCGCCCGACTCACGAGGGGTGCGGCTGCTCTATTACAATAGGATCGGTATTGCGCTCGCAGACTCGATTGACGAACTGCTACGGGAGGAAGCAATCACGCCCCAACTTGCACAGACCATCATGGTTCAGGTATGTCGGATTGGTCTGAACGAGTGAGTTGAACGCTGACCGGCTGACCGTCAAACCCTCTCGTAGTTTGACCATGCGATTATCAATGCGCTAAAGAATAAAGTAAAGACAAAGGCGAAATTCACAGTATGCTTCTTCCCATTACTCGAGACGACTCGCTGACGGGTCCTTCCCCTTTCGCACCACTCTCTGGCTTTGATACATTCCGCAAAACTGCACACACACGCACGCACGCTAATACTCCGAGTCCCCCCTTCTAATAGGCCGCCTGCAAGACCTTCAACCATGTCGACGAGGTGTACAAGTTCAACTTGAAGAACGTCACCTTTACGATGGAACATTCAATCACAGTCAAAATACCCGATATGCGCATCATCGCCTGCAAGTCAGGCGTCGCAGATCCAGATGCCGAGGCAAAAGCAGAGCGTGCCGCGGCGGGAGGCGGTGGTGGTACTGGTGGCGGGAGCAAGAAGAAGAAGGCGGAGCGATGATTTTGGTGAGGATATAATAGCACGCATACGATGGACGAGTTTACTACACTACTATAATTTTGTGCGAGACTGTGCGTAATAGACTGCTTTGCTACCATTTCTTGGACCTTTCCACATTTTATTTGGAGACGCAAGGAGGCGAAGATGAGGTCATCGTTACGATTATTCTCGCGTTCAGCATGGAAAGGTGCTCTTTCTATAAGGAGTTACGGCGTGGTCATTGTGGCTGAAAATATCCTTCCTCTCGCCGTCGATTTACAACAGGCCCGTACTTTGTCCCATTCGCAAACTTGCAAGACTCTGTCGCGCGTAATATCCCAATCTACACGGCTGCCCGCTCGTGTACAATCCTACCGAATTTTGTTGGGTGCGTCTCCTGGGTTCGTTCAAATGGCTGACGGTGTGCTCATGCTTATGGAATCGTATAAATTACAAAACAGGGTTAAGTTTATGGTATACAATGGAAAAAACTACCTGCCCGTTGTTGTCTCGCAGGAAATGGTCGGCCATAAGTTGGGAGAGTTTTCGCCGACACGGAAACCCTTCAAGTGGAAGTGAGTTGCCTTCTTTTCCCTTTATCTTGGTTACTCTCGCCTCGTTTGCTGCCCACATCGGTACTGATGGTCGTTGAATAGGGGTGGCAAGAGCAAGCAGTGACTCTGTCGACTCAAATATACAGCCCGTGTTCTAAATGAAGCTATTGTTCTCCTGCTTATCGAATACGTTCTTGTCCTTGGCACGGAAATTTGAAGTGCCTACCCTGTTCAGTGCCCAATGTAGGAAGAAATTGCGACTTAACCAATTGCCGGAACCCGCTCACAGCATCCTCGAGGACAGTGGCTGAGACGCACGAAGCAACGTGGAGGGTGACTTGAACCCTATAATCCATTTGCCAGGGAACAAGAGAACGAAACACTGACAGGATTCTACCGAGCACCGCCTATCATACACCGTCAGGTCAAACTCCTTCCGAACTATGTATCCACCAATACCCGTACCACCGGCCCTCCCTACTAGCTTTCTACTCATTAGCCCTCCTTGCAGCGCTCAGACAAACCGACGCGAGGTCAACCTCCTCGCTAGGATCACGCCCAGGCTGCACCAGCTCGACCAAATCGCACTCGCTGAGCTTCACCCTCCTCTCTCCCAACCACACGACCTCGACCCCGCCATCACTCAACATCTTTGCACCTTCGCACACGACAAAGTCGAGTGGCTCCGCAGCGCCTATGAAGACGCGGTTGACGTGCAGGCGGAGGTTGTCGTTGGCTGCAGAGGTAGGGGAGGCGTTGAGGTCGAGGATCGTTTGGGCGCAGGATTTCAGGCCCGAAAGGCGCTTTGAGCACGGTTCAAGTGTCGTGTAGAGGTCGATGTCGACTACTTGTGGCTCTTCTGTGGTTGGATTGTCAGAGTCGTCTTGAGTTTGTCCGGTACCAGTGTACCCGTATCCATAACCACCACTGTAACCCCCGTCCTGGTACCCACCGGGGCGCGGTTGCGGTTGCTGAGGGATGGTAGCCTTGGAAGCACTCAACGACGTGACCAGCCCAAGCGCCTTGTCAATTGCATTGCTCTCGGCGTGCGTGTTGCCCTCGAGCTCGCGCGAATGGCCGGTGCTTAACACCTTCCGATCTGTGCTCGTGTGATTTACATTCTGTGTGGTCCAGGTCCAAGGAAAAGCGTTTGCGAGGACGGGTGGGAGGAGCGAGTGGAGCGAGGCGGAGGGGACAGTGAGGACACAGCCGACGCTAAAGGCAGTAGACGAGGGTGTGCACTGGAGGGACTCAGTGAGAGCGAGGAGGAGGTAGTGGGTGTGTATATCGTCTGTATTCGTGCCCAGTCGCGATCAGTCAGTCTCGGCTGGTGGACTAGTTACAAGCAAGGACAGACCGTCGATAGATGCCATTCGATAACCTGATAGTTCTTGGTGTTGTTAGTAAGACAGTATTTACTAGGGAATACCTGAAATGGTGACGTCGGGTCGAAAAATATGCTTGCTCTTCAAACACTCTGATCGATCGACGACTACACGGCTCATCGAAATGACCATCGAAAATGAGAAACGCAGATCCAAGTAACCAGGTGTACGTGGATGCTCTACGAGTGTTCAACGCAATCCCCAAATCGGGCAACCGCTACTTTGATTAGAGGTTTTAGTGGGTAGGTCACACGGCAGATTTGTCCAACGGGTATATGACCCAACGGCAAGCCGTGATGGAGTCCCACACACGGCGCCTCATGGCGCTAGGGTGCATGATGCATTTCCCTCCTATCCCCCCCCCCCCAAAACCGCTACCTTGATCGACACATGCCAGACGCTGCGGGGCTGATCGAGGCGAAGGCATTAAGTAAAGAAGCGTGTCAATACGTGGAAAGAGTGCCTGTGAGGAAAATTCATGTCTGAGGGCTGCTTGGTTATTCTCTCCCTCGCATGCATCATTAGCACTCACAGAAAGAAAACCCACCCGACATGCCTTCTTATTTACTTTATATCTGTCGTGCTCCTTGAGGCGCTTCTTACTTTCCACGATTGAAACAACAGTTGGGGATACAAACAGCGGTAGAACGAAAATGTTGGGTAGCTCAAAGTCACTAGATTATCGGCTCTACTTAACACCCGGACCCAGCCCGGACAGGCCGGTCTCCGCACGTTGATTATCATTCTGCGATGAAACGGAAAGAATGATCCGAATGCCGCTTGGGACGCACATGGTCCTTCAGGCAATCGATCGCGGTACCATTTAGAACAAAATTTTGTAAGGGTAAGATTGCACCATGCAATCATCCTTTGATTTGTGCTAACGTTTTCGAACTTTGTACCGGGTTTCATCAACTTAAATTTTGGCACTTGTGAATGCATTCTCCTGTGTTGCCTCCAGTCAAAGGGGAGTTCAAAGCCACCATGATAGACCGGAGGCTAGCACAACAAGTGAATAGGTGAAAGCACTGTGAGGTATACATTAAGTAGTGTACCTAGTACAATGAGTAAATAGACAAAAGAACTCTGAGCACAATAGGGTGGCCAATAAATGGCCAATGGCCAAACAGACAATACGTACGGGCACAAGGTAAATAGCCAGTAAAGGGAATATTCCAGTTGGGAAGGTGCGGGAGGTGCTGGTGTGGAGAATGGCTGCCGATAGGCAATATTCAACAAGAACCAAATTTGTATTCAATCTCACCTGGTTTTTCCTGCTCTCTCAGCAGGGAAGAATGAAACATGCAAGCAAGTGACATCACGCCCATACACTCTCAGCCGGGAACCATCACAGCATTGGTGGTCATGTGGTGTTTGAGCCCAGTGATGAACGGACAATGGACTGCTTCTCACTCATGCAATCTTGAGTCACAGCCATCCGAGCCAATTGTTTGAGCTACTGCAGCAACATGGATATTATTTGGTGTTGGATCAGAGCTATCGGGGGTTATGCTGAGGTGATTAGGTATATTTCAGCCTCAGCATGCGTGTTTGCCTCAACGTGATTCACCCCGGATCGACAGGAATATTGAGTCTCTGCGGATTACTACGTCGAATGACGGCCACGCAAACCAGTGTTTTCCAGATAAGGGGAATGATCTGTGGCGGTAGCAGTGGCGAGGCCGGATGGGGGAGCCTGCAGTGCATGCGGGTTTTGTAATATTTATGCCCGTGTGCGAGAGCCTATTCCGTTGATGCGGTTGTGATAAAGGGATGTGGTTGTCCAGCCTCATGTGCAGGTTTGACTTTGCCTCAATTTGGTTGTCCATCATCCACAGCCCAATTGCAACGCGTTTCACGAGCACAGCGTTTCAGGAGCGCTCCATGGATCCTGCAGAGAGATCGCAGTAGAACAGTCGGCAATTTGGAGCATGCATGGAGCAGTATCACCCGAGTACTCCAGAACGTTTATGAGGGTTTTGGATCCCACACACGCACTTGCCTTCGAATTTATCTGCAAAGAGGCGAACTGGTACTGAAGGCTTCAGAAGCATCTGTAGTAGATAAATGCTCAAATTCAAGAAGAAGAAATACGCCCAGATATCGGAGATCAACTGGCCGCGACTCTCCGGACATGGCAGGCGTACAACCGGTATGTGCCACAGTGACTTTACTTTTCGAGTTTACGAAGCTCGGCACTCGCGAAACAGCGCAGCCCGCCTTGTCCTCGGGGCAACCCTGACAAAATCTCAAAGACTACGTACTCTGAAACTTGAGTTACCCTTCGGTCATACGGATCATAAACTTACTCGTTTGGACAGCGGCTTGGGTTCCTCCAGAAGCGGCGATGTCGCTACATGTACCGACCCTGCACGTGGCCTGATAATGGGGCATGGGTGCCACAGCTTGCCATCATAATTTCCAAATGTAGAAATGGACGACCGATCATGACCACGAACCGAGCTGCGCCATGCGTTCGCTTTTATGCGGTAGGGCGGGTCCTCAATACCCCCTGATTTAAGTCCGACTCAGGAAGGCAAACTGTTCTCTTGCCCTTAGCGGGCCCCTGCGTTCTTCTACCTCCGTTTCTCTGCTCCTCATCACCCCTTACTGGACAGTCGCAACCACCGACCCCTGTGCTGACCCCTGCCTGGCTTTCTCACCGTCGGTCATCAAAATTGATCAAGTCCATGCCTATGATTAGATGTGACACGCCAGCCGCTCTCTGACCTCATTACCCCGACTTCAAAGTCTACACCGTCGGCAACCGAAATCTATCCCCCCCACAGCCGGCACCGCCAATACTATCACCTTGTCAACCTGACTGAATACATTTTTCAACCACATCGAGGTGATTGCCGCCTTCGACGTTACCGGCTCACACGAAGTCAGATGAGAGGATATAAACGCACCAAGGCTCACCATTTACTCCCTAAACTCCCTTTTTCTCGCAAGGGCTCAGGATCCACAGATCCAATCATCTCCTCTCCGGACAAATCGTCTAGTATTGAAGTAGGCCCATTATCCCAAGAGCCGCCTGTGTGCCCGACGCCCGTTTTACCCACCTCTCCAAATTCATACCCTTATCACTCTAATACGACAATGCTGCTTGCCATCTTACCCCGGCCTGATTCCCGCGCGGCAAGCACAAAGTCCCGCCGATCCGACAACCTATTCAAAAAGCTATTGGGAAAACAGCCTTCCTTTCCTAGTCAGACTGTGCTCAAAAGCAGGCCAGAGAAAAGGGGGAAGGAATTTCGGTTTGGGTTCCAGAGTAGTCACGCGACGGAGAATGGAAATGACAGGCCTGAACTCGACACGCCTACGTCGGCATGCGGGCCGCACTGGGACTGCGCCAAGACTGTATAGTACGTACCTTTGATCTCCTGCATGGACGTGTTTACGACCGGAAATACTCCTTGCTACTGAATAACTGACATGCTAACTCTTATCCTCAGCCGTGGTTCTGTGGAAGTGAAGACGCCCATCTTCCCAAAGGAAGGTCTCGCTTTCTATGACATGGTGTGGCCTACCGACAAAGGAACCTCGGTCGACAGTTGGTCAACCCACCAATCCACTACGGATCCTAGCTCCAAGGGGACCCCATCACCGAAGCGGCTATTGAATCGCGAAGGTGACACATACCCACCCATTGGAGACTTGGACTTTGCCACGCGTCCCCTATCTCTTTCAGAATGCTCCGTCAATACTATTTCATCGACAGATGCCCGTGAGCACAGCATCTCACAAACAATTGGCTCGCGGAACGAGGAAGAGGAGCCGACATATCCGGTCCCTCAATTCAATCCTCCGAAACACGAGAGAGAAATACGCCGGACGTCCTTGATGCTTCGTCGCGTCTCGTCGGGTGGTCCGGCACCGCAAGTTCTTTCCCCTCCGCCTATCAAGGTTCGCTTTCCGGCTCGGAGGGGAATCACCGTACCTCTTCCTTCGCCACGAAGGCGGTCTCGTCAGGCCATTAGGCACCCTCAGCTGCTTTCCGAGCCCGTCCACAAAGTATCTCAGCCTGGGAGTCCTTCGTCACTCACCCCGGAAGAGGGATTGATCGAACTCCGAGTGCGGACACGGCAAGCCGAGAGCAACTTGCCGGTGGGATATAGACGGAGCTTTAAGCATGTTAGAGGACTAAATTCACGGGCCCTTCCAACTCCCCCACTTCCGTCTGGTCGTCCCTTTCGACCACTGCCACCACTTCCCGTTCCTGCTCCAGCAAACGTCCAGCCTAATAACTTGGGTGGTGCTGATAACCGATCCCAATTTGAATCGCCAACGAAACTGATCTCTCCATCCTCCGGCACATCAGGGCGTCGCGCCGCCCTGCCCGACATTGTTCTTGATATCGCCACCACCTGGACTCAACAGGGATCTAGTCCAACCTCTAAGCACCCTTGGTGCGCGAGACAGGAGAAGTTTTCCAGCACCTTCCTCGACCTCGACCCAAGCGTCCTGCAAACTCCTCTCTCACCTAAACCGCTAAATGCAGTACACTGATACTGGTACCAGCATTTACACTGGCAAGGTGGTGATGAGAGGGTTTGAAAGTAGGAGAGTAATCTTGATTTCGAAAAGTTCAACAAAAATCGTAACTGTATGTACTACTCATGAGAACATTATTTGATCAATTATACGTATCCAACAATTTCGGACATGCGGGACGGGACGCTTTGTAGAATATCTGGATGTATGAGAGTTTAGAGCATGTGAGGGTGCGGGCGCGCGTTAGGTTGGAAAATTTCCGACTTTTCTTGACATATGTGGGCTCGGTGTGTGTTAGCAAACACTTGAATGGCCCAGATATATAACAGAGCAATCTTGAGCGACGATCGAACAACTGGGAAATACGTTGTGCCATAATTTTTCGTAAAAGATCGTACATTTCAAATAAGCACACGAATATCGCGCGCCGCACATTGAATGTACAGTTAGGACTAAACGCAGAAGGATAACAAATTCAATCCAATACACGGCGTTATCTCTTCGTCAGAGGTGGCAGAGGTGCATGGAACAAACCATTTTTGTTTCGCCTATGCCTCTTTGTGTTTCCCTCCGAATTCCCATAAATATAGTCATTTGGCCATAAATTACCCATTAACGTCGGCACAGAGAGTGTAAATGGTGCGAATCGGGTGGTTCACAAAGAAACCACTATCGAAATTGCGCGAATGGCTCCTTCGTGAGCAAAGTACATTCACAAGCCTACTCCGGACAAACCACAGAATTTACCTCCAGCAATCGAGTTGCCATCCAGCAATTTCGAAATCATTTGCTCTCCGCCCCTTTACACCGCCTTGGCTAGTAGCCGGGGATCTCGTCACCAGATCATGAATTTATCTCCTAGAGGTTCAGAGACGTATGATTCACCGCCCGATTACGTCTAAACGCTCCTGTCTCTCACAACAAACCGCCCTTCCATGCTCCGCTCTCATTGCGTTTACTGTCACCTTCTACCTTACGCTATACTTCCATTCGTCTCCCCATATGCCTTCGTTTTGTTCGTTGCTGGGATACTGCACAATCCTGATCTCGCGATTTTGTTCGTCAAACAACGCACCACGCAGACTCTTCCCATGCAGACTGCATATATAGGTCACGTATTAGCTGGTAACCATTCTCTAGTTAGAATATTGCCTTTGGTTTCACCTGTTCACCTCTTCTCGCGAAAAGGACTCTCCCGTTCATCGCTTAGCTTCTTCCCCTTCTCTCAACTTCCATCCTTACGATAGAATTTTGGACTGGCGGCTGTTGGGTGATAATTACGGACACCGCTCAAACTCAATTCCGTCCACAAAAGACAGCCTCTTCAGGGAGACGCTCGACTGACAAGATGAACCGTCCTTAATACATTACATAAAATATTTGATGTCTTCCTGTGAGTCCATGTCATGCATCGAAGGCAGAGAATCTCACAGGTAAACTCATTCCCAGCGGTTCTTTCTGTAAAATGAATGATAGGATTTCAACGTGACTAAAGCGCGATATTGTGCTATGGCTACTTCTGGTTCACGGGCCCAACCACCGGCCTAGGAACATACGCCCCTTGATCTCCCCGGCAGTCAATTGACCTTCACAGTCTCCACAGTCGCCTCCTGATTTTTGAGCGATGTAGTGTCGATAATAGGATCTGCAACGCCCTTGGAGAGAGTCCAGGCGATCGCAATATGAGCCATTGGCACCACGATCTTTGTCGCGGCCGCTACCCAATGCAGGTTCAATCGAAAAAGCAGGTGGCGGATAAGGTGACATACCTGTCAATTGTCGAATTAGGTGCATCCTGGCTCCCTGTCGCAAGTGCTAAGAAGGCAGCCCCATGGGGACGACATAACCTACGCGACTAAGCGGGGGCTATGGACATAGGTCAACTCCGAGGTGCTACAGAAGGAAGCCAACGGGAAAACCGCGGAGCATGGAATGTTATCTACCTCGCTGAGAGGTTCATCTCTGGCTCCACTTCGCGGTAGGGCAGGGAATAATGGGTTTGCATGGAAATGAATGGAGGCAATCCACTAGTGAGTACGTAGTGCGGGTGGAGATAGAGTCATAACAACCAATATAAGCACTCTCGCGAAAGTCAGGTGCGACCTACTCTGCCTCTGCATAGCATGGGACTGCATGCCACGCAGGGGGACACCCGAGTGTATTTAACCATTTCGCTCTTCACCATATCGTTGGGGCCTTCATGACCTTGGGAATCTCCGCATTTGTATCGGTCCGATGTTTCTGTGGCATGTCAATATACTCCACGTTGAGTCTCTAGAGGGAGGCTTTGAAAGAATCGAAGGTATTCTTTTTCGAGATCCCACTGGTTCATTCCTCTGGTTTCTGCCTGCTATACCTTCATTCGCGGTCATTTCTCCATTCTTGAGTGTTGGTCAGAACAGCCTGGTCATGACGACGAAGGGTTCGCATTGGGCGAGCGTTGATCCCTTCGAGAGGCTTCGACGAGGATAATTTCCGCCTGGATGCCTGAGTAGGTATTTGCGGTACAGAGCGTCTAACGAAGATCGATGAGAGAACAGAGGGCTATAATAAGAGGCTATTTACGTTGATGCCAAGAGCAGAATCAACTTTGATTTGCTCAATGCCTTCCTTCTTGGGGATAGTCTAGTAGTATCATAGGACATATATCCCAGGGTCATGCGCAAAACCTTAAGCCCCGACTTGCCAAGGTGAACTGTGAACTGACCAGACCGAAGATGACGCACAGACTGACCATATTGCATCCTGCTCCTAGAACGAGTACTGGTTGGTGAGATACATGACATTGCTGCGTAAGATATTGTGGGGTTGCCGCTAGATTATTTGACCGCAGAATCCTATGAACATTAAATGTCGAGCAGATATCTGACGTGAGTCTTCGTAACAGGTCCACGGTGGTATAATGCGAGTATGACTCTACGATTTGTTCGAAGGTGCTTCTTGGCATCGGGTATTACAGCTGTATGTGGATGTGGAGCGAGAAAGGGGTTAGAAAGGGGTGGGACCGGCCATCAGTTGACACTCAACAGGCTACAACCCGTGCATCGGAGTCGGGATTCGAACAATACAAAACGAAGGTGGTGGGTGGCTCAAAGGTGGTACTCTAGGTTCCAGTATTGTTATCCAAACGGGTTCAAATCCTACAAATGATCGCGTTCCGCCACCGCCCCTTGGTCATATCATTAATGTACCCAAGACTGGGCACATCAGCTTGCGTCTGTCGCTAGGGAGTTGGCATTTCAGCGGCTCGAGCTAGGCTGCATCCACGGATACAGCCTCTTCGCGCCGAGGACCCCGCCAAGTCCGTGTCGGCGCAGCCATGGGGTCGTTAGGTTGGTCGGCCCACCTCCCATGGGGCCTACTCGCGCCCGTCATCTCTCACGCTGACCTCAGTATTTACTAGAAATGTAGAAACGGAATACGATCCGGGCAGTAGTAGAGCGGTGGCCAGAGTGGATGCAGGGTCGGCTTTCAGGCAGGGTACATACTCCTTAACCGGAACGCTTCCTTGTCACGATGTGTCAGAGAGTGTAAATGATGTGAGAAGAAACATGGATGCCGTCTTCCAGCCTCACATTTGAAGGGGATCTGCTTACATCTTGGAAACTCGCAACAATTAGACTCTCTGATCAAGCGTCCTGCACTCATCCATTTACAAGGCACCCGTCTTCTCCCCCACTTCGGGACATTGCCCCAACCACCACACAAATGGACACGACATCGTAACCTAAATCGTCAACTTCACTACAAATGGTTACCTTGTCAGTTTTTCGATCCAAAAAAAAACACCTCTGACTTGTTTGGGCAGCGGGGGGTCCCTCTCAGGAAACGGGACAGGCGATGCGACATCTACCGTCGCGTGTACTAACCGGCGCCCTGCAACTTGGCGTGAAAGCTCAACGAATCGAAGTATCAGATACATTCTTTATACATAGCTTGACGCTATTGTATTTCAAAAGGAGAGAGTTCGACCGTGGACAACAATTGAGCTGCTCCGTGAATGCGCGGAACAGCAATTGCAACAACTGGCTTGCAACAGCTTCGTAGCCGCCTTGACTCTATTTCGGTAGTCTAAAATGATATTACGGTGCTCCGAACATAAGTCAAAACCTGATTGCCAGGCCATCCGCTTTAGCTATACAACCCCCCAACCCTCTCTTTTCATCACTTACCTCTCTGTACTCCTTCCATCTCCATTCCTGCCTTGGACAGTCGCACTTGCCGACCCCGCGCTGCTCCTTTACTCGCCTTGCCACCGCCATTCACAACGTCTGCGCCTTTCCCTACACACACAAGCTCGCTAGTTGCATCATCACAATATTCGCGTCGGTCTTTGTTCTGGTACCTGATCATCGCGCTAGCCCAATCAGGCGGCGGGGTTCCGCTCTGCATAACTGGCAAGAAATTACCATCCCTTGTAAAATTGGCTGGATACATACTCCAGCAAGCTTGTGTGTCTGACCACCTGTTTTAACTGCTCCAATAACACCTCGACACGAGGGTGTAAACGCATCATGGCTCACCGTTTATTGCACAAACTCTCTTTTACTCGTAAATGTTCAGTATGCGCGGCGCCAACTGTCCTCCCTGGCACGCCATCCGATAATGCTGCCGTCCCATTCTCGCAAGAGCCGCCTCTATCTTCCTCAGCCGTTGCACGCACCTCTCCATCTGTACACCCTCACTACTCTAACCCCCCAATGCCTCTTGTCCCCTTACCCCCACCGGATTTCAACACCGGAGCGGCAACAAGCAGGTCGCGCCAACGTGTCAATTTATTCAAGAAGCTCTTTGGAAAGCAGCCTGCCCCTCCAGGACTGACTGCATCCAAAACCAGGCGAAGAACGACGTGGGAGAGGGATATGCAGGAGTTCCGGGTCAACGCTGGTGCAGAAGTGACGGACGAAAATAGCAGGAAGAGCAGCCCCAAACTCAATACGCCTACGTCTTGGGAGCTACACTGGGACTGTGCTGATACAGAATAGTACGTACCTTTCATCTCCTCTATGGACGTGGTTCCGACTTATATACCACTCATTCCTGAGTGATTGATATTGACACACTGACCGCCATCCTCAGCCGCGGTTCGGTGGAAGTGAAGACGCCCGTCTTCTCCAACGAAGGTCTCGCCCTCTGTGATTTGCCGTCGCCGACAGACACACTTGACCCCATCGACTATCGATCAGTCTGCCGAACCATCAAGAGTCTTATGCCCAAAGGGATCCCACCACCGAGGGGGCGATCGAACGGTGCAAAGGAGGCCTATCCACCCGCTGGAAGCTCAGCCATGGCCGCGCGTCCCTCGTCCCCCTCAGGATACTCCATCAACAATGCTTCGACCACAAGTACTTGTGAACAGAACGTAGTAATCTCGCAGATGACTGGCTCACCGAACGAGGAAGACCCGGGGTCTTCAGATCCTCTATTCAGTCCTCCGAAACGGAGAGAATCCCGCCCGACCTCCTTGGTATTCCGTCCGACCTCTTCGGGTGGCCCGGCCCTGCAGACTCTTTCCCCTCCGCCCGTCAAGGCTAGCTTGGCCGTTCGGAGGGGCACCACCCTACCCAGTCGACTCCCTACCACTCCATCGCCACGGAGCTGGTCTCGTCGGTCGATTGGGCGGTCTCAGCTGCCCTGCGAGTCCGCTCACAATGTATCTGCGCCTGGGAGTCCTGCATCGCTCACCCCAGAGGAGGGGCTGGTTCAACTCCAAATTCGGACACAGCAAGCTGACAGCAGCACGCCGCTGGGATATAGACGGAGCTTCAAGCATATCAGAGGACTAAATCCTCGAACTCATCCAACCTCCCCTGCGCTGCCCCAAATTTCCACTACTAGCGTCCCAATAAAAGCCCATCCCGGCGGCCCGGACAATACTGGGATCCGAACAAGATCAGAAGAATCGTTGATCGAATCAATCTCCCAGTCTTCCTCGGACGAATTGGGGCCCCTCAGTACTCCGCCCGATGATGCCATTCCAGACGTCACCATCACCAGAAGTAGAAAGGGCTCTAGTGCATCTCCTGACAACCTTCGATTTTCTGCGCGTGCTGGAGCAGACAAATACGCCAGCAGCTTCCTCGATTTCGAGCCAAGTACCCCGCTCTCGCCTCCCTCGCCTGCAGTACAATCACCATTCAGCATCGCACAATCCCGACTATTCATCCGCTGTGTTCACTGCTCTCCCGAGAGCGCCGATGGATCCTCCGAGCAGAGCGATGCATACACCTCGGTCAGTGGTGATGAGGAGCAGCGTGACTGGGGGGCTAGAAAGGGTGCGAGCCCTATACAGAGCCCCAGAATCAGTAAAAATCCTATGCGTGGTTCCAAAACTAGGCCGGGCCCAGTATCCCTCGGTACACGATATACGGATTCTCGCAACAGCTTTTGCAGGGGTGGTGTGAGGATGAGTCGTGGTGGTACCACCGGTGCTTGCCGCACAAGAGTTGTGGGGCAGTCACAAAGACGGCGGAAAAGCGGAGCGCGTTGTAGTCACCGTCCGAGAAGCAGGGGTGGCAACACTGCGACCAGGAGGAGCTGTAATAGGGTTTCAGGTGGAACCACCAATGCCAGAAGGGGAGTCGATAAGGGTCTTCAAGGATGACTGATAGAGGGCGGCTACCCTCCTGGTGGCTCCTGGTGGCTCCTGGTGGCTCCTGGTGGCACGACGATGGCCGAACATCGGCGCCTCACGTGAGTCACCAGCCCTCCTATCTGTATGCGAGGTAGAAAACTGATTTTTGCCCAGAAAGACCGTCAGTCGCTGCCGTTCTTCTGGCACTCGTGCGAAAACCAAGAGTTGATTCCTCAGATCCCTTATCTGCCTCTACCATACGTCCCTGATACTTCATTATTCATAACTTCTGTTCTAATTTACATGGACTTTCGTCGTTGTTGCATCATTAAGATACCCCTAACAAGATAGCGGTTGGTTGGCTTAGGTAGATCAACGGCCGTAAATACCCAGATCGCGAATACACACAGACCTTGCCTGTAGGAATGTCAGGCGGTGTGACTGAGCTGCCGGCAATCATATGTACCTCGTGCAACGAGAGCAATCTCCGAGGAGGACAACTATATAAAAACCTGTTGAAGGCAACGCCGAAAGAAGTTCACTGTGTTCGAAAGGAAGGATCAGGGCTCGAAAGATTTGGATCATATATAGTAGGAGGGCTGAGGATGCCTTATCGTCATTGTCAGGTGTATGTAGGGAGATCCTTCGCGGTCTCTGACGTCGCCGTTGTCGTTCTCCAGCGTGATCTGGTACCATTCGACTGCTGGTTTACAAACAAACTGCCTCAACAAGCCTTATGCGAAAATTGATTCGATTATCGTCTCGCTTCGCTCTCCAGACTCGAGTACCTCAGTGTATGAGAGTCTTAGCCGCTAGTGTCCAATCCCTTCTGCCATGACATTTTCTTCCTCGATGAATGAGTTGTACGCCTAGTTTCTGAAACCTCGTTTTCCAATTCGCGCATACGTTTCACTCGAGGCCACCAGATTGCGTATTACACGGACTTTCGACCCCTTCCCGCAAGAGAACTTCTACCATGATGCGTACTCCAGATAAGCATCCAGCTACTCAGTCAGAGAAGAGAGACGAGGGGTTCCCTGAAAGAGGCGGATGTGCTAGTTCACCTCTGTAGATAGTCACACCAGTAAATAAACATGGTTCAAAACCTGGCTATATGTCTGGTGACACCTACTAAGTTAAATGGTGCCACCGGTTATGCA
>Ga0307513_10002325_pt1 | contig 26516 bp, 24 predicted proteins | sample 15_EM_MG_FD_202174 | JGI IMG/M metagenome (GOLD analysis project Ga0307513, IMG submission 202174) | Populus trichocarpa ectomycorrhiza microbial communities from riparian zone in the Pacific Northwest, United States - 15_EM | ecosystem: Host-associated > Plants > Roots > Unclassified | place...
TTGTCAGGGGCTTTAATTTTCAACCCACCCCCCCCCCCCCCCCCCCCCCCAGTTTGTTACTGATTGAAAGCTGTATCATCTTTTGCTAGCAAATATATAAACTCATATACTTCTCATCTTGTGTAACATTCAGGTCAAGGAGAAAACATTAGCCGCGAGAAGATGCGATGTGAAGACCATCATATTCCCATCAGCAAACAGGCGAGATTTTGACGAGCTTTTGCCTAATGTAAAAGAAGGCCTTGATGTCCACTTTGTAGATGACTACAGCCAGATATTTGAGTTAGCCTTCGGATACGAGGAGAATGAAAACAAGTAAACCTTCCTGTGATTGTTATTCTTTAAATAACAATTTTTCTGGGACCCCTGTTGAAATGTATGTGTACTTTGAGACCCTTATACAGAACCAAACCCATTTTTGTCCAACGCTATTGGATTTCTCATCAGGATCATCTCAGAACAAAGTAGAGCTGAGATCTCAGCATAGGGTGGGAGAGATGTCATTTTTTATTTACTTTTCAGATTAGTGTAAATTGATACCAACCATTTATCAAAAGTATAATTCTTTTGAGGAAATGTACATTGCGATTCCCACAAATGAGCAAATAATTGACAGAATATTTGCGTTTCTTTTCCTCTTTCCCTGGTCTGAGGTAGCAAGTCGGATGAAACCGACAGGTTGGCAACGGCTCCTTTCATCTTCTTCTCTTAATAATGTCATTGTCTGCAGATCATGTAATGTTAGAAAAACTATGAATAGCCACTCATGCTTGTGGATGGATGCTCGTCGAAATTCCTTAGATACCACTATTGATGAATTGGTATGCTGGTTCACTTGGTTGGTAAAAGCAACCTAGAACTAAATTCTACTTGCATAAATGATGATAGGCTCATTGAAGGGGGAAGATTATTACCTTTCAATGAGGCCTGACGAGGAATATAGTTCCTGAGTTTCAACACAAATCAAGATTGAAAAAATGGAGTTTTCCGATCGTTGACTCAAATCTATTTCTGAGTGTAAAATGCAATCATAGAAGGCAGCAGTATATCCATTGCAAACCAAAGGATCTAACCAAGCGCATGCGCAGCATGGCCAGAAAGAGAAGGACAAGTAGATTTTGTTGATTGAAAGGAAAGGCCCCCGTTATAATATTTTTTCAAGATGTTTTTTTTTTTAAAAAAATACATCAAAAATTTCAAAATATTAAATATTTTTAAAATGCAAAAATACACGTACTCTGAGGGGATCCAATCTAAATGCTAAAGTGGGCTCATCAATGGACAGTAATGGTGTAGGTTGATGACACTGACATCTTGACTGCATTTTGATTATCCCAGCAGCTCACCATAGGAATTTTCCCTTTTGACTTTCTATGAGAAAGGTTGGGTTGACTTTTGAGTTCACAATCCATGGCTCCTCTAGAATTCCAAAAGCTGTAGTCATGTCAATTTCCCAGGACTCACAAGCTGAGACCAATTGAGTATTCCATAGTACTGCTGAGTATTACTCAAAATGTCACTATAATTTTACTCAATATCTGCTGAGTATTTGAAGCTTAACTTCACACAAATTTAATGGATTTGTAAAATTATCAAAACCCAAAATATAATTTATATTATTTATTTAAATAGTTAGGATGAATGTACCTTTTTTATTAGTAATAATCCGATGTCGTATTTGAGCCAACTTTTTACAATTTTTTCCTTTACTTTTCCTATTTTAATGATTTATATAGATTTTTATATGTCCAATGAGGAAGAAGTTGGAAATCTGGGGCCCATATATGATGACGTGGACCATGGGACCCTACCATTCGCGTGGGAATAGTGCATGGTGAGTCGGTGACGGCTTTACAAGGCACTTCAGAATGGCGGCTCCATGGCTTCTAACTAATGAGACATTGCCATGTGGATGCCACACTCTTTCTAAACTATTATATTATTATCCTTGACATAAAGATTTCATTGCAACTTGCCATGTTAGACCTCAGGTTTTATCTACAGAAAATGCGTTTTTTCTACTATTTATTACTCTCTTTTTTTGGCAATTCTTTTCTCCTAGAATATGAGATGGCAAATAGGGAAATACCATTTGTGTACTAGAATTTAAATCCAAAATTAAATTTTTTTATTTAATGATGATATATGTTTTTGAATTAATTTACATATGAAATGAGACTAAGATATTATTTGACATCGCGGTCTAATCGTACTTTTTAAAATTTTAAATTTTTTAAAAAGATTTGAAATTAATAATTTTTTAATGTTTTTTTTATTGTTTTGATATGCTGATATTAAAAATAAAAAAAATAAAAAAAAGTTATTTTAATGTATCTTCAAGCAAAAATTACTTTAAAAAACAAAATCTACAACACTTTTAAATAAGCTCTAGAACTTGTCATTAGATAGTTTAAAACATTTGTTTATTGGATAATTTTAAAGATGCACCTCTCAAAATAAACTTGAAATACTTTGATAAATTTAAGAAAATTTTAATTATTTTCTCTAAAATTTGAACCTAGAAAAAAAATACATATGCCTAATTTATTGATTATCATATCAATCCTTAGGATTAATCCCAGACTATATCCTAAGAAATAAAAAAATATTATTTTTATTTTAGTTTTAATGTGGATAATTTGTCTTAAATTCCGAATTTAATCCAAATAATTTGGATGTTAAGTGATTATCAACTAAATCAACTTTTATATCCACTTAAATTATCTAAATAGAAATAATTCCGGTGAGATATAATGTTTCAAGTCATAATAATGCAGGAGGAAATTAAAGTTTATAGCATCACAAATATGTGAAGACTTACTGTATTTATTTTAGAAAAAAACACTTAATCATACTAAAACTCCAAAAATGCTAAGATAAATTATTAAATGAAAAGATACACACTCTAAAGGGGGAAACATAGGCCTTACTAGATTACAAAAATAATACTTAAACTTCAAATTCTTCACCATATGTCCTCCCAAATTTATAATTAACTAATAAAATTGATTCTTTTTTTTTAATTAAGAGCCTAATTCTTCTTTGGCTGCATGAAACCTTTGATTTTAAGACAACTTAATGTCATTTGATCTAATGATGCCATAAATTACTTGTTCATGTCACTTGTCATTAACATTGTAGTTCACATATGAAGTTGTTAAATTAATTGCATTTTAGGTTTTCAAAACCAAGATTATGACATCACCATAAAATACAAGTAAGAATGAAATTTAAGCACCATTAATAAAAATAATTATTGCATGCTTTGGTAAATTTAATACAAAAATATTCATAAAATTATGTCCAAAACTAGTCATTTCAATAAAGCAAGTCTAAAGATATTATTTTGGTACAAATAAAATTCTATATCTGATGTGTGTTAGAACAACTCATGCAAGGTTGATAAGATATTTTCAGGCGATCATATTATGTTTTACTTTTTATTAAATCTATGATTATTTCATTTAATTAATTTTTTAAAAATAAAACTAATTAAATAAAAATAAAAAACAAATGCTATAAAATTCTGAGGGTATAAACTTAAAAATTTGACTTGAACATAAAGATAAATTATACCACATAAAACATTAACAACTAACAAATAAAAAAGCCAGTTTTTCTCACTCATGTTCCCCTTCAATTTATTATTTACATTCAAAAATAAAAAATGATTAAGGTTAAAAAAAGAAAATAAAAATATATTATAATTAGAGTAATCCAAGAAATAACAAATTAGCTTCAAATTACCCCACTTAAGGAATTAATGATTGGTTCCCATAAACAGAAACACCTAGTCCCTATTTACACTTCACACACAACATTTTCTCTCTTACTCCTCCCTATAAACTCTCTCATTTGCCCTGTTACCCTCTCATTTGCTCTGTTTCCCCTGTTTTCCTCCAAAGAGCCAATCTTTGCATATACACTACTCTTTGACCTTTAAAGGTTAGTGTATATGCAATCAAGAACTAACCAAAGAGAATATATGAAGTGGGGTTTTTGTAAAAGTCACCATGGTTGAAAAGCTTGATGTATTCGATTTGAAGGGTGATGGTGGTGGTAAGAATGATAACGGTATTGGTGATGATACATTAGATTGGATGCGTTTGCTATTTGGAGATATTGATGATGAAAATAATGAGATTGTTCTTGACACAAACCAGATAATTAGAGAAACACCAAAACAGAGCTATGAGCAGGTTTGAAGATGCTTTCTTTTCTTTCTTTTTGATTGCTTTTTATTCAAGAATCATGCTTTTTTCCATTTTCTTTGCTACTCTTTTGGTTTTGAGATGAGTTTTAGTCTCTTCTTTTGACATTTCTTGGTGCTTTCTTTAATGGTTTCTTGGCATGTGTGATATTAGTTCACAAGATTTTCTTGCTCTCTTTGCCTCATTTCTTCTCGTTTCTTGTTTTTTGCATGGAAGGTTTTGCTTCTTTGATGTGTGTGATCTTAGTATATAGTGGTTCGCAAGATTTGCTTGCTCTCTTTGCCTTTTTTCTTTGTGTTTCTTGGCTTTTGCATGGAGGGTTTTGCTTCTTTGATGTGTGATCTTAGCGTATATTCACAAGATTTTATTGCTCTCTTTGCCTCATTTCTTTGTGTTTGTTGCTGTTGAGTGTTTGTTAAATTGAGTGACATGTGAACATGCATTTCTTTTTTCATGATGATATCATCAGCGCCTTTTATTTTTCTTCCTTTTTTCTTGATGGGGTTTGCTATTTGTAGATTTTGTATTTATTTTTTTAATAAGTTGTCATTTCCTCCTTTTTTTTATTTAACATAAATTATAATTAATTATTAATTTTATTTTATTGAATTTGAAAGTGTATATATAATATATTTTTTTCTTCAATGAAAAGGGTGGTGGGATATCAGTATATCTTTGCAATCTTCATGCAAGATTTGTCTGCTTTTATTTTCTTTCTTTTTGCATGCCAAGTGCTATAATATTGAATTTCATTTTCTGTCTTCTTAACAGAATGAGATGGCTAGAAAGCTTATGCAGTTGAATCCACTTGGATTACAATTCAGTCTGCCACCAACTTGGATGGATTCAATAACAAATCCAAACCATGTTAGAACAATTGAAGCTGGGGTATCCCAAGCATCAAGTGGCCAAAGCATGGATAGCAGTGATTTTGGCCAGAAGTCAATGTCTTCCAGGTTGAAGGCCTCCAACTTTGCTGCCTCATTTATCAAAATCGGTGAATGGCAGGTAATACCTTTTGAAAAAGAAATGACATGATTCGGACATCTGTTTCGTTACCATTCGTGACATGCGTACACACGGGCATGAACATGACTAGTTTCAGTGTGAATGTCCATCACATTCTTGGTTAAAAAGACTTGTGACATGAATTTTGCATCAGATTCTTCCCTGATAATATTTGATGGAATGTGTGCAGAGAGCGTCTAAGAATGAAGGTGATTTGATGGCTAAATGTTATTTTTTAAAAAAGAAGCTTGTGTGGGAATTCTTGCAAGGGCGTCTGAAATACAAGATTGAGATTCAATGGAGTGATATAAGTGGAATAAATGCTGTAATGGAGAAGAATCAGCCAGGAATTCTACAAATTGAGGTATTTTCTGTTTTTCTAGGGCTTCAATTTAAGTTTCTCAATTATGGATAGTCCCGTTATGATGCAGTTGAGTTTTCTGCAGCTAAACCGGCCTCCTACCTTCCATGAGGAAATTGATCCGCAGCCGCGGAAACAGGCCATTTGGAAGCTAGCAAAAGACTTCACTGAAAGGCAGGCTTCCATTTTCAGGTGAACATCAATGGTATCATCCACTTGGTCAATAGAAGTTGTACGATCTAACAGGAATCTGTACATTTCTTCATTACAAGGTCTAACGTTTTTTGCTGATGATTATTCTGTTCTCAGGATGCATTATCTTACGTTTCCTCATAAATACCTTGACAAACACTATGAGAACCTTTTACTTTGCGAACCACGGTTCTTTGAGCTGAGCAAGCAGTCTTTTCCAACTCTGAAAAATCCCTTCTTCCATTCAAATTCGTGTGGCAATCCAGGTTCTGCGTTTGATTACAATCACAGAGGGCAGGATTTCAACCTCAGAATGCAGTTTAATTTTCCGAATTTTCCTTCACATGTAGGCCAGACTCAGCATGTGCAACCTTATGGACATAATGACCAGGCGCAGCATAAGCAACCGTATGGACATAAAGGCCTGTCATCTCTTAAGGAGATGCCTACACCAGCATCAGGTAGTGTATTGCTTCCGAACCACATCTTTTGTATAAGATTCTAGTTCTGCACAACTAATAACTCCATCTTTGTGGTAACATAGTCATGTGTTTTTCACCTTCAGATAGCTGCAATGTCCTTGAGAATCAAAGGATGTCATACTGGGGTCAAGGGATGAGCATTTACACAGATGCTTTAGCAAGGAATCAAGGTCTAGTTCCTTCTGTCCAATCAACTCAGGTGCATCCAACTGTTCCTTTCCAAAACTACAACCTAGCAAATCTTGGTCAGGAAGCTGTGATGAATAATAATGCGGCCAAAGCTCTAGACGTCGAAAACCAACTGCTCGGTGACATGCAAGCTGGTAGCTATCATGAGAAGTATCATATGGAAATGGTTGGGTCGCTGAACAAAATGGTCAATCTCCACAAGGAAGTTAGTCCTGAAAGTAAGAAAGCTTCCCAGGAAACTTTATATGGGAAAGACATTAGCGGTGAGGAGAACTTTACTTTTTGTATAGAGGAGAACGCAAATTTAATTGGTGGGCAGTTTTATGAGCAGCAGAAAGTTACTTGGATGCCTCGGATTCATCCTGCGAATCCTAGCCCTACAGCGGATAAGTTTGGAAACGTTAATAACTTCAACAACTATTGGAGCTGAGAAGGAATTGAGAATTGTAGATGTAGGCAATGGACCAAAGAATGACAGGATACATGGTATTGCATTAGATTAGGGCATACTTTCTTTTCTTCCCTTTTCTTTTACAGTTGGATAATGCAAGCAATGTCAAACTGCAAATTTTGTACAGTTGGGGTACTCAAGCAAGCATTTTGTTTTGAAAAGCTTCGAAAAAAAAATTTAATGCTTTTGATTTGCAATGAATTGTTGCTAAAGTTTGCAATCCAGCCGCGAATCTTCAAAACCCCTTCAATCAGAAGTTGTGAGTGCTTCAAGCTCTAAATTCTTGGTTGCAATTTCCAAAGCTTTAGATATCCACTCCTATGATTTTTCAAAAGAAGAGATTAGAGTAATGCTAATCATGCACAATATTATGCATGATTAGCATTACTCAAGATTATAACCAGTCCTCTGGAAGCGTTGGCTGTAGGCTAGAGGGCTTGAGAGTTGGTGTGCCCAAATCTCTCCACCTAAAATTATATTGGCAAATAAGCATTCTCGGAGCTCCAAATGTCACTGGGGCTAACGTACAGGAGAATGAAGAGATCCCCACATCCTGAAGCAATGTCCTTAGCCATCAAAGCATAGCAAATTATGCTTCATTTACTAAGAAAATTTCATTCGAGATTTCCTAGCTTGTGTTCTCTGACTGAGAGATTGAACGTTCCATAATCAAGAATAGATGGATTATGATTAAACATAAACTGAAATGGAGAGCATACAAGAAAAATCATAGACATATCAGCTGTGAGGTAAAAATGCCACTACCTTGTGATACTACTACTTTCACATCCGGGAATTCATCAGAAAGGAAAAGAAAAAATTACTCACAGGGATGTCCTAACAATCTCAGGTTTACTGTATGGTGAATGAAAGATTATAGGATGTAACAGAAAACTGAAGGATCACCGTGAAGGATCACCGTGTTTACAGTCACTTCTGTAACACAACGCAGTTTAAGTAAAGGTTCAAGTCTTCGAAGTTGATCGAGGGGATTTATTAGAGCATTCCTGTACCTATGAAGGATCAAAAATTTGCCTGCCACTTTATATGCTGCCTGGCTTGTGACTTCGTTTGCCCCTGCTTCCATACTCGTCTCACTGTAACTCCTCTTTCTGGAATTTGAACTTGATTTTTCCTTTTGACTTTCACTTTCATCTCCCTTTTCTTCTCCCCTCATGGTGTCATTTCCTTTATTTGGCTGGGTTTAGCATTTGGTTGTGGAAACAAAGGAGGCTCCTGGCCACTCAACCGACAACACACTCTTTCAACTGTTTCACTTTTTTCTTTCCCCAATCCACTACATCACAGCCCACCGGGAGCAGACTCTGTGTTATTTCTCATGAAGGGTTGATTCTATGAGGATTCACCTGGCTATAGAGGCTGCAACTTGCCTTTACACCAGCATATTATGATATATATTATAGCCAGGGGATACATGGTAGTAGTAGTTACACCCAACTCTTTCGCGAATGATGGGGAAGGTGATACTGATGCTTTAAGCAGTGCCTAGACACCCTCCGGAGTCCGCAGACTTTCATGACAAGATAGGGTATGCAATGTCTATGAGCCCCCTTGGCCCCATGCAAGTGGATGTATTCTTTCAAGAATTGGAAAAAGGAATGATTTTCCTCTATGGATTTGATGTTTTAGTATTTAACGAAGAATAAAGTTTCAATCTTTAAGGGTTTACTGAAGACCAAAAGAAGTGTCAACAGTCCTCATAAGACATCGTTTTATTGTGCATAAAGGTACACTGGTGGTACAAATCTTTTTTTAACTAACAAAACACACACAGAGCCCTTCTCTTCACCTCTGAGTCCCCCCTCTTCCTTCCCTCAAAACCCTTCTTCAGACTGACCAAAATCCCGAGAGTGTCTTCATAAATGGAGCTTTCGTGACCATAAATGTCCGCCAGATGACATTTTCTTTTTACGTCAGTATCTTTAAGACATCTTAAACTTAGAAAATAGTCCTCTCCTGTTTTGTTATATGATTTTTGGTTTTTGGATGCTATATTAGATATTTGATGATGCAAGAGCTTGAGTGGGATTTTGATGGATTCTCAGTGCTGGCATTAGCTAAATTTGAGATTTTTTACACGTACGGCATAGACTACTTTAACTACATATATTTATCAATGATTTTGAAAGGTCCTGTAATAATGGTCCTAAATCTAATACGCTCTAATAGAACTTTATTATGAACAGGCATTTCAATAATTAAAGTTGACTACTACTGTGGTTGTTTCTGCACGTGGTTTTATTTGACTATGTGAATTTTTTTTCTTAAGAAACAAAGAATAATAAATAAAAGAAGGCTATACCTTAAGATGAGCGAAATATACATAATTTATTCATGTAAGAATATATAGAATAACTTTGAAGACAAGCGTGTTTTGGACATGGTTTTAAGTAAAAACAATAAACAAAAAATATACCATATAAAAGTTTTCATTTTTAAGTTTCTTTAATGCCTTATATTATTGATATTCTCAACGTAATTTGACAATTCAACCCACATGTCGTCATCACATGACTAAAAAGTGCAATGCCATAGTCATTGTGAAAAATTGCAGGGAGAGCTGATAGAAACAATATGATCAAAGAAAGCATTCGTATACTTGTTGAATTCACAAGGGATTTCTCTTTGTTTTCATCCCTCGTTCTCTGGTTCATTCTCAGTTACATTTCTTACACCCACAATCCCACAAATTAGAGAGGATGTGTGTTAAGACAAAGCCTTGTTTCTGGCTCTTTGTGCTTTTGTTGCTATTCGTTTACCATAGGACTTGCTTCTCAATTGGAGATGACACCCTTTTGGTTGGCCAATCTCTCTCTGCAAACCAAACTCTAATATCTCAAAACGGCATTTTTGAACTCGGTTTCTTCAAGCCAGCCGCTTCTTTTAGCATTTACCTAGGAATATGGTATAAGAACTTCGCAAATAAGACGATTGTTTGGGTAGCCAATAGGGAGAGCCCTTCCAACAACCCTGCTTCATCGAAGCTTGAATTGTTATCTGATGGCAATCTTGTCCTGCTGAAAAATTTCACCGAAACAGTTTGGTCAACAGCTCTTGCATCTTCAGTGCCGAATACTAGTAAAGCAGAAGCAGTAATTCTTGACGATGGAAACTTTGTCGTAAGAGATGGCTCAAATCCATCTGCCATATACTGGCAGAGTTTTGATTATCCAACTGACACATGGCTACCTGGTGGAAAGCTTGGAATCAACAAGCACACTGGGCAAGTGCAGCGGCTTATTTCATGGAAAAACCCAGAAGATCCTGCACCAGGTATGTTCTCGATTGGGATCGACCCAAATGGAAGCAGTCAGTTTTTCATAGAGTGGAACAGGTCACACAGGTATTGGAGCAGTGGTGATTGGAATGGAGAAAGATTTACCTTGGTACCTGAGATGAGATTGAACTATATTTTCAATTATAGTTATGTATCAAATGAAAATGAAAGCTATTTCACCTATTCTTTGTACAATACCTCAATTCTTTCAAGAACCGTGATTGATGTTTCAGGACAGATCAAACAATTCAGTTCTTTGGGAGATTTTAGGGATTGGTTTCTTTTTTGGTCTCAACCAAAATACCAAGCTGATGTTTATGGTTTATGCGGGGCTTTTGGAGTCTTTCATGTAAATTCATCAACTCCTTGTGGATGTCTCAGAGGTTTTAGACCATTTGTAGCAAATGATTGGTCAAGCGGTTGCCTTAGGATGTCTCCTTTGCATTGTCAACATAGGAAAAATATTGCAGTGTCAAATGATGGGTTTTTAAAGATGTCGAATCTAACATTACCAGGAAATTCAAAAGCATATCAGAAAGTGAGTTATGAAAGATGCAGATTGGATTGCATTGAAAATTGTTCTTGCATGGCTCATGCCTATAATGATAATAATGGTGAGTGTCTTTTATGGGATGGAGCTCTTATAAACTTACAACGGGCAGAGGTTGCTGGTGGCAGGACTGAAGCAGAAATTTACATCAGATTTGCTGCTTCTGAAGTTGACCTTGAGACTGGTAGTGGGTTTAGCCTAATAGGTATGGTAAGAAGGTTGTATCTATATAGCCATAAATGATCCAATAAATGTTGAGCAACTATTTTTCACAAAATAAGGTGTAGTCTTTCCAGATAAAAGGGTGGACGCAATGTCCCTACATAACCTATCTTTCCATTTTTTTCTACTTCAAAATAACTTTTAATTGTAAATGTGTTGTTTATGATTTGGTTAATATTTGATCTATGTTTTCAAGTAGGTAATATCAGAAGGATAATATGGGTAACCTTGGCTGTGGCTGTTCCAGTAACTCTGATTACCTTAGGCCTCTTCATATACTTCAGCTGTCTGCGCAAGGGAAAGCTCATACACAAAGGTACATCCTGTTCTTGCTTTAATTTCTGCTGTCTCCTGGTAGACTTAATTAGCCCTTAAGTTATAGTGATGAAAAGTAAGAAAAAGCCCTGCTTTGTGATTATGTGTTAGCTATGCAGATAATAAGGTTCATTTTGTTGGAGTTAGTTGTGTGTGTGTATGTGTGTTGAAAACTTGAAATAGAGACTGTTTTGTGTAAGAGTTTCACTGAAATATGTATATATGATATTCATGTACTTGTTTCCCTTAAAATTTACAGTCTATCATTAAACTTAAAGTAATTTTCACCTTACAAATTTCTATAAAATATTTTACTAACACTGATCTACTCACAGTATCATGCAATGATTTCAACCACCACTACCTTGCTGCCAGGACCTCCACTGTAACTACTAACGCGGTGTCTGCTACCATCCTTGTTGCTACTGCTGCCATCACCATACCACAATTATCACCACCCCCCCCCCCCCCCCAACCTTTATTACCACTATAACCATAATCAGTATATAACCATAATCAGTAATCACTATCACAACCATCTCATCACCATAAAACATTTTAATCATTCTAATACCATTGTATTTTTTATATCATTACATACCAAGCTTAGTAAAATTTTATCCATATAAAGTAAAATGTTAAAATATTTTACGCCAAGCAAATACCAAAGTTTCTTATTCATGAAAACAATTGATGTTTAGAATACCTTTTAATTTAATGTTTGAAATTGTACATTTTTGCTTGATATTATCAGAATTGCTGGATATTTCAACACAGTGATTGTGTTCAGTAATTTTTAATTTTTTCTTAAACAGGAAAGGAATATACCGGTCACGATTTATTGCTCTTTGATTTCGATACCGATCCTAGCTCAACTAACAATGAATCTAGCTCTGTTGACAATGGGAAGAAAAGATGGAGTAAAAATATGGAATTGCCATTATTCACTTATGAGAGCGTATCAGTTGCAACTGAGCAATTCTCAGACAAGCTTGGAGAGGGAGGATTTGGACCTGTTTATAAGGTAAGTTAGGTTCAAATGATTATTCTAACCTTTTCAGAGAAAAATTAAAATAGTTTGAATGAACTTTCAGAATTACTCTTGGTTCATTTAATAGGGCAAATTACCTAAGGGACTGGAAATAGCAGTGAAGAGGCTTTCAGAAAGATCTGGGCAGGGGCTTGAGGAGTTCAGAAATGAGACAATTCTAATCGCCAAACTCCAGCACCGGAATCTTGTCAGGCTATTAGGTTCCTGTATTGAACGGGATGAGAAAATGCTAATCTATGAGTACATGCCAAATAAAAGCTTGGATTTCTTTCTCTTTGGTCAGCATTTTCTTGCATTAACTTTCATTTACTTTCCAAATGCTTCAAGAAATTTATAACAGATTTGTGTATAAAATATAAACAGATGCAAACATAGGACAAATCTTAGATTGGGGTACACGGACTCGGATAATCGAAGGAATTGCTCAAGGCCTTCTGTATCTCCATAGATATTCACGGTTACGAATCATTCACAGGGATTTAAAGCCTAGCAACATTCTATTAGATAGTGAAATGAATCCAAAAATATCTGATTTCGGGATGGCTCGAATTTTCAGAGGCAACGAAACTCAAGCAAACACCAACAGGATCGTTGGAACATAGTAAGTTTCTTGAATTCCACTTTCCAGTACCAGCTACTCTTAACGTGATCTGCACTGACCTTTCCAATTGTTAGTGGCTATATGTCCCCTGAATATGCTATGGAGGGCCTCTTCTCAATAAAATCTGATGTGTTTAGCTTCGGGGTGCTGGTACTTGAGATTGTCAGCGGCAAGAAGAATACTAGTTTCTACCACAGCGACTCCCTTAATCTTCTTGGACATGTGGGGAGCTTTCATATACGCTTATTTCTTTTTCTTCCAGCTTGATTTGTATTTGACTACTTTCCTAGTCTCCACACTAACGATGCAGCATTTGCGCTGTTATACCATAGGCATGGAAGTTATGGAATTCTAATAAAGCTTTGGACTTGATGGATCCAAGCCTGGGAGGTCCTCCTTCAACTTCTATGCTGTTGAGATACATAAACATAGGGCTTCTTTGTGTCCAAGAGAGTCCTGCTGATCGGCCTACAATGTCTGATGTCATCCCCATGATTGTAAATGAACACGTAGCTCTCCCAGAACCTAAGCAACCTGCTTTTGTTGCAGGCAGAAACGTGGCAGAACCAAGGTCATTGATGAGCTTTGCTGGCGTACCTTCCGTGAATAATGTGACAATAACAACGATAGATGCCAGATAATTTTTTCTTTCGATACCAAGATATCATTGGATTTATAATGATAGACTACTCCAATTCCAATGCGTGGTGGGATTCGGTTTTTTTCTTGTTCTTTTTCTTTTTTTCATCAAGAGGTTTATATTAGAAATTGTTCCATTTTGTCTGTTTTGTACTTTTTTTTTTTTATCAAATATTTAGAAATTGAAGTCAAAGGCTATTGATACCAATTTGACTACTTTATGGATCCCATTAATCACAAGCTGTTAAGAATCTTTTGCACAGGAGAGAACTATTTGGTTGCCTTTCTTAGGTTTGTGCATATGTTTGAAAGGCATTTTTAGGGTACATTCTGCTCTTTGTATGGCTCAACCTGCTCTGGAACTTATACAAATATATTAAAAACTCATTTTCCTTTTAGTACAAATTCATCTTATAATACCACATAATTAGCCCATCAGATGTTGATAAATCGACTGCTGCCTGTGCACCAAACACACTCTTCAAAACACCAATTGCTTATATCTATCAGAATTCAGACTAGATGTTGTTGCCAAGGGTAGAAAAGCTCACCTGCAATGGAGACTGCAGGAAACCCCTGTAACCAAGCTGGCATAAGAGATTAAAGCAGCATCAAGAATAGGATGGGAAGAAAAGAAAGCGATCTTTCCCTTCTACCTGCAACTAAATGCTAGTACTTGTTTTTATTTCTAAGAAAAGGCAATGTGGTCAGATTATAAAGCTGTCCCTTTAGCTGAAGGCTTGAAGCAGTTGACTAGGCTAAATAGGCCCGACAGGCCAACACCGACACAGCCAGTCCAATTCCTTCCTTCCAAGCAGCTCGTCACCCTAATTGCATAGAGGGCCTGAATAACAGGTTTAGTGTCCTTTCAGTTGGAAACTCGAGTTTCCAACCACCTGATGCAGCCAAAATCAAACTAGAGATGAGGCATCGTCTCGTTGTATTTTTTTTTTCTTTTAGAAAAAAAGCTAGAAAATTGAGGTCACGTGCACAGGACTGCTCTTTGTTTGGGCTAGAAGCATGCCCATCGAGCCCACCCTAGGTTCTTTTAAAAATGTCTTTATTTATTTTTAAAATTTTTTCATCATTAAATATCATTCAATTTTGAATTTATTTCCAGATAATATTATGCAGAGATTTATAAAGACATCCCATCCAAAAAAAAACTTCCTTGATTGATTGGATAAATCAAGAAAATAGTAATAGCTACCGCAACAAGAGATAAATATGCAACAATAATCCAAGAACACATATCCAAACAGAAACTCAGTCCCCCCTCACGCTCCATGTAATAAGCTACACCAAGTAAGAAGTGCAGAACAATTAGCTCATAAGGACCATCGTTGTATAACCATACATCATCGCATGATGTTTCCCATAGCACCAGAAATAATATTGTTTCCATAGAATAGAAATCCAGAAACTGGTTCATGAATACCTTGAATGTCTATTGGAGGGAGATGATAAATTTTGAAGTTGCGGTCAATAAAGTAGGATATTGTACAATCCTTCATGATTTTTAATTTTTTTAAAATTTGATCAAAGTTAATTATAGTAGAATAAATTTAATTATATTTAAGATATTATTTCATTGGATATCAATTAATTTAATATTAATTTTAGAATGAGATTCTTGCTATCTTTTCAATTCTTAATTAACTCCTACAATTTTATTTTATTTTTTTGACTTTGAAAAAAATATTTCAGGCCACCCAGCAGTGAAGCGGGGGCACAAGACTGTAGATTTCGAAGTCAAGGAGTGTTTCACGACGAGGGAGACTCTATTTGGCACCGTAAACGAGAAGAATCTCCGCCGCCCCTGGCTTAATGTTCCTCCTTCAACTTAATAATTGGGATGGGCTTACTCTCAAAAGTCGACTCACATCATGTTGAAACATATATAGCAGCAGCCTACACTGTTTAATTTTCGGCTATAATATGTTATCAAGCTGGAAAAAAGTCACAAAACTATGGCCCAATAAAATAAATTTTTTGGTTTTTTTTTTCATGACTTGAATTTAACATGATTTCTGAAAACAAATTAAGGGACACGGCATAACAGTAAAGTCCAAGTCAAGTCAAATCAATGTGGCTATTATATAGAAAGCTGATAGCAGCAATATGATCAAAGAAAGCATTCTCGTAGTTGCTGAATTCACCAGGGATATCTTGTTTTTCTTTCCCTCGTTCTCTGATCCATACTCAGTCACAGCTTTACACCCTAAATTCCACAAATTAGAGAGGATGTGTGTTATTACAAAGCCAACTTTCTGGTTCTTTGTGCTGTTGTTGCTATTCGTTTCCCATTGGAATTGCTTCTCCATTGAAGGTGATACCCTTTTGATTGGCCAGTCTCTCTCTGCAAGCCAGACACTGATATCTCAAAATGGCATTTTTGAACTCGGTTTCTTCAAGCCAGGCGCTTCTTTAAACATTTACCTTGGAATTTGGTATAAGAACTCCGCAGATAAGATGATTGTTTGGGTGGCAAACAGGGAGAGCCCTTTAAACAACCCTGCTTCATCGAAGCTTGAATTGTCACCGGATGGCATTCTTGTCCTACTGACAAATTTCACCAAAACAGTTTGGTCAACAGCTCTTGCATCTTCAATGCCGAATAACAGTACAGCACAAGCAGCACTTCTTGATAATGGAAACTTTGTCATTAAAGATGGCTCAAACCCATCTGCTATTTACTGGCAGAGTTTTGACAATCCAACTGATACATTGCTACCTGGTGGAAAGCTTGGCATCAACAAGCACACTGGGAAAGTGCAGAGGCTTATTTCCTGGAAAAACCCAGAAGATCCTGCACCTGGTATGTTCTCGATTGCGATGGACCCCAATGGCAGTAGTCAGATTTTTATAGAGTGGAACAGGTCACACATGTATTGGAGCAGTGGGGTTTGGAATGGACAAAGATTTTCCATGGTTCCTGAGATGAATTTGAACTATTATTTCAATTATAGTTATATATCGAATGAAAATGAAAGCTATTTCACCTATTCTGTGTACAATGCTGGAATGCTCTCAAGATACGTGATTGATGTTTCAGGACAAATCAAACACTTAAATTGGTTAGCAGGTGTTTGGAATTGGTCAGAATTCTGGTCCCAGCCAAGAGACCAAGCTGGTGTTTATGGTTTATGCGGGGTTTTTGGAGTCTTTCATGAAAATTCATCGAGCTCTTGTGAATGCTTGAAAGGTTTTGAACCATTAGTACAAAATGATTGGTCAAGCGGTTGTGTTAGGAAATCTCCTTTGCAGTGTCAAAATAAGAAAAGTACTGGGAAAAAAGATGGGTTCCTGAAGATGTCGATTCTGACATTACCAGAAAATTCAAAAGCATATCAAAAAGTGAGTGTTGCAAGATGTAGATTGTATTGCATGAAAAATTGTTATTGCGTGGCTTATGCCTATAATAGCAGTGGGTGTTTTTTATGGGAAGGAGATCTTATAAACTTAAAACAGTCAGAGATTGCTGCTGGGAGGGCTGGAGCAGAAATTTACATCAGACTTGCTGCTTCTGAGCTTGAACCTCAGATTGGTAGTGGCAGTATCCGAACAGGTAAGGTAGAAAGGCTTTATATATATAGTTATAAATGATCCAATAGATGTTGAGCAATGATTTCTTACAAAATAACAGCATAGTCTTTCCAGATAAAATGGTGGATGAAATGTTTCCTGTAGAGAAGTGTGGAAGACATAACCTAACTTCCCATATCTTTCTATCAAAATAAAAACATCTTAAAGGCGTTAATAGTAAATTTCTTGGTTTATGATTTGGTTAATAATTTATCTTTGCTTACAAGGAGGCAATATCAAATGGAAAATACGGACAACCTTGGCTGTGGCTGTTCCAGTAACTCTGATTACCTTAGGTCTCTTCATATACTTCAGCTGTCTGCGCAAGGGAAAGCTCATACACAAAGGTACATCCTGTTCTTGCTTTAATTTCTGCTGTCTCCTGGTAGGCTTTAATTAACCCTCAAGTTACTGGTGACTAGAAAAAACCCTCCTTTGTAATTAATTATGTCTTAGGTATGCAGATGGTAAGGTTCATTTTGTTGGAGATAGAGGGACAGAAACGTTTTGTTTTGCATAAAATATTTTACCGAAATAAGTTTTTATTTTTTATTTATTTATACATGTTTGTTTCTTGTAAAATATCTTACAAGAAGAGTGATCAATATAAATTATTTTATAGTTAACCTTCATATTAGTTCATTTATTAAAAATATTTCTCATCTCGTAAAATTTTATAAAATATTTTATGAAAAATAATACAATCACAATATCTTACAAGAAATTTATCCATATAAAATGTTTAGAAGGTAAAATATTTTATGCCAAACAAACACCAAAGTTTCTTATTTATGAAAACAACTGACATTTAGAATACCTTTTAACGTCCGAATTGTGGTTATGCTAACCTGAAGTTGTTACCATTTTTGCTTGATATTATCAGAATAGCTGGATATTGTTCAACAAAGTGAATGTGTTCAATCATTTTTATTTTTATATTTTTCTTGAAACAGCGAAGGAAAGTACAAGTCACAATTTATTGCGTTTTGATTTCGATGCCGATCCTAACTCTACTACCAATGAATCTAGCTCTGTTGACAATCGGAAGAGAAGATGGAGTAAAAATATAGAATTTCCATTATTCAGTTATGAGAGCGTATCAGTTGCAACTGGACAGTTCTCAGATAAGCTTGGAGAGGGAGGATTCGGACCTGTTTATAAGGTAAATTTACGTTCAAATGAGAAATGCTGATTATCCTAAGAAAAATGTTAAAATAGTTTGAATGAACTTTCAGAATGACTTTTGGTTCATTTAATAGGGCAAATTACCCACGGGACTGGAAATAGCAGTGAAGAGGCTTTCAGAAAGATCTGGGCAGGGGCTTGAGGAGTTCAGAAATGAGACAATTCTAATCGCCAAACTCCAGCACCGGAATCTTGTCAGGCTACTGGGTTCCTGTATTGAACGGGATGAGAAAATGCTAATCTATGAGTACATGCCAAATAAAAGCTTGGATTTCTTTCTCTTTGGTCAGCATTTAGTTCTTTTCTAATTTCATTAACTATTCAAATGCTTCAAGAAATTTATAACAGATTTGTGTATAAAATATAAACAGATGCAAACAGAGGACAAATCTTAGATTGGGGTACACGGATTCGGATAATCGAAGGAATTGCTCAAGGCCTTCTGTATCTACATAGATACTCGCGGTTACGAATCATTCACAGGGATTTAAAGCCTAGCAACATTCTATTAGACAGTGAGATGAATCCAAAAATATCCGATTTCGGGATGGCTCGAATTTTCGGAGGCAACGAAACTCAAGCACAGACCAACAGGATCGTTGGAACATAGTAAGTTTCTTAAATTCTGTTTTCCAGGACATGCTACTTAACATGATCTGCGCTGACCTTTTCAAATGTTAGTGGCTATATGTCCCCTGAATATGCTATGGAGGGTCTCTTCTCAATAAAATCTGATGTGTTTAGCTTCGGGGTGCTGGTACTTGAGATTGTCAGCGGCAAGAAGAACACTAGTTTCTACCACAGCGACACCCTCCATCTTCTTGGACATGTGGGGAGCTTTCATACACCCTCTTTTCTTTTTATTCCTCCTTGAATTGTATTTGAATACTTTCCTAGTCTCCACACTAATGGTGCAGCATTTGCGTTGTTATACCATAGGCATGGAAGTTATGGAATTCTAATAAAGCTTTGGACTTGATGGATCCAACCCCGGGAGATCCTCCTTCAACTGCTACGCTGTTGAGATACATAAACATAGGGCTTCTTTGTGTCCAAGAAAGTCCTGCTGATCGGCCTACAATGTCTGATGTTATATCCATGATCGCAAACGAACACGTAGCTCTCCCAGAACCTAAGCAACCTGCTTTTGTTGCATGCAGAAACATGGCAGAACAAGGACCATTGATGAGCTCTTCTGGGGTACCTTCTGCGAATAATGTGACAATAACAGCGATAGATGGGAGATAGTTTTTTCATCAAGAGGTCTAAAGGACAAGAAGCTACTTCAATATCAGAGCGAGGAAGCTATGAGTATGGAGCTTAGATCAAGCTTATTTGTATAAGTTCTCCGATTTGAATCGTACAATAGTTTGTTTCAGTTTTTCCTATTATTCTCGTTGTATTGAAACATGAACAACATCAAATCAAGTATTCATAAAACACATTTAATTCAGATCTTAAATATATTAAAAACTCATTTTCCTTTTAGTACAAATTCATCTTATAATACCACATAATATATTAAAAACTCATTTTCCTTTTAGTACAAATTCATCTTATAATACCACATAATTAGACCGTTAGATGTTGATAACTCGACTGCTGCCTGTGCACCAAACACACTCTTCAAGACACCAATTGCTTATATCTATCAAGATTCAAACTAGATGTTGTTGCCAAGGTTAGAAAAGTTCTCCAGCAACGGAGAATGCAGGAAATCCCTGTAACCAAGCTGGCATAAGAGATAAAGCAGCAACAAGAAGGTGATCGTCCCCTTCCACCTGCAACTAAATGCTAGTACTTAATTTTATGGCAAAGAAAAGGCAATGTGGTCAGATTATAAAGCTGTCCCTTTAGCCGAAGGCTTTGAAGCAGTTGAGTGGGCTAAATAGGCCCAACAGGCCAACACTGACACAACCAGTCCAATACCTTCCTTCATTCCTTCCTTTCAAGCAGCTCGTCACCTCGATTGCATAGAGGGCCTGGATAACAGGTTTTGCTGAAGATTGCCTGGTGTAGTTACATTTATCAAGGAACAAAATTAAGGAGTTGCAACTAGAAATTTGACAATACTAAGTCTGTTTGCTTGTTTTTGTCTTTCCTTATACAGCGATAGATGGGAGAAAAGTTTTTCATCAAGAGGTCTAAAGGACATGAAGCTACTTCATAGAGATCTAAAGAATAAAGACTTTGGATTATTAATTTGTCAGTGGTCTTCTTAGATTTCAGAAATAATAAGAAATTATTTAGTTTTTATTAAGGCACAGCCGAATTAAGATCTAGTTTATCTTCGATTTTAAATAGATTATCGATTTGACTAAAATATAATAAATTGAATTTCAGCTATACTGGTGGTAATGAACTCACACGATATTTGGATGTAAACAATTACAAATCATTAATTCCGTTGCTATTTTCTATTATTATGTTTCTTTTATGTTTCCTCTCATCTCATTTGCAATACATACATTTCATTTTCCTGTAAATAATCATTAACTTTTCAGGGTTTACTGAAGGCCAAAAGAAGTGTCAACAGTCCTCAGAAGACATCGTTTTATTATGCATAAAGGCACACTTCATCGTTTTATCAACTTTTTGGCATCTTTTTTTACTAACAAAACACACACAAATGCCCTTCTCTTCACCTCGAACCCCCCCGCTTCCTTCCCCCAGAACCCTTCTTTAGACTCACCAAAATCCTGAGGGCGTCTTCAGAAATGGAGCTTTCGTGGTCATATATAAATATTGTCCCACCAGCTGGCATTGTCTTTTTAGGTCAATATCTTAAGGAGGAGATCTGAAACTTATACAAGATTCTCTCTGTCTGTGAGTAGAACTTGATTTCCTGTTAAGTCGTTCTTTGATAAATGAAAATCGCTCATTCATCAAAAGAGAAATTCTGTCTGATGGGGTTTTATACAATTGATTTTCTTATATGTTAACCTTAGATAGTTTTTGGATGCATTTATATTATATATTTGATAATGCAGAAGCTACAGTGGGATTTTGATGGATTCTCCGAACTGGCATCAGCTAAATTTGACAGTAAATTTGCTTTTCAAAAGAAAGAAAATAATAACTTGTAATGGTAAAGAAAGTGTCGATTTTTTTCTTAGCATGACCAAGAAACATACGTGCCGTTTACGTACGCGCCGTTTTGCATTTTTCCTTCCTGCTGTATTTCAGATATATATTCCACGTAAAGTTTTATTCAAAAGTGAGTGTGTGATGGGTTGGTCCTGTTTTGAATTTTAGAAAGATTTATCTTCTTTGAAATTTCTCACCAAATATAGACTACAATATGTATTCATCTTTGACTTTGAAATGGACTATAATTAATAATAGTCCTAAATCCTAATATGCACCCAAAGAATTAATACAATGAAACTTTATTAATTATTAATAAACATTTCAAGTCTACTATTACTGTGGTAATTGTTTAGTGAACAAATCCTCTTAAAAAAAAAGAGTAATAAATTAAAATAGACAATGAAAAAAATAAAATTAATAATTGTTTTTAAAATTATTTTTTACTCGAAAATATATTAATATAATATTTTTATTTTATAAAAATTATTTTGGATACCAACACATCAAAATAATAATAAAAAATAACTTCAAGCAAAAAAAATTAATTTTTAAAAATATTATTTTAGCCTTAAAAATAAGCATGCACCTTATTATTGAACACCCCCTCTCTCTTTTTCTACTTTTTCTCGATACAATTTTTAAAATAAAATAAAAACACTCCAAAGCACCAATGATTTATTTTATATATAAAAAAAAAAACTAAGAGCATATAGTACGCATATGAAACTGAATCTAGAGCATGAATTTCAATTAATATAAGTAAAAACAATAAACAAAAATATATTGTATAGAAATTTCCATTTTAAGTTGTAGATTTCAAAAAATCTAAATTTCTCTTTCTTCAATGCCTTATATTATTGATATTTTTACTGTAATTTGACAATTCAACCCACATTTCAATATTACATGACTCAAAAAACAAATGGCATAGCCTCTAATTGGAGAGGATAACGAGAAAAGGAAAGTCCAAGTCAATTTGGAAAATTATTGGTAAGAGCTGACAGCTACAATATGACAAGAGATCTAGAGCATTATCATATAGTTGATGAATTGACAGGGGATTTCTTGTTTTTTCCCTTCCTCGTTCTCTGATTCATGCTCAGTCACAGCTCTTTCACCCTTAATCCCACGAATTAGAAAGGATGTGTGTTGAGACAAAGCCACGTTTTTTGCTCTTTGTGCTGTTGTTGCTATTCGTTTCCCATAGGACTTGCTTCTCCATTGTAGGTGATACCCTTTTGGTTGGCCAATCTCTCTCTGCAAGCGAGACCCTAATATCTCAAAACGGCGCTTTTGAACTCCGTTTCTTCAAGCCAGGCACTTCAGTAAACATTTACCTGGGAATATGGTATAAGAACTTCGGAAATACGATAAATGTTTGGGTAGCAAACAGGGAGAGCCCTTCAAACGACCCAGATTCATCGAAGCTTGAATTGTCAGCTGATGGCAATCTTGTCTTGCTGATGAATTCCACCAAAACAGTTTGGTCAACAGCTCTTGCATCTTCAATGTCGAATGCTAGTACAGCAGAAGCAGTACTTCTTGATGATGGAAACTTTGTCGTAAGAGATGGCTCAAATCCACCTACCATATATTGGCAGAGTTTCGATTATCCAACTGACACATGGCTACCTGGTGGAAAGCTTGGAATCAACAAGCACACTGGGCAAGTGCAGCGGCTTATTTCCTGGAAAAACTCAGAAGATCCTGCACCAGGTATGTTCTCGATTGGGATCGACCCAAATGGAAGCAGTCAGCTTTTCATAGAGTGGAACAGGTCACACAGGTATTGGAGCAGTGGTGATTGGAATGGAGAAATATTTGCCTTGGTGCCTGAGATGAGATTGAACAATATTTTAAAGTTTAGTCATGTATCAAATGAAAATGAAAGCTATTTCACCTATTCTGTGTGCAATACCTCAATTCTTTCAAGAACCGTGATTGATGTTTCAGGACAGATGCAACAACTCGTATGGTTGGGAGATTTTAGGGGTTGGTTTCCTTTATGGTCTCAACCAGACCAAGTTGATGTTTATGGTTTATGCGGGGCTTTTGAAGTCTTTAATGAAAATTCAGCAAGCTATGATTGTGAATGCCTGAAAGGTTTTGAACCATTAGTGCAAAATGATTGGTCAAGTGGTTGTGTTAGGAAATCTCCTTTGCAGTGTGAAAATAAGAGAAGTGTTGGAAAGGAAGATGGATTCCTAAAGATTTCGTATCTGACATTACCTGCAAATTCAAAAACATATCAGAAAGAGAGTGCTGAAAGATGTAGATTGGATTGCATAGAAATTTGTTCTTGCGTGGCTTATGCCGATAATAATAACGGTGGGTGTTTGTTATGGGAAGGAGATCTTATGAACTTAAAACAGTCAGCGATTGCTGCTGGGAGGGCTGGAGAAGAAATTTACGTCAGACTTGCTGCTTCTGAGCTTGAACTTCAGATTGGTAACGGAACAGGTATGGCTTTGTACATATAGACAGTATGATCCAATAAATGACGAGAAACCATTTTTGACAAAATCACGGTCTTGTATTTTCACATAAAAACGCGGACGCAGTGTTCCCTGTCGAAAAAAGTGAGATACATAACCTATCTTTCCATTTTTTCTACAATAAAAAAAACTTTTTAATCCAGTGTACAGGTGTTGGTTTATGATTTGGTAACATTTGATCTATATTTACAAGTAGGTAATATCAAAAGGACAATACGGACAACCTTGGCTGTGGCTATTCCAACTACTCTGATTACCTTCGGCCTCTTCATGTACTTCAGATGTCTGAGCAAAGGAAAGCTCATACACAGAGGTACATCCTGGTTCTTTCTTTAATTTCTGTTGTCTGCTGGTAGACTTAATTTTATTAAATCTTGAAGCCAAAAAAATATAGTATTCCTGACTCCGGCATCAGTGAATAAACCAGTAAAATTTGAATTGAAAACAAGAAATACATATTTTTTATTATTATTTTTGTAAAAAAAAATCAAGTATGGATCGCATACCAAATTCGCATTTCACAGTAAAAATCCACAAATTAAATATATAATGAAATTGTTAGGAAAAAAAATACTCGAGGGACCTACAAATAAATTCAAAAAGATCCACAAAATTTTTTAGAATTTTCTAATATAAAAAAAAGCTTATTTGACCGAATATCAAAACAAATTAATAAAATAAAGAAGATTGGCATAAGAAAGTGTTTTAAAAAACATATCCTTGACCCAAAACAAATTGGTCTGAATGGGCTGAAGCCCTTGACCAGCCTGGCCTCAACTTTTTTTTTAGGCCGAGTCCAGCTCAGCTCGCATGGGCTGGACTTAGCCAACCCAACCTGCTCACTTATATAAGTCCGGCCCAGCTGGTCACTGGCACAAACCATTGACCCACAGTGAATTATTCACGCATGCTTTGCACAGTAACAGGGTAATTAACAATATCTAAATGGTGTGGGGGAATCACTGTTCCCCCACACCTAAATCACTATGGATTACAACAGTAATCCACAGTGCTTTTCTTCCTTCTTCTTTTTTTGCACTTTTTCACTTTTTTTTGTATTTTTTTCTAAAATTATCTTTGTCAATTTTAGTTTTTTAGTATTGAGCTGGTTAAAAATTTTGCTTTGTAATTTTTTTCCTTTAAAATACTGTGGTTTGTTATGGTGTTTTTGCACATGGTTTTTCTATTTTATTCTTTTATTTTTCCAAATTATATTTGTCGATTTTATTTTTTCAATATTAAGCTGATTGAGAATTTAGTTTTGTAATTTTTTTCTTTAAAACATTGTTGATTGCTACAGTTTTTCTCCACATGGTTTTTTTTTGTTTGTTTTTTATGATTTTCTCCAAAATTATCTTTTTTTATTTTATTTTTTAATATTGAGCTGGTTAAAAATTACATTTACAATATGTGAGGGAAGCACTGTAGCTTTCCTCGCAAATTACTGTGGATTGCTACAGTGTTTTTTCCCACATAGTTTTTTTTATTTTTTTTCTAAAATTATCTTTGTCAATTTTATTTTTTTGATATTAAACTGGTTAGGAATTACAATTGAGTAAAAAGCTAAAGGGTGGGAAGAATTCACTATTCACCCACACCCAATACATTGTGGATTACAATATTAATCCACAGTGCATTCCTCTTTTCTTTTTTTTACTTTATCGTTTATTTTTCATCTTTTTTTTCCAAATTTCTCCTTTTTTCCTTTTTTTTCCAAATTGACTTTTCTTTTTTTCCAACTTTCCCTTTTTTTTGTTTATTGTTTTTCAAAATTATCTTTGTCGATTTTACTTTTTTAATATTGAGCTGGTTAAAAATTTCGCTTTCTAATTTTTTTCCTTTAAAATACTGTGAATTGCTACGACGTTTTTCCACATAGTTTTTATTTTTTCTTTTTTGATTTTTCATAATTTATTTGTTGATTTTTTTTTTAATATTAAGCTGATTAAGAATTTAGTTTTGTAATTTTTTTTTTGCAAACATTGTTGATTGCTTACAGTGTTTCTCCGCATGGTTTTTTGTTGTTTTGTTTTTTGATGATTTTCTCTGAAATTAACTTTTTCGATTTTATTTTTTAATATTGAGCTGGTTAAAAATTACAGTTACAATATGTGAGAAAAACATTTTAACTTTACTCGCAAATTACTGTGAATTGCCATAGTGTTTTTTCACACATGGTTTTTTTCCATTTTCTTTTGTATTTTCTTTTTTTGTAATATTTTTTTTTTCAAAATTTTTTTTGTAAATTTTATTTTTTTAATATTGAGCTGGTTAGAATTTAACTTTGTAATAAAGCTTAATAATGTGGAGAAAGCATTGTAGCTTTCCTCACAAAACACTATGCATGCTAGAGTGTCTCTCAACATGGTTTTTTTTTCTTATGATTTTTTTAAAATTATCTTTGTCAATTTTATTTTTTTAATATTGAGCTGGTTGAAAATTACAATTACAAGTCATTACAAATAAGGCTAAATCATGTGGAGAAGCACTGTAGCTTTCATCACAAAACATTATGAATTGCTACAATGTTTCCAACATGGTTTTTTTTCCCTGTGTTTTTTTTGTTATTTTTTTTCTAAAAGTGTATCTGT
>Ga0307513_10002326_pt1 | contig 26490 bp, 16 predicted proteins | sample 15_EM_MG_FD_202174 | JGI IMG/M metagenome (GOLD analysis project Ga0307513, IMG submission 202174) | Populus trichocarpa ectomycorrhiza microbial communities from riparian zone in the Pacific Northwest, United States - 15_EM | ecosystem: Host-associated > Plants > Roots > Unclassified | place...
ATCAGGGCGCGGGCGGCATCGAGCCTCTGGTGACGCACCCGTCGCTCGTGCGCGCCGTCGTGGAAGCTGTTTTGAAGACGGAGGCGGCGGAAGTCTCTGTCGGCGACGCGCCCGTGCAGGGCTGCGACTTCGCGGCGTTGCTGCGCGAGACGAAACTCGACGTGTGGGCGGACGAACTCGCGCGGCGCGAGAGTCGCTTCCGTGGCATACGCGATTTTCGCCGGACGATTGCCGTGTTCAAAGACGGCGTGCGCACGGCCTCGGAGAATTTGCGCGACGAAACCGAGTTTGTCCTCTTCGATCTCGGGCGCGAGAGTCTCCTCGAACCGATCACGGACGAGAGCGGCGCGTTTCGCGTCACCTGCTACGACCCGCGACTGATGCGCCGGACGCACGCGCCCGGTCGGCATCAATACCTCGTCGCGCGCGCCGTGTTGGACGCGGATGTCGTGATCAATCTGCCGAAGTTGAAGACGCACAAAAAGGCGGGCATCACCTGCGCGCTCAAGAACCTGATCGGCATCAACGGCAACAAGGAATTTCTGCCGCACCACCGCATCGGCGGCGCGTCTCTCGGCGGCGATTGCTACCCCGGCGCGAACCCCTTGAAGCGTTCGCTCGAATTCGTGCTCGACCGCAAGAACTCGACCGCGCGCCCCGCGCTCGGCAAGGTCTGGAACGGTCTGGGCGTTCAACTCGAACGCGCGGCGCGGCTCGCGGGCGACAGTCTCGGCGTCGAAGGCTCCTGGTCGGGCAACGACACGGTGTGGCGCACCGCGCTCGACCTCAACCGCGTGATCCTGTACGGCCAACCGGACGCGACTTTCGCGGAGAGTCCGGCGCGTCTCGTCGTCCACGTTGCCGACGCGGTAGTGGCCGGACAGGGCGACGGGCCGCTTGCGCCCGAAGCGTTGCCGATGGGCTTGCTAGTCGGTTCGTGGAACGCGGCGGCGATGGATTGGGCGGGCGCGCACCTGCTCGGCTACGACCCTTCGCGCATCTCGATAGCGCGCGAGGCGTTCGGCCATTTTCGCTGGCCGCTCGTGACCTTTGCGCACGAACGCGTGCGCCTGTGCGGCGACATGGGCGAGGGCGCGGCGGACGAACTGTTCGGCGCGCGCCCGCCTCTCTTTCAAGTGAAACACCCGGCGGGCTGGCGCGACGCCGCCGCAGCGCAACCGGAAAGCAAGGGGAGATTGTAGGGGCAGGGCTTGTCCCTGCCCGCTCAACTCAGCATTGAGTCAACGTTCAAAACAAAAGCACGGGACAAAAGCACGGGCAGGGACAAGCCCTGCCCCTACAAGTAAAACGAAGATGTGTGGAATAGCCGGATTAGTGATAGCTCAAAATAGTCGTGCGGAGTCCGACGCGTCGGTCGCGCGGATGATTCGCGCGCTCGCGCGACGCGGTCCTGACGGCGCGGGGGTTGAGCGTTGGCCGCACGGAACGGCGCTCGGCCACAGGCGTCTCGCCATCTTCGATCTGAGCGAGGCCGGGCGACAGCCGATGCTCTCGGCGGACGGCTCGGTCGGCGTCGTTTTCAACGGCGCGATCTACAACTTCCGCGAGTTGCGCGGCGAACTCGAAGCGCGCGGTTGCCAATTTCACAGCCAGACGGATACGGAAGTGCTCGTCGAGGGTTATCGCGAGTGGGGCATTGACGCGCTCGTCGGGCGGCTGCACGGCATGTTCGCCTTCGGCCTGTGGGACGAGCGCGCGCAGAAACTTTTCCTCGTGCGCGACCGCCTCGGCGTCAAGCCGCTCGTCTACGCGAGCGCGCCCGATGGTCGCCTCGCCTTCGCTTCCAACGTGCGCGCGCTCAGAGCCGCAGGGATGCTCGGCGAGATTGACGCGGCTTCCATCGTCGAATATCTGGAATTCGGTTTCGTGACCGACGGGCGTTCGATTTATCAGGGCGCGACGAAAGTTGCGGCGGCAACTATCGTCGAATGGTCTGCGCTCGACGGCGCGGCGCGGGCGCGCACTTACTGGTCGCCGCCCGTCGCAACTGCATCGAACGCGTCGAACGTGCCGAAGTTTGCGGAGGCCGTCGAAGAAGTCGAGCGACTGTTCGTGAGCGCAGTTGAGATGCGCCTGTTCGCGGACGTGCCGGTCGGCGCGCTGCTGTCGGGCGGCGTGGATTCGAGCCTCGTCTGCTGGGCGATTGCCAAACTCGGCGGCGACGTGACGGCCTACACCATCGGCACGCCCGGCGACCGCTTGGACGAGACGGCGGACGCGCGCTCGACCGCCGCGACGCTCGGCATCTCGCATCGCGTCCTCGATCTCTCCGCGAGCGACGCGCCGGACGTGTCTGAGTTGGCCGCCGCCTACGCCGAACCGTTTGCCTGTTCGTCCGCGCTCGGCATGCTCCGCGTCTCGCGCGCCGTCGCGCCCTCGGCCACCGTCCTTTTGACGGGCGACGGCGGCGATGACGTGTTTCTCGGCTATCCCGAACATCGCTACCTGTGGCTCGCCTCGCGCCTCGCGCGCCGCACGCCCGCCGCCGCCGCGAATTTGTGGTCGGACATTCTGCGCGCGCGCGTCCCACGTCGCGGCCTCGCGCGCCGCGCCGCTTCGTTTCTCGACTACACGACCGGAGGCTTGGGCGCGGTCACAAACGCGCGCGACGGCCTGCCAATTTACGAACAGAACGCGATGCTCGGCGCGCGGCTCGCGGGCGCGACCGTCGCGCAACGCGACATCCCGCGTTCGCGCGAGTCGGGGCAAAACGTGCTGGCGGAGTTTCTTGAGTACGACCGTCGCACGCGTTTCACCGGCGAGTACCTGCCGAAGGTTGACGGCGCGACGATGCACTACGCGCTCGAAGCGCGCTCTCCGTTCCTCGATCAGAAATTGTGGGAGTACGCCGCCGCGCTGCCGCTCGACCTGCGACTCCATCGCGGAGGGTTGAAAGCGATCTTGAGAGAGTTGGCGCGGCGTCGCATCGGCAAGCGCGTGGCGCGCGGGCGCAAGCGCGGCTTCGGCATCCCGGCGGGTCGCTGGATGGCGGGGCGTTGGCGCGCGCGCGTGGAAGAGACGCTCCGGGATTCGATCCTCGGTCGCGAGGGTTGGATCGACGAGCAAGCCGCGCTCAAAAAGTTTGCACGCGAAGTTGAACGGGGCGAGGCGTCGTTGCAGACGTGGTATCTCTTCGTCCTCGAAACGTGGATGCGACACGAGCGCGGCGCGAACGTCTTCGAGCCGCCCGCAGACGACGTTGAACGGCTGACGGTGACGACGCTCAGAGCGCGCGACACGACGGGCGCGCCCACGCGCGTCGTCGCCGGGACGAACGCGGCGATTGATACGTCCGCGCCAGCGGTAACGGAAGATCGTCACGCGCAAGCGGCGGCGGAAGATAGCCACGCGCGAGTGGCGGCGGAAGGTAGTCACGCGCGAGTGGTGACGGAAGATAGTCACGCGGCGTGACGGTGGGCGGGAATGTGATTCGATGAAACCTAACGTTCTCCTATTCATAGACAGCTTCGCGCAGGGCGGAACCGAGCGGCAGGTGGTGCAACTCGCGCGCCTGCTCTCGGAGAGCGGGCGTTATCAAATTCACCTCGCGTGCCTGAGCGGCGAGGGCGTGCTGCGCGCGGAGGCGGAACGTCTGGGCTTCGCCGACATTCCCGAGTTTCCGCTCACGTCCTTTTACGACCGCAACATGCTCTCGCAACTCCGTCGCTGCGCCGCCTACCTGCGCGAGCGCGAGATCGACATCGTGGAGACGCACGACTTCTACACCAACATTTTCGGCATGTTTGCCTCCGCGCTCGCACGCCGCCCGCGCGTGCGCATCGCCTCGCGGCGCGAAACCGACGGCACGAAGACGCGCAAACAGAAGTGGGTGCAGCAACGCGCCTTCGCGCTCGCCGATTGCATCGTCGCCAACGCCGAGGCGGTGAGGCAGGAGTTGATCAGGGACGGCGTGCCCGCCGTTAAAATCCAGACGATCTATAACGGCATGGACACGTCGAGGGTCGCCCCGCGCCCCGACCTCCGGCGCGGCGACGCGCTCGCGCTTTTAGGTCTGCCGCCGGACGGCGAACGGCGTTTCGTCAGCATCGTCGCCAACATGCGCCACGCTAACAAGGATCAGGCGACGTTCCTGCGCGCGGCGCGGCGCGTGCGAGAGGCCGTGCCGGAGGCCGCGTTCGTGCTCGCGGGCGAGGGCGAGTTGCGCGAGTCTCTCGTCGCGCTCGCCGCCGAACTCGGCCTCGCGGACCGCGCCTTCTTCACGGGGCGTTGCGCGCACGTGCCGGAATTGCTCGCCGTCTCCGAGGTGTGCGTGCTGAGTTCAAACGGGACGGAGGGTTTTTCCAATTCGATCATCGAGTACATGGCCGCCGCGCGTCCCGTCGTGGCGACGGACATCGGCGGCGCGCGCGAGGCGGTCGTCGAAGGTGAGACGGGCTACATCATCCGTCCGGGCGACGATGCCGCGCTGGCCGCACACCTCGTCTCGCTTCTCAACGACCCTGAGCGCGCGCGCCGGATGGGCGAGCGCGGGTTGCAGATCGTCAAAGAAAAGTTTTCCTGCGCGGCGCAGGTCGAGAGCGTCGAGAGCCTCTACGATCGTCTGCTGACGAAGAAACGCTCCGCGCCGCAGACGAACATTGAACGGAGCGCGCGCCACGAGAGCGCACGCTAAACAGCACGACCGACAGCTAATGACGGAACAAGCGAACACCAACATTGACCTGACGGGCGCAACCGGCGCGACGCACGCGGCGGGCGCGACTATCGAGACGCGCGCGACGGCTCATGAAGTGCGGCGCGTGCGTGTGCTGATCGTCGCGCCGTCGCTCGGCATCCTCGGCGGTCAGGCGGTGCAGGCCGCGCGGCTGCTCGCGCGTTTTCAGACCGAGCCGTCGCTCGAAGTCTCGTTTCTGCCGGTCAACCCGCAACTGCCCGGCCTGCTCGGGCAGTTGCAGCGCATCAAGTACGTGCGCACCGTGCTGACCTCCATCGCTTACATCGCGTCGCTGCTCGTGCGCGTGCGTCGTTACGACGTGATACACGTCTTCTCCGCCTCTTACACTTCGTTCGTCATTGCGCCGACGCCGGCCATTCTCGTCGCCAAGCTCTACGGCAAAAAGATCGTGCTGAATTACCGGAGCGGCGAGGCCGAAGATCATCTCACGCGCTGGCGGCGCACCGCGCTCCCGACGATTCGCCTTGTTGACGAGATCGCCGTGCCTTCCGGGTATCTGGTGGACGTGTTCGCGCGCTTCAACCTGCACGCGCGCTCGATCTACAACTTTGTCGAGACGGAGCGTTTTCGCTTCCGCACACGTCGCCCGCTGCGCCCGGTCTTTCTCTCGAACCGCAACCTCGAAGCGCTCTACAACGTCGGCTGTATCCTGCGCGCGTTCGCCATCGTCCAGAGGCGTTTCCCGGATGCGACTCTGACCGTCGCGGGCGACGGCAGCCAACGCGCCGGACTCGAACGACTCGCGCGCGAACTCGACCTGCGCAACACGGAGTTCGTCGGTCGCGTCGAGCAGGCGCGGATGCACGAACTGTGCGAGCGCGCGGACATCTATCTGAACAGTTCCGATATTGACAACATGCCCGGCTCGATCATCGAGGCATACGCGGCGGGCTTGCCCGTCGTGACAACGGACGCGGGCGGCATCCCCTACATCCTCGCCGACGGGGAGACGGGCTTGATGGTCAGGCGCGGCGACCACGAGGCGTTGGCCGCCGCCGCGATCAGGTTGTTGGAAGACGGAGAGTTGACCGAAAGGCTCACGTCGAACGCGCTCGCCGCGTGTCGAAAATATAGTTGGGCGGCGGTGCGCGAGGAATGGCTCAAACTCTATTTCGAGTTGGCGGATGACAAGGCCGCCATCAGACCTTCGGCTTTGCCTTCGCGGATCGGGAGCAACACGAACGCGTGAGGAGCGCGAGACGAAGGGGCTGGTGAGAGACGCTTGCCGGGACGTAGTTGAATGATCAAAGTTCTGCGAAAACTGAAGGGACGGAGCTTGACGGAGTTGCGCGTGCGCGGCGGGCAGGCGGTCGCCTGTCTCGCGGAGCGAGCCGGACTTTCGACGGACGCGCGCGTCCCCGGCGACGCCGCGTTCTTCCGCCTGCTCGACCCGTCGCAGTTCGGCGGCAGTTCGACGCTCACGCCCGAATCGCTGCTCGCACATTTTCGCTCCGGCAAGTCGCATGCGTTCTTCGCCGCTTTCGCCGAGCCGCAGGAGACGCGCGCCGTGCTCGACAGTCGCTTCGGCGGGCGGGCGCGCGAGTTGTTACTCGAACGCGCGGAGCGAATCGTCGCCGGTCAGTTCGATCTGCTCGGCCTGCGCGCTCTCGACTTCGGCAACCCCATCGACTGGCATCTCGAACCCGTCGCGGCGAAGCGCACGCCGCTCGCGCATTGGAGCCGCATCGATTATCTCGACGCGTCGGTCGCGGGCGATAAAAAGATCACATGGGAGTTGAACCGCCAACAGTACTTCGCCGTGCTTGGCCGCGCCTATTGGCGCACGGGCGACGAACGCTACGCCGAGACTTTCGCGCGCCATCTCAAGTCATGGATGGACGCCAACCCGCCGAAGCGCGGCATCAACTGGGCGAGCAGCCTTGAAGTCGCCTTCCGCGCGATCTCCTGGCTGTGGTCGCTCCAGTTCTTCAAACATTCGCCGCACCTCACGCCCGCGCTCCACACGCGCGCGCTGAAATTTCTATACCTCCACGCGCGCCACCTCGAAACGAATCTCTCGACCTACTTCAGCCCGAATACGCACCTGACGGGCGAAGCTCTCGGCCTCGTCTATCTCGGCACGCTGCTGCCGGAATTTCGCGCGGCCTCACGCTGGCGCGCGACGGGCGCGCGCATCCTGTTCGACCAACTCGAACGACAGGTTCGCCCCGACGGCGTCTACTTCGAGCAGACGAGTTATTATCAACGCTACACGACCGATTTCTACACGCACTTCCTCTTGCTCCTCAGAGCCGGCGGCGACGACGGCGCGATGCGCGAAGGGTCGCGCGGACGTTTGCTCGAAGAGAAGTTGCAGGCGTTGCTCGACCACCTGATGTATCTCACGCTCCCAGACGGCACGACGCCGCTCTTCGGCGACGAGGACGGCGGTCGTCTCAGTTGGTTCGACGAGCGCGCGCACAACGACTTTCGCGCGACGCTCGCGACGGGCGCGACGCTCTTCCGGCGCGCCGACTACAAGCACGTTGCGCGCGAGGCGTCGGAAGAGACGTTCTGGCTCACAGGCGTACGCGGCCTCTCCGGCTTCGACGCGCTCGACGCCACACGCCCGCCCGCCTCAGGCTCGCGCGCCTTCACAGACGGCGGCTACTACGTGATGCGCGACGGCTGGACTTCCCATAGCAACTATCTCTTGCTCGACTGCGGGACGCACGGCTCGCTCGGCGGCGCGCACGCGCACGCCGACGCACTCGCCGTTCTGTCGCTGGCCGCGCGCGGTCGCCACCTGCTCGTCGATTCCGGCACGTACACCTACACCGGATCGCCCGCGCTCCGCGATCACTTTCGCGTCACGGCGGCACACAACACGCTCACCGTTGACGGCGAATCGTCGTCCGTCCCCGTGAGCGCGTTCCGCTGGGGACGGGCGGCGCGGGCATCGTGTCGCCTGTGGCTCAGTCAAACTCGCTTCGATCTCTTCGAGGGCGAGCACGACGGCTACGCGCGGCTGGCTTCGCCCGCCAGGCACGTTCGCAGCGTGCTGTTCGTCAAAGGCGACTACTGGCTCGTGCGCGACCGCGTGGAGACTTCCGGCACGCACGACTACGAGTTGAACTTTCACTTCGACACACGTTCCGACCCGTCAATCGAAACGGGCGACGCCGCGACAGTTGAAACGGAGAACGGCGTGGCGGTCGAAAGGGAAAACGGCGCGGCGGTCGTGCGCACGAGCGCGGGCGATACGGGGGCGGGTCTGGACCTGTTCGCCTTCGCGCGCGGCGGCGCGTGGCGCAAACACGACGAGTTGCATTCGTCTTGCTACGGTGTGGCCGCGAACGCCCCCGTCTGCACGTTCGCCTTTGCGGGCGGCGCGCGGGAAGCCTTCACGCTGCTCGTCCCGCACGGCGTTGCGCAAAGCGCGCCGACCTCCGCGCGCGAGATCGAAGCCGTCGGCGGGCGCGCGTTTGAGTTGAAGGGCGAGGGCGCGGCGCACGACCTCGTGCTGGTGCGGGCGGACAACGCGAGTTCGATTGAGACGGCGCGGCTCGCTTCGGATTTCGAGTGGACGTGGCTGCGCTTTAGCGGCGACGAGAGCGAGCCGCAGGAGTTGATCGCCATCGGCGGTCGATCTCTCAGTCTCGACGGGCGGGAAGTTTTGCGCGCACACGCGCGCCTCAACTACGTCGTCGCGCGACGCGCGGGCGACGAACTCATAGTCGAAACCGGCTCGGCGGGCGAGGACCTTTTCCTCGCACTTTCCGGCGTCCGCCGGGACGAAGAACAGAAGGGAATTTTGGAAGAAAGTAAATCGTGAATCGTCAATCGTGAATAGATGAAAGCAGTTTCTCTTCACGATTGACGATTCACGATTCACGCCATTTACTTATGTGCGGCATTAACGGAATTGCATTTTCGGGACGCGCGAGCGAGGGGCGCGTGGAGGCGGCAGACCTCGTGCGGATGCGCGACGTGATCACGCATCGCGGGCCGGACGACAGCGGGCTGCTCGTGGACGGCGCGGTGGGCCTCGGGCATCGTCGCCTGTCAATCGTGGACGTGAGCGCGGGACATCAGCCGATGACGAACGAGGACGATTCGCTCCACATCGTCTTCAACGGCGAAATCTACAATCACGCCGGACACCGCCCCGCGCTCGAAGCGCGCGGGCATCGCTACCGCACGCACTGCGACACGGAGACGATCCTCCATCTCTACGAGGAGCACGGCTCGCGTTGCGTAGAACACCTGCGCGGCATGTTCGCCTTCGCCATCTGGGATCAGAGGCGGCGCGAGTTGTTCATCGCGCGCGACCGCCTCGGCGTCAAACCGCTCTACTACGTCCACCGCGCCGACGGTTCGCTCTTCTTCGCCTCCGAGATCAAATCGCTGCTCGCGGCGCGCGGCGTCCCGCGCCCGGAGATCAACTACCGCGCGCTCCCGGACTATCTCGCCAATCACGGCACGTCAGCCGAAGAGACGCTCTTTGCCGGAGTCAAGCGACTGCTCCCCGGCCACACGCTGCTGTGGCGCGCGGACGGCACGATCAAGATCGAGAAATACTGGGACATTCATTTCGCGGAAGACACAGACGGCGGCGACCCGACGCCGCAGCGGCGAAGCGACGCGGACTATATCGCCGAGTGGTCGGAGTTGTTTCGCAAGTCGGTCGAGCTTCGGCTGATGGCCGATGTGCCGCTCGGCATGTTTCTCTCCGGCGGCATTGATTCGTCGGCCATCGCCGCCGTGATGAGCGGGATGGTGTCTGATCCGATCAAGACTTTCTCCGTCGCTTTTCAGGAACGCGAGGCCAACGAACTTTATTACGCACGCCTCGTCGCGGAGCGGTTCAAGACGGATCATCACGAAACGATTGTCAGCCCGGAAGAGTTCTTCGGCGCGCTGCCGCGTCTGGTCTGGCACGAAGACGAACCGCTCGCACATCCTTCGAGCGTCGCGCTCTACTTCGTTTCGCGCCTCGCCGCGCGCCACGTCAAGGTGGTCCTGACGGGCGAGGGCAGCGACGAGATGCTCGGCGGCTACGAGCGTTATTACAAGACGATCTACAACCTCGCGCTCGCGCCCGCTTATCAAAGACTGACGACCGGGGGCATGCGTCGCGCGCTTGGCCGCCGCATCGAAAGTCTCGCGCTCGACTCGAAAGTGCGGCACAAACTGCGACGCACTTTCCTCTGTTTGCCGCCCGACATCGAGAGTCTCTACTTCGACAACTTCGCCGTCTTCACGCGCTCCATGCAGAACGATCTGCTGACGCCGGAGACGCGCGAACGCGCCGGGGGCATCGAGCCTTACCGCGACATGCGCCGCTACTTCGAGACGGACGGCGCGCGCTCGCTCCTGAACCGCATGCTCTACGCCGACACGAAAACTTACCTGCACGAACTTCTGATGAAACAGGATCAGATGAGCATGGCCGCGTCAATCGAGAGCCGCGTGCCGTTTCTCGATCACGAACTCGTGGAGTTCACCGCACGGCTGCCGCAACACCTGAAACTGCGGCGCGGTTGGACGACGAAGTACATCCTGCGGCAGAGCATGAAAGACGTGTTGCCCGCGCCGATTCTTTCGCGCAAGAAGATGGGCTTCCCCGTGCCGGTCGGCGCGTGGTTTCGCGGGGCGTATCGCGGCGTCGTGGACGAGTACGTGTTGGGCGAACGTGCCGCCGCGCGCGGTCTGTTCGATCCGGCCTACGTCCGCGAACTCGCGGCGCGGCATCAGGCGGGCGAGAACCACACGGAACGTCTGTGGTCGCTCGTCAACGTGGAAATCTGGCTGCGGCAGTTCATGGACGGCGAGGCCGCGAGGTTGCCCGAAGAGACGAGGGGCGAAGTGGTGTCCGCCGTCGCCTGACATTCCGAACCTGACACACCGAAAGTTGAAATCACCTTTGCGTATCCTCTGGCTCAAAACCGAATTGCTGCATCCCGTCGATAAGGGCGGGAAGATTCGCACGTTCCACATGCTCAAGGAGTTGAAGCGCGAGCACCACGTCACGTATCTGACGCTTGACGACGGGAGCGCCGCGCCCGACGCCGGGGAGCGCGCGCGGGAATACTGCCACGAACTCGTGCGCGTGCCGCACCGGACGCGCGAGAAATTCTCCGCCGGGTTTTACGGCGAACTCGCCGCGAATCTCGTCTCGCCGCTGCCGTATTTCATGAAGAAGTACAGGTCACAGGGGATGCGCCGGGAGATCGAGCGGCTGGACGCCGTCGATAACTTCGACGTGCTCGTCTGCGACTTTTTGCAGCCGAGCGTGAACGTGCCCGCGCGCCTTCCCGTCGCCACCGTGCTCTTCCAGCACAACGTCGAGGCCATGATCTGGAAGCGGCACTATGAGGTGCAAACCAACCCGCTCAAGAAAAGTTACCTTTACGGGCAATGGCGAAAATCGCACGCCTACGAGCGCGCGGCCTGTCGTCGCTTCGACCACGTCGTCGCCGTCTCTGCGGAAGACCGCGAGACGATGGAGCGCGCCTACGGTTTGAAGTCCGTGAGCGACGTGCCGACCGGCGTTGACACGGAATTTTTCCGCCCGCGCGGGACGGAGCGACGCGAGCCGCACAACATGGTCTTCACCGGCTCGATGGACTGGCTGCCGAACGAGGATGCGATCCAGTTCTTCACGAAAGAGATCATGCCGCGCATCAGGGAGCGCGTGCCCGACGCGACGCTCACGGTCGTCGGGCGCAACCCTTACGCGAGCCTCGTGGAACTCGGCCAGCGCGATTCGTCCGTCATCGTGACGGGACGCGTCGAAGACGTGCGGCCATACATGGAGCGGGCGGCGGCCTACGTCGTGCCGATCCGCGTGGGCGGCGGCACGCGTCTGAAAATTTACGAGGCGATGGCGATGGAGAAGCCCATCGTCTCGACCACCATCGGCGCGGAGGGCTTGCCCGTCGCAGACGGGCGCGAGTTGTTGCTGGCCGACACGGCGGAAGAGTTCGCGTCGGCGGTCGTGCGCGTGTTGACGGACGAAGCGACGGCGCGTGAGTTGGGCGCGCGCGCGGCTGTCGCGGTGCGCGAGAGATTCAGTTGGGACAAGGTGAGCGAGGCGTTCGCGGACGCGTGCGGGCGTGCCGTCGCGGCGCGTGCGGCGGAGCGCACGTTGGCGGGCGCGGGGTTGGAAACTTTGATCGGGGGGCGCGGATAGTGGCGGGCGCGAGATTTTCGTTGAACGGAAAACAGCAACTCGTGTTGCTCTGCGTCGTCGCGTGCGCGTCGCTCGCGCTGGCCTTCGGGAGCGCGTTCACCAAAAGCCCGTGGAGCGACGAGGCGTGGTTCGCGCAGGCCGGGCTGAACCTCGCCACGCGCGGCGAGATGACGACGCCCGTGCTGGAAACGACGGGCACTAACTTCAAAGGTCTGGAGCGGCACACTTACTGGGTGATGCCGCTGCATCTCGTGACGCAGGCGGGCTGGTACAAGATTTTCGGATTCAGTCTGTTCTCGATGCGCGCGTTGTCGGCGTTGTTCGGCGTGCTGGCGTTGTTCGCGTGGTACGTCGTCGTCAAGAGTTTGACGGGCAACCGGAAGGTCGCGCTGCTGACTTTCGTGCTGCTCGCCTTCGACTACATTTTCGTGATGGCGGCCTCGTTCGGGCGGGGCGACATGATGAGCATGTCGCTCGGCGCGTCGGGGTTGGCCGCTTACCTGTACTGGCGCGAGCGCAACTTCGCGCGTGCCGTCCTCGTCAGTCAAACTCTGATCGCCGCCTGCGGGTTGACGCACCCGAACGGCGGCGTGGCGTTTTTCTTCGGCCTCCTGTTTCTGACTCTCTACTTCGACCGCGCGCGTCTCAACTGGCGACATCTGGGGCTGGCCGCGATTCCTTACGCCGTCGGCGCAATCGGCTGGGGCGCGTACATCATGCAAGCGCCTTCGGATTTCGTGGCGCAGTTCACGGCGAACGCCTCGACGGGCGGGCGCATGAGCGGCCTGACCTCGCCCTTCAGCGCGATCAAAAACGAGATCACGTTGAGATACCTGACGGCGTTCGGTCTGGGCGGTCACTCGCCGGGAACGTCCGGCCCCGTCTGGGTCAAGAGTTTCGTGCTGCTGGCTTACGTCGTCGCGCTCGCGGGCTGCCTGAGCGTCCGCAGCCTGCGCATCCACAGAGGCTACCGCGCGTTGTTGATTCTGACGGGAATATTTTTCCTCGTGCTGACATTCTTCGACGGGCAGAAGCTCTCTTTTTATTTAGTCCACATCGTCCCGCTCTACACCGCGCTCCTCGCCGCCTTCATTTACTGGTGCTACTCGACGCGCTTCTTCCCTGCGTGGGCGCTCGCGCTCGCCGTCTGCGGACTCCTTGCGATTCAAACGGGCGGCATTTTTTACCGGATGAAACTCGATGCCTACGGGAGCAGTTACATGTCCGCCGTCAACTTTTTGAAAGCGAACTCGAACGCCGACACGACGGTCATGGGGAGTGCGGTGCTCGGTTTCGAGTTCGGGTACGAACGCGTGCTCGACGACGTGCGGTTCGGTTTCAGAACCGGCAAGAGGCCGGATTATCTCGTCGTCAACGACGTGTACGCAGACTCGATCAGACATTACCGTGCGGGTGGCGAAGGTGCGGAACTCGCGCGCCACATGAACAACCTGCTGACGCGGGAATACGAACTGGTTTACGACAAAAACCTCTACCAAATTTATTTCCGGCGGGGAGCGCGGGGATGCTGTAAGTGAAGACGCGCGCGGCGGCGAGTCGCGTTCGCGGCGGCGCATGTTGTGAGTTTGAAAGCGATGCCCTGCAAGGGTTGAAAGAAGGGTTGAAAGAAAGGTTGAAAGGATGCGAGACATGGCGGCGGTAAAAGATTATGCGGCGGCGAGCCTGCCGCGCACGCGCGACGCGCGGCAGCCGGTGATTGCCGTGATCATTCCCTGCTACAACGAGGAGTTGACGGTGGGGGAAGTGGTCGGCGAGTTCCGCGCGCAGTTGCCGGAGGCGGACATCTACGTCTTCGACAACAACTCGACGGATCGCACGGTCGAGCGGGCGCGCGCGGCGGGCGCGCAAGTCTTCTTCGAGCGGCGACAGGGCAAGGGCTACGTCGTACAGTCCATGTTCCGGCAGGTGGACGCAGACATTTACATCATGGTTGACGGCGACGGCACATACCCGCCCGCCGACGTACATGCGCTCATCGAGCCGGTGCTCAGGGACGAGGCCGACATGGTCGTCGGGTCGCGCCTGCACGACGAGTCTTCGAGCCAGTTCAAGTCTCTGAACCGTGCGGGCAACAAGTTGTTTCTCGCGGTCTTGAACTCGGTCTTCAAGGTGAAGATCACGGACATGCTCTCGGGCTATCGCGTGTTCAGCCGTCGTTTCGTCAAAGGCGTGCCGCTCTTTGGCGGCGGCTTCGAGACGGAAACCGAACTCACGATCAAGGCTCTGGAGCGCGGCTACCGCGTCGTCGAAGTGCCGGTTGACCTGACGACGCGACCCGAAGGCAGCTTCTCGAAGATTCGCATCGTCCACGACGGGCTGCGCATCCTGAACACGATCCTCGCGCTCTTTCGCGACTACAAGCCGCTGACATTCTTCGGCGCGATTGGACTCTTCCTCTGCGCGCTCGGCCTCGTCCCCGGCTTCGTCGTGGTCGTGGAATTTTTCGAGACGGGGCTGGTGCTCAGGCTTCCTTCGGCGGTGCTGGCCGTGGGGCTGACGCTCGCCGGGATGCTCTCGATCACCATCGGACTCGTGTTGCACACGATAGTGCGGCGGTCGCAGGAGTTCGATCACCAGTTGCGCACGATGCTCGACGAGTTGCGCACGCAGTTGCAGAAGGACAGGAGCGAGGGGAGGCAGTGAACATGACGAGCAACGAACAGGCTCTCGGCAGCGACGGCGTGATGGTGGCCGACCTCGAAGTGATGGCCGCGGCGAACAACTATCGCAACTGGATGTACAAGCGCATGGAGCCGTACATCGGCCAGCGCATCCTCGAAGTCGGCGCAGGGATCGGCAACTTCACGGAGTTGCTACTGGACCGCGAACTCGTGGTCGCGTCCGACAAATACCAGATGTGCGTAGACTATTTGCAGCAACGTCTCGGCGCGCAACTCAAAGGCGCGCCCGTGCAGATGGACTTGGCCGCGCCGCCCGAACGCGCCATGCGCGACTACGACTTCGACACGGTGATCTGCATCAACGTGCTCGAACACGTCGAAGACGACGCGAAGGCTCTCGCGTTCATGCACTCGGTGCTCGTCCCCGGCGGGCGCGTCATTCTGCTCGTCCCGGCGTTCCAGTTTCTCTACGGCACGATTGACCGCGCCATCGAACATTATCGCCGCTACACCAAAAAAGATTTGCTGCCGCGCATGCGCGAGGCCGGGTTCGAGGTGGAGAGCGCGTTTTACATGAACGTGATCGGCATGGCCGGGTGGTTCTGGAACAACCGCGTGCGGAAGATCAAGGAAGAGAACGCGGCGCAGATACAGGTTTTCGACAAGTTCATCGCGCCGTGGGCCGAGCGCGTCGAGCGCACTTTGCCGCCGCCCTTCGGCCTCTCGCTCATCGCCATCGGGCGCAAGCATTGAAGGCGCGTTTCAAAATTTTGGGAATCGAAGGCGAAGAATTTTGACTCGAACCTCGGACATCGAAACACGAGCGAGTGAGCGCGCGGACGCTACGTTAGCCGCGAGCGAGCGGGCTGGCAGGACGACGAGGTGGTCTTGGCGGCACGTCGCGCTGCCGGTCGCCGTTTACGTGGCGGTGATGTCGTTGACCGACGCCTTCTACATGGGCGACACGTCGTTTTACGGCGCGATGGTGGCGAACATCGCGGGCGGCAAGAGTTATCAACTGTGGGAGGCGACGGGGAATTATTCGCTGTGGGAGTTCGGGCATCTGCTGTGGCGTCCGCTCGGCGTCGCGGCCTTTCCGGTGCTCAGGCCGCAGGCGCGGCTGGCGGTCGGTTCAGACCTCAGTCCCGCCGCCGTCTACGCGATGGTCGCGCTCAACTGGCTCGCGGGATTGTCGAGCGTCGTCGTGATGCACCTGCTGCTCCGTCGCGTCTGCGATCAGGCGTGGGTCGTCCACGTCACCACCGTCGCTTTCATCTTCGCGCAGGCGTTTTTGAATTACACGCAGACGGGCTGCTCGTATGTTCCGGGGCTGGCTCTCCTGCTGCTCGGCCTGTATCTGCTCTTGCGAGACGGCGAACGCGCGGAGCGCCCGTGGCGAACGGCGACGCTCGCCGGACTCGCGTTCGCGCTCTCGGTCGGGCTGTGGGTTCCGTACCTGTGGGCTGTGCCTGCGGCGGTCGCCGCGCCGCTCGTGCTCTACGGTTGGAAGGGTCCGCAACGCTGGCGACTCTCGATCTACACGTCGCTCGCGTTCGGGCTGTTGACGGGCGTGCTGTTCGTCGGCGTGGCGGTCGGCATGGGGATTTATACGGTTGGCGGATTCAGAGAATGGGTCGTCGCGTCGTCTCACCACCTCGTGCAGAATCGCGGGTTGCCGCAGGTCGTCTTTGGCCTCGCGCGCTCGTTCATCAGCATGGGCAGCGACAACGTCGCCTTCAAACGCTACCTGCTGCAAGACCCTTACAGCCCAGTCTCGCTCGTCGATCTCTTCCGCCTGAGCCTGTGGAAACTCGCGCTCTTTTATCTCTTCCTCGCGGCGTTGCTCATCAATTTGTCGCGCTCGTCGTTCGGGCGCAGGCTGCTCGGCCTGCTCGCGTTGAGCGGGTTGCCCGTGCTTGGTTTCGCGCTGGCGTGGCAGGGCACGGTGATGGAGCGTTACCTGCCGTGGTTTCCGTTCCTCTTTCTCGCGCTCGCCTCTTCGCTCGCGGACCGACGCGCGTTTCGTTCCGGCAAAGCGATCACGTTGATCTTTATGCTGGCGATGGTCGTCACGAATTTCGCGGCGACGTGGAAGCCCGCGCTCGACGGACGCGAGGAGGCGGCGACGTTGCGCGTGCGCGAGTTGCAGCCGCTCGTCAGGCCGCAGAGCATCGTGCTCGTCGGCAAGGACGAGTTGGAAAACTTCGTCCGCGATTTTCCCTTCAACCCGGTCAATCATCACAACGACCTGCGCGTCCATTCGTTTCTGCCGCTCGGCATGCCGCAGTTGACAGCGTGGCGCGAGGACGTGGCGCGGCGTGCGTTTGCGGCGTGGCGCGAGGGCGGCGACGTGTTCGTGTCGCGGCGCGTGTTGGCGGAGAGGCCGCGCGCGGAGTGGGAGTGGGTCGAGGGCGCAGACCCGCGCGTGCGCTGGGCTGAGGTCTACGAGTTTTTCGCGCAACTCGAAACGGGGCAGACGGTCGGCGGCGAGGACGGCTTCGCGCTCCTGCCACGCACGCCGGGGAACGAAAAGTTTTTAGGCCGATTCTCCGCGCCGGACGGAACGCATGACAGTGCGATGCGAGTTAGATAAAGTTGCGAGTTAGATAAAGTTGGAAGAGACGCGCGAGGCCGTGCGTCCGCAAATTTTTAGCGACGACTAATCGACGGGAATAAATATGAAACTGAGCGTGTTCGGATTGGGTTACGTGGGTTGCGTGTCGGCGGCGTGCTTCGCGCGCGAGGGGCACGAGGTGGTGGGCGTTGACGTGAACGCGACCAAAGTGGAGATCATCAACGGCGGGCGCAGCCCGATTGTCGAGACGGGCGTCGGCGAGTTGATCGGCGAGATGGTGGCGGCGGGGCGTTTACGTGCGACGACCGACACGGCGGAAGCCGTCCGCGACTCCGAAGCATCGCTCGTCTGCGTCGGCACGCCGAGCAACGCGAACGGCAGCCTCGATCTCAAGTACGTGCGGCGCGTGTGCGAAGAGATCGGGCGGGAGTTGCAGACGAAGAACGCGCGGCACACAATCATCATTCGCTCGACGATGCTGCCGGGCACGATTGAGACGGTCGTCGTGCCGACGCTCGAAACGCATTCCGGTAAACGTGCGGGGAGCGATTTCGGCGTCTGCATCAACCCGGAATTTTTGCGCGAGGGCACGTCGCTCAAAGATTTTTACGCGCCGCCCTTCACCTTGATCGGCGCGGACCAAGAGGAAGTCGCGGCCACCGTGCGGCAACTTTACGCGCGGATCGATGCGCCGCTCTACGTGATCGGCGTGAAGGCCGCCGAGATGGTCAAGTACACCTGCAACTGTTTCCACGCGCTCAAGGTCAGCTTCGCCAACGAGGTCGGGAACATTTGCAAGGAACTCGACATCGACAGCCACGAGGTGATGCGCGTGTTCTGTCAGGACACGAAGTTGAACCTGTCGCCCTATTACCTGAAACCCGGCTTCGCCTTCGGCGGTTCGTGCCTGCCGAAAGACCTGCGCGCGATCACTTACAAGGCGAAAGAGTTGGACGTGGACGTACCCGTCCTCGCGTCGGTGCTTCAGAGCAACCGGCGGCAGATCGAGCACGCGCTGGAGATGGTGCTGGCGACGGGCAGCAAGCGCATCGGCGTGCTCGGCTTCTCGTTCAAGGCGGGGACGGACGACCTGCGCGAGTCGCCGATGGTGACGCTCATCGAGTCGCTCATCGGGAAGGGCATGCAACTCGCCATCTACGACCGCGACGTGTCGCTGGCACGCCTCTTCGGCGCGAACAAGGAATACATCGAACGCGAGATACCGCACATCTCGCAACTCATGCGCGACCGGATAGACGAAGTTCTGGAAGCCTCCGACGTGCTCGTCATCGGCAACAAGGCGGAAGAGTTTCGCGAGATCGAAACGAAGCTGCGCGAGGGGCAGACCGTGATCGACCTCGTCCGCCTGTTTGAAAATCGCGTCAGCGAAGGCTCGTATCAGGGCATCTGCTGGTAGCCGCTCTCAACAGCATGAACCACATTGCGACCGACTCCGGACCCGCGCCACCTGAAACGGGAAAGAACCGCGCGCGGCGTCCGGTGCGCCTGTTGGTTGCGCTGCTCGTCGCGTGGCCGGTTGTCGCGTGGGTCGCCGCGCGTGCGCTCGTCGTGCGAGACGAGTTGCCGCGCGCAGATGTGATCGTCGTCTTGAGCGGCGCGAGCGAGTATGTCGAGCGCACCCGATACGCGGCGGAACTCTGGCGTCGCGGCGTCGCGCCCAAGATCGTTTTGACGAACGACAACCTGCGCGGCGGTTGGAATAGCGAGCAGCAGCGCAACACGTACTTTGTCGAACGCGAGGCGGAAGAGTTGCGTCGCGCGGGCGTGCCCAGCGCGCAAATAGAAGCGTTGCCCGAGCCGGTGGCGAGCACTTATGATGAGGCCGTGCGGCTGCGTGCGTATGCGTCGGAGCGGGGCGTGAGTTCCGTCGTCGTCGTCACCTCGGCTTATCATTCGCGCCGCGCGGCGTGGACGATGCGAAGGGTGTTTCGCGAAAGCGGCGTGCGCGTCGGAATGTCGCCGGTCGCGGCGGGCGCACAGACGCCCACGGCTTTCACGTGGTGGTTCTCCGCGCGCGGGTGGCGAAGCGTCGCGCCGGAGTATCCGAAGCTCGTCTATTACCGGCTGCGTTACAGTTGAACGCACGAGAGAAGGTGCATGGAGACGCGGAAGATTAAACGATATGTTCCGGGTGCGGTTCTCTCGAAGTGTGTCCTGAGCTTGTTCTGTGCGCTGTCGCTGCACGCTCTGGCCGGACGCGCGGGGACGACGCAGGAGATGCGCCCGCCGCGCGGCGCGTCGATCAAAACGGATCGCGCGAGGCATGCGCCGCTCGGCGTGCCGACGCTGCCGCGCGCCGGGGGCAAGTTCAACGATCCGGTCTTCGGGACGGAGATCATGCGCGTGACCGACGCGACGACCGCCCCGAAGGGCGCGGGCACGAACTACAGCTACTGGGCGAGTTTCAATTCCGACAACACGAAGTTGCTCGTGATGGAGGCCGGGGCACAGCAGGACGCGAGCATCTACAATTTCGACCCCACGACGTTCAGGCTCGGTGCGCGCCTCGCGCCCGTGCCCTACTCGCCGCCCGGCAACATTCCCATCCGCCTCGACGACGCCTGCTGGTCGTCCGACGACCCCGACGCTCTCTACGTGCATCAAGACCTCGGCACGAAGATTTACAAGTACAAAGTTTCGCGGCAGACCTACACGCTCGTCGGGGATGTGGCGCGCGTGCTGCCGCGCGGGCAGAGCATCCAGCAGATGGGCATGGCCGCGGACAACGACACCTTCTCTTTCACCAAACGCGGCGGCGCTCCGGGCTACAAGCAACTCGGCTACGCGGTCTATCGCGCGTCAACCAACGCGATCCTTTTCCAACACTCCGAGGTGATCAACGAAGTGCGCATAGACAAGTCCGGGCGTTACCTCTACGTGAACACCAACGAGACGGGAGTGGGGAAGATCGAGGGGCGCGTCGTTGATATGAACACGGGGGCGTTGACGAACCTGACGGACGACGCGCCCGACCACGCGCCGTCGCATTACGACGTGGGGACGGGCACGGTGGTCGGCAACGGCAACTACCTCGTCGGCATCTCCGCGCGCAACCTTGCGACGCCGCGCACGTTCACGAAAATTTTCGACCTCTCGCCGGAGAAGAATTACGGCGGCTTCCACCTCTCCATGCTGGCCGACAACGAGGGATGGGTGCTCGTGAGTTTCTACACGCCGCACACGAACGGCGTGATGCAGGGCGAGGTGGTGCAGGTGGCGACCGACGGCTCCGGGCGCGTGCGGCGTCTGTTTCATCATCAAGCCACCGGGACGGGTTACTACGACAGCCCGCGCGCGAACATCTCGCGCGACGGCAGGTTCGTCGCGTTCAGTTCCAACTGGGGCGTGCCGGGCGACCGTCACGATATGTTCATCGCGCGCATCGAACCCGCCCCGGCTGTGACCGCCAGACCCGCCGTCTCGCCGCCCGCGTCAAGGCCGAGACGGGCGACGACGGCGCGCCCCGTCAACTAGAGCAATTTTCAGATGGAAGTAGAACAATCGCTATAACTGTAGGGGCAGGGCTTGTCCCTGCCCGTGTGGTGACGTAAGCGCGGGCAGGGACGAGCCTGCCCCTACTGTTCTACTGCTGATTGAATTTTGCTCTAGCCACAACGAAAACGCTCGCGGAGCAGCACAGCCCGCGAGCGTTTTTTATCCACGCAACAATTTGAAAGGGAAGAGGCTCGGCGGCCTGCGCCGTCAGGCTGCGTCCGCGTCCGCGCTCTGCCGGGAGGATTTGCGACGCCTGCGCATGCGCGCGGCCACTCCGGCCAGACCCGTGCCGAGCAGGATGAGCGTGGCCGGTTCGGGCACGGCGGCGGCGGGCTGGAAGTCGTATCTGATGTTAGTGAGTCCGTAGCCGGGGGTTCCGGTGAGATTGACGAGCGAGAACGTGAGCGTCGCGATCCCCTGCCCGCTCAGGGTCATGCTGAAGACGGGCGCATTGAACGGAGGGGGAGAGCCGGTGAGAATGCCGTTGAACGTGAAGGCGGAAGTCAGGGTGAAGGCGTTCGGGGCGTCTAAAGGAATGGTGACGGGTTCGACGACGAAGTCGAAGCTGCTGCCGTTGTACCAGACGTTCGTGTAAGTCGTGCCGGGGAAGGAGGTGGTGAAGCGCGTAATGTGTGAACTCGTCACAAATGTCTGACCGGGCGCGCACGGCAAGCAACTCATGAGAGATCCCCCGTTCCCTAATCTTTCATCCGCCCCTCTGGCGGAAATGCCCGCCCCCTCGAAACCGAAACTATAACCCGGAAAGGCATTCAGGACGGGATTGCGGTGGCTCAAGACCCCGCTCGTGATGACGACGTGCTCCGCACGCGCTTCGGAGGCGATGAAAAGAGCCGCAAAAAGCAGCAGGAGGGGAAACGTGCGGGCGGGGTTTCTCATGGTATCTGGTCGTCCTTGTCGTCTGGAGGGTCGGTTGCCGGGCGTCGAGCCGCTAAACCGTCATTTCAGCTTGTCTTAAGCGGCGCTTCCCGTCAAGAATAAAGTTTTAATCAGCCACATTTTCTGTAGAAATTTTCACTGTCTGACAGTTCCGGTCGTCAACTCCGGTCGCCCTCGAAGCGCGCGAAAAAGCCAACGATAAAAAGCGTTGACAAGCCCTGACAAATTCTGTTTAATGAATTGTCTGTTGTGCGCGTCCGCAGAGGCGAGTGCGACACTGTTCTTTCAGGTAGAGATTGCACACGATAATGGCAAACTTGTCGCGAGGCGAGGGCGCAAAGCCGTGAGTCTCTGCGAAGCGTTTCGGGCGTGAATTTTGACGCGGGCGCGGAGCGGAGATTGTCTGGTTGCCGAAGGCGATCCGAAGAAAGCCGTGACTTCGTCTTTCTTGTGAACCGGACGGCTCCCGTCGGTTCATGCGTGTCGGCGGAACTTGTTTTCCTCAGTAGCGCTCCGTCAACGGAGGCTCAAGTTCTCTCGCCGAAGGTTCGAGGTCGCGGCGGAATTATCCGCGTGCAGTTCCCGTCCGTTTCATAATTCCTTTTCTTCTGTTCCGCTAAAAATCCTTCAGCTTCAGACGTTCGCGTCAAACACGCTTTTATCTTCTTAAGAGTCAGAGCAGGCGAGTTGGAGTCGCTTTCGACAACGGCTGCGACTGTCCATGTCCGGTCGTCTCGCCGCCGCCGTTTCAACGACGCCTGTCTTTCCACTCCCGTCAGGCACAGCAATCACCGAATTAAAGGCACCCCCGTAGCGATGCGGGTTCGCAAAGCCAGGAGTCTCGTCAGGGCTACAGAGCCGCGAGATTGTCCGGTTGCCGAAGTGAGGCTCAAGATGAATAACCCCCGGGTGTTCACGCAACAATCCGTCCGTCCACTTTTCTCCAAACTCAAATTCGTCTTCATCCTGACGCTCGCGCTCCTTGCGACGGGCGGTGCGGCGGCAACGTTCGCACAAAACCCCGGCGGCGAAATCAAGACGGACCTGGGCCTCTACACGCCGACCGGCATCCCGGCTTTGCCTGCGGCGGGCGGCACATTGCGCGACCCGGTCTTCGGCACGGAGATCATGCGCGTGACGGACGAGCGCGACGGCACGGACGGCGCGGGCACGTCCTATTCCTACTGGCCGACCTTCAACTCCGACAACACGCGCGTGCTCGTGATGGGCGCGGGCGGCGAGGCCGGAGTCGCCATCTACGACTTCGACCCGGCCAGCTTTCGTCTCGGCGCGAAACGCCAACTCCCCCTGCTCAACGGCGGCTACCCCTTCACCTACGATCTAAACTGGAGCCACACCGAGCCGGACATTCTCTACGGCCACGTCGGGGCTGCGCTCTGGCGTTACAACGCGCGCACGGGCAACTACTCGCTCGCCTTCGACCTCGCCTCGCGCCTGCCCGCCGGTTACTATTTCGCGCAAGCCAGCTTGAGCGCGGACGACGACGTGTTCGCCTGCACCTTGCAACAGTCCGGCACTTGGGCTGTGGTCGGCTACATGGCCTATCGCCGCTCGACAAACACGATTCTCTACCGTTCGAGCGACAATCACAACGAGGTCAGGGTAGACAAATCGGGTCGCTACCTGTTCATCAACACGAACGATCAGGGCGTCGGGAAGGTCGAAGTCCGCATCGTCGATCTGGTGACGGGACAGTCTACGGGTTTGATGGACGACGCGCCCGACCACGCGCCGTCGCACTACGATGTCGGCACGGGCACGGCGGTCGGCAACGGCAACTATCTCGTCGGCATCTCCGCGCGCAACCTCGCGACGCCGCGCAGTTACACTAAAATTCTCGACCTCTCCGCGCAGGGCAACTACGGCGGCTTTCACCTCTCGATGCTGGCCGACAACGAAGAGTGGTCGCTGGTGAGTTTCTACACGCCGCATTTGAACGGCGTGATGCAAGGGGAAGTCGTGCAAGTCTCGACGGACGGGACGGGGCGCGTGCGGCGTCTGTTTCATCATCAGGCGATAGTGGCGGGCTATTACGACAGCCCGCGCGCGAACATCTCGCGCGACGGCAGGTTCATCGCCTTCACGTCGAATTGGGGCGTGGCGGGCGGTCGTCACGACATGTTCATCGCACGCATTACACCCGCGCCATCTTCGTCGGCGACTCCGACGCCGACACCCACGCCGACGGCAACCCCCACACCCACGCCGACAGCGACACCAACTCCGACTCCGACGGCAACCCCGACGCCTGCCCCGACCGCGACGCCAACTCCTACCCCGACCGCGACACCAACGCCGACACCGACTCCGCTCAACGCGCCCGCGCTCGTCGCGGCGGCGCGTGCCTCGGCTGCCACGCTCGCGGGTGCGCCGTCGGCTTCCGACGCGGAGATCAACGTGCTGGAAACCAAGATCGCGGCGGCTTACGCGGCATACACCAGAGAGGCCAACCAGTATCCCGCGTCCGTGCAGATCGACGGCGGCTTGCGCGTCTCGCTCTACTTTGCGCGCGCCTCGGAAGCTCTGGCGGCGGCGGGCACGGTTCCCTCCGGCGTGCAGAACCGCTTGCAGATCACGGCCTCGCGTCTTGCGCAGGTGAGCAACCTGATGCTTCCGTCCGCGGGCGGCGCACCCTCCGACTTCGCGCACGCGCCCGCGGCGGCGACCAACCTCGCAATTATCGGCGCGGCCAACACCTTTTCGAGCGCGAGCATGTCACCCGTGCTCTCGCCGCTCAGTCTGGGCACGATCATGGGCGATGCGGCGCAGAGTCCGTTGGCCCGTGCCAGCGTCGTCGCGGACCGCAGCGGCAGCAATCCGCTGCCCTTTGAACTCGCGGGCGCGAGCGTCTCGATCAACGGTCGCGCCGCGCCGCTACTCTACGTTTCCGCAGGGCGCATCTCGTTCCTCGTCCCGCAAGGGATGCCGCAGGGTGAACTGGAAGTGCTCGTGACTTCGCAGGACGGCTACGTCTCGCGCGGCACGGTCGTCGTCAACGCGGTCGCGCCCGCACTCTTCACCGCCGACGGTAGCGGCGCGGGACAGGCGCTCTCCATGAACGGCAGCGAACCCGCCGACAACTCCTACGACGTGAATTCGCCGCACGCCCTCAGCGCAGACAAACGCACGCGCGTGACCCTGTTCGCCACGGGCATCAGCGCGGGCGCAGCCAACATCTACCCCGCCAACGACGTGAGGTTGGAGAACGGCCAGATCGTCCTGAACGTCGCCGAGTCGTTGACGGTCGAAGCGCGCACGCAGGACGGGCGGCTGTATCATCTGCCCGTAGAGTTCGCGGGCGCGCCGGAGGGACGCCTGCCCGGCCTCGATCAAGTCAACGTCCTGCTCCACCCCGAACTGCGCGGCGCGGGTCGCGTCGATCTCACCATCGTCGTCAACGGTCAGCGCAGCAACACCGCCGCGATCAATATCAGATAAGGGAAGGGGTAAAGGGTAAAGGAAGCGACTCACGGAGAAGTTTGTTCTTCCTTTGCCCGTTACCTTTCACCCTGCCCCTTCCGCTTTCCCGTCCCACTCTTTCCTATTGCCCCTCCCGCTACCCTTTTGTTACTCTCTTAAACGGCGCGAGTGTTTGTTCCCGTTCTCGTGTGTTGTGGCCTGCCAGTGCAAGCGCGAAAGTTTTCCTGAAGTTTAATAACCGATGACAGCCTTAACAGTCCCCCAACTATGGAAGCCGGTGGCGGTCGCCGCAGCCGTGCTCTTCGTCTACGCGACGGTGCTGGTGAAACTCGGCGGGCAGTGGTGGGTGGATGAAAACTACTCGCACGGGCTGTTGATTCCGTTCATCATCGGCTACATCCTGTGGAGCGAGCGCGCAAGGTTGGAGAGCGCGACGAAGCGCCCGTCGCTCATATGGGGCGGCGCGCTCGTCTCCGGCGCGCTCCTGATGTTGTGGGCGGGCACGGCGGGCGCGGAACTCTTCATGCAGCGCACGTCGCTCGTCGTGATGCTCGCCGGGATCACGATCTATCTCTGGGGCTGGCACATCCTGCGCCTCGCGCTCGTCCCGCTGCTGCTGCTCGCGCTGGCGATTCCCATCCCGGCGATCATCTTCAACCAGATCGCATTCCCGTTGCAGTTGTTTGCGTCGCGTTGCGCGGTGTGGGCGATGCGCGCCTTCGACATTCCGGTGCTCAGGCAGGGGAACATCATCGAGTTGATGCCTCTGAATTCGGCTGTGACGAAGAAACTCGAAGTGGTCGAAGCCTGTAGCGGCATCCGTTCGCTGATGACGCTGATGACGCTCGCGGTCGTCTTCGCCTACTTCACGCACCCGCGCGGGAAGGGACAGCAGGGCGGCGGCATGGCAGCGAGTTTGAAGCGTTACGGCACGTGGCGTTCGGCCATCCTCGTGCTCTCGGCAGTGCCCATCGCGATCATCACGAACGCGGGGCGCGTGAGCGGCACAGGCATACTCGCGCGTTACTACGGGACGGAAGTGGCCGACGGTTTCTTCCACGAGTTCTCCGGCTGGGTCGTCTACGTCGCGGCGTTCCTGCTGCTCTTCGCGCTCGGCTGGGTGCTCGACAAATTCGGCGGACGCAAAACGCCTCCGCAGCCGCCGCGCAAAACCGCGCAGACGGAAGAGGCGACGGCAACTGATCCGGCGCGCACGACGGACCAGACGGGCGACGTACCACTCGTCGGCGCGACGGCGGCAGCGACCCCCGCGACGACGGCAACGATGTCTCTCCGCGAAGGCGGATCGTGAAGGAGCGGTCAGCCATCAGCGGTCAGCCATCAGCCAAGAGAAAAACCGATTGCTGAAAACTGCTTGCTGATAGCTGATAGCTGACGACTGATAGCTAATGAATCTATGAAATCGAAGAAGTGGCATTTCTGGGCGTTGCTGGTGTTCCTGCTGGTGGGCGGGTCGGTGGTCAATTTGTGGGAGCACATCGGCGAGGCGAGCGTGGTGCGGCGCGAGTTGAAAGAGTTTCCGACGGAGTTCGGCCAGTGGCGGCAG